>VMHT01046701.1_pt1 | contig 81239 bp, 73 predicted proteins | sample 4693611 | NCBI WGS metagenome assembly VMHT01 (sample SAMN12280063, study PRJNA550983) | marine metagenome | isolation source: seawater sampled from same location over 5 years 0.02-0.2 micron viral filtrate | place: USA: collected off the coast of southern California halfway between the port... ...
CATCGAATATAGTACGAACTGATGGATCATATACAATGTTATTGGTATGATCTGGAAATAATTTTTTCATAAAAAGAACCTTTTCCTCGGTGTCGAGTGGATTCTTTTGAGGATCTACTGAGTGTGATGGATATATTGTGTACTCTCCTTCCTGTGCTGTGTCTGCAATCTTACTAAGAAGTTTTTCATGACCAGCAGTAGGTGGATTAAATCTTCCAAAACCAATGGTTAATGTACCACGAGTTTTTTCTACTGGTTCTTGCTCTGCTGGTTCTTCTGGTTGTGCTTGTGGTGTAGCAGGTGGACCTTGATCGGGTACAACACCACGAGCAGCCATTCCTGGTTTAGTAGGATCAGTTTCTTGTGCTGGTTTGCGACCACTATTAAAAACTAATTCACCTTCAATAGTACGACCTACAATTCTTCCATTAGGATCCAACCATGAACCATGACCATCCCCAGTCAAACCAAGCTTTGATGCTTGCTTTGCTGCGTTAGTCTGAGCTTCAGTTATGAATTGTGCAAAATTTTTCATTCTATTCAGCAAACACTCTTCTGGTATCCTCTGCAATCTTATTTATATTGAATGATATAGTCATACGAAGATTTTTAGTATTGTTTTTTCTAACACAGTGTTTTAAATGTGATGGGAAAATTATTAAGTCTCCCTCTACAACATCAAATTTAGTACTCTCTTTTAAATGAGAATTCTTTTCTTCATCCATAAAACTATCATCAAACATAAAAGAATATACATCCATCTGAGGATTCATAAACACTGTAGGACTATGAACCTTAGGGTCATAACAAATATAATGTACTGCAGAAAAGAATCCTGGTAAATGAGAGTGTGGTTCTTGGAAATTAGATTCTTCATAAGCATTCATCCAAATCTCATCGATATATGGTCTATGTTTTAAACCAATATCTTCCTTAAACTGTCGTAAAATAAAATTATAATACTCCTTGAAATGTTTAGGGAAAGCACCATCGTACTCAGTTCTTACATTACAGTTCCATCCAGTAGGAGTTTCATTAACAGAATGATCCTTGTATGAGTTGTATCTATCAAGCATGTATGCTTTCAAGTCTGTAACATCTAGATTGTATTTGTACATTCTAGTCGGAAAGATATCATAATAAGACATATTTTTTACTGTAGTTTCCAATATACAGAAGACTTATCTGACTGTGATGATGCTTACAAATATATCTCTTTCATTATCTGATCAGCATCTTTGTGTGACGATACCCAATCTAATAATTTTAATCCTGCATATTTACTATACTTCCATGCTTGTTCTGCCTCTGTTTTAATCCATGCTAAATCAGTTGCTTTATTCTTTAAACCCTTTGCTTTATATTTTACCAGTAATTTATAAATCTCGTCATCCAACTTACCATTCTTAGCATTAGTCCAAGTATCTGCTCCACCATACTCAGGTAGTGTACCAAACTTACCATCCTTTAATAGTTCTTGTACCTTCTTACCTTGTATCTTACCCTGTGCAGCAGACTTACCTTTCAATTCTAACTTCCAATCACCCTTAGTAGGACCACCAAAATTTCTTGCTTGAAACTTCTCAAAGGTACTTGTACCATAGTATAGATACACATCCATAGGGTGACTATCTTTCTGTCTACCATTGTCAAATGTTAAATCATACTTTTCAAACTTTGCTTTTTCATTTTTCTTTCTCTCTACAGCAGGTATATCGTTCAACAGTTTCATCTTAGGTGAACCTTCAATCTTCTTCAAAGATATACCAACCAACTGTTCATCTATTCTCAATTGTAATAGAGCATTATTTAAACAATCAATAGTAGTTTCTTTATCAAGATGTTTCTTTACTTTAGTCTTATCTTTTACCATCCATATATCAGCAGGATTCCATTTGTCTTCTGATGATAAGTTGGTTTGATTCTTTACTCTATTAAATGCATTCTTAACTGCACCGTCATCAATATCAGAATCACCTCTAACAAATGTCCATCCCTTACCACCTACTTTTTTAAAGATCTCATTAGCACCTGACCAAGATGACTCTTGCCATTCTTTTGATAGTGACATAATTTCATCTAATTTAGCAGTTACATCACAATATTTCATACCACACTTAAAATCATCAATAGTAAAGTTCTTTACATCTCCACAGTAATATCTCATAGCAGCATAGACACACTGTGCAGATTCTACTAGTGCAGTTTGTGCAGCACCACCACCAGATCCTTTACTGTTTTCTGGTTTAACTTCTATCCTAATAACTTTAGCATCTCTTATTGGAATATCTAAAGAAGTACCTGCTTTATTAGTTGTAATTCCTGGATACTTTTTATCCAATGCACCTTTTATATTAGCAACTGCTGTAGTTCTTTTTGTTTGAGGAACAAAAACTTTTAATGCTATCTGAACTTTCTTAGTTGAGTCCTTGTCCTCTACATTTTTAACATCAAATAAGTAATATGAATAGTCATTACCACCCAGTGCATCCATCACATCGTCAAATGCAGATTTATTCACTGAGGGTATTGTTATTGACATGGACTTTCTAAGTATTTAGAGGTCGTCTATCCGTCTGTTCTCTGAAAAGTATGAACTAAAGTGTCCGTCAGGATATCTAGCAGACAGTTTATCAATGTTTTGTCCTATGATTTCGTCAAGAGATACATCTAATGCTATGCATGCTTGAGCAACATACCATAGTACATCACCAAGTTCAACCTTTAAGTGATTGATACTTGCTTCATCATAAGGTTTGCCTTGGAACGAAATCTTCTTAACAATTTCTAAGAACTCACCACCTTCAGCACTAATACCAATAGCAGCAGTTAACAAACGCTCAATCTTACATCCTTGTGCTTGTAATTGTGCAGTACGAGCAATGAATTGAGATGCAACTTTAGACTCATCACTAGTAACAGCGTCTACGAAGTTAGTATATTCTGTCCACTTAGCATTAGTTTTTGTTGTTGTTGTTGTCACCGCAGCAGGAGTGATTGTTACATTTGCTTCTGTTTGTGCAAATGGTTTAGGTGGTGTTGCAGCAACCTGTGGTTGTGTAGGATTTGCTACGCTGCCCACTTGAGGACCAGTAGGATCATTAGGATCATCTTTCCATCCCTGCACCTCTGCATCTTCTGGTTCTGCTTCCCAAAATTCTTTTGATCTTGGTTTTCTTGGAGGGGTTGCTACTGGTCGCTGATTACTAGTAAAATCGTTATCAGAAATAGCACTCGAATTAGTTGGCATGACTATAAGGGTCGTGTATTTTCGGGATTATAATTATGTAGCGTCGTTAGTCTAAAGAAATCCCAAGACGCTTTAACAATTTCAAGATCTCCGTCAGGAAAATCCAGATCCTCTGGTAGTATACCATAGAAAACTGTAAGAGTCAACCTGTCGGATGTGTTGAACCAATTAGGTTCAATGTATGGATTATGTAAATTGTAAACAGAGTATGCAGCAAGACTATTATAAGGCATAGTCACTGCATCTGCATATTTAAAGTCCTCATAATCTCTCATTTGAAACCATGATGAAGTATTAACATTCTCATGTCTTCTTTGGAAATTATTAAAAGCATTTAACTCATCCATATTAAAATCTAACAGACTTTTCTTATTCAGATAAGACCAAAATCCAGTCTTAACAGAACCATGATTTGTTAGATTTATATTTAATGCAACATTTTGAGTCTCTTGTGCAGGTTGAGATGGATGAGCATCAGTATGAGGATAGCAACACAGACCTCCACTTTGATCTAATGTCATCTTCCCACCAGTTGCAGATGCATACACATCAAAAATTTTAGGTCTAGGGACACCAAATATTTTACCAACTCTTTTGGATAATTTGTGAGTAAATTGATAAGAAAGGAGTGGAGATACTTCCCAAGTTAAACCTGGTCTGATTATCTCATCACCAGTCATGTTTCTAGTTTCCCAGAAAGGAAGTGTATTAGTAAATTCAACTACCTTATCAGGATATTTAAAAACATCCTTAGCAATTAACACAGGTATATCTTGGTCTTCTCCTAGGTAATGATATTCAAATTCAAGATTGTTTATTTCACCAACCTCATCCCAGATTTTATCTGCAGACTTAATCATTAGAAATTTAGTTTTGCAAATTTATCAGAGGTACTATCTCCTTGTAATTTTTCCATAACTTCTTGATTTGCATCTACTAACTCTCCATTATTATCTTGCTCACAATCAAACAATCTCATCTTAGCACGATCAATTCCTACAAGGAATCTCTTATTGAGAGTAGGATCATTGTATCTGTTCTTTAATTGCTTAACCATTATCTGATTAACTAGTTCTAATTCCTCAGTAGATATGAGAGCGAACATAAGGTCAGCAGTAGCAGGGAGTCCAAAGGATTCTGAAGTGTCAGTAATGTCAACATCGCTAGAACCAAAACCAGCACGAGTAGTTTGAGTAGCACTAACAATCGGTACATTAGACTCGACAGCAAGACCACGAAGCTCCTCTGCAATTGCTTTAATATATGAATACGAATTAACACCTATTGCTCCTCTGTATCTGGATGATGCACATATGTTCAAATAATCGATGAATATTATATCAGGTCTAAATGATTTCTTCAATGCTAACTCATTAAGCAATGCTTTGAAGTGACCTGAATGTGCAGATGCAGTAGGATACTCTTTAATAATCAACTGTCCTTGTGTTCTTTCTGCCAGATTGGTTACTTTATTTTCAAATAATACACGAGGAAGATCTGTAATATCTTTTATATTAACATCTAATAAGTTAGCATCTATTCTTTCTGCAATCTTTTCTTCTGCCATTTCTAAAGTTATGTACAATACATTCTTGCCTTGTAGTAAACAACTACTAGCAAAATGACACATAAACAAAGACTTACCCACACCAGTACCTGCGAGAGCAACATTAAGAGTTTTGTTAGGAAGACCGCCCTTTGTTATACGATTAAAGAATTCCAAGTCAAAAGGAATCTTTTCGTCTTTCTTATGATACGATTCGTATCTTGCCTCGTAGTCTTCGAGGTAATCATGACCTATATGATTATCGAAAGAAACAGCCAAAGCGTCAGAGAGAATGCTAGGAATAGCATCCCTTCCTTTTTTGTCATCTTTTCCATCGGCAATAGAAATAGATTCCATGAGTGCCAAATATATAGCACGATCACGACACCAGATCTCTGTAGTATCTAACAACCACTGATCATGACTAGAAGGTTCACTTAGAGTCTCTAATAGTTGAGAAACATTTTTATATTCTTCCTCAGAAATATCATCTCTCTTCTGTATTTCAATAGAAAGAATCTCAGTTGTTAAACACTTATCATATTGTTGAGCAAAATCTGATATCTCCTCAAATATAATCTTTTCAATACGCTCTTCAAAATACTCTCTATCAATAAAAGGAAGTACTTTTCTTAAGTACTCTTCATCATGTATGAAGGTTCTTAGGATGGTTAATTCTATACGATCTTTCATTAAGAACCATAACTAAATTCTTGCTTGGCAATAGTGTCAAGTTTCTCCATTATATCATCTGTAAAATATTCTTCTGGATTAGCAAGGATTTGTTTTGCATAGATCTTCTTACCGTTCATCTCATATCTACCTGCTACATTCTTCCACAGTCCACCAAGTTCTCCCAATTCTAAGAGACCATAGTACTTATCAAGACCTCTCTCATCATAGTAGAGACGAATACTTACTGCTTTGTTTTCTTTTGATAATCTGCTTTTAGCTGTCTTAGCTTTAATAATGTTTCCAACAACTTCTTGCGAATCCTTTTCCTTTTTTTTGCTGAGATAAATGATTGTACTCGCGGCATACTTGAGGCCACTGCCTCCTCCCATTTCTTTAGTTGGGACATAAGATCCGATAACATCGTAAGTGTGGTTTGTGACTATAAGGGGGATGTTTGCTTGTCCTAGTTTTAAGGTCAACATTCTAAACGCACCCTTGACCAATTGTGATTTGGTCATGTCACGAACTTGTTTATCGTTCAATGCATCGTTGATCTCTTTCTCTGTGGAAAGCATACCTAAAGAGTCTAACACAAACATACAAGGTTTGCGAGAGGACTCAGGTATTTGTAGATATTTATCCACTGCTTTGAGTGCTTTTGTTCTAAACTCTTCAATTGTCACTACATTAACAACAACTAAACGATTAGTATCAACTGCATGTGCTTCTAGTAAAGACTTGGAGATAGCACTTTCAGTATCGAAATAAAGGACATAAGCGTCAGGGTTATTATCCAGAAAGTTCTTGACCACTGCGACGGAGAAGAAAGTTTTTCCAGTAGAAGATTCACCAGCAATTGCAGTAATCTTGTTACTAGATACACCACCAAATATACTACCTGATACGAGTCCGTTAAAAATGTACGAACCTGTGTCAACATATGTTTCAGTTTCGTTAATATCTGAGGCGAGTTTGGTGTAGTCATCTCCTATCTCTTTTACTATGTCCTTTAAAAAATCCATTACTTTCTCAATGTATTTAAGTATTCTAGCACATTATCACGCACTTGCATAATTTCGTCATAACATTTCTGGTTATGAGCACAACCTCTTAGTCTAGTATCAGGTTTATGAACTGATTCTATAAAGATGTCTAGTGCTCTGTTCCACTTCTCATTTGGATCTATCATATTATCATACCATATTGTTCTCTGATGATTTTCTTATAAGGTCCACCAGGATTTTCATCCCTAGTTTCTTTTACAATTTTTAATTTTTGATAAAGAGCAGTATCGCCACCCAAGTGCAATGCACTAAGAATAGTAGCAAGTTCTTTATCGTTGACTGGTAAGTCCATTAGGCAAAAAATGATTCTAAGTTAGCAGTTTTCTCAACGCTCCAACCTATAGCATCAAGAATGATTTTAAGGGGTTCAAGGAATGCCTTGTTAAATTGTAAATCATAGTCGATGTATTTGTCAAGACCTAACTCGACAGGATAATCTTGTATGAAAGACAAAACATTCTCATGAATGATATTTGGTTTTTTCAAATAACAAAATTTGATCTTCTCTCCGTTTTGAATAAGAGAATACTTATTCGTAAGATTCTTATCTTTTATATAATGGTTGAACAATAGTGCTCCCCTGACATGAATAGGAGTTCCTTTAATATAGATGCTAGAGTGAGATTTGTATTTCACAACATCAGAAACTGACCGAGGAAATGATATCTCCTCAGGAGGTAAAGTCCTAAACTTATTTCGACACCCATCTATGTAGTTAATTACATCATCTTCACTACCAGTCATGATGATCTTAAACGCATCCTTCAACATATTTCTACAAGATGCTGGAGTAGAAGACTTGACAGATTCAATACCCATAACTTTTAGTTTTGGTTCTTCGTATCTAACTCCTTCACTATCCCATACATTTAGAATGTATCTCTTCTTAGCAGTCCATATACCACGATCAGCAATGTTCTCTCTCTTCATGAACATCTTTTGATCATAAGCATTAAGATACTCTGCTAGTTCCTTATAGGACTGATCTATGAACGGCTCAAGTTTCTCCTCACAAATCTTATCAAGAAACGAGACAATGTTCTCAGCATTCTTCTCTCTATCCTTGTAGATAACATCGACAAGAGGACCAAGGTTAAGGTAGATAGAATCAGTATCACTAGCAATGACATAATCAGTATCCTGTGTTTTAAGAATTTTATTCAAATAGTTATTCATTTTATTCTCTATCCATCTAATAGAGACTTGTCCAGACAATGTGATTGCCTCTGCATTTGCTAGTTTATAATACCTGAAGTACTGATTGCCGATAGCACCATAAGCAGAGTTAAGAGATATCTTTTTCGCCATTTGTATGTTATTACATCTGGCAATTTCTTTCTCAAGAGCAACCGTGGGTGCCTTCTCATATTTCTTCTTGGCATCGATCATCCTCTTCTTAAAGATCACACGCTCATTATACATCTTCTCCATTAACTCTGGGAGAAATCCTCTCTTATCTTTTCTATACTGTGCCCCATTAGCAGCAACAGCATCCTTACCATCTATTTCTATTTCTTTTTCAAGGATTCTATCAACAGTTGCTTTTGGATGTCGAGTCTCCCTGAGGGTCTCTGGGGAAATATTGTACTGCATAATAAGATGAGGATACAGACTGTTAAGGTCAAAACTAACAACCCAATCATACTTTCCTGGAATCGGTTCCTTGACATAAGCACCTGCATACTTGTCAGATTTATCTGACTGTTCTTTTTGGGGAATTACTATTCCCTTTTTCTTCAGATAATTGTAGATGATGGTATCCCACATCCGTACCTGATAGAATACATCGTTATAGTTCACCTTAGCATCATATGCCATAGTGAGTGCTAGTTCAATAAGTTTCATCTTATCTTCCAGACGGTCAACAAGTTCCACATCCTTGATGTTGTACTCTACAAATTTCTGCCAACCATTAGTATAAAAATCTTTAAAGGTATCAAACTCTGAGTGATCAAGTTTCTTCTGTCCTAGTTCAACACTTGCAATATAATCCAAACGATATGATTCTTGTGCTTTATAAGTAAACTTCTTATAGAGATCAAGATAATCTAACTGAGTTATGCCACCAATATCATAAAAGACTTGTCTACGACCTTTGATGAATACTTCTTTCTGACTAACCAATCCCCAAGGAGATAATCTTCTAGCAAGTTTTACACCAAGAAGACGCTCAATCCTTTTAGTAATGTATGGCATATCGAACAGTTGGATATTCCATCCTGTTACGACATCGGGAGTATTGTCCATCCACCATTGGATGAAACTACTCAACATATCATGTTCATTATTGAACTGAATGTATCTTACATTATCTTGTTTAACTTTAAAAGGACCTACACCCCATGTTGTAATATCTTTCGTATTATAATCCTGCACAGAGATCAATAATATCTCTTGATCTGCAGATTCTACATCGGGAAATCCATTCTCAGAACGAGTCTCAATATCAACAGTTAATAATCGAACCTTTCCAATGTCGAACTTGATCTCTGCTTCGGGGTACTTATCTGAGATATACTGGTAGATATACCTCTCGTTGCCATAAATTTTAAATTCATCAACTTCTTCATACTTTTTATAAAAATCTCTACAGTCTCTTACCGAACCTGGTTTAATAGGTGCGACATATTCACCGTCTAAAGTTTTATAAAAAGTTTTTTTCTTGGAGGGGACAAAGAGAGTTGGATTGTACTTCTCTCTGAACTGAATGTACTCACCATTATCATAACCACGAACGAGGAAACTATCCCCGATCATTTGCACATTAGTGTAAAACTTCATTCAGTTAATAATTTCGTTGTATGCTTCTAAGATAAATTTTTCTGCATCTACAAGAGTAAGAATCTTATCGCTACTAATGCGACATTTATTATCTGCTGATTTGTTGAGAACATCCCAAGGTTTCAAGCGATCAATATATTCTTTTGGTTCTTCCTCACCTTCTTTGAATTCAATAAACTCATATGGATTGGTGAGTTGACAATCTGGTTCTCCAATGTCAGCACCAACAACTTCTTCTACATCTGCGATGACACATTTATAACTGTCATCAAATACTACTATCTTAATTGCCATTTTGTAACTCCACATACATTGCTTTTAAATCAGGAATGGGTTCGTAAACACATTGAACTGAATTGGGATTCACTATAAAAGTAGAATCACTTGTTAATGGTTGCCAAGTTGCTAATGAAACTTGAGATTGATTTGCATCTATTGGAGATGCATCTTCTTGAAGAGTCAATGTTGGTTGCAGAACAACCTTCAATGGATTGTTGAAAAGATATTGTCTACTATCATTTTCTGGATCAATTACTTCTTTGATATCAGCAATAACTTGTTCGCTATTGATCAATGCTACTTTTATCGACATGTGTGTTTGGATTCCTCAAATCATTATAACATAAAAAAGAGGGTCTGACGACCCCCTTATATATTACCTTAGGATTTCATTGCACATCCGTTTACAGGTCGGTTGACCATCCGAACATTCTACAATGCATTCATAATACTCATCTAGTTTCTGTTCCCATGATTGACTGTTGTAAGCATGATCCTCCATAGTCCATCCTGCTAGTTGATTCTGTGGAATAATGTTGTGCATCGATCTCCATATAACTGTTTTTATTTAGTCAGGAAATCAACATAAATTGATTTCCGTTAACAAAAATTTATGCCTAGTTAGATCCAATCTTTACGCTGATGATGCTCTGGAACTACCTTACCAAGAGTAACAGTTAGTAACCCATCTTCAAAGTTTGCTTCATTGACAATAGTGTCTTCAGCAATAGTCCATGATCTATTAAAGGATCTTTGTGCAAGTCCTCTATGTGCGTAAGTTGTATCTTCCTTAACTTCTTTGTTTCCTTCTACAGTGAGTCTACCATACTCTGTATAAACCTTAACCTCATCCTTTTTAAATCCTGCTAGAGCAATCTCTAGTCTAGATTCTGTGTTACTTACAGTGATGAGATTGTAAGGTGGGTAATTACTTGTTGTGGTATCATCCCAAAAACGATTGAGATAGTCATCCATCCCTATACCATTTTCTCTTATGACCTTCATTAATTCTGGAAGGTTGGCAGCGTGATACCTTGATAGGTTAGTCATAGTTCTCCTTAATAAGCGAGTTGTTTTTTGTTGTCCCTTTCGGCGACACTACTAATTATAATACCTTCAGTCTCTTTCCAATCCTTGACATGGTACGCTTTACCACCCATTTCTTGTACTGCTTTCCCTAAACTATGATCATTTCCTCCTTCTTCCATCCTGTCACCAAAGAAATGTAACTCTTCTCCCAGTCTAAAGTCTCTAAGAATCTGACTCTTATCACTACCTAAAGGTCCTAAGTCAAGACCAGTCTGTCCTCCTAGTGCTACAGATAAATTAGGAAAATTATTTCTAAGTCTATTTGCAATATCTTCTCTTTCCAATCTTTCTTTATCCCATTTAATATATTCTGCTCTACCTACAGATGGATCTTCTCCTCTACCCAAGATACTAAAATTTACTCCACCAGGTCTCCTTTCAATATGCAATCCATTACGAATAGGAAAGCAACTATATGCCAACTCATCATTCAAAAACCTTTCTACATCCATTGGTAGTTCCCAATCATCTCTATAGACATTAACATCTCTTTCATAAGCATCACTACCAGAGCAATTGTATACTCTCGTTGCTCTATAGCAAATATCAAGACCAAGTTGGTCAACTGTCTTCTCTCTGTCACTACCAGTAACCAGATATACAGGATATGTACAGCAAAATTTTATAAACAATGCTTGAAATGCACTATTAATCTGACTCCTACTAGGTGTAAGAGTCCCATCTACATCAAATATATAATGCTTCACTTAGTATGTGGAATATCTATATCATCGCATCCTGCGTATGATGTTGACAAGTCAGCACCTATATCACCGCCCTTATCTGCACCGAACATAGTAACGAATCCAGCAGCAACCCAACCTACGAATGGTATGTTTGCTAATGCAGGAGCAACTGTTCCAGCAGCAACGCTACTTCCAACTACACTACCTGTTCCTCTACCAGATCCAGCAGCTTCAATACAAGCTATTGTCTTAGCACTGATTGCTGCTGCTTGTTCTTTAGTACTCTTACCTTGTGCAGATGGATCTATCCATGCACTAGTGCTACTAACTGGTCCTCCATGATGAACTGCTCCATCCATTGTATACATTTCAGTTGTTTGTATATTCTCTTTCTTACTACCCAAGAATCCACCCGACTTGTTTATATCTTTTACATTAGACATAACTAAAGGATCATTTGCTCTGTATGCCATTTCATATGACCCATCTGCATTACTCTTAACTCTATATGATGTGTAAGGACCAACAGGAAGACTAGGAAATCTACTTTCCACAGGTTCCTTTCTAGCAATTGTTCCTATTGCACCAATGTAAGTGAGACCAACTAGACCTCCCAAACCCAATGCTATCCATTTTTTCGTAGTCATGACTCAGTTTCTTCTTCTGATGTTTTAGTTTTGCGACCAATGTTGTACTTAGTTTCTAAAATCCAGTTGCCTTTATCCTTGTAAGATAAAACCTTGATTTGATTCAGAGGTGCAATGTCTTGTATTCTAACAGATTCTTTGATAGAAATCAAGCCCCAATCAGCAAGCAACTGAGAAATACGATTCCTACGCTGCACATCGTTAATAGTAAGGTTAGCTCTTTTTCCATCTAATGCAAATAATTCTTTGAAATGAACAATGTAATATCGTCCCTGTTTATGTAGTATATGACACGACTGGTATAATTTCTTTTCTTTACGGGAAGCAACACCTATTCTTGTTAAGGTCTCTCGTACCTTTAAGAAGTCATCTGGTTCACTTAATGCGACTTCAACCATTAGATCAGGCGACCAATCATAGGTCGGTTCAACGACAACGCTCATTATACTAAGATAAAATTCAGTATTTCTATTTAGTTTAGGGACTTCTTGACATTCTGAAGTGCTGCATAAACTTCCTCATATGCCTTACCATAAGCCATCCTATTGATATATCTTTTATCCCACCATTCATTCATCTTACAATCCTTTCCACTTTGTTTTTCATAGATGCCAAGGAATACACTAAAGGTATCCCAAACAGGTAATGGAAAATACATTGGAGATAAACAAACAAAGATATGATCATAAACATAGTCTCCATGATCATACTCATGAGCATGACAGGATTTCCATTTAGCAGGTTCACCCACATTCTCACATATAAATTTATTAACTGGAGTACGAGTATCAACTTCCTTGACTCCTTCATTACGAATCCAAGTCATACTATTCAGTCTTCCTTGATGATGTAGGTATGCACCCCAACTACCCTCATCAACTTTACCATAGGTATGAGCATAATGATATTCTAATAGATGAGAAGCAAGATACTCATTAAATCCTTCATTATCATCACCGATATAAGATCCTGCTAAAAAATCATCATGATGATCTATGTTAACTAGATCAATCTTTCCTTTAGGAAGATCTTTAAGTATCATATCATGATCAAATCCAAAAGAAACTGTAGCATTAGGAGATGCTCCAAGTGCTCTAGTATATGTTTCTAACATATAATCCAAACACTCTTCATCAATTATCTTTGTCCTATCATTCAAATCAGGATACTTTTCAAAATATTGTTTCCACTTTGTATAAGGATGCCACTCTTCCCATAGTTCATTATTATCATTAGGCCAGTCATCTACTACAGGAAAACAATAATCAATATCAATACTTAAAACTTTTATCACTTAATACCACCGATATCCATTTTCTGTTTTATATATTGAAGTTGATCTGGAGTTAATATTCTTAATGCTTGTTTTGCTTTCTCAGTATTATACTTATAATATTTTTTTACAAGATCTAAATCGTCAATCCTTTCTTGCTTTAACCAAGGAGCAAAACGCTTTTTCTTTCTGATTCCATTTAGCATAAAATTATATTGCATGTCCTTATCTAGATTAGGAAATCTATTCATCTCGTTAGCATACATGATGCAATCAAGGTGACCTGATAAGCAACGATTTACAATATATGCAGGATACTTTGCATCAGGATCTTCTTCAAGAATATCTTTCTTGTTAAGATTAATTGAATTTAACCAGTCTTTTAATTCCATAGTATGTAATTCCCAATAACAAGAAAATCTAGATCCATATTTTTAAATCCTTTAATAGCATCTTCTGGAGTTTCTATGATAGGTTCTCCACTCTTATTGAATGATGTATTTAAAAGAATAGGATCTTCAAATTTAGATAGTAGATGATATATTTTAGGATTCTGTTTCTTATTAACAGTTTGAATCCTACAAGTTTTATCCTCATGAGTAATGGCAGGTATCCTATCATTTATAGCATGCTGAGAACTTAGCATGTATGGTGTTAGTTCACCCTCAAGAAAATAATCATCTATTCTTTCTTCTAACATTATACCAGCATACGGTCTCCAATGCTCACGATGTTTTATTCTCTTATTCAAGGTGTCTTTATTTTCTGCTAGAGCAGGACTCATAAGAATAGAACGATTACCAAGAGCACGAGGACCATGTTCTGATCTACCTTGAAACCATCCTACAATTTTATTTTTCTCAAGTTCAAAAGCAACTGTCTCGCATAACAAATCAAAGTCTTCATAGTATTCCATATTCTCTTCATCAGGAATAAAATCTTCATAAGATTTTCCAAGATATGTTATATTGTTCTTTGGCATACGAGGATTGCTTCCAGTTTTATAAGCACCCCATGCTGCTGCTCCAAAATGAATACCAGAGTCATTTGTATATGGTGGTATATGCATGTTATTAAACAATGGTTTTAATAAACTATTAGCACATACATTAAGGAAAGATCCACCAGCAAAACAATGATCATCTTCTAGATAACCATCTTCTTGTAAAGATTCAACTAACCCAAGTATAGCATCTTCAAATGATCTTTGTAGATAATATGCTTTATCTTCTAAACTTCCTTGAAGAGAATTAAATACCATACTATAGTCATAGAAATTTGCTACATTATGCCCAAAGTCATATTTTTCAATATCAAATAATTCTTTGGCATAATCATTAGCAAGTGTATATGGTTTAGGTGCATCTAGTTTATTTCCATATGATGCAAGACCCATTATCTTCCCTTCTTTTGGTGTCTTATCATCTTCATAATCTTTACCCATCTCTTTACACTTACCCTCATATATCATCTTAGACCATTGACAATAAAATTCTCCAAAAGAATTCTCACCAACATCACCAGGCATACGAAAGAATCTAAAAATCTTTTTTTTCTTATTGAAATATCCTATACTATTATTTTCTCCACCACGAATATTACCAGTAGCAAAATCCCATAGTCCACTACCTAAACCATCTAATGTTAGAAAACTTCCACTATTAAATGGAGAAGTAAATACAGTAGATGCTGCATGACACAAATGATGTGATAAAAACCAAACATCTGCACATGGAAATATATCTCTTAGTAATTTACTTGCTTCTTTTTCTTTTCCCTCATACCAAATTTTATGATCTGAGGTAGTAACTTCGCTATATTTAAAAAGATTATTCCAAGGATATGTTGGAACATAACATACTACATCAATATCCTCTTTAGAATAATCTCCTAGAACATAATCAATAGATTTAAAAGGAAAACTACCATCCTCTTTTATCCTACTCAAACGCTCTTCATTTATACTTCTAATATGATACCCATCTACAAATAAAGTTGCACCAGAATCATGACTAACTGCTTCTGGATTTTCAATTGTACCATAGAGTCCTATAATATTCATATTGTATAGTTGGTTAAGACTAGTTCTTTACGATCCATTTGTTCTAACATATATTTACCCACTGATCTCATGGTGTATGTTAAATCAAATTCAGATGCATTCCAATTAATAAAACGATCACGAACTAATTGTGATGAGTTGTAAGATATTATGTGATCGCAACATGCATCATCACAATCTGCAGCAAACACATCATGATCAAATTTTTTATGCATTGCTCCTTTCTTACCATATAAATTTGTTTTAATATCATAAGGAGGATCCGAATACATAAAGACTGTTGGATCGTCAGTTAAAAGATCTGAGTATGTACTATTAGTTATCTTCCAATTCTGAATCAATTTTCCATACTGTGCTAGTTTATCAATTCCCCTATAAGAAAAATTAGATTCTGATGCCTGTGGGGAAAATGAACTTGACTCAGTAAGACCAGAGAAACTGCATTTATTAGTTACATAAAATGCTGCTGCACGATCTAGATTAGATAGGGTCTTATTGTTTATATCGTCTTTTGCTTGAGTAAATAATTCTCTAGCAGTATCTCTATCAGGATACTTATTCTTTATACTAAAAACTTTATCTTGTAATGCTTGACCATCATGCTGCAACTCCATCCAAAAATTTGCCAATGGTTCATACAAATCATTAACCCATACTTTAGTATCAGGAAATCTTTTAGTCCATTCTAGAGCAAACGAACCACCACCTAGAAATGGTTCACGAAACTCTTTATACATTGGTTGACGACCATCAGATCTTTTCCAAGGATAAAAACCAAATAGTTTTTTAACTGCTCTAGATTTTCCACCAGGATAACGAAGAGGAGTTTTTAATTGTTTCATTAAAATAAAGTAGGTTTTGGTGCGAAGAACTCTGGATACTGCTGGAACACCATCGGATCATATTGTGATGATACTAAACATGTTCTAATATCAGTTCCCTCTTGTCTTCTTCTTTGTATGGAAGGTCTATCGAGACATGGATTTTTCATCTTTGCAAATGCACCATCAGGATTCGTTGTTAACCCTGCAACTGGAACTTTGAAAATGAGAGTCCTCCAACAAGTTAATAAAACATGATAGAAGACATCTGTATTTTCTTTGGTGCGAGGACTAGAACCATTACCAGCAGTTTGGAATCTAAAATCAAAAGTATCTCTATACTTCATTATACCATTTCTACTACATGCTTTGTCTAGTTTGTTCTTATATACAATTTTTTTAATCTGTGCTCTTTCCAATCCTTCCTCTTGTACTATAAGATCAATACCTTGATCTACATGAGGTAGAGAGAAATTAATTTTTTTTCTTAACAAATACATCTCTACTGCTTTTTCACAGGATCCACCGTTAAAAAGAGTATCAGAATTTTTATGATTTGTTCTATCAAATTTTTCCTCTGGTAATAGAGGAGGCATTACTGGGACGATACGAGACATAGTATATTCTCCTTATTTTGTTTCTTCCCTAAGATCTTCTAAGAAGACAACACCATCACCATAGTCTCTCCAATCTCCTGTTGGAGGTGGAACTAGAGGTGTATATGTTCCTTCATTTTTTCTTTCTAGATACCCATCAATAAGAACATCTACAGAAACATTGAACCATTGATTCAAAGACTTAGACATTCTATTGTATGAATTACCAACATGTATTTGTCCTGCAAATACAGATAAAGTTGCTGCTCCCCAGAATAGATAATAAAATCTACTCTTAACTTGGTTGCGTAATTTGTTTGATTTAGTAGTCATGATGTTTACTTGAACTTACATTCTACCATAATTTCGGTAAGACATGCAAGCATATTAATTTCTTGGTCTGCTACGAATGCCATCTGATATTGATACTTAGCAATAATAAGCACAGCAGCAGCAATACTAGGACCGTCAAGGGATGTGTATAAAGCATCGTAGATACGACGGAACAGAAGATTAGGATCATTATCCAAATTGGAAACCGTCCATTTCCGAACGGATGGAAAGTCCTTCTCTTTGAGTTTCTTAATGAGATCATTTACTTTTACATCTGAAAATTCTGCAAGGATTGCTGAATCTATTATACCACTAACTGAGTATCTTTGGCATTCATTTAACACTCTCCTCCAATCAGGAAAGTGTTTGTTAATGAGTTCTACAATAACTTTCTTATCTGATTTGATATTTTCTTTATCTAAAATATCATTGAGTCTTTGGAAGAAAGATGCTGCAATAGTTTGTTTCTCTTTACCTTTAATACCAAACTCTACAACAGCACATCTAGAATGCAATGGTTCTATAATTTTATTCTTATAGTTACAAGTAAAGATAAACCTACAATTGTTATAAAACGATTCAATGTTTGCCCTTAGTAGTAACTGTACATCATGTGTAGTATTATCTGCCTCATCAATAATGATTACTTTATGTGTGCTAGTTTGTGATAAAGAAACAGTTGATGCAAAATTCTTTGCTTGATTTCTTACAGTATCAAGAAACCTACCTTCATCAGATCCATTGATAATAATATAGTCGCATGATAATTGTTCACAAAGTGCTCTTGCAATAGTTGTCTTACCACATCCTGCAGGACCAGCAAGCAATAGATTAGGTATCTCACCTTTATCTACAAACTTCTGAAAAGTATCTTTGATACTCTTCGGAAGAATACAATCATCTATGGTCTTGGGTCTATACTTTTCAACCCATAGAAATTCATTTCTCATTACAAAAGATTTAACGAAATAATAATACGATCTTGGTCACTATCATGTGGTGGTGCCATATGCAACAAACCACTTGGGAAGATTACCAAGTCACCTTCTTCAACTGCAATAGAACTAGTATCACGACTACCAGATTCTGCTGCAAACGGTGAAAAGAACAAAGTACTTTTATGTACCTTTGGGTTTATTCTAGCATAGAATACACAAGAATAACCAACAGTGCCATGATCATGAGGAACATGATAATCTCTGCTCTTATATCTTTGACACCACAGACCACTCACATGAGTAAATTTATATTGAGAAACTTTTAAGAAGTCATCCAGATATGGTTGGAATAACTTCAGTGTTTCTTCAGCATATGGTGGTGCTGATTTACTAAAGTAATCTGTGTAATCAATGTGATTTTCTTTTTTCTCAGTACTATTAAAGGGAACCATAGACAATATACGGTTCCCTTCTTTTTGCCATTCAGTCACATTGACCTTATGGATATAAACAGTAAAGAGTGGTAAAGACTCAATCGGCATAAGTTGAATCAGGTTCTAACGCTATGAAGTAATCTAAATTATACTTGCTATTAGTAAACTTAGCAAGGTTTTTTCTAGAAATCTGAACTTCATATGAACCAGGAATCAACTTGATATTTTCAATCTTGAAATTGAATTCAAATATACTATCAGTCTCACCAACAACAAGAGCAAACTCATTAGAGTTATCATTCTTTTTGTCACGAACTGTTAAAGTAATATTTTTTGCATTACCAACAGCAGCAAGATCTGGCAACTGATATATTGAAGATGCCTTAAGCAACTTCTGAAGTTGAATACTATCCAACTGGAATGATACATCAGAGTTAGGTAATTCAATTCCTTTCTCTGGTGGAGATATGATTACATTAGGATCAGCAAAAGCAAATTTTACTTTAGTAGTATTGCCTTCACGAAGAATCATATAAGACTCATTCCTAAGATCTATATCTGGGTCATTCATAAGATTGACACCATTTAAAAACTGTGGGAGATCATATATCCCAAAGTCTTTTTCAAAGTTTTCATCAACTTCTGCCTCTGCAAGGATATTCTTCATCACAGATATTGTGCGAAGTTTAGATCCCTTTTTAACCAAAATAGATTGGTTAATAGAAGAAAAATTTTCTAAGAGGTCAATAGTTTTTTCAGATAGTTTCATATCCATTGTTTAAGAGTCCTTGTCTAGTTCTTCAAAGTGGTATAATAATACAGCATAGTGCATTATCTTCTGTATGTCAAGTTTTGCAGTTCCTTTTTTGTCATATCGAGACGCATACTTAAGTATGTTACTACGACAGAATGCAGATGCATCCCCGACAGAATCAATAAGATCTAGAGTCTGTATTTTATTAGAGTAATGTTTGGAATATGTTTTTCCAATATACTCTTTAATACTATCTAAGATTTGATCTTCATTGTACTTGTAATCTACAGGTTGTTTTGGATATACTGGTGGGTTTCCCATCCGCAAATCTTCAACAGAATTGAGAACCTCTGGAGGCCATGGCGAACCAGGAGTCCACTCATACCCACCAGATTTTTCAATCCATTCATCATCTTTATCCATAACTGGATAATCCTCCTCAAAGGTTCCGTCTAGTATAGATGCTGCTAGACTCCATGCATTTACCATTATATCACTCCTGAGTGTTTGAGTCAACTTGTATGTTGAATATATTATAACTCATAGTTATCCTAGTAACATCACTTGTAAATGGATACACAGTATGTTTTAACTGTGCAGGGAATACAAATATGTCACCTGTCTTAGGAACTACTTTATAACTTCCAGTATACATGTATCCAGAAGGACCGTCAATAAATTCCAACTGACCAGGACAAGGCATATTAGTTTTGTCCTTAACAGTATCAGATTCTTTTGCTATCTCTTCGGGTACATCAATCATTATAACAGAAGAAAGTTCACCACCGTGAACATGAACAGGATTGAACTCATTTTTCTTTTGAAAATTAATCCAAGGACCATTACCACAATCAAAAGTAAGTCTTGACATTGGTGGATCTGGTTGCCCCAACATATCTTCTTTTCTTCTATCAAAACATCCTGCCATATACCTAAAAATATGAGGATAGATTTCCTTCATAAACCCTTGAGGATCAATCACACTTTGCAATTGATCATCTATGTTACCTGCTAAATCCCATCCAACATTTTCGTTTTTAACTTTTGTTTGGACAGATGCTTCAACAAGAAATTTTAAAAAGTCCTCTGATATCACTTCATGTAATATCAAAGGACCATAAGGTTTAATTAGCATCTTCAGATTTTAGATCTACATCTGCATCTACTTTATCATATAAGTCAAGGAAAGCAGACTTTGTTTCATCATCGAAACGATTTAAGCAAACTTGGATTGCTTTGAGTTTGTCACCCCAGATAGCATAGGCACGAACAATATGAACTAACCTACGAGTTGAGATAACCTCATCAACACCACCGTCAAAGAATGTCTTACGGATAATGTCTGCCCAATCTACAAGATGCTTACAGAATGGAGTATCTTCACATTCTTTCTCAAGAATCTTTTGCTCGATAGAAACACTAGGATATGATTGCTCGAAGGTTACTGGGAACCTCTCAAGGAATGCTTCATTAAGAACATTAGTTCCGATGAATCTACCGTCATCAGATCCTTTACCTTTTGTATTAGCAGTTGCTATTACATTGAATCCCTTAGTAGGAAGAACATGCTTACCAATCTTTTTAAGGAACACTCCTTTACCTTCTAGGATAGATTGTAAGCATAGGATCTTGTTAGATGCTAGATCGATCTCATCTAAAAGGAGTGTAGCTCCCCTTTCCAATGCCTCGACAACTGGACCGTTATGCCATACAGTGCTGCCATTGACAAGACGGAAACCACCAATAAGGTCATCTTCGTCGGTTTCGATTGTGATGTTGACACGAATAAATTCTCTCTTTGATTGAGCACATGCTTGCTCTACAGAGAAGGTCTTACCATTACCTGATAAACCTGTGATGAATGCAGGATAAAATACTTCAGACTTTATGATCTTTCTAATATCATTAAAGTTTCCGAATTTAACAAAGTGATCATCTATCTCTGGAATAAGATTTGTACTCTGTACTGGTTGAGCAGCAGGTGCTGAATAATTTTTTTCTAATGCTTCTGCCACAGTTAATGTCCACTTACCACGAGTAACTTTACGGAACTCTTGAAGTTTGTTGACACGCTTTGTAACGCTTTGCACTTGTACATCGAAGTGTGCTGCTGCTTCATTAATTTCTTTACTAGTAACTTCTTTAACAGTATCGTTTTTTGTTAAGAATGAAATCAAGTCTTCGTTTGAAAATTTTGCTTGGAAAGCCATAATGTTGTCTCGTGTATGTATATATTATACTGTAAATCAAGAGGCAATAAAGCCTCTAGTAGACAGTTTGTTAAGCGACCATCTCAACGAATTCGCCTAGTACTTTTTTGTTCATCTTTTTATTAGTAAAAGACTTTTTAAAAGCAGATCTGATTTGTGCTTTAGTTGCATCTTCAGCAACTTCAAACTCAGTAGAATTTGAGAGATTGTTAGAAGAAAGAACAAAGAATGAATCGTATCCTTGATTCTTGATAGTGAAAGACTTATGCTTTTTCCAATCAGCACGAGCACGATCTCTCTTTTCAAAGTCAGGGATGTAGTGAGAAATCATAGATGAAAGATCTCTAGTACCAAGTAAACGGAACCCTACAAAATTAACTTGAGGGAAAGATGACTTGAGATCATCTAATAAGATCTTAGTAAACTTGAAGTAAACATCACTCAACCTACGAACATGACCATTGTTTCTTAAGAAGCAGTTGCCACGAATATTCTTATGACGCAATTCTGGTTTCTCTTCCCAGTTACGCTGAACCATTGCAGTTCTAGCAAGTGAACTTGCTTCACCATCAGTAAGTACAACACAGTTTACTTTCTCAACTCCACTATTTTTTTGGAACTGAGGGATGATTTGATGAAGAGAAATTAGTGCTTCATTTAAAGGAGTGCCAGATAATGACATTTTTCTAGGAGCAATACCATGTCTACTAGAAAAACTTTCTGCTATCTTCCAGATATTCAACATCTGTCTCTCGCATTCTTTAGCATTACATTTGCTACTAAGAAGATTCATCAAACTGAAATGATCATCAATGCATAATTCATTGTCACCTTGCTCTTCACGCTCAGGTCTATCGTCTTTGTTACCGTAATAGTACCACTCGTTACTGAATGCATAAACCTCATATGGAATGCCGACTTTGCGAGAAAACCATATCAAATTATACATCTGTTTTACTGTGTTTAGTAACACATCTGCCATAGAACCTGACCAATCTAGTATAAAGATCAAGCCATGATTCTTACCATCAGGAAGAACTGTAATCTTTTTGAAGATATCATCGTTGTACTTGTACTGGTGTAGTTTTAAGCAATCAAGAACTCCAGTTTTAGAAGTAGCAGCACGAGCATATGCAGATGCTGCTTTTTTCATTTCAAACTCTTTAACAAGATAACTAACTTCTTTACCAGTAGATCTCTTGAACTTTTGGTATGCTGCTTCAGAATCTTTGTGCCATTCTTTTACCCAATTAGCACCACCATATCTTTGGTACTCCTCAAGCATTCTCTCTTCATAACTTTTCCACTCTGACTCAAGATACTCATGAATATCATTTGTAGGAACTACAGTTCTATCAAGATTTACCTTTGGAAGACTTAGGTAAACTGGTGCTTCACGATTAGGGTCAAACTTACCTGCAAGTTCTTCTAATTTTTCTGCTAGTGATTCTACAGTTTTAGTTTCAAAATCATTACTAGCATGAGTACCACCTGATGTACCCTGATAACTTGGAACATCTAAATCAGATTCATATCCCTCTCTATCATCTCCATCAAAATCTTCATCTAAATCTTGTTCTTGAGGATCTCCACCTTGACCTGATTGCTCATCTTCTTCCTGTTCTTTTTCTGATAGCATCTCATCTAGTAAGTCTTCTAGATCCATAGGATTATTAAGACCACCTTGAGTTACATCTTCTTTTGAAACTTGCTCTACAAACTCTTGATCTTGACTTTGATTCTCTTCAATAAAATCTCTTAGTTTTTTTGCTGCTTGTAATGCATCATCAAATGTTTCTGCTTTACCTATAAGATCTACGATATATTTTTCTGTGTTAGAAAACTTGATATTTAAGAATGCACCTACCTTGAACCATAGATTGATACGATCAGGGAAACTATATGTTCCAAGATCTTCACCTTTAGTCTCAAAGAAATCTTGCTCATTAAGATCTGTATATCCTCTGCTGAATGTTTTGTTTAGACCTGCATATCTTCTCTTCATCAACTTCTCAATACGAGCATCTTCTGTTATGTTTACTAAAGATGGGTTAAGACCTTTGTACTCATCTTCCATGAACCAGTTACGAGGGTCAGTATAAAGTGCATGACCAACCTCATGTGCTACGAGAAGATCATAAACATCCTCAGAATTAATCTGCCACATTGGTAGGGTAAGAACTCTACGCTCTACATCAAAAGATGCAGTAGATACATCTCTGTGTTCTATGATTAAGTTTTCTGTTGCTAGGAGTTTAGCAAGTTTACCTTTAATTTCGTGAAGCATGTGTCTCGTCTTGTATAGTATCATTATAGCAATAAAAAAGAGGGTAAAAACCCTCCAGTGGACACTTTGTAAACTGTCACATCATGGTATCATGCATGCACAGGTTAATCTATAAAATGGTGTGTCTACTAGTATAGGCATGGCATCATGTAGTTCAGTAGATTTGAATGCTATAAAATCACCAGGTTCAAAAGTAAAAGTCTCTTCTTGGATTTGCAATTCTCCACCCCAAGACTTATCCCATTGTGGAGTCATGAATCCAATGATACTCCAATTATATTTCTTATCTGCAGTACCATCAGTATGGAATAAAGGAATGTTTCCTTTCCTTTGAGCATTAAAAACTACAGACTCTACATCATGTGTAGGTAGTTCAAAACCATATTTATCTCTGATCTTCTGTTTAACATTGACCATCGTTGCAATCATATATGCAGCAATAAATTCTGAATGAATTCCAGTAGGATCTTTTGCAACAAACCTAGGGTATGCTAGTTGTGGATTATCTGCATTAGCATAACCACCACCAATATGCCAACATGGATTGTTCATCAAATGATCATAGACCTGTTTGATCTCTGTATAATCTAAAACATTCTTAGCAATGTATGCTTCTTTCATAATTAACCTTCAACTAGAGACTTGCTGGACATGTAAGAGAACCCACCCTTCTTAGTAAATTCTATCACAGTATTAAACTTATCTAGCATATCAATCTTATGGGAAATTACAAATACATTTGAGTCAGCAATAACATATCTTATTATCTTATTAAATTCTTCTGTACCTACACTATCTAGTGATGAATCAAATACCTCATCAAGTATAAGAAGATTTGTATTTGCAGAATTTTTAAACCTAGCAACCTCTCTCCAAGCAAATAGAAGTGCTAAGTCAATACGCATTTTTTCTCCCTCTGAGAAAGATGAATATGTAAATTTATCATGAACTGGACTCTGAACAGTTTCAGTAAACTCTTCATCCAATTTAAAATTAATATAGAAATCCATCATCTGCAAGTAACGATTGACTTGCTGATTAATTAGAGGTAAATATTTTTTGATAATCTTAGACTTTACTCCACCATCTCTAAGAAGTGAGAATGCAAAGTCTTGATATTTTATTTCTTCTTTTTTATCTACGAGTTCGTCAAATATTGTTTGAAGATCGTTCTCGAATCTTTTTAGTTTCTCATGTTCAGAATTTCTACCTTGAAGTTGTTTGGCAATAGTTTGAATTTCTTGTTGTAAATCTCCTGTCTGTCTTTGGTATCCAGTAATGCGAACATTGTTCTGAGAAATGCCATGCGTTAGATTCGTAATCTCCTTGGAAAGTGTGAGAAAAAGACGCTCTCTCTCTGTTTCTTCTTTTATCGACTCCTCAAGCTTTTGATAGCCGTCTCTGAGTTCCTTTGCTCTATTTTGAGCGTCTTCGATTTTATTTAGACGAAAGTTTTCTTCTATAGATTGTGTACAGGTTGGGCATGTCACATTATCGGTAAAGAACTTATGTTCCTTTGTAATAACAGATACCTTTTCAGTTAACTTAATCTTTAAGTTTCCTAGTGTTTTCAACCGTTTTGGAGATTCACTTACATCTACTAGTTCTTTATTTTTCTTAATAATTTCTTCATCAATTCCTGTATTTTCATTAAGTAATTTATCAACTTCTAAATTAATTTTTGTAATCTTTCCTTCATTTTTTTCTATACTTTTTTCACCCCTATCCTGCAACTCTTTTAAAAATTCTTCTTGCATAAATATCTTTTCTTTTATATTATCCTTCTTCCCATTTAATACTTTAACTTCGTCTCTGATATCTTTTATTTTTTCCTTAACAAGATTCCACATTGCTGAGAAAATTTTAATATCTAACAGATCTTCAATCACCTCTCTACGATGAGAAAGAGATAATTGCATAAAAGGAATAAAATTACTACTACCTAATATTACAATTTGAGTGAATGATTTATAATTTAATTTTAGTATATGATCTTCTAATATCTTTTGATTGATTCTATCATCTGCCTCTTTGTTTCGCATCTCACCATTGATTTCTATATCAAATATATTTGGTTTGATACCACGACGAACAAGATATTGTTTAGTTCCTATTTTAAAATCAACTTCTACTAAAGTTCCTTTCTCGTTAGAACTATTAACCATTTGAAGTTTAGTAATTCTTCTATAAGGTTTATTAAACAAAACAAAACACAGGGCATCTAGTAGAGTAGATTTTCCTGCACCATTTGCTCCTACCACGAGAGTGGTTCCAGTCTTATCAAGTTGTATATTAGTCCATTGGTCTCCTGTACTCAGGAAATTTTTCCAACGAACTTTCTCAAATTTTATCATCCTCTAGTGGTGGTGGTACAACGATATCGTTAGGTGTAATTACAGTGTACTTATAATTATACCTCTCACAAGCAGAAATTGCAATAGCCTCATCAATTTCTATAACCTGCATGTGGACTCCATGATCCGAAAGCAACTGGGATGAGTATCTTTCTGCATCATCTTCTTTTTCAAAAATGAATAAGACCTTATCTCCAGACTTATCCTTTACAGCATAAGCACCCTCTTTTGTTTGTAATTCTGATGTTAGCAAATACATTACTCAACTTCTGAGGCTTTAGCATATAATGTTTTAAACATATCCTTTGCTCTGGATTTATCTAAAGGATCTTCAGACTCATCAATGTATGTATTTAATATTGATAAAGTATTTTCCTCACTAATATCCACATCATCATCACCATGCAACCAACCATTATTATAGTCAAAGTTTTCAACAATTTTTAATTCTTCAACATTAGAAGATTGAATCTTATCGATAAACCTTTCAAATGATTTTGGATCAGTTTTAGTCTGAACAATTACTTTCACTATCTTTCCTTCTAGTTCTCTACTATCAAATGTTTGGTATGGTGTATCGTTATAATAAACATTATAAAACATACGATAAGGATTATTAACTGGTTCTAACTCATAAGTTTCAGTATCAAAGAAATGGAATCCTCTATCATCTTCCACATCATTCCAATACATTTCATACGGATTACCAAGATAAAATACCTGACCATCATTACTACGAGTATGATAATGTCCACTAAAGACTCTATCAAATTTCTGTAAGTGTTCTATATCCTGTCCTCTTGTTTGTTCAAATCCTTTGTATGGAGAAAAACCATTCAACTCTAGATGACCACAAGCAACTTTTGCTTTAGATGCTTTGATCTTTTTAGTCATTGCTTTTTCATTCTCTTTGTTTATCCAAGCGAGAAATGCAAACTTGGTACCTCCAATTGTATATTCAGCAAAGTCTCTGATAGTAACAATATTATTATACTCTCGTAAAAGTAAATCAATTGTGTTAACTGTGTTGTTATTTTTGTAGTACGCAGTGTGATTCCCAACAATAGAGTATACAGCAACTCCCATATCTCGCAACCTATCGAAGTAATTTTCTTTAGCCCATTTGAGAGACCAGAGATCAATGTTCCTCCTATTGTCGAAAGTGTCTCCCATATCGATAAGAGTTGTGATGCCTTCTCTAGCAATCGCAGGGAAAAAAATGTCTTCATAAAATTTTTGAAAATACTCATGGAATAATACACTACCTTTTCTAGCACCAAAATGTTGATCAGTTATAATTGCTATCTTCATAAGAATTTACACTCCTTCATAGTAACTTGAGTTGAACGACCTGCAATATCATCATAAGATATAACTTGTGTTTGACCAGCAGAATTTAAAGCAAATAATTCATCAAAATCTGTTGCTACTTTTCTATTACCTTTACCTTCATTGCCACTTTTTAAAGCAACAATATGTTTACCATTTCTAACATAAGTAGTAGTCTTAACTTGCACTTTAATAATATTACCCTTGATAGGATGATATGCAAGAAAATCTACATCACATTGAGCATCGGGTGTAGGAATAAAAGGTATATAACCTTCCTTAGCATAATGATTCATTGCTTCAGTTACACCCATCGTTACTTGTTGGGTTAACACTTCACAATCCTCAAAGATTCCTCTTGGATTAAAGTTTGTCATAAGAATTTCTCCAATGTACCTTGTCTAGAATTAACTCTATCTTCTATTAGATTACCATAACCCTCATGTAGTTCACAACCAATGTAGTCTCTACCTAGTTTCTTAGCAACCATAGCAGTGGTTCCAGATCCCATGAATGGATCAAGAACAAGATCACCTTTCTCACTCCCTGCTTTGATGCAAGGTTCGATTAAGTCAGGTGGGAATACAGCAAAGTGTGCTCCTTTATATGGTTTGTTAGTTATTGACCAAACAGACCGCTTATTTTTTGTAGGGTAAGACTTTGCCAACCCACTATGGGGAACCAAGCCAGTGCCAGGATTATGATACTTACCTTTAGTACGATCTCTTGTACCCCAATCTTTTGCTGGTTCTTTAATTGCTTCATTGTCATAAAAATACTTTTTGTTTTTGCTTAAAAGGAAAATGTATTCATGTGATTTTGTACATCTATCCTTCATACTTTCTGGCATTGGATTAGGTTTGTGCCAAATGATGTCTTGTCTAAGATACCATCCATCTGCTCTTAATGCAAATGCAAGCATCCAAGGAATGCCAATAAGATCTTTCTCTTTTAGTCCTTCTAGTTTATTTGCTCTTCTATTACAATTCTCTGGTAAATCTTGATTAGTTCTACTAACAGTTTGTTTAGGTAATCCTCCAGTACCAGGTCTGTAGTTGTAGTATGAATCTCCTATGTTCAACCACAGTGTACCGTCATCTGTTAAAATATTTCTTACCTCTCGAAATATCTCTACTAGTTTTTGAATGTACTCTTCTGGAGTTGATTCCAATCCTATCTGATCGCCCTCGCCACCATAGTCTCTTAGACCATAGTAAGGAGGAGATGTAACACACATCCTAGGTTTCTCATCAAATTCTTTTAGGGTATCTAAACAATCCCCAAACAAAACTAAGTCTCTCATCTATTGTTATTTCTATACTGGATGTTATCTTTAATAGTATTATAGTCTGAAGCACTACCTCCTGCACCCTCTTCTACAACCATGACCTGATCGTACCCAGTCCTTTCTATAATCTTAGTCTTTATCTCCAACTGCTTCTTCTCCTTCTGTATGCGTCTCAGGAAAGCGTAATAGATAATCTGTGTAAAGTATGCAAAAGGATTCTTTGACTTCTCTGGATTGAAATTATGGATGTATTGGACACAATTCTCTATACCGTCACCAATCATGTCTTCTCTAAACATATAGTTTACAAAGTTCGGTTTATACGACAAATGAGTTGCGATCTTTAAAAAACAATCACCCAAGTAATTACTAATCAATGGTGGATCTATACCTTTCTCTTTTGCAATAGCACACTTATTTCTATAGACTACCATTGCCTCTAGAAGTTCTTTATTATTGACATAATGATCCGATCTTTTGCGTGGCATAGTTCTTATCTGTATAAGGATATTATAGCACAGCTTGACAAAAGTTCAAATACCGTTTACAATAACTTTGTCAAAGTTCAGAAGGATTGTATTTAAGTATCTGTTGCTATTCCTACTGACTTATTTTCTTGAGCATCTAGAGCAAATATATTTTCTAATTTTTTCTTAGCATCTTTAACAGTTCCTTTGTACCCCATTTTTTCCGAGGGACGAATTTTTTTACCATTTTTAAATATAGGACCATACTTCTGTTCTAATTTCTCTGCCAAATAGTTTAAATAGTATTCGATCATATCGTGATCTTCATCTATCTCAGTCATTGTAACAACTTTGTTGAAATTTATAAAATAAAAATCATCATTAGGTATGTGTAACCAAGGTTCTACTCTTACAAACGAACCTCTTGCTCCGTGAATAACTTGTATTACAACTGGGTCTTGAAGGATTAATGTCTCAGGAGTTTCAGGATCAGTACTTACTATGGCAAATACTTCTTCCCCAGTAACTAGTTTAATAGTGCTATAAAAGTCTTCTTCGGTTTCTATCATGACTTACTCCTAAAGTTAATAGTTATCATATCATAGTTAAAATTTTCTTCTTTATAGATTTTGATTCTTTCGATGAGATGATTCAATGTGTAATTTCTATTTGATAAATGAGTGCAATCATCTGCTATATCATATAGAGTTGCACTAAATTTGTTTTGTCCTTTACGGAGAACCCTACCAATTGATTGTAGGTTTCTTATCCTTGATTTTGACGGTGAGGCAAAGATAACATTGTGAAGGTTCCTAATGTTAATTCCAGTTGAGAAGGTGCCGTAAGAGGCAACGATGACTGCATTGCTTTCCGTCTCTGCAATTTCACGAACTTCTTCCCTTTCTTCAACATCTACACCTCCGTGTATGAAAAAAACTTTTTGGTTTTCTTCCTTGTCATTATTTATCTTATCAAAAAGTATTTGTCCGTGGTTTTCTACCCTAGCAAAAAGAATTAAAGTGTTTCCTTTTAGATCTAATGCTAGATTTTTAATGAAATTATTTCTACGATCATTACTAATCAAATAATCTATCTCATCTTGATAGTTAGAAAATTTTATCTCATCATGTTTTAACAAAAGAATTTTTGCTTGTAATCTTGCAAGATAACCTTTGTCCATTAACTCATCAGTACGGACTACCTTGTAAGAAGGACCAAACAAGCCTTCAAGTACCCACTTATGTGTTTGTGTACCACTAAGTGTTCCAGTGAAACCAAATCTATATTTCGCTAAATGAAGTTTTGTCATGATTTGTGTCAATGATTTTGCCTTGAACAAATGTGCTTCATCTCCTATCACAACTTCAAACCTTTCAAAGTACTTCTTCTCTAGTTTATAGATAGATTGCCAGGTAGTAATAACAACTGGAGCACTAGGTTCTTTATCTCTTCCTGCGTATATCCTTTGACAATATGAATCAGCATCCCATCCATATTCCGAGAAGTCTTTATGCATCTGCTCTACCAGAGATGTCGTTGGAACAACTATCAGAATATTTTTCTTTCGTTCTGCAAAGTAACGAACTACTGAGTAAATCATCAAAGACTTGCCAGAGGCAGTGGGCGATATCACTAACCTTCTATTGTGTCTTAGAGCATCGTATACTCCCTCCACTTGGTATTTCCTTGGGCGATGACTTGATATCCGAGTAATATATTCTTTAACACCTTCCATTGATATTAGTTCATTCTCTTCATAAGGAGTACCAAAAAATTTACTATCAATAAATTCATATTCATATCCATGTCTATCACAGAACGAAACTAATTTATCCAACAACCCAACATACAACTCTCTAGTATGAGTTGAGAACAAACGAATTTTACCATCCCAATATCGTTTCCGATACTGCTTCATGTATTGTGCTCCTTCTATGTCAAATGAAAAATGATCTGACAGTTCTTGATACACATGTGGTTCAGACTGGATCTTTAGGAAGACCTCATTCTTTTTGGAGATAACAAGTTTGCTCATGATTATCCAGATCGGAAGTTATGCCAATCAATAATATTTTTTAACTGATAACTTCTGTTCCCTACCTGTTTAATTATATCCTCAAGATAGGTAAGCATTACATCATAGTATCTAATTTTTAAAGTAGACTGCTGTACCTTCTCATCAGCATCCATATATCTTTTTATTGCATCTTTCTCTCTAACTTTATACGGAAATGGTTCGGCCTGATACACTTCAGGGTCGGATTTTCCTGAGTAATAATTCCATCTTTCTAAACGAACCTTATTATCTACCGTTAAAGATCTTTCTCTAAGTAATTTTATATTATTATACAGGTCAAAATACTTTGCATGAAGAGATGGTATCTTTGCTGCCTCGTCATGTAAATTGTCTTGATCAATCTGTGCGTCTTTCGACCACATACTTTGTATAGTTTCAAGATTCATAAATTAATTGTCAACTTCAATCGTATAGAACAGATACTTAAATGTTGCAGTAGCTGTAAAGTATGTATAATCGTTTTCGGTGGCAGTAAATTCTAGTGATGACAATGATATTGGGAATAAATCTCTAAATTTTACACGAGTGCTTACATTAAAATTGCTATTCAAAATTGATAATGTACCATCACTAAATTGCTGTTTAACATCTCTAGATCCATCTGGCATCGTAATCAACTCTTGAAACTCATCAATACTTTCTGGATAACCTAAACCATAGATCCAGTTATGTACTTCCAAATAATTTTCTAAGTTTTCATCTACAATAAAATCTAAAGTTAAATCTTCAAATTGTATGTTGTCGCCAGGCAACTCAATCTTTTTTAGATAGTTTCCGATCTCAGGTGTAGGTAAAGTTATACCAGGTATCTTCGCACTATTAGAAAAGAAATCAACCTTAGGGGTTTTAACTATATTAAATTTAAAACCAACAGGAGACAAATAGTTCTTATTTGTAACTTGTTTGGCAAAAAACGAATTGGACATTAGTTCAGACAGGTCTCCATATTACATATTTAGATAAAAAAAGAGACCCCCGAAGGAGTCTCTTGAGAAATATATAAGCGTCTCGCTTACATAAGGTTCTTAACAACTGTTCTCTGATAGTAACGGTTGCTGTTAGATGTGATTCTACCGAGACCTTGAGCAGTTCCTTCAGCAAATGGGTTTGAAACAAGACCGTATCTTGTCTTAAATCCAATTTTTGGTTGGAAGGTTCCGTCGTTCACGGCTCTGACCATCTGTAGAGGTACATATGGGCAGTAGAATAATCCAGCGTCATAAGGAGATGTTCCTTTATAACCAACAACATAGTACTGGTTCTGAGCACTGTTTGCTGAGAATGGATCGATATAAACTCTGTACTTACCGTTGATAGTACCAGCAAATGTATTACCAGTATCGTCAACCTGTAGGTTAGCGTTAAGAGCAGGAGTGTAATCAAGTACACCAGCCATGGTTAGAGCAGATGCTACATCAGCACTTGTCATGATGATGTTGCCCTTTCCACGACGAGTCCTTTGTGCGATTCTGTTAGCGTCTCTTTCGATATTAAACAGAAGACCCTTGAACTTCTCAACTGACCATCTACCATTGGAGTCAACATCTAGATCAAAGAATCCAGCGTTGGCAACATTGACTTGTGATCCTGCTTCAGCAGTCTTATAGATTGTTCTAATAACTTCTCTGTTAATCTCTGCAAGAATTTCAGAAGAAAGTATGTTTGCTAACTCAGCCTCAGCGTTCAATCCGTGGATTGCACGAAGGTCTTGAGCAAGTTCCATGCTGTACTCTGCCTTTAGTGCTCTAGACTTAGCAGTAACAGTTACCTTCTCGATGGAGAATGCCATCTCGTTGAAGTCACCGTTAGCACCGTCACCTAATGCTTCAGAGTCTCCAGTCGCCATACCTTGACCGATTGAATACTGTGACTGAACTGCATCAGATGCTGTTCCTTCAAGTATCGCAGGGTTAGTTCCACGCTGTGTTGCAGTTGAACCGAAACCAACAGTACCGTCGTCGTCAGTAGCATCAGTGTAATTACCCTGAGTTGACTGACCGATGTTAGTTCCTGCTTTGTTTGCAGAGAATGCAGAATCTGGTTCGTTGAAGAATGATTCTGTTCCAGACTGATCTGTGTATCTGGATCTCATTGCAAAGATTAGTCCAGTAGGACCGTTCATTGGTTGAACACCTGCTAACTCGTATGCAACGAGGTTAGGCATTGATCTTCTAATCAATGAAATTAGTACTGGGTCGAAACCTGCAGTAGGACCTGCGTCTGCTGATCCTGCACCGAATGCACCAGAGCCACCTACAGCGTTACCACTGTTTGTAGGAGCTGCTTCAGTAAGCATTCCGTTGCCAGTTTCAAATGCTTGTTGTTCTTTTAGAAAACGCTCTTGGTTTTCAAGGAGAACCGCCGTTGTTGATCGTCTGTGGGAATCCTTAATAGGATCGACCCCATCAGCATCGAGAAGTGGACCCCACTTCTCCATTAATTGTTCTGCGTTGTACATTGTACGGGGGGATAGTGTTTAAATTTGCGAGTTATTTTGCCATTCCAAGGGCTTTAAGATAGTTGCTCATAGAATCAGAAGTTGCTGATCCAGCACCCTCGGCAGTCACACCCTCTGAGAGAGTTTCGACTTTATTGGTAGAACTTTTGGTTTCACTAGGGAAATAAGATTCTCTAAGTGTAACTAGTTTCTCACGGTATGCGTTTTCACTCTCAAACTCAACACCTTCAGATAACGATCCTAACTTTTCTTTTTGTGTTTCAGCAAGTCCTTCGGCTACTTCACGGAAAATTCCATCTGCTGTAGATTCACCTAGGCGTTTGTTGAGAGAAATGTTTGTTTCGATCTGTTCGTTAAGTCTGGATTCCATTTCATCTAATTTGGAGACCATACTCTCCAATACATCATATTTGTCGTCAGGGATTGATACATAATGATCTTCAAAAAGACTCTTCATTCCATTAAGGAATGATTCTGTCATTTCAGTTTTGAGTCCATGCTCTACTTCAATCTTGTTCTCAGACATCCACTCAGAGGAGACATACTCCAAATAAGCATCTGTTCTTTCGATCAAGTCTGTCTTAGTAGACTCAAGTTGTTCAGACATTGTTTTTTCAAACTCAGCTGTCATCTCTTCTTTAACAGCATTAACCTTTTCAGTTACTGCTGCTTCAAAAATTGTTTTAGCTTTTGCTTGAAACTCTTCTGATAGCTCTTCGCCACCAAATAGAGCAGCAAGATCTTCTTCGACATCCACAGTTGGAGTAGTCTCCTCTTCGGATGGTGCTTCAGCAACTACTTCTGCTGAATCTTCTTTAGCTGGCTCGTCACCTTGCTTAAGAACTTCTGTGCCGATAGACTGCATTGAGTCTGCTTTACCAGCACCTTTGTTTACGATATCAGATACCGTTTTGATTTTGGGTTCTTTAAGCTTGGCTGAGTCGTTATCTGACTTATAATTCTCAGGAGTAGGTCCTCCTAGATCTTCATAAGATGCAGATGCTCCTGGAGAAGTTGAGTCATCAACTTTCTTCATACCGTCGCCAGCCTTCGCACCCCTTGTTACAGGATTTTCCATTTCTTGTAATTCCTTAGCGGACATTTGTGAACTCTCCGATTAGATCTTGATATAATCTATGTTTATTTATAAAATGTTAGAGATTTGATAGGAAGTTTTGGAACAATCCTAGCTTATTCTCCTCCAGTTGTTTTTGGTCAACCATAGTATTGACCGCTTTATATGTCTTAGCTGCAAACCTTTCTCTTACTATACCACCGTCCCATACCCAATCCTTTCCTTCCATAATACCTTGTACAAAGGCATCAGGTGCGGATGGATCAGCTACGATATCAGCAGCAGTTGCAAGATGGAAATCATCAGAGACAATTTTTACACCTTCGTTATTAGTAGTAAGTGTACCAAGACCACGAGATGAAACTCCTAGTTTGACACCCTCATCGATTAGATTCTTAGCAATCCTTCCCATTGGTGTATCAAGGATTTTCGCCTTGCCAATAAAGTTGGAACCGTTTTCTCTAAGAGAAGTTATTTTATGTGAGACCCTATCTAGATTTACTGTTGGACCTTCGGGATGACCCAATTCGCCAAGAGCACGACCACCAGCTATGAAACTTTCATTATATCTACCGACTTCTCTGCGAAGAGTGTCCATTGGATACATGCGTCCATTACGATTCTTCAAGTCACCTTGAAGGAAGATACCCTCAATAAACATAGATTTTTTACCGCCTCGCTCTTCGACGATAATTTCTACATTTTCTAGTTCTTCTGTAATGAGTTTCATGGGGTTAATTAGTAAATCCTACTTTTACACCTTTAACATCAGCACCACTAGCAAATACTGTGAATGCTGGTTTCTTCTCAAGAATTGCGTCAGTACCTGCTTTGAGTGTGAATGATCCCACTCCAGTACCGCCTCTAGTTTCTTGAACGGTGATTACTCTGTCTGCAGCATTAGCATTGTAAAGACGAACACAAGTTGCTTGGGTAAAGCTTACCCCTGTACCAGCTGTAACTGGTACACTTATCTCGTCTGAACCGAGTAGTAATAGTCTATTCGACATTAGGTTCCTCTTCTGCTGTTGCTACTTCAGGGGACTCTCCACTTTCAACGCTTCCGAAAAGACTAGCTGCTGCAGCAGGACGAGTATCGTCTACTTTACCAGCGGCTTTTGCATATAAAAGGTCTTTGATCTGGTCGCTAATATCTGCTGCGGAATTACCCGAAGCTATCATATTGACTAGTTCTTCCATAATAAAACATTAGAGTTATAAACTTATTTATTAGTGTTTATATTTCCCCTTCTCCAGATTTAGGTAATTTTGCAGGTGTTTGTATTCCAGGTGGTTGCTCTGGTGTACCTGGCATGCCAGGACCGAAACCTTGTTCCGCACCACCTTCAGCACCAGGTTCCATACCCATAGCAGCTTGTTGTTCAAATTCCATCATCTGCTGATTGGGATCAGGTAAGACACCCTTAGCAATTTCTTCTTCTATTTGCTCATCTATTTCTACGATCTCTTGATCTCTTTGACGGAGTACTTGTCTTCTAATATACTCTGTAGAATAGTAACGACCAGCATAAGGTTCGATCATTCCTAGAAGTCCTAAACGACCTTCTAATAATTCCTTATCTTTAAGTTCCGCAAAATGATTGTCATATAAGAAGTCAAACTGTATATGCTCATTCATTACTTCCCAATCTGAAGGAGTAACAATATTTTTTAGAAGTAGTTGAGTTCTTAGTAGATCTAATAATAAGTTACTAAAACGCTTACGCAATCTACCAACAAACTTACTAAACTTAAGTTCGTCTCTCGCTATCTCTGATGATCTACCTAGATTAAATCCATCTCCAGAACCAGCAATTCTAGACTCAGGAATTGCTAATGATCTATACAGTTTCTTCTGGAAGTATTCTATGTCTGCTAGTTCACCTAAGTTTTGTCCACCAGGTAATGTAGTAATCTCAGTTCCTCTACCACCTTCACGACGAGGCAACCAGAAATCTTCTAGCATACTCATCATTCTCTTGTCGTCTCTTATCTCACCACTATTAGAATCATATACTAACTTGTTACGATAACGCATCATAACTTCACGGAGATATTGTTCCGCTTTTACTTTAGGTAGATTACCAACATCAATATAAAATATTCTTCTTTCTGGAGCACGACTCAATCTATAGATTACAAGAGAGTCTTCAATCATTCTAAGTTGATTGAGTGCTTTGATTGCCTTATGAAGATAGGATAATCCAGTTCCTTTATTTCTATCTACTAATCCAGCAGTACAATATGCTACGGAATCCTTTGCAAGTTTAACTCCTTTCAATGCAGATCCAGCACCTGCTACACCAATGTTAGTTGGATACTGTGCTTTTGGTGTGTATAGAAAATACTCTTCTATTTCTGGAAAGTATACTTTGTCATTCTCATGCACATTCTGCATGTTAAACAAGTCACTCTTATCATTCTTTTTCTTTTCCTTACGAATATAACGCATCTTAAGAGGATCGATATATCGTAATTCCTGTAAACCTTCAGTAGGATTTTTTATGTCTATTACTTTATTGTAATATAATCTTCCATCAACATACCAGTTTCTAAAAATTTCATGACTCTTTGTGTCGAAGTCAAGAAGATCTTTAATATGTTTAAATTCTTTGCGGATGATATTTTTAATGCCATCGCTTGCATTTAGATTCTCTAGATCTATTTCTACAGGAGAATCATTTGTATCAGATACTATTGCTTCGTTCACAACATCTTCTACCGCATTATCCACCTCTGGGTGTAATGCCATCTCACGATACTTTCTTATAAGTTCATGCTCTGTCTTATAGATTCCCTCAAGATCTACAACCTGACTAGAAAAACCACCTTGAACAAAATAATCAACCCCAGCCTCACCTGTCGGTGGAATGGGGCTGACTATACCCTTGGCGTTCTGTTCGTCTTTATCCTCAATTGAGAAACCAAATAGTTTCGCCATTACTAGTTTTTACTAACTTATATTCTTATTTATCAGGCCACATCTCCACCATTTCCAGCAGCTTCCCACCACTGTACTTGGAGATTAACTGTAAATTCCTCAACAGCATCCGAGTTATCGTATGAAAGATCCAACTGAGATACCTGTGTTGGGAACACACTATAGAATTTATATGTTCTAAGAATAGGCATGTTCTGTGCAGACTCCTGTGAGTTTGGAGTAACAGCAGATCTACCTAACTGATAGACATAAGCATCTCTAGTATAATCTTCTGGGTTAGTATTACCAGATGTATCTGAGACTTTTGCCATTGAGTTCATCCATCTCTCGAAAGAAGAACGAAGAGCAAAATCTGAATCGTTAATTACAGTGATCTGCCATTCATCGAATGTTCTGTCACCTGCAATTTTTAACTGTCTACCTCTGAAAGGTACGACGATTGGAGCAATGTTAGATGCTGGAAGTGCAGCAGACTTAACTAAGAATCTAGCTTTTGAATCTAGATCGTTGACACTAGCATCAACTACTCCATCTGGGAATGCAAGAACAACCTCAAACAGGTTAGGTCTTGCGATACCACCTGACAACCTTGACTTAAACTTGTCAATTGTCCTATCGGCGGTCTTTGGTGGGTTTTGGTTGTTAATGGCCATTGAATGTTTACCTCTGGGATTTTAATAAAGTTAGATCAAACTCGACCAATAACTTCTTCAAAGCTAACACCTGTTCGTGTAGCAACGAATGTAAGACCGATGAAGTTGATAGATCTTGCTGGTTTCACATAAATGTCAGCAACGAATTCGTTACTGTCAATGATTGCAGCAGTGTTATTTGTTTCATCACAAACTAGGATGAAGTCTGTAATACCTCTCTTGGATTGTACATCTCTTAAGAAAGGTTCAACGATATTGATGAAGTTGATCCTTGTGATCTCATCGTTGAATTCAAATAGTTGATCTTTTGCAGCAGCAGCGATTGCTTTTTCTAAGAAGATAAACAGACGACGAACATTAATTCTATCGAATGCTGATGCTCTACCAAGACCTGTTTTATCACCGAATAGGATGATACCAGCACCAGGTGAGAAGATGACTGGGTTTACTCTAGAAGAGTAAAGTTTGTCTCTTTCAACTTGACTTGGATTGTATGCTAACTTAACAGCATTGAGGATTGATCCTCTTTGTGTTCCGCCTGGTGAGAACCAAGGGAAGTTGTTAATATCATTTCTAGCACATAGTCCTGCAATGTCACCGTTTAGAGGTACATATCGGAATTGCTTACTAAAGCGATCATACATGTACTTGTAACCACTATCAAATATGGCATAAGAAGATGATGTAATTGCTGAATAGAAACTGATAATTGCAGATGTAACCGTATCTGACTTAAGTGTCAAATCTTCTCCATCTCCAGACGAAGCTAAGAATGCTTGTCTATGAGGTGAGATGCATGCTACGCAATCCTTTCTAACTTCGGCAACAGCAATTAACTTATTAGCAAGTGCTTGAGTTTCTTCTTTGCCATGAGCACCAGATCCCATGATAAGGAAATCTAATGGGTAAGCATCTTTATTTGCTAGAAGATCATATCCTGTAGAAAGATCTCCAACTGTTACGCTAAGAGCACCTGTACTGTTGATTCCAGTCTTTCCACCGTAATCTTTACCACCTGAAAGAGTTGCGACATAATTTCCAATAGCAGCGAAGGATATATTTTCAGTATCCTGATCCCATGCTACATCAGATACAGGATTGAAATCTGCATCAAGGTCAGTTGTAATAACTCCTGATGGAGCACCACCAGCAAATATATTTGGACTACCTATTTCAATAACCTTTCTATAGTATTGTGCATTACCTACTGAGTAGATGGCATCTTTTGCTTTAGAGGTAGTAGTAAACTTGTCGAGAAGAGTACCTGCATTACCAGTAATCTTACCTGAGTCGTCATAGACAACTACATGAACTTCATCGTTCTTAGAGTTTCTATCTTTTGCATAGTTAGAAGTTCCTGGTCTTTCAGCTAAGTTGTTCCAGTAAATTTTCTCCCCATCTTTTAATGTTATCCATTGGTTATCAAACCAATCTTTTTCTCCAGTATAATCTAAAGTACCAGGAGCAAATTCTTGTGCAGCAAGGTAACGATTATCACCAACAGTTACACCAGCACCTGTTAAAGCACTTAAGAAGTTAGCAGTACCAAAACTAGATCCGTATGAAACTGTACTTGCTACCCAACCATGTTTGCCACTACCGATAGCAGATTGAACATGAAGGTGAATACCACCACTTGCATTACCTGTTTCTGAAAATGCGTAAACTCCACCAGGTGTGTAGTCTACTGAAGTTTCAGTACCAGCAGCACTAACATGAGATACTACTTTAACTGAGACTTGACCTGTTCCAACTTCAGTGATTACCCCTTTAAGGTATCCATCGAGAACTGATGTTGAACCAGCACCTGCTATTACAGTATTAGCAGGGATTGATTGTGTTACACCGAGACCAACTGTAAGATCTATTGGACTTAAACCGTCTTCGTATCCAGCGACAGCAGCAAGACCACCATTAGCAGTTGATGAAAAACCTAAAACAGAGACAGTAGCAATACCAGTTAGTATTTGATCAGCAAGACCATCTATCATTCCTACTTTAAGACCGTTACCCCATGAACCAGGATTCTTAGCAGCAAACACAACATTAGAAATGTTGTTCTCTGCATATCCTTTAGTTATGTAATCGTCGCCACTTTTAATGACTACGCTTGAAGCACTACCAACAAAGGCATTCTTCAAACCAGATTCATTTGAACGAACAACCTGTAGCACACCACCATATGCAAGATATGATGAGGCAGTCAACCAGTATTCGTAGTGATTGCTATCCCTATATGGTGAACCGAAGGTATCGAGAAGATCCGCTTCTGTTTCTACAAGGGTTGGTTTTTCTACAGGTCCTTTTGCAAAAGGAGCAACTAAACCACCAGACTTTGTAGATGTAGGATCTACTCTACCATTGGTTAGGTCAACTTCTTTAACAATTATTCCTGGAGATGCTAAATTCAGGGGCATCTTTTTCTCCTCGGTGAATTCTAAATTCCTGTAATTATTTATTGTTTAGGGTGTTTTCATCGGGGAAACACTGGGTGAACATTACCAGTCAGGGTAAATCCAATTAGGGATATCTTTCTTTCTTTTTAATTTTATTCTTATCTTTGTGCATTCTTTACATTCATATGAGTAAGAGGATGCCACACTTCCTCTATCTTTATGGGTCTTATAATATTCAGTTAGTAAATCTTTTATTTTTTTACAAGTCCTACACTTTCGTTCTTGGAGTACTAGATGACCTAGATCAAATTCTTCTGTGAAGTCCATTCTTTTAAGATCCAACTACTAGAGTTTTGTTTGTGTGTACCACCAACCCCAAATGCAAATTGCACCCTAGGATCTTTATCAAATGCATCTATCTCAGGTATGTTATCCTGTGTCCTATCTCCACCATTAGCAAACAGTACATCATCAAATAATACTAATGCTTGTCTGATAAGAGATATAGAACTGTTATCATCATCATTAAATGCTACAGCACTATCTACCATTCTCATTGATTTGACAACTGCCAATCTTTCATCTATAGGAAGGAATGGTTTACCTTTCTTTCTAGTTAGCCATTCATCAGAGTTTAATCCTACAATAAGAATATCTCCCAATTTCCTTGCTTCTATAAAATGATTAATATGTCCACTGTGAATAGGGTCAAATCCACCACTAACAATAACAACTCTCATTACCAAATCCTAGTTAATTGACGAACATCAGATACACCAAACAATGCTTTGCAAGTTTGTTCTGCATCTTCTCTTAAATTAGATGGTGATGTAAACTCCACCTTCTTAAGTCTATTACTCTCTAATAGTACTTGAGCAGACCATTTAACCGTTTTCATTTTGCTCCTGTAGTTTTTCCATTACAGTTGTCTTTCCTATTGGTGCTATATCATTAAGACCATTGGCATCAAACCAAGGTGCTTCTTCCCAATCAAATCCTTCGCCAAATGTATTGTCGGGTGACATAACATACCAATGACACTGAGCGTCAGGTATATCTACAGCACAAACTGCCCAGTCATCTGCCCATTGTGGTACTTGTACCCACATGACTGCCACTATTAACATAGAGGATAATAATCCCCATTCTCTCCAATCGTTCATAATATTAAAATTGTTTGTGATCCGTCCTTATTATCTATTATAGTTATTTTCTTCTTTGGAAATGATTTTTGTAATAAATTTTTTAATTTCCTATTCTTAAACATTAATAATAATCCCACATATAAGACATGTCACCATATGTCGATGACAACTCTTTGTCTACTGTCCACTTAGTTCCATCGTCATCTACAAACTCACCTTCATCAGTTAGTCCGTCACTAATGAATCCAAATGGAGCCATGTCTTGCTCAATCTGATCTTTTTGTTCTTCATAGATTCTCTTACGAACATCATTGTCCGTCATTTCTCTGAAGTAATCTTGAGCAACCAACCATGCAAAAATAACTAAGCACATTGCTAAGTCATCGTGGCAACCTTCTTCTGCCTCCCATGATTGTTTCTTTTGAATGAAGGTAGTTAACTCTGATATTATATCATAGTCTTTTGTTTCTAGTTTATCTTCTTCTACCAGTGCCTTTAAATTAGAGCATCCAGTTTTCTTAACTGCTGCTGTCATTCTAACACCCATCTGAGTTTTCTTACCAGAGAATCCTGATCCTACTACCTGACCTGCTCTACCTCTCATAGAACACATAAGAACATTTTCATATTCCAAATCATATTGAAGTATAGTTGCAACTTGCTCTCCAATATCATTTACTTCTATCAAAGCATAAGCATAATTATATGCTTTAAGAACATCTTCAATAATAGAAGGAAATAGCATAGGTTTTATTTCATTGTTCTTATATCTTGCTACAGTTTTATATGGAAAGTTTGTTATATCAAACACAACAAAGGCAGAATAATCGTGATCAATACCTCTAGCAGTGTCAACTGTTACAATATAATTATGATCCTTTATAGGGTTTTCGTATACAACTAATCCTTTGCCATTGTCTTTTATAGGATCTTCAAAAACTAATGTTCTTAATTTTGCTACTCCTATAAGAGTATCAACAGATCCTAAGAACTCACATTCAAACTCAACTTTAAACTGTTGTTCTGATGTGTTTGATATGGTTTGTGCTTTCCATGCAGCATCTCTACCTGGCACTTCAGACCAGTGAACTTCGGTGGGAGTATATTCATTCTTTCCTCTTTCTGCATTATGCCAATACCTATAAAAATGGTTCATTCCGTGAGGAGTAGAAACCATTATGACTTTGGTTGTTTTACCAGAAGTGATAGTAGGATATACTGAGCTGAAGAATGAGTCAGCAATATGATTAGGAACAAAGGCAAACTCATCCAAAAATAGAATGTTGAAAGACATACCTCGAACTGCAGAGGCAGAGGTAGATGCTGCAAGTATTTTAGATCCATTTTCTAACTCCAGTGATCCTTTGTTCCAAGATATGATACCCTGTTGCATCCATTTAGGTAAATTCTCATATGCAGTCTGCAATCTACCAAGTAGTTCTCTGGCAGTTGCTGCTTTGTTAGCAAGTATGCCAATGTTTACGCTATCATTGAATACAGCATAATGTAGTAAATATGAAACGCATGTAGTAGACTTACCAGTCTGCCGAGGCATCTTGCATATATTAAATCTTTTCTCGTGGAAGTTCATGATTAACTTCTCTTGGAAGTCCCACATTTTAAATGGCACAAGACCTTCATCCAAAGAAACTATTTTTACATAGTTCTTTGTGAAATAGATAGGATCGCTTTTGCATTTGATCCATTCTTTTATTTGTTCTTGTGTAAATTGTATCTCAGTATTCGCCTTTTTTAAATTGGGATTACCTAGATAAATCTCTTCCGTTTTTCCTGCCATTATCCTGCGTCTAGAGTACCATGTGCCCTACGAATTTCTCTTAGTTCCTCAAAGTTCTTTTGCTTCGTGCCACCATCATATGCCCAAGCATATCCTTCAGTAATCATAATTTCATTTAAGGATAAATCGCTCTCGCCAACATATAACCAACCAAGAAGCCTACCGTACTTACCCATACCACCAACAAGTTCTGTTCTAATAGTGAGTTCGTCGTCTCCTGCAATGGTGTCCTCCAAATTCTTTTTCATCCAATTGGTAGCATCAATACCAAGTGCTTTCTCTTCTAAGTTTCTAGTCCTCTTCTCAGGAGTATCAATACCAGCTATCCTTACTCTTTCCTTTTTTATAAGATCAAAACCCAAGTCTATTGATACATCGATTGTATCACCATCAACTACCCTGTCTATCGACACTACTCGGAAGTTGTAGCAACTCTTCCGACTCGGTGGAACCATCGCTCCCATCGTCCATCTCCTTATAGGCCATACGAAGTATATAGTAAATATACCAAGATACCACTACGATTAATATTGCAATCATCCAGATAACTCCCCAGACAACCATTTGTTTTTATACCATTATAGGAATTGCCCATGCATTTGGTACTAGGAACCATGCTGTAGCAATGATGGATCCAAATATAACACAAGAAGATGTGATTGGTAAATTATTCATATCAATTCTCCTTAATGCAATACTCTGCTGCATGAGGATTGTCGAAACCTCTTAGATCTTCACTCGCTTGCTTTATAGCATTGTATGCATCTTCTGCATACTCGCAAATTTCAGATGTGTGATTTTGATTATCGTGATAACCAACCGTGTAATGTCCAGTGAGGGGCATGATTGTTTCAATCCCATACTACACCATATTTATAGCACGAACTGAGTAATTCTGCTTATTTTAGTGTGGGAATCACCACTAGGTCAGAGTATCAAAGCACCAATAATAAATCCTTTACCAAATGCAATACAAAGCATCTGATAGTCTGTTAAATTAAATTTTTCCTGTATCTTTTTTGCCAACTTCTTATCGAGTTCTTTTACCTTTGTAGCGAAACTAGTAATTTTTTTAATATTAAAATTCCACATTAGGTAAGAACCTCCCTTTTTGATGTTTTAAAGTACTTGTTTATTACATCTATTTGATCTTGATACTTAGCAATGATATTCAATTCAGTTTCTATTGCCTCTGTAATATCGGAGTGTTCTCCAATACCTGCAGGGTTAGTTAGATAGACTTCTACATTAGCAACATGCTTTTGGATGTCTCCTTGTGCATGTGCTAGTAAAGCTTTAATTAATGTCTCTCTCATATACAGTGTGATTCTACTGTATATATTATACTACATCTTGTAATTTTCTGTCTTCTTAGGTGACTCAGCAATAATTTTTAATGGTGCTTGTTCTATGATAATAGTCTGTGTAGGACCACCAGTCTTACCACCACCATTACCGTTACCGTTCATTTTCATGGTACCGTCACCCTTTTTAGATGCTGTCTGAATCCCAAAACTCGCCAAAACTCCTGTGAAGACAGAAGCTATGAAAGTTGGATCAATTTTCTGTTGTGGTACACCTGGTATAGCAACATAATTTAGTGTTAATATTCCACCACTCCAAACCAACACACCAAGTCTCACAAAAGTAGATATGATTGCGGCTTGTTCGTCTTCATCTGGTAATATTTTATCCTTTATCTTACCAATAATACCTTTAGGTGCTTCTTTCTTTTCTGTCATGTTTCTCTCTAGAAGGCACTTTTATTTAGAACTTCCCATATCTTTAAGCATTTTTTGCAACTCTGCAGTGCTACCAACGAACATAGCATTGTTTGTCACATTAGTTGTTGATGAAGATTTTGTTTCGTCAATATCTTTTAATTTCTTTTGTAAGTCTAATAGTTTGTCAGTGGTATCAGCAACACTCTTAATAACCTGTCCAGCAACTTCATACGCTCTTGGAGATTGTGTTTCGTCTGCCAACTCCATAATTCCATTAAGAGTCTCCTGTCCCTTCTCAATTAGAGAATAGAGATTTCCTCTAGTATATTCGTAATCCTTATCTAGTTCTTTACTAATATCTCTTGTTGGAGGTTCTGGTTTCACTTCAGGTGTAGCAGTAACTTCAACATCAATACTATTAGTATTTAATGCTTTGTCTATAGATCCAAAATCTTTTTTCATGTCAACACTTCCACTTTCTAAGTGCTAATGCCTTACGAGTTGGTTTACCGTTAGGTTTTTTCATTGGTCCTTTCACACCTCCCATACGAGCACAGAAAGATCTCTTTCTAGGTCCGCCTTCAGGTTGTGGTGCTTTTAAATCAGAACCAGGATTTTCTCTTTCATATGATTTTCTACCTTTTTCATTTAAACCACCTTCTTTGTTCTTACCTTCTTTCCTCTGCCATGCAGCAGATGCTTCAGTAACAAATTGGTCGAAAGTCATTTCTTTTCTCCAAGGGATTCTGATCCACCAACAGCAAAAGGATTGTATTTTGCTCTGGCTAACCTATACATCTTCTCATGTATAGTTATATCATCTTCTTCGTCTACACCAGGAGGTTGATAATCACATGGCATAGTATCGATGGGGTCATCAGTTGCAATAGGCATAAGATCTAATGGGTTAATTGTCATACATCTTCTCTTCTTGTTGGACTATACTGTTTACCATCAAAGAACATAGTAGAATTTTCACTAAATCCAAAGTCATCATCTGGTTCTGCGTTAACAGGATCTGGAGTAGCAGTGTACCTCATTTCACGCTTCGCATTTTGTTTGTCAGTATTTGTATAGTAATCAACTTGAACCTTACGGATGATTCCATCTGTAGATTCTGCAATAGGACCAAATAGATAGGTCTTTGCATTAAATGTCATAGTATACATCAATACTCTACGAGTACTGAAATCTCCCTCATATTCATCACTAAAAGTAATGTTCTCTAGAACAACTGGTATATCTCGTTTCTCACCAATAGATGATATCAAATCTACTGTGATATTAAAAGATGGTTGAAAGAAAGGAAGAATTTGTTCTACGATCTGCAATGCATCATCATTCAACTTAGTCATAATATTAAGTTCAAAACCTATGTTATATGGAACAGGAAGATAAACTTTCTTTACCTTATCATTGCTATCAATTGCTTTATAAGTTTTGGTAACAGAAGTTTTTCTTGTTGCATCATATTGTAAGTTTGTCATTTCAAATGACATTCTTGGTAATGATATTGCAGTTGGTTTGTTTAATTCCTGTAACTGTTCTAATCGTGCAAGAAACTTTCCTCTAGGACCATATGCTAAAGGTACATTAATATCACTAATTACTTTACCATCCTTGTCCTGTTTTTGAACATGAATTTCATTAAAAAGTGTTCCAAAGGACACTACAGTCCTTCTTAATATTTCGTGATAAAAGTAAGTACCTAACATTAATAATTACCAAATGGATTAGTCTCTGCAAAATCAATGATAGAATCTGCCTCAAATTCAAACTCATCATTAGATGTATAAGCACTAGTGGTATCAACACCAGTGTGGGATAGAACTTGATATCTAGCGGAAGAAGCAGTTCCAGTTATGTACTCACCAGGAGTGAATACACCATTATTTATTGACAACTTCAATTTTCTCTCTAATGAATTCCATTCTTTAACATATGCTTCAGTTCCAGAAATAGATCCAAGAACTCTTTCGTTATAGAAATATGTTCCAATACCAGTAGAAACTGGAGCACCAATTGTGATGATAGGAGTACCTTCATAACCACTACCAGCATTGCTAAGATATATTCTACTTAACTTATCATTTTCAAGAGTAGCAACTGCTGTTGCCTGTACTTGACCAACTTTACTACCTACAGTTCCTGTAGTTCCAATAGCAACATTTTCTGGATGCTGAATGCTAATAATAGGAGGTTGAATATAATTATTACCAATAGAAGTAATACGAATAGAAGTTATACCACTGCTTGTAAGAGATGCAGTTGCAGCAGCACCTACGCCAGGAGTACCAAATCCAATAGCTGGTGCTTCAGTATATGCAAAACCTGGGTTTTGTATTACTACAGAATCCACAGAATAGAGACCTGACCTTGATGTGGTGAATGCAAACGCACCAGCTCTACTTGAAGTAACACCAGCAGGAGAGGGTGCGATTGTGACAGGGGGTGTGGAAGTATAGTTATATCCGTCATCATTCAGCGTGATAAATTGTAGGGCACCTTGAGATGCAAATGAGTCAACTATTGCAACAGCAGTTGAACCAATACCTGCCAAAGCAACTGTAGTTACTTCTCCTTCATCATCAACTCTTTGATCTATTACAGCAACATTAGTATCAATGTACTCATCCTCATAACGGAATAATTCACAGTTAAGTTCGTAGATATAATTCTTACCAAGTTGATAGAATGGATTCTCAAACTCTACATGTTTGATTTCAAAAAGTCTTTCTCCCAATGGAAAATATATTAAATCACCTTCTTTAGGTCTCTCACCAAACATGATCTCAGTTCCAGCATTCTTTGGATCATGAGTAACAACAAAGGGTGCTATAAAATCTTCATATCTTTCTCTTGATACTGTTAGTGTAATTTCATTTTCTAAATTAACACCAAACTTAGTCATGATATCACTACCTTTAGCATACCCTTCGTAGTTGTTTAAGTATGCCTCAAGAACATATGCATCATTAAATTTAGATGATTGCACTTCTCCAAGTACATCATCAGTTTCTATCATTTTTCTGGGTAGATAATAAACATCTATCCCGAATATTTTTAAGTGTTCGTCAATTAATTCTTGAACAAGTCTTTGTTCACTTGGCGAACCTTGAAGAAAGAATGGATTAAGTGCCATATCATCCTATCATATCAAGTGGAGGCATTTCGTAATCTGTCATCATTTTGTCTTCTATTCTTTGTATTTCCATAACAGCATCTTCGTATATTTGTCTACCATTTAATTCAATTCCACCTGGAAGTTTAACTCCTTGAAATTTGGTTAAATTAGTACCCCATTGCTTTTTGACTGCTTGGGTAAAATATCTTTTGATGAAGTAATCATTATAGACTCCACTATAATTAGCAGGATCCATAATTCTATAACAATTTAAAATTATGTATGTACCTTCCGTCATTGATCCCCAATCAATATCAAGATATAACTTTCCATTTCTCTTATTAAATCTAGTTGGTTTTTCTGTAGACAGTAAAAAATCAATGTCCTCTAGATAGGTCTTAGTCATTGCATAACTTAAAAGTCCACTGTATCCAAGATTAAATGCAACATCATTTAGGAACAATTGATATTTGAAACTGAACATATTGTTTGATATAAAACTTGCATCAAAAACAAATACTCTTTCTATACCAATAATTGAATCTGGTAATGGAAATTCACTTTGGTTTTCTTCCCAATTAAAAGTAGTTGTAGTAGCAGCACCTACAATATTAGTAGTTGTACTTGTTGTAGTAATACCCAAAGTATTTGAAGCACCTCTTGCTCTACCACGCTTTATGTCATCAGCAGTAATTTTATATTTTAAATAAACCCTCTCTACACCATCAAAGTGGCGTTCATAAAAGAGTTGTAAAGTATCGTCAAGTGCGTCTTCAACTTGCTCATCAGCGACATTAATTTCTAATACAGGAGCACCAAGTTGTCTGAGAGCATAGTCTTTCAACTGCTCTCTTGTGGTTGGTTTTGCCATCAGAATGTTCCTCCATCAATCGAATTAGACCATATTGGATTTCCAGAAGCATTCGTGGTAAGAACATACTCGGAAACAGTCAAGAATCCAACAGTACTTAGGCCACTAACAATCTTACCTGTTGCGTCAAAGTATGCGATTCCATTAGGACCACTATATCCAATACCATTTGCGGAATCTGGATAATATAAACCATCTCTAAATGTACCATATCCTACGACCTGTAGGTTATCATTAACATCTACTTGATCCTCAAAAGATTCAAGAACTAATTTTCCACTTGTAGTAGTAATCTTAGTAGTAGAAGTAGCAGTACCAATCTGAATATTCTTGGAAGTTGTTACTCCAGTGATGATCATAGCAGCAATTGTTGCTATACCACTAACATTAAGATTTCTAGAATTTGTTTCATCGTATATAAGATCACCGATGACATTTAAGTTTCCTGCAATGAATACATCATCGTTGAAAGTTGTGATTCCAACAACAGTCATTCCTGCACTAACAACAGCATCAGTAGAAACTAATAATGTTCCAGTTTGTAATTCACCACTAACACTAACACCAGCACCTAAAGTTTCTAGTCTAGGACCGTTATTATGGAATAATTTAACTGAACCATCAGCAGTGAAGTTGGCGAGAGTTTCACCAGTATACTTCTGTAACTGAATCTCATTAGAACGAATTGCAAGAGCACCAGTTCCCGAATCGTCAATGTAAGATCCGAAAGATGGATTTTGATAGATCTTAAGATCTCCACCATCTCCAAAGTGTGCAGCAGCATTATCTGCATAAGTTACAATACCACTAACCTGACTGTCTGTTAGAGTAAGAGAAGTTATAACACCAGCATTTATTTTGGCGTTAAGTATGTCACCCTCTGTAACATCAATAGTGGTAATAGTTGCAGCAGTACCAACTAAGTCGGTTGCAATACCAGATGTTATCTTAACAGTTTTAAGATCCGCAGTCTCTGTATCGAAAGTTGCAATAGTACCAACACCTGATACATTAAGATCATCTAATTCTGTATGTCCATCTACATCAACATCACCATTAAAGTCAGCAGCACCAGCAAAGGTTGAAACTCCAGTAACATTAATTCTTTCAAATCTAGCAGTGTCTAGAACATCTAACCTATCTCTAACTGCAGCAGTACCAATACCAATCTTCTGATTAGCATCAACACGCATTGCTTCTACATTGTCTGTAGAAAGACGGATTGTTCCATCACTACCACTGTCGGAAAGAGCAACAGATGTATCACCTTTTTGGAATGCATCCAACTGAATAGTTGTAGCAGTTAAGATACCTAAGACATTGACATCACCAGTAATGTTGATGTCTCCTGAACCAGCAGGATCAATGTTAATATCTCCTGAAGTTGATTCAATGTTATTTCCAGCTATCTGGATATTACCAAATGTACCACTTGTAGGTGTTACTGTACTACTATCAGTGCCATCAGTTATGACTAGTGAAGATAGTGCCTGAAGACTGGTTACTTGTTGTGAGAATGATACTGTACCATTTTCTTGGTCAACATAGAACGCTTCACCAACTCTGAAGTCTCCTTTTTGGTCAATACTTACATAAGAAACATCACCGCCATTAACTTCAGTAACTTCGTTTGCTTGTATCGCTAAGTTAGGATCGTTAGTAATATCACCACCAGCACCAACATGGTTGAAGTTGAGTGCGAACATTCTTAGTGAAACACCGTCACCATCAGCAACTACACCTTTCTGTCCATACTCAACAGCACAACCAACTGAACGCATGTCAGCACCAAACTGACTGTAATCAGCAAGGATGACCTTTGTTGCAGTTCCTACTCCACTATTAGGTTGAGTAATTCTGATGTCCTGATTACGAATTACATCATCAGTTGTAGTTTTAATACCAGTAGAACCATCAAAGTGAAGAAGTAGAACTGTGTCCTTATCTCCTGTTGGTGCAGTAGTAGGAGCAGTAAAGTTTGCTGTATACTTAGCAACACCTCTTTCGATTCTTACTTCATCAATCCAACCTGTTACATTATTGCTTGCTCCATCAAAATCAGCACCAAATACAATACCCTTAGATGCACCGTAATCGGTAGTATCAGAAGTCTTGATACCTCTCTGTGTACCATCAACAAATAGTCTTGTGTTTGTACCACCTCTTGCAACTGCATAGTGTTTCCAAACTCCAGTAGCAATACCAGCACCAGATCCAGTGATAGCAGTAGTTGTACCAACTCTTAGATCAACTTCACCAGCAGCACGATATGCAAGACTTAGACCGTTAGTATCAGATCCATTATCTCTTAAGTCAAAGAGAGTTGCACTAGAGAGTCCAGTTGTATTTGAGTATGCCCAGAATTCAATTGTGAAGTCTGTGTTAGTTCCAAATCCAATATCTCCACTAGAAGGAACACTAATAGAATCATTACTACCATCTAACTTAAGTGCAGCACTACCAAATTTCTTAACAGTAGTATCTAACTGAGCACCATCATTATATGTTATCGACTTAGCAGTCCTAGCATTAAGAACTTCAAATCCAGTTTGCTTGCCAGTTACGCCTAAGTAAGTTCCATCATAAGATGCAACAACAGCAGTACCTAATCCAGTAGATCCATCAGTGTCAAAGACGGTGATTGTATTACCAACACCAACTGTTGTGATGCCCGACAATCTCAATCTAGTCTGACCAGTAGATGAAATACCAGCAGTTCCAGATATACCCTTAATCGCTTCGGATGAGAAATATGTAAATGCGTTTAGATACTCAACACGAGCACCGTTGGTCATTACAACACCTTGACTGTTAGGAACAATGAATGTACATTCATTGAACAACATTGCTGCTTCTAGAGATCCTGACTGTACTTCAGATCCATCAATAAACGCACCACCACCAGAGATATATGATGAAGGTGGTGAATCAGCAGATGCATAACCATATGGGTCAGTTGCAGTTACATTACTACCTTTGTTTAATACCGTTACACGCTGTACATATGGTGATCTTGATGTAATAGCAATACCAGGTTCATACTTGAACGCAAATCCTTCATTAGTTGCTGTATTGAAGAACATATCAGCGATAGTCATGTCTTCAACGACTGATCTATCATTCAATAAGAATGCGTCTTTTTGTTTAGTAGCAGTTGTCGGTACAACCTTAGTAGCACGAAGACCGTTACCTTTAACTGTAACACCTGCAGGAACATATAATGGGAATGTTTCTTCATAGACACCACCACCAATATTCAATGTCTCATTTTCTCCTGTAACTAATGGAGAAACACCTACATTTAAACTAAATGATGTGGAATTTATTACAGTAACAGCAGTTGTTACTCCTGCAATAGGATCACCTACACGAGGGTAAGTATGCGAAGTTGCATTATTATCCTTTGTACATGTAAATGATATTGAATTGTTATCAAGAGTGATAGTATCAGCAGTTGATAATCCATGAGCACTACCAAATGATAATATTAATTCTCCAGTATGCTCGTTATAAGTTGCTCCGTTGGGAGACTTTTGATTACCAGACTCAGCACCACTCTGAACATTAACTGCATCAGTAGCAGTACCTCCATTGTAAGTATGTGGATACTTATTAGAAATTCTTGATAGAGCATACTTGATAGATTTGAATGGTCTATCATCTGTACGACCACGAGAAGGTTCGTTATCATCAACACCATGTGTGTCAACAAACCATACATCAGCACCAGGATTGACAGTAGCAATACCAATCTGTGCAGGTTCACGCCAAGTGATAGTTCCATCAGGATTGGTGCTCAGAATGTGCTGAGTATTGATACCAACAACTCCTGTGGAATCATATAGTGAAGTTACATAACCAGCATTTATTTTTGCATTAACTGCATCAAAGTTAGCAGCATCAATCGTAGTGATTGTAGCAGCAGTACCAACAATGTCTGTGATAATACCAGAGGTAATCTTGACATCTTTAAGATCAGCAGTCTCTGTGTCAAAGACTGTAATGGTTGCATAAGTACCAACTATTGATGTTACAACACCTGCTGTTATCTTAGCATTTACAATGTCACCTTCTGTGGCATCTATTATTGTAATTGTAGCAGCAGTACCAACAATATCGGTAACTGCTAATCCAGTAATATTTGTATTCTTAGCATCAAGAGTCTCTGTGTCAAAGACTGTAATGGTTGCATAAGTACCAACCAATGATGTGACAACACCAGCAGTAATCTTAGCATTTACTATATCTCCTTCAGTTGCATCAATCGTTGCGATTGTAGCAGCAGTACCAACAATGTCAGTAATGATACCAACAGTAATCTTGGCATTAACTGCATCAAGATTCTGTGCATCGATAGTTGTTATAGTCGCTGCAGTACCAACAATGTCAGTTACAGCAACTCCAGTAATGCTTATATTCTGAGCATCTAATGTCTCTACATCAAGAGTAGTGATTGTACCATAAGTACCAACCAATGATGTGATAATACCAGAAGTAATCTTAGCATTTCTAATATCCGCATTAAAGAGATCAGAAGTTAATATCGTAGCAGCAGCAGAAACATTAATATCGGTTACAATACCAGATTGAATCGTAGCAGTAACTATATCTGCTTGTTCAAAATCAGCAACAGTAATAGTTGCATGAGTACCAACAAGATCAGTTACAACACCAGCAGTGATCTTAGCATCTAAAATGTCTGCAGCATCTAAATGTGCAGTGCCATCAATGTAAATATCTCTCCACTGTACAGTAGGTTCACCTATATCAAGAGTATCATCAACAGTAGGATTCCACTTAAGATTAGACTCCCATGCCTCTCTTGATGTATTGTATTGAATAGTTTTGTCGGTAGTACCCTTAAGAATAATACCCCCATTATCGGCAGTCGCATCTGCATGGTTGCCAGTGGAACTAAAACCAAGTTCAATATTCTTATCAGTAACTTGAATTACAGAACTCTGAACAAAACTTGTATTACCCTGAACTGTAAGATCGCCAACAACAGTAAGAGCACCACCAACACGAACATCGTCTTGGAAGTCAGCATCTTGGAAGGTTACATATGTACCAACTAAAGATGTTACTAAACCAGTTGTAATCTTGATATCAGAAGCATCAACAAACTCAAAGTCTGCTGTATTATAAGTTACACCAAAACCAGTAATCGATGTTACAACACCAGTTACAGTCTTTAGTACATTAATATCTGCATCATCAGCATCGAATGTAGTGATAGTTGCATATGTACCAACTATAGATGTGATAACACCAGAAGTTATTTTTACATCAGAAAGATCAGCAGTCTCAGTATCAAGTATCGCTATTGTAGCACCAGTACCAACAAGATCCGTTACGATACCTGCTGTTATCTTAGCTGCTAAAATATCTGCATTTACAAAATCTACATTAGTAATCGTTGCAGCAGTACCAACAGTATCTGTGATAATACCAGACTGAATCTTAGCATTTGTAATTGCAAAATCAGTTGCTAAACCAGCAGTTACTTTGATGTCTTCTATACCAAGATTATCTACATCAAGAGTTGGTACAGTTGTAACACCAGAAATAACTGTATTACCAGTACCCTTATCGACAATCAATACACCACCGACATCGAGCAATCCGAATGGTCGAGTAGTTCCTATTCCAACATAACCTAATTGATTTCCATCAATCCAGTTTCCAAGTGAACTACCGATAGTAAGTTGATTATCACTCTTAGCAATTGCAACATCTCTTTCATATCCAATTATGACATTACCACTACCAGTTGTTACATCACCAGCAGAATAACCAATCGCAATATTTCTACTACCATCTACACTGAATAATGAATATGGACCTATGGCAATGTTTTTGCTTTGTTGCCTTGCACCAGTACCACCACTTAGGAAACGACCATTGATACTACTTACAGTACCAGTAAGAGTTTGGAATCCAAATGGTATAGTAAATGTGTCATTTAAAACATATCCGTCACCTGGAGATATTACATCAATTCCTGTGACCAGACCAGTAGCACCAGTCTGAAGTCTTACTATTAAACCTTCACCAGATCCACTTGTTTCTGTTACATCAGTAGATTCATCATGATTAGCAATAGCAGTTTGCTGACCAATTGAAATGCTTAAAGTAACACCATCCACAACAGGGAAAGTGTCACCATACATTGCTTGATTACCAAGAGCAATGTTTTCATCGTTACCACTAGATGATAAAGCAAAACCTACCTTATCACCAACCATTAAGTTCTTGGTACCTTGTAGTCTATAACCTGCAAAGTTACCAACAACAATATTAGATTCTAATTCATCAGCGTTATTCCCAGTACCTGCATTTTGTAATGCACTGGCACCAATCGCTATATTTCGTCTGTTAGCAGTCGATTGACCCATACCAGTGGCAGCATAGTCACCGATGAATATTGATCCATCAGCACTACTAATACCAGATGCAGTCTCACGACCAATCTTAATTAAATTTCTAGAGAAGTCAAGATTATTGGTAAGCGTAGTTATACCAGTAATCTCTACATTATTAGCAGTAAGAGCATGTCCTACATTGACCTGAACATAGTTAGCACTTGTTCCTGTTAAGGTAGTAACAAGTCCTGATACTGTATACAGATTATCAATCGCACCATCAACAATGGTTGCTTTAGTATTGAAGATGGTGGCAATTGTACCAACACCTGTTATATTAATATTTCTACCAGTTACTTCATCATATACTAAATCTCCAGTAACATTTAAGTTACCACCAACATAAAAATCTCCTTGGTTAGTACCAACTCCAGCGTTATGGAAATCAGTTATTACAGACCAAGATTTTACCTTAGCATTAGCATCTAAGATAAGTGCTTTAGATGCTTCCCTGTTACCGTAGTTAGCAGGACTTTCTGGTATTAGACTAGTATAATATTCACCACCGATTACAATCGGAGCTGCTGTAGGACCTGCAGGGTTACCAATATATAATTTCTTATAGGATTTACCAGCACCAACATCACTGGTATCGTAAGTATAAACAAGTTCACCAAAAGATACACCAGTACCGACTGGTGCAATATTAGGAGGCGAAGTTCCTAGAGTTCTTTTTAATAGTAGGGTAGCTGACACTAGTAGATACCCCCATCAATGATTGCTGCAGGGAAACTTTTCGTAGTGATAAAGTTGCTTGTTGCAGCATCGTATACAAGCAAACTTCCGTCTTCGAGATTGCTTGAGTTAACATCAGACAGCAAAGATAATCGTCCACCTGAACCTCCACCAAGAGATCCACTGGCGATTACTTTTACCTGATTGCCTGTACCTATTCTGAGAGATGGCATGGTTACCTTGTGACTCCTACTCTAACTAGGATCATACCCTCAACGACCTTATATTTGTAACCAGATGCGTCGCTCAAAAGAACATCATATACATAACGGCCAGGTTTTATTTCAACTGTTTCAGTCGAACCCAAAGAAATTTGAATTTGACCTTCATCAGGGTCGGTAATTGTAGATGCAAAGGAAACAGATGTGGTTGATCCAGCCCACTTTCTCATTTGGGATGTACAAGTGTAGTTATTCAGGTTCAAAAATGTTCCTGTGTCACTATCACCCAAGCTAAAACCGTGCTGAAAATCTACACCAGCTTCTATTTGAAGATTTGCAATGTAGACGGCCATCTGTTAACAACATTCGAGATTATCCTATACTATGTATTTAGTTTCCTCAATTCCTGCAGCACCTGAAGTAGCGTCATTTTTATCTCTGCCATTTCAGATTTTAATGATTGCATGTCACTTTCCTGTTTAGTTGGGGTATCAACCTCAGTGAAACCGTGGTATTTCAGGAATTCAGAATGCGGACTTCTACCATTCATAATTTACTTGCTATTTTTGATAACATATCTTTTATGTCAGATATGTCTTTCTTCATATTATCTATCTCTAATCTTTCCATCTTTTTTTGGGAGTTTCTTTGCTGGTAAGCAGCGAAAGAGGAACTATCAGTATTAATGATAGCTCCTGTGTTTTTATCTCGACAAAAATTAGGATGTCCTTCAACTGGGATTAACGATGATTTGGTCATGCTACTGCGATCACTCTTAGGTTTTTAATCACAGGATATTTAGATTGGTTAGTCCCTGTAAAGACTATCTTAATCTGGAATCCAGTGAAACTAGGGAGATTGTCTACTGTATACTGATATTCACGATAAACAGTATCATCAGGTGGAATAAAGAGATCTGGTAGACCGCTATTATTCTTGGGATCAATAATTTGATCACCAACACCATCTCCATCTATATCTACGAGGTTTAAGAAGCCAGGAAATAATTCAAATCCTGGTGTAACTTCGCTAGAATCTGCTCTTAGAGTACTATGTAGAACTCTGAAATCAGTTGTTGGTGGTCTACGACTATCGAAGATCACTTTTAATGATGTAGCAGGATTCTTAATGTAGATAGGATTAGACATGTAGTAAGAAGCATGTGGATCGTTAAATCTTTGCTTCGCTCTAGGGTCAGTTAGATAATCTGTTATTGGGGCATTTAGTCTGTTCTCATAGAATAGAGAAGAGGCACCCTCAAGATCAACAGTAGGTGAGTTGTAATCATCTCCACCGTTATCTAATTCAACAGTAATTGTATGCGATTTAGATCTAGTAATAGAACCTAATTTATTAGATTCATTAACTCTAGCAGCAATAATTCTTGTTGATTCTAACTGATTAATTCTATTCAGTCCTATGTTTTCAAAACCAGCATCTACAAATGATGCTTCACCACCATCAACAGATGTACCCGAAATACTCCTCAATTGGAGCGAAAGGAAATCTGTAGATCCAAAGGTGGTTGCTTGTAATAAAGGTCTTACAGCGTCATACTGAATGTTCTTAGAAGCATAAACAGAGTTACCACCACCAGATGCTTCTTCAGCAACCGAGAGTTGTGGAATATTGTTAGTATTGTCATCAGTGCCTCTGCTAGTTCCTCTATCGATTTTGATGTAATATTCATCAATACCAACTTGAGAAGTTTCGACACTATGCTCTGTATTAATTCTTGTTAAAGAAATACCATTTAACTCATACTTGGTGACAACATCACCTTTAATATGATTTAAAGCATTGGTTCCATTAGAACCTCTGACTACACCACCAAGACTAGAAATACCAACACTAGTGTAAGATATAATCTCACTATTCATGAAAGCATACCCAGTATTAGCAGCACTAACTACAGCACCTTCAAACTCAGCAAACTGACTTGTTGATGCAATAGAAATACTAGTTTCATTAGAAGCAACATCTACACTCAATTCTGTAGGAAGAACATCAGATTTGGCATCAGAAATGATAACCTTATTACCTGTTCCATACATTCCATGATTTCTATGATCTACCTTAAGGTACTCACCTGTGTAGTTTCCTCCTTGCTCGTCATATTGCCATATGTCAAGTCCAGAATCTATAACTGAACCAGTGCTATGAACATAAGTTAAATCATTAGAAGTTACATCGAATTCCTGTGCCTGAACATTTGTTAGATACAGAGTATCAACTCCCGATATAGAACTAATAGCAACACGAGCACCAGAACCAGCATTACCTGTACCTGCAGTTGCAAGTCCAATAATATCACCAACTTTGTAACCATTACCATCATTTACTACAGTAGCAGCAGTGATAGCAGATAGTCCAGCTGAAACAGTGACATTTAAAGTTAGTCCAGAACCATCTCCAGTAATATTGTAAGTACTGACTGGGTTTGTAGGAGTTCCATGTCCTGTACCACCAGTTAGAATACCAATAGTACCATCAACTGGTCCTCCTTGATCATCAACAAATGCATAGCGATGAGACTGATTACTCTCACTAATCTTTCTTCCCTGAGTAAATACAGTTCCAATTAATCCAGCATTAGTTGTGGTAGTAATACCAATCTTAGCTTTCTTAGGAAGACCTGTAATAGGGTTGAAGTTTAGAGGAGGAACTTGACTATTATTTGGTTCAATAGGTGGATTAAAGAATGTTAATAATCCTCTATTTGCTGTATACTTTGCTCTATAAAGTTTGAATGTCAAATCTTCAAACTGAGATGGAGTCCAAGTAGATCCGTTCTGAGATTTAAAGAGTGAACCCATAGCAAATTGCTGTGAGTAAATCTTACCTTGAGCAGAAGGAAGAGTCTGTTGGTTCAGAGCTTTCTGACCCATTTCACCACAGAATACTTCATACTCATCACTATCTGATAATAGAACAATAGCAAATTGTGAACTAGGTTCTAAGTAAACAGGCGATGGGAAAACAATAGTTGTTGCTACACTACCATCAGTAGATGTTGTTATGTCAGATGGACGCAATGTTACCATTGCATTTCTATGAATAATATTAAGTGTAGGTAAACCTAACTCAACTGTTCTAATCTGAATATTTACTGGAGTTGTACCAGAAGTAACTTGGGAAAAGAAAACATCAAGTTTAGTAATCCATGCACCTTCAGGTCCAGTGATAATAGATTGTGCAAGAGGGTCTCTATCTCTCTCACGAATAATTGTATTAGTACGCTGAATAACCCTTGTTATGTTATTAACAACAGTTCTAGTTCTGTCAATAACTCTAGTGTTATTGATAATAACAGGGGGTGGTGGAGGGGGAGGTGGTGGGGGTAAGGGGTCGGATCTTTGTATATCAATCGTCGATAGATTAGTTACTGTGGTAGTTTCTAGAGTTGTAATTCTAACATCAGTCTGAACAAGTCGTGTAGTACCAGTTGCTAAGAATCTACCAATACCACTAGAAATTAATGTGCTGCCTGGTAAAGGAGTGGCATTTGTTTCACTGGAAGTTAATTTAAAGTCTCTGTTACCAGATCTAATTCTTACCTGAGGTATAGGAGTTGCATTGGGATCTCTAATCCACATTGCACCAATTAAATCACCAAAGTTATCAGAAACTAATCTTACTCTTGCTACACTTGCTTGAGCACCACTGGTCAATCCTCTAAGAACCATATTAGTTGGTGCAAATCCAAAGAACGCTCCTTGTGCTTGCTCACAGAGTCCAACAGTATCAATATTTAAAACTGTTGATGCTTGTGAATATCCATTTGGTAATGTAGAACTTGGGTCATATGGATTAATGTCATATGTTTCTGTAGGATTAGAGAATGGTCCTTTCTTATGATTTGGAGCAGCTAGTCTAAATTCAAAGGCAGTTGCACCAATAGTTCCTCTAATCGTTTCTCCAATCTGGAATGATCCTGTAACATTAAATACTTCTAAAAGTTTAGGTATAACATCTATACCGCCAATGTTGTCAAAGAATGGATAGAAATTAGTAAGTGCTTTAAGACCTACTGCAGAAAACTCTACATTTCTAGAACGACAGAATGGATCAAAATTTTCTTCTGCAATAAATGTATTTTCAGAACGAATATCATCTCTTTGTACAGTTCTACCAACTTCAGCAGTTGTTACCGTTGCAGATCCACCACCATTACCTTCACGAGTTACTGTAAAGTTAGCAGCAACTTGGTTGTTAAAGACAGTAATACCAATAGTATTTCTGATAACATTTTGTGTTCTTCTAGTATTGATCCAATTATCAACAGATGGAGTTAAACGAACTTCTCCAGTGTATGCAACAACATGGAATGGGTTGATGTTGTTTGTTTTAGTAGCAAAATTCTGCTCAATATAAACTTCATCCTCATATTTTAGAGTAAGAAGATTACCAGTTTTTTGTGTATTTGTGTCATCAAGTAAATCAAAATCAGTACTGTAATCTAATTGCTGCACTGATACATCTGTCTTAGGAGCAACTTGTAAGTTAACAGACTCAAATTCTCTCATTGGTCTAAGTTCTTTGAGATCTACATCAATCTCAGCAGGAGAACTTGCTGACATGAAATCGTAACTACTAAATGAATCTACAAAAAATCCTGATTTGAATCTATCAAAACCTTGAGCATCTCTAATTTGGAGAGCTTCTGCACTCTTTTCCAAAAGATTCAATGTAGTTATCTCTTCTAAATTCTTAACCCTATCAGCAATTTTGCCGATATCTTTCATAGTATATCTACGATTCTGTTTTAAAAATACTCTTGCATCTTCTATATTCTTAAGATATGCAGGAAGAAGAAGCGTAGCAATTTCAATACATTTATCTTGTGATTCTGGGGGTAATGGTTGTCTAGAAGGTGTACCTCTCAACAATAAGAACTCACCGTTTTGATGTAAAACTAATTTGTCTATTCTAGGAAGATAATAATTATAGTCAAATACAACTGACTCATTAGGTGTTAAAAGTCTATCTGGTTTTCCAGTAAAATCTCTAGAAGTATAGAAGAATGGAGATACTGTAGCAGACGCTGGATCGTATACGGAAACCTGTGGTCTAAAATCTAATACATCATGTGCAGGAGTTCTTGATGGTCCTATTGATGGAATATCATTTTTATATCTTTCTGCACCGTAACTATTAACAGTAAATATATCTCCAGTATCACCACTAGGAACATCATATCTGTTGTATATGATTAATACTTTTCTATGAGGAACAAATGCTCCAGAGTTTCTAACAATTCTAGAATAATCATAGTACTGATTCTTTTGTCCTTTGTCTAGCATGTAACTGCTAGTAATATCATTATACTTACCAGGTGTTGTTGCTTGAACTGTAGCAACAGCAGTTGATTCTTCAAATTCTAATAATTCTAATAATGTAAATTTGTTATCGGTAAGATATACAATACTAATCTGATTATTACCAGAATCAATAGAGACTACTCTAGCGATTGCTTTACTAACCTTTCCTGCAATTTTTTCACCAATAATTGCTTCAGTAAAAATATCATCAGTAGATGTGAATGTTATTTTATCAAGTACAGGTGTGTTAGTGTCTAAAGACTCATAGACTGCAACAATATCAGTAGCATCTGGATAGTTTAAACAAATTTCTTTATCTTGAACTCTAACACCATATAGAGCACTATGATTCAATCCATCGTTAATACTAGTTCCAGCATTAGTTCCAGATCTTTTATTTGCAGATCTTGTAATTTCTGTTTGTTGACATCTCTTAAATTCTTTAACTTTGTTTTTAATATTTGATTTTTGAACAGTAACATTTACTCTAATATTACTCTGACTTGGATTCAATCCATATAATGTAATACTAGTTCCAGTTATTATGATTTGATCTTCAGTAATAGATTGTATAGTTCCATTTGAATATGCCACAGAATATCTTTCTTGATCAAAAGCAACAAAAGTTACATCATCAAGATTGACTGAGGTTATTGGAAGAACTAATTGACCCAATGAATTACTACTTTCATTAGTTACTTGAGAACTAAGGAATAGAGTAGAATCACCAAAATCTACATTAGAAACTCCTATATCTGGAATTCTAGAAATTAAAGATGAATTCTGTAATGAAACATCCTGTACACCTCTATATCCAATACCATCAAATGCTTTTACTCCACCATCAAACACATCGGTAACAGTTGTCATTGTACCGACTTTCATTGTTTGTCCATCAGCAGCAACTTCTAGAACAACATTACGAGTAGGAACATCCAGAGCAGCACCTGCTGTATTTGCAGCAGCACCGTAAGTAAATATATCACCTGGTTTCCATACTAGGAAACTGTCTGCCCTTGGAGAAGTAACTGTACCATCAGAAGCAACATTAAATTGACCGTTTCCAAAACCAGTAGGAATTACTTGATTTAATTTTTTAGTAGCAGTGAAACTATTTCCGCTTTGAGCAAAATCATATACATCATTAATACCATAAGCAGTTATTTTCTCAATAGTTCTTGATACAGTTTCGTCACCATTAATACTAATTTTTTCACCTTGTCTAAAAGTTCCTGAAGTTTGAGTAACTTGTATGCTGCTAGATCCAGCACCTGCAATAACAGCATATCCTTCAGCACCACTTTCTTTACCAACAATATATCCAGATTGATTAAGTTCTGATGCACTTACATTATCATTTAATTTTAATGATGTATATGTTTGGATATCATAAAGATATAAGTTCCAATCAGTTGAATTATTTTCATATGCAGCATCTCTTAATGAGAATCCATATACCTTTGCATCACCAATTTTCTCAGCAGTACCAGCAGCAGTTGCACTCCCACCAAGAGGACCTCCCATTAATTCTATTCTATTGGTAAGTGTAGTAATACCACTTACATTGTTGACGAGGAACTTATTCCCCATTTCAAAATTAAATGATTGATTCTCAATTTTTTGAGTTTCTCTTGGTTTATCAAAATCAATTATACTAGGAGCAGTTTTATCAATATCATATCCATAAACATATGCTTTACCAGCAGTTACTTTTAAACACGCAAGATCATCATCTGGTTCGTTGCCATCAAATGTAGTTTGTCCTTGATAGTATATGCCATCATTACCAAGACGATCATTGAGACATTCAGCCATGTTAACCATGAATGGATTAACAACATAGTTTCCAGACTCATCATAAGTCCTTTTAGCAAAATAATCTCTGATCTTATTATATTCAGTATCTCTTTTTAGTGAATATATTGCACCTTCTTTAACTCTAAGTACCTCTACAAAATCAGTATCATCAAAATCTGTAATTGTTTTCTTGGCTAATGTAAGTTTTATTTGCAGTCTATCAGCACCTGGTGCTGCAAAGTTAGAAAATCCTTTTGCATTATCATATAAACTCTCATCTCCCTTCGCACTAACAGCAGTTTCTATAACCTGTAGACCAACCCTAAATGATGGAGACTGATTGTATTGATCTAATATAATTGTTTGCTTATTTACTTTTACAAATGATCCTCTAATAAAATAAACACCATCGTCAATAGAAGCTGCAGAACCTGTAGTACATGCATTTAATGCTATTGTAGATGCAAGAGTTCCACCAGCATTAATTGTTGTATTACCATAAGTTACTGATTCTTCTGCAACAAGAATTTCACCATCTGTGAAGAATGAAAAATCTCCAGTAGAAGATGAATTAATATATTTTACATAAAAAGTATCGTAATCTCTATCTGATTGTGTAGCAGTAATATAATTAATTACTTTTGCAGTAACTCCGCTATTTTGTCCCTTAAATCTTTTTCCTATTACATTATTAGCATAGACAGAAACATCAGTACCTAAATGTGTTGGATTAACTTGAACAGCATAATATTGTCCGTCAAATGTTGTTGAACCAGGAATGACTAATGCACCCTCTTTAAACATATGACTACCATAAGTCTCTATCTGATTTTGCAGAATAGATTGCAAAGTAGATAGTTCCCTAGCCTGAACTGGAAAACCAGGTTTGAATAGGACACGATGATAACCTTTACTAGGATCAAAATCGTCGTAATAGGGACTTACATTAAGATTAGTCTGTTGTGGCATCTTCTTAGAATTCTAATACGATTTTGATGTCTTCTTTTTGGCGTTCATTTCTTGTAATAGATGGTCTATTATCAAGGTAAATAATTTCACCTGTTCTTTTATTTATCTCAGGTCCAGCAAGACCACTTGTAAACTGTACGCCAAGGTCTACAACTTTACCAGATGGTGTAGTTGTTGAGATTCCAGAGAAACCTCCATCTATGTTTACACTGAATCCACTAGAGATGACAGCATCACCAGCAGCAGTAAAATCAACAACTTTTGCATCTCCACCAACACCTATGTTATCAGTTTGATCATATAATGAAGGGTGAAGATAAAGATTCCTATCTTGGAAATACTTGATTACTGTTGTATTCACATCATATGAAGCAACATAACCTCTGGCAGTTCCAACACCAGGTATATTTTGTGTGATTTCTGAACCGACTGCAAGAGTCTGTGTAAGATCACCAGAAAATTTCAAAGCATTAGCTGCGGAATATTCTGATGTGTTAAGAACAGAAGTAGATCCAGCACCAGCAGCAACTGGATTCTTAACAACTCCTACTTGAGAGAATGTTGTGTCCGAAATAAAATCATATGTAGAATTATCAAACCTAGTATAAATCAAAACTTTATCAGTTCCTAATTCCTTATAAAGATCAAATCCATGACCATTAGAAGGAGGAATAATCGGTGTTAATTTAGCAAACTTTGTAGCACTACCATTAATAGAAGAAAGATCAACCCTACCATAACTGTAACCTTGTCCTCCTGCAGTCACTTTTGCATAAATTAATTGACCATTGGTATTGGTCTGAACTCGGACTTTACCCCCAGTTCCATCACCTAGTATATCAACTTCTATCGGAGATGCAAGGAAGGAATAACCCTCACCTTGAGCATCAATAGAAACAACTTTAATTTGATTGTTATTTACCGTAGAATCTCCGTTATCTCGAACCACTTTGACTTCATTCTCAGTGCTTGATGACCATTCATTAGGAACAGCAACATACTCAGTAGAGTCAAATTTTACAATATCAGCAGGAGGAACCGTAAATAGATACTTCCACAAATAACCGTCGCCACTGACACCAGCAGCAGATGGTTCAAGATCAGTAAATGTGGGTTCATCAAGAGATGCACCAGCAGTAGATGTAATACCTGCAGATCCGTTATCAATGCAAATATAGACTCTAAAGTCTTTATTGATTATGTAAAAGTTTGCAGAATAGAGTCTACTAGAGTTAGAAACTAGTGATCTATTAGTTACATCATAATCATGACGGTACATATCATATGATGTACCTTTTGTCCATTGAACTTTTCTTACTAATCTACGAACATCACCTGGTAAAACTTTTCTACCAAACATCATCGTATCGTATACATGGTTTATGTAACTAATACTATCTGTTGGTGATGGTGGTTGAACAGTTGTACTATTCCATGTACTTGTTCTTCCATATCCAGTTTCTGTTGGATTAGCCAGACCCAAAAAAGTATAATAGGAGTTATTACCACTAATTACCGATTCAACGAAATTATTAGCATTAATGATCCTAAACTGGTCTGTGATAATTGCGGCCATTACATCTGTAGAACTAAAGGTCTAACTTTTTTGTATTTATAGAAGTTTGGGCAGAGCTCCTGTTCCCCTATGCCCAACACCCCTTCGTAAAACTAGAGGGAACTTGCTAAGTTCATTGTCATAAGACAATCCCTTGACATCAAGAGCAATAGGAGATCCTGCTCTGTTTACATCGCCAAATCTTCCCCAAGTGAAGTGAGCGTAAGCAAATCCAGTGGATCCTACGCCAACCATATCACTAGTGTCAGTGTATGATGCTATGTTAGCAGTAATGATGCCTTGACGACCACCATTACGGTAACTAATTGCACTTGCATAGTAAATATTATCTCCATAATATGTGCTGATAGAAACTATATCAGTGTCATGCGTATCAATACTTGTTATAGCAATTCCTGCTGTATTAATACCTGTTCCATATAATTTGAATGGATAGTTTGTTGAGAATCCTGTTGCATCATTACCATTGTTAACATAATCTTGATTATCAATTAGAATCTCAAGTGCCAAATCAGTACCGATACCAGCAGTAGTTCCTATACCAGTAACCACACCTATGTATCCAGCAACATCAGCAACTAATGGTTCTATACCAGATAGATTTTCAAAATTAACACCAGTGGCAGCAGTTGTACCAAAACCAACAGGAGCAATAGCAAGTAAACCAAACGATTCTGTTAGTAAACCATCAGTATCTTTAAAGTTGCCAACAGTATCTACAAAAACTGCAGTATCTGTTGTAGAAAGAACTCCAATAATATTTCCAATAGGATTGATTTGAGCTTCATATGAATCTCTTGCTTTAGAAACTAAAGAACCATCAATAAACAAATCTCCCTTCTGCTTAATCCATGTCATAGGTTTGTAGTTATCGTTACTAACACCTGGACCTTGATAGAATGGAGTTTCTACCGTAGCAGCACTATCAATTCTCTTGATAATTCTATCTTCAATTTGTGCAAAGTTTGACTGATCTTTAGTAACTTTATTGAACTGCATTTCAGCACTCTTATCTAATCTTAAAGCGTCACCTTTCTTGATATTTTCATTAATATCAAATATGAAACTATCTTGTCCTATTGTTCCTCTGTAGAAGAAGATAACAACATTATCATTTACAGTTGGAGCACTAGAGAATTCTATAATAGAACCACCAGTAAAGACATAGTTTAAATTTGGTTCTTGAAGTACTCCGTTAATGAATACTAATAGAACAGTAGATAAATCAATTTCAGTAGAGTCTTGATCGTTTCTGTCAATTTCAAAACTGACCAACTGTGACTGATAGAATAGTGGGAATCTCATCTGATTTCCATCTTGATTTGGTTTGATGTTATCAAGATAATCAATATTACCAAACTGCCAAGAAGCAACTGTATCAGTAAAGACTTCTATTACTTCTAGTTCAAAGTTTCTAAAGTTATCACCTGCTTTAGGATCTGTAGAAAGACCAGCAACAGTAAATACATCTCCACGCTTAAATCCATATCCTTTCTTACTAAACTCCCAGTTAGAAACTTCAGCAAGAGTTGATCCAATACCAGTGGCAGTTTGAATACCAGATATTTGAACACTAACAGAACAACCAACACCAGTTTCTGTTCCACCACCAATTCTTGATAATCCAACAATAGGTAGATTTTCACCGTTTGGTTCAGGAGCAAAGACGGAATCATATTCACCAGTGTATCCAGTTCCACCAGCACCAATACTGAATATCAAAGATCCACCAGCACCAACAAGAGCATTAATTTCTGCATTGACTCCTTTAGTTGGAGATGACAATGCAATACCAATAGTTCCTAATCCAGTTTGATATCCAGAACCAAAGGATAGAGGATACCATTGAGCGACAGTACCACCTTGAACATAAGTATGCCCAATTGTGTTAGGTCCGACATTTACTTCAAATGTGCGAGCAGAAACAATACCAGAGATAGGATATGCCTCATCGAAACTTGGGAATAGATTACTTGTAACACCAACTTGAACTACTCCACCACCAGTATAATCATGCTGTAAAGTAGAGACTCCAACGAATGTTTCAAATGATGTTGTTGTTCCAACAGATCTAACTTTAAAGTGATAACCAAATTTTCCTGTTGGATATGTTTTAGTACCATATGCACAAGTAACACCTATACCTCTCAATTTTAAACTTTCGGGAGCAACTAATCCATGATTCTGAGCAGTAAATCTAACAATACCAGTCTCAGGATTATATACTGCATTTGATACAGTTAAAGCAGCACCTGCCCAAGAATCGATATAAAGTGTGCTAGAAGCAGCACTTACAAATCTGTGTTCAAATCCACCACCAGTTCTAATCGCTCCAGTTGATGCATTGGCAAAAGTATGAGCATAGTTTCCACCACTAATAACTGCGTTTGATGCTTCATGACCTGCCATGATATCATAACGATGCTCACTAGTATCAGTTGAAATACCTGCTTGGAAAGTAACAGTTCCATTTTGTTTTCTAATACCATTTGCTACTGAACCAGCAAATCTATGAACATATTGATCACCAGTATTAGTCTTACCAACATCTATAGCAAATGAATTTACTGTTGTACTTGCAACCGCTACCCAATCACCGCTAATTGGATCGGTAATTCTTGGATATAAATGAGGGGTAACATAGTTATCTTGTGAACACTCAAGTTTAATTGAATTATTCTCGATAAGAACATAATTGCCGTTCATCATTCCATGACCAGTAGCAGTTACTGTCATAATACCTGCAACAGGATCATAAACAATATCTTCTGCAGTATCTAAAGTATATCCAGCAGTAATTTTAATTGGTTGGTCAAATGATCTATCACGCTTCTGATCCATACTACCAACACCAGCACTAACGAATGTATGGTTGTATGCACCGCCACCAACAATTACTGATCTAGTAATACTATTAGGTGTTCCTGATACAAAAGTATGTGTGGCATTGTCATATGACTTCATGCCATTGGTTCTGAATGTATTAGTAGTTACATTAGAAACTTTAATCCATGTATTATGATAAGGATCTTTAGGTCTAGGATATCCACAAACTTTTTGATTATTATCTCTAGTACATGTGAAGTTAACTGATCCATCATCAAACTTGACATAATCACCATTTGAAAGTCCATGATTATTGACTGTAACAGTCATAATACCAACAACAGGATCATAAGATGCACTGATTGGTGTTAACTTATCATTTGGAACATGATGATGAGTTGATACATTACTTGATGGTTGAGTTGGTAGTATCTGGAATGAAATAGTACCTACTGTAGTAGAAGCAATAGAGACTGCAGTATTATAACCAACAGTATCAGTTGACCTTGGATAATAATGTATACTCTGGAAAGTATCAAGACCACATCTAAATGCTAATGATTCTGGAGATATTCTTATGCTAGTACCAGTCATGAATTCATGATCAGGTATACTAACTGTCACAATACCAGCAGTGGGGTCATAGACAGCACTAGAGATAGCAAAAGGTTGTATAGGTGACTTACCTACATTAACAGCAAATGATGTTGTTCCTATGCCTGTAATTGGTACCCACTTACCACTGTAAGGATCGGTTGATCTTGGATATGATTTGGTAGATGTTCCACCATCCATATCGCAAGTAAACCTTATAGAGTCGTTATCAAATTTTACAAAGTCTCCATCATGTATTAAACGACCACCAGGAATTACAGTAACTGTCATGATACCAGCAGTAGCATCATACTGAGCACCATTAATAGTTTGTGTATCAATAATATTGCGTGGATATGTATGAGTTGAAATATAATTGTCTGTCTCACATCTAAAGATTAGAGAACCTTCTTTCAACTTAATAGAAGTTCCATCTTTAAGAGGATGTTGTCCGATAGTAGCAGTTACAATACCTGTTGATGGATTGTAAGTTGCAGTAGTAATACTATAATTAACAATAGGAGAAGTTCCTACAGTTATGGCAATACCTGTTGCAGTAGTAGATGCAACGGAAATTGCTCTGTCAAAATATGGATCAGTTGTTCTAGGATATGACTTAGTAGTGGAAAGACCATCCATCGCACACTGGAAATTGATTGATTCTTGATCAATCTTGATACTAGTTCCAGACATAATATTATGTGACCCAATAGTCACTGTCATGATACCAGCAACTGCGTCATAAACAGCATCTACTGGTGTATATCTTACCTGAGTTGATATACCAACATTTACATCAAATTCATCTCTGGTTACATTCCTAACTTCTAAGAACTTATTGTTTGCAGGATCAGTAGATCTTGGATATGTATGATTGGTTCTATAACCATCCATATCACAAGTAAAGGTCAATCCATCAGTTACTATACCTACTAAATTTGGATCAGTAAATCCATGTGTAGAGTCTGTAATTATTGTAGCAATACCAACAAGATGATCATATACAAATGATGTTATACCGAGAGTTGTTATTCCTGAGATGTAGTCAGAACAAGTAAATTCTAAACCAACTAACTTAGAAAAATCTTCAACTCCAAATCTATGTACTTTTGCAGTAGATACAGTTGCAAGTCCAGTTGTCTTATCATAATCCACACTTTCGATATCTATGAAATCACTAGTTGTTGGTATACCAGTAAAACCAGTGATAGCACCATCTTTACCAGTAGTTACTTGAATCTTAGCACCTTTAAATGGAGCATATCCTTGACCTGGTGTGGATGCAACAGAAATTATGATGCCACCTCTAGGTAGTTGATTCTGGTTAATATCACCTTCATCTATTATTAGATCAGTAAATCCAAACGAACTAATACCTGTATAGTTAACACTAGCAATACCTCCAAGACTTTGTTCAATAATCTTGAAGTTTGCAACACCTTCATTGTTCTCACCAAATGGTGCTTGGAACATACTGTTAATAAACAGAACTCCGTTACCACCAGTTGAACCAATACCAGTTACAGCAACACCTGTAGATGTTAGTGGGAATATATTTTCTAAACCATCAAAACCATCTGAGTTGTCATCAAATACTTGGTTAGTTGCATAATCTTGTCTTAAGTAAGTTCTTCCACTAAATGTTGCTCTAGGAGTAAGAAGATTACCAGCATCAATAATACCCAAGTCACCACCAAGAGGTGCTTCTGTAAAATAGATATCACTATCAACAATCTGGAAAGCACCTCTATAAATTCTTGCAGTTGATCCAGCAGAATGCACTGTTGCTGCACTACCGACTGAACCTCTTTCTATTTCAACAAGACTCCAAGTTCCAATACCAGTAATAGGTCCTGTAGTTGTGCTACCAAAACCAACTGTTTGAACAATATTATATTCATCATCTATTTTAAGTAAATCGCCAGATGTTATTGTACTTAATCCACTTAAAGCAAAGCAAGTAACAAAACCGTTAACAGCAACATCTAAGTCGTATGTTACTGATGTATGTGATAGAGGTTTCTGTACTAATCCATTAAGAGTAATCATGGATTTAGAATCTCTCTTATCCATTGTAAACTTGTGAAGGTTACCTTGACCTTTATCTTGTGCAAAAGTAACTGCTTTACCAACTCTAGCATCAGTAATTGATGTGGAGATAAAGAATTGATTATTATTAGATTTTACAATAAAACATTCACTTGGAAGTACAGTTGATCCATATCCAGTAGAATACTCTAAAGAACTGGCAGCAATTCCAATAATATTAGAATCTGGTAGATATGATACTTTTTCTGTATTAGAGAAGAAATGTTTTAATGTAATAAGTCCTGTTTCTTTATTAATCTCATTAACATTTTGAGGGTTAAATGCTCTTTGGTAAATTGGAGTACTTTGATACTTTAATCCAAACTTTCTAAGGTTTCTATTGTTTATACCCAAGTAAGTATTTTGAGTTTGATTTTCAAATACTTGTCCATAGTTAAATGATCCAATACCAGCAAGAAGTCCATTAGGATCATTTTGTTGATATATTATCTCATTATAAGAGAAGATACTAACAATACCTGTTACTCCTGCATCTGGATAGAATTCTAGATTAACTTGGTCACCACTAAACTCAGCACCAAATGTTCCAATACCAGTAGTCGTTCCAACTGCAGCAATAGGTCCTTGAGATAAGAATGTATCTACTTTAACTGGATCTGATAAAACATATATTTGATGGAATGTTTGAGTACTTCCGTAACTTACAGAAACTGTAGATTTGAAAGATAGATCAGTAAATGATGTAATTCCACATACAGTTGCAATTCCTGTTGTTGCAGAGGAACCTACAACTATTCTTCCACTTCTTTCCGATCCTTCGGGTGTAAATGGAATGTTAAAGTGCTTCACTGATGTAGTTCCATATCCAACAGGATTGAAATTTAAGAACTTACATCTAAGGTCTATGCTATTTGCCTCACTGTGAACATATTTAAGTTTTACAACTCCACCTGCACCAGTATCAATAGAAGAAGTAAATGTTCCCATAAACTGTGGAGAAGATAATCCACCAAGACTTTGCCTATTATTAAATGCTCCTACCTCAGTCAAATAAGTATCAACACCATCATGTTGTAAGACTACCTCATGATAATCTACTTTATTAGAGTTTTTATTAATGACTACGATATGTCCATGAACACCTGCCAAATTAACTGTATTGATTCCTACAATATCGGTTGTTGTGCCCGAACCTACTGAAATATTAACACTCCTAACTTCTGCATTACCTAATTCAGTTTGACCAGTACCAACAGCATCAGCAAAACCTTGCTGGAATGCTTTAATATCATAGTTTGTATCAAATGGTTCGTAAGGTTTAATTCTTACCTGTGTTTGTCCATTATTAATATTATATTGAGCAAAGAACTCACCATATCCAGTTGCTAAACCAACTTGGTTTGTATTGTTGAGAGCACTCTTTTGAACTAAGAAAGTATCATCATTACATGAAATAAGAATTAATTCATTTAATTGAAAATGATTCTTAGCTGGATCTTGTGCTTCGTGTATTGTTTGTACAAGATATCTTGAGAAATATCTACCAGCAATAGTAGCAGCAATAACTCTACTGTCACTTAAATCGTTTGATTCATTGCTAATGAATTGGGAACTAATGTCATCATGTAAGAGAACTCTATTTGTTTTACATAGAATAAAATCTGCAAGTCTTGTTTGCTGAAGTTCTATAAACTTAGATAGATTATCAGCAGAATTTGCATCTCTAGCAATATCAAAATTGTAAATAGAATCTACTCTAAGTGGATCACTAACAAAGTCAAGAACTAATCCACCAGCATCTGCAGCAGGAATAAATGTATCACCAGCATTACCTTTTGCTAAAATTTGAGTGTTTGCAAAGTTTTTAAATCCTGCAGGGTGTACAATATCATTAACATATGTAATTAGTTCTTCATATGTCTTTTCACTCTCAATAGCATAAGACATATTCTGATAGTAATCATTATCTGGTAAGAATTGATTATTATCACCAATTAGACCAATATTATCTGCCCAACCTACATTCGTATCAATTGTTGATGCAATTTCAAAATAACCATCAAATTCTGTAATTGCTTGAACTTCGCATACATCACCACTATTAGTTCCTAGTAATTTATCGTCAATTTGAAGATTTATAGATCCACTAACAACCATGATGCCTGTATTGACATCAATATCGGTCATTATCAAATCTGTGAATAAATCACTGTTTCTTCTTAATGGTTCATTAGTTCTAAATTCTGAGAATGTTTTAGTTGCATCAAATCTCGCAAGATCTCCAGATTTTACAATTTGACCAAAACCAGTAACCACAGTTGCACCAATACCAGGATTACTACTCAATCCAGTGTATGTAAATGTAACCTGTCTTGGGTTTACTGCACTATTATAATCTGCTATCTGAAAATCAATAAATTTATAATCTCCAGAGTTGAATCCGTCTCCAGTACCAGCAGTAAAATCTATACCCTCAAGAAAAACAGATTCGCCAATAGTAAATGGTTCCGTGTCATATCCAAGAATAGGCGTAGTAATTTTACAAGTAAGAACTCCTACATCTGAAAATGCCTCAATAATACTAATACCATTACTATTTCTTAAAGGTGCAATACCATAATCGTTACCTGTTAAACCTCTAGGTTCAACAATAACATTGACTTTGTTTACAGCAGTATCACTCAATTCCGCAGTAAGAAGACCATTAGTAACTATTTCTCCAGTTGTCTTATCAAATACAGCAAGAGCAGGTGCATTAAGATATGATCTACCACCAAATAGAACTGATGCGGAGAGAACCTTACTCGCATTCTTAATTAGTAGAATTCTAGGTAAGAATGCATCTGGGTTCAATGTACCATCAGAAGGATATCCATAAACATCTGTAGGAACACTTACATCTCCTAGTAGGTTGATATCTGTTCCAAATAATTCTAATTCCGCACTAATACCACTAGATCCAACAGAAGTTACAGCAGGAAGTCTCTGATATCCAAATCCACCGTTAATAATTCTTATTTGCGATATACCGCCAGTTGCTGCAGCACCTGTATGACTATAATATAATTCAGCACAATCTTCTTGAGTGTAATGATCTTTTTCTGGTTCTGCACCAATGTTAGCAGTAAATACAGTTCCAGCTACTCCAGTTGCAATATACTGCTTTGCATTATACCCACTGTCAGCATATTTTATCTCATTTCCGTATAATACATCAGTTTCGCTAGTTGTAATATATCCACCTTTCTCTATTGCATAATAAAGAGTGTTTTTAAGACTATCACTATAATTAATCTGCTTATATGGTAGATCAGGAGGATTTGTTGTTCCGATACCAACTGTACCCACTCCAACAACTTCTAGATTTGCAGTAGATCCTGTTCCGACATATTCGTTAAAATTATTTCTATCATAGAAGAATTTGAGTTTTGCTCCTAATAGACTAGGATCATTAAGGTCAAATACAATATTATTTTCACGGAATACTGTAACTGGTGGATTGATAGGATTGATAGTTTGTCCACTATATCCTACAGATGTAAATCCAACAACTTCAGGTGGATCCGCACGAAGTTGTTTTTCGGTATTTGCTAGTTGGAATTGATCTGCGTCAATCTTTAAAACATAATATGTTCTTTGTTCTAATCCAGCAGGAAGTTGAGATGGATCTCCACCAGAACCATACATTAAAACTTTAAATCCTGTATCTAAAGCATGATCCTCAACAGTAAATATACTAGTTGTGGTATTAACTCCGCTTGTAGGAATATCTAAAGGATTAATAACTGTATAACCGTCAATCAGTTTAACCGTTGCTCTTGTAGAAGTACCAATACCAGTAGTCAATCCTGTTTTGACTATTAAATCAAATCTATCATTTTCTTCTAAACCATGATCTTCAGTTGTTTGAATAGTTACCTGACTTCTTCTAACAGTTGCAGTTTCTTGTTTATAGTTAGTTACTACTGAATAATTTGCCTTATCATCACCTGTTGTAGTAAAGAACAGAGCAGGACCGTCTGTATTAGTTTTAAGACCAATAGTATCAGGTGATTTATTGATAACATAAAAATCACCACTCAAAGCACTTGGAGCAGTATACGGACTTATGGAATCAGTAGCAAAAAGGTCAGTATTACCTCGTTTGTCGAAGGTGACCTTAGCATTAGTTTTAAGACCATGATTAGGTAAATGTATAGTTTGTGCAAGAATAGATCTTTGTTTAGTAACTCCGTTAAGAGATACATCAACACTAGTCGAGATTCCAACCGTTGTTCCAACACCAACAGATTCTTTAGGGTTAAAATAGATTAAATTCTGAAAACTAGAGTCAAAAGGATTTGTCTCTACAGGAACTGTGAACTCACTAGTAAAGTATGTAACAGCAGATCCTACTGCAGCAGTAGTAAAACCAGCATATCTTTCTATTCTAACAATTTTTTCATTAGGGAAGAAACCAAGAATACGAGCAGTTTCTGTACCAATACCAATAGAGTCACCTACTGCAACATTATCAGGAACAAAGTCAACTCTTAGATCTGTGATAATACCAGTATAACCATTATCTGTCAAAGATGCGGAATAACTTGCAACTGCAATCTTTTTAAATCCTTCTAATCCTTTAATATAAGTTGATATGCCAGTTACTCTTACAGTATCTGATCCTTTAAATTCATGATACGGAGTTGCTTTGAAAACAACACCCTGTCTGGTGTGTTTGATAGGAAGATTTGATAATGTAATTACAGAACTACTAATATTATCAATTGGTTTTCCGTGAAGTTTCTTAACTTCTGCATCTAGACCAACACCATTTGTGCCTGTATTATCAAAAATTACTTTCTCACCAATACTGTATCCAGAACCTCTACTTAAGATATCAATGGTTTCTACAGCACCTTGCAATAGATTGCTTGGATTTGAAACCTGATTATTAGTTCTATATGGTTGGAACAGATAATCATAACTAACACCATCTCCAAATAAGTTATATGGTTGTGTATTTCTTACAAGTTCTGAATTATTAAAGTCAAAAGTAACTTGATCTAGTAATTTACCTTTTACAGTATTTTCTTCAATAGCAAAAGATCTATATGTGTCACCAACAAAGAATGGGAATTGGGGATCATTTAAAAGATCTACTGTGGCAAAATACGCATAGACTCCTTGAGGGAAATCGGGAGTTTTAGTAAACCTTCCATTATGTTCGTCTAAATCTCCGTTTCCAGTGTAGACATAATCGTCTATAAAATATCCATATGGGAATAATGATGAAGGAGGTCTATTTTCAATATTGGTCGCTGATATATCATAACTAGATACCATCTTCTTAACATCAGACTGAACACTATCAACATCAACAGATCCATAAGCACCGTATATTGGATTTCCATCATATGCCCAACCAATGATAGGAGAATGCCCTGTTCCATCATCTGCAAAGAAATTTCTAATAGTATTACCGTATCCAACAATGTTAAGTGCTAGACCGTCTCCAATTGGTTGTAGGAAGTCCATTTCGGACTGATTCAAGCGATATGCCTTATTAACAGTTAAACCCCTTACAGTCGCTTCTGCCTTAAACTCAGAACCAACAGGCACAACATTAACACTAGTATTAGTTGCTGCATATCCAACACCGCCAGATATAACTTTAACATCTGTGATTGAACCACTATCATTTACAATAGCTCTTAAGATTGCACCTTGAGATGTAGTTGCTACACTAACCACATTGAGATCAGGAGGTCCTACATAACCACTTCCTCCATTCGCAACAAATGCATCAGTAACACTACCATTTGCAACAACGATACCAATCTGACCCAAATTTCCTGTAGGGACACTAATGATAGGTGGATTTGGGAAATTTAAAATTGTGGATCCATAGTTTGAACCTTGGTTATACACTAAAATATCATCAATCTGTCCCTTAACAACTGGAGTCGCTGTAGGTTCTTTTTCTTGTTGATCTTTAGTTAATACTTTAACTTTACATACAATTGGCGGATATTTGAAAAGGTGATATCCAGAACCAGCACCCATAGAGTCTAGGTATACATTCTGACGATTAACATAATTTGTTTCCGTTGCCTCTCTATCGCCTTTGTTACCTGCTTCCGCAAGTCTAAACTTATCGTCGTCTATCTTTAGTACTTGATACTGTTTCGTTGTACTGAGACCTGTTATGACAGCGTTTGTGCCATTTTCATACTCAACTACTTCTCCATCTGTAAGTCCATGATTAATAAACTCAACAGAATCATTAAAAGTATTAATTCCAACTGGTTTTACTAAAATATTTCTATTTGCGTAACCTGAACCAGTATCTTCTAAACTAATTCTACTAATAGTGCGTTTTTTATCAAAAGTACGGAAAATATGAAGACCTGCGTTACTTGCAGCAGCATTTTCTTCAATTAATATTGTATTAATACCAATAATCGAATCTTGCTTATTATTATGAAGAGTAAAGTCTTTTGAGTTAATAACATTAATATAATAATCTTGACCACCAAATAATGTTAAAGTATCATTAACTCCTCCTGTTGTAGCAACACCAATGTTGGTACCACCGTTATTATCGTATACAAGTCTATCTCCAGTTAAGAAGTTATGATCTTTATTAAGATTGAATGAATTATAAGTTGAACTAACATCACCACCAAGATTAGTGCTAATACCATTAAAAAATACTTGTCTAAATCGTTCTTCAACTAATGCTCTACCAATAGCACCACTACCATTACCACCATAAATTTCTACGCTAATAACCTTATCAAGGTCATAGTCAAATGGGTCAATAAGAATACTTGATACAATTCCGCTTAAAACTGGAACTGCACCTGCAGTATTTCCGATACTAACAGTTTCGTCAGTAATAGTGATGTTTGGAGGTGCCTGAACATCATAACCTGCACCACTGTTTAAAACATTGAGTTTATTTACAGGACCGTAGAAGAGTGTATCCGCACCTTTATAGTTTAATATCTCAATACCATTCACAAGCATTCCTGTATTACCATCTACGGTAATTTCGGAAGTAGTTTGACCTTCTTTACCGCTTTTGAGTTGCTGCTCTAAAACATATCTTTTTATAGGTCTTGCAGGGAAGATATTCCTTTTTCCTTGACTAGCAAGTATAAAATCATGTCTACCTGTGGGTAAAGTTGGTGCAACAAAGAATGATGGTAAATTTGCTTTAATAAAAGAACGAGATGGATATAATTTTATTTTATTTTTTGAACTTAGTACTTCTACAAAATAACTTGGAGAATCTAACGCACCAATAACCTGTGTTCCTGGTTCTGGTGCATATATGATTTCATCTCCAGTTTCAAATGGAACATCTGCTGCAAAAGAAATAATACTATATCTGTTTTCTACACTATCGTATCCTTCCCAGTTTCCAGAAGCAATAGAAGGATTTATCAACTCCGCATGAATTCTATCAGAATCTATAGTGTAACTAGGAAGAGAACTAGAAGCAACATAACCTTCTCTCTTTGATGATGCTGATTTAGACTCATCTACGATATATGCATTATTAATATCTGTTAATAACTGTTCTTGTCCACCTTTTACTGGAACAATTGAAGATTTTACTTTATTTTGCAATCTTCGCACATCATATAATAAAAGAGGGTCAAGAGTAGGAATACTACCGTCAAGACTGATAGATGAAGCAGTTGTATCAATACTATCAACAATTAGAGAGCTAGCAACAAGAACTTCGCTGTTTCTACGCAAAATTTCAATTTTATCACCAACTTTTAAACTGCTTTTTTCAATAGTACCAACAAGGGTAAATATGGATCCAGCAAAACTTAAAATTTCGTATCTAGTAGATGTATTGTAAACCCAACTATTAAAAAACACCTCTTCATAGGATTTACTGATAACTGGGTTGGCAATATAGCGTCCTAAGTTCTTTACCTTGATAGCCGAGGTAGATTTTAAATTTCGGAGAGGTCTGCTAGTATTAAATTTAGAAAGTACACCAGTTAGACGCATTTCTACCTTTTTAGTAGAATCTCCACCCTCATACCCATAAACAATGTTAAAAGTAGATACTGTACTGTTGTTTGGTATCTCTATACTAACTGGAGGAGCAACATCAAAGAATTGATTGATGCTTTTTGAGTCATATGTAAATGTCTGATAAAATGATGTGCCAATTTCACCAACTTTGATTGTACCAGTGCTAGAAAACCCAATTGTAGAATCTACGGTAATAACAGACGCACCAATACCAATTATTCCAATATTACTACTTCGTCCAGGTACTACGAAGGTACCATCAGTCAAACCTCGTTCATCAAAACCTGTAAAGAGAGAAAGTTTGAAATAATCGTCTCTAATTAGCGATACTTCAGAAATAGGACCTGACGCTTCGTTTAATTGAGGGTTTGTTGGATCATTATCTTGGAAAAGTGTCTGACCAACTAATTCTTGAGGATTACCAGATATTAATTGAACAGAAACAGTCTTTCTACGCAAATAATTCGCAAAAGATGGTTTTATTAGATATTTCTCTAAATCATTGATTTTTGGATCAACTCCAAACAGTGCTTTGAAAAGAATTTTAAAAGATGCACGAGTTCCCTTTGCTTCATATAAACTTCTTGCTTCTTTTATGAAATTATTAACATCTAACTGAGGTGAAAGCGTTACTCCCTCTAAACCAGGAGCATACATCGCTTTTAAATTCTTATAAAATTCTTTTAAGAATAAAGAACTAAGATTTACTACATTTGCACCAGTAGTATGAATTCCAGCAATAGTTTGTTGCCATACTAATTCATCTGGGTCGTTTTGTTTGGAAAATGTAGAGATTCCACTAAAACCACGCCAAACACCAGTAAAACTATTTGTAGTTACGCCACTATAACTGCATATTTCATTATCGATCTGAAAAAGACCATATTTTTGAGGATATCCATCAGTACTATCTACTGTAACTGTAGTATCTGTTGATGAAATAGTACCAACAAGTGTAGTTGTACCTCTTATTACATCAGTAGTTAAATTATCAACTTTAATATACGCATCAATATTCTCCGCAATGTCTGCAGGTCCACCTTGGAAGTCTTGAGAGATATAATACTGTTCTAAGAATTTGGAAAACAGAGGATTCTCTGACTTAGCAAATTCTGGTATAATTTCGCTAACGACTTGATAAGTTTTTACCCTAGGACTTAAGGGAGAATATGTTTCGATCATTCTACTGTCTGATTAGCGATCCGTTAGAGTAACTAGAGGTGACTTTATATCCTATGCCAGAAATTTGCTGACCAGATGATATTGTGTCTCTTACGATATTTATCGTAGTATTTGACATGTCCAAACTTAAGTAAATGTC
>VMHT01016930.1_pt1 | contig 80409 bp, 106 predicted proteins | sample 4693611 | NCBI WGS metagenome assembly VMHT01 (sample SAMN12280063, study PRJNA550983) | marine metagenome | isolation source: seawater sampled from same location over 5 years 0.02-0.2 micron viral filtrate | place: USA: collected off the coast of southern California halfway between the port... ...
CAATCACCATATCCACCTCTACCACCATATCCTCCAGAACCACCACGATATCCAGAGTTTCCACCAGGACCACGATTGCCACCGTTCTGCCCAGCACCTCTACCGGTGCCATTTGTCGGGGTTCCACCTCCACCGTCTCCTCCGCGCCCAGGGCCATACTTGTCAGAGCCACTGGGGTTGGTGCCCCCAACGCCGCCGCGCCCACCAGCACCACCGGAACCGCTATTTGCACCATTACCCTCAACACCACCATTTCCCTTATTACCACCAGTACCGCCCCATCCACCCCATCCTGCATTACCTGGATTGCCAGGATTACCAGCAATTCCAGGATCTCCAGCAAAACCAGGTGATCCTGCATTTCCTCCCCTGCCAGCATTACCCATCGCACCTGGATTTCCTTGCCCACCTGCACCACCAAGTCCACCAGGAAAAACAACACCTAAAGCAGAACTGGCTTGACCATCAGATCCTGGCAGACCGTCCCGCCCAGCCTCTCCAGGTTCTCCTGGAGGTCCATCGGCACCTTGACCTCCAGAACCACCTTGCTGGCCAGCAGTATAATATCCAGGAGTTCCAAAAGTGCGATTACCATCAGCACCATCAGGACCATCATTCCCATCATCGCCCGCTTGCCCTCTACTTCCTGGAGCACCTGGACTGTTTCCACCATAACCTCTACTACCACCATATGCATCCGGACCACCATGAGAATTAGGAGCATTTCCATCACGACCATCCCTTCCATCATATCCCCCGCTATATGGCATGTTTGGACTCTGCCTTCCAGCACCGCCGCCTCCGCCGCCGCCTCCTGCAGCGCCAGAACCAGGAGCTCCTTTACTTCCTGGATTGCCTTCCCCTCTAGTGCCATTAAATCCCGTACCACCTTGTCCACCAGATCCATAATTTCCCGGTGATCCTTGGACTGTTGAACCGGCACCACCTGTACCTGCAACTCCAACCTGGCCAGGTTCACCTGCAGCACCAACTCCAGATACTGTCACACTAAGTAACCTTGGAGGTGACACCCAAGTTGCTGGAGAATTAAAAGTAACTGATCCTGCGGCTTCGCTACCCGCTCTACCAAGAATTCTTCTAGTTGACATATCTTAATCGTAATAGAACCAACCTGTTATTATATATTTTGGAGTATTTCCAAAAACAACATTCCCCCTATGGGCATGTGTGAATGCTGCTGGCCAAATAATTAAAGTATTCTCTTTTGGAGGAATCCTCAACTGCTGATATAGAAATTCGGTTTCCCCCGCTCCATCTTCATCTAATGTATTTAGATAAACACTATAAACTAAACCTCTATTTTGAGATTCTACATTTCCTTGCTCTGCATGCCAAACATGATAGCCTGCCCCAGGAACAGTTTTTTGCATTTTTATAGAGGTACATCTTAAATCAGCGCCTTTTAAAATATCATATTCTTCGACATAATCATCGAAGCATGTTTGAAGACGATTGAAGAAAATTCTTTCAGAAGATTTATCTTGAAACCTATCTGGTTGATGATTCTTCAGATTTAAGAACAAATGAATATCATTCTTTTTTACTTTATTTGCATTTTCCGATTGCTTTCTATTGAGACACATTCCTCTAGAATTAAGTCTCTCAAACTCATCAATCATATGCCGACAATACCCATCAGGGAAAACATTGTCATACATTCCTATAAAATTGTTATATTTTGCATTCATAGTATTTTATTCGAAGTTAAATATTGCAATGTTACCATACCAGTTTGCTCCCCCATCAGAAGAAACAAACACCCATATATCAGTCTTTCCAGCTTCTTTAGTTCTTGAAGGTTGCACCGAACCAGGCCCAGGCCATTTTATCAGAGGAGTTATTCCATCTTGTTTCATTGGCCAAACAATTGATTGATCATCTAAACCATTTGTAAGAACTAAAGTGAATCCAATTGCATCAGTGCTGATTCCCGTATTAATAGTAATATTTGTTGATGCTTCACTCAAAGTTGCAGTTACATGAGATCCATTTGATAAATCAATTAACATGTCAGTGCCACCATTTCCGATAGCATTGACTTTCTCTGCAAACTCAGTAGTAATTAATCCGCCATTAAATGTAGAAACTCCAACTGCATTTATATTGTTAATGTTTCCTGCTATATTGATATTACCAGTTCCAATTATATCTTTGGAGTTTAGATCCAAATTGCCACCAAGTTCTGGAGTAGTATCATTTACAACATGAATGCCACTGAGATTAGATCCATCACCACTGAATAATCCAGCAGTAATAGTTCCCGTAGCACTAATATTTCCCGTAACATCAACATCCCCCTGCAAGGTAGCACTGTCAAAAGGAGCAGCATCAACCCAATAAGCAGCAGTTCCAAGTCCTAACTTTGATTCATCATACCATACATACAATTTACCAGCGTTATTATTATACCAAAGGTCACCTAGCTTTTGCCCACCCGATGGTGGTGTATCTGAAACTGTAACGAAAGCACCAGAGCCAGTAATATGAACTGTAGCAGTATCAGTTGCTGGATCTAATGTACATGTAGAAATACCAGCACCTTCAAGTGTAATATTTTTTACACCATTACCAAGCAGAGTAAGGTTATCTATTATAGAAGTTTGTTGTGTAGAAATACCCACACCACGTTGAACATTGGTTAAGTGGGTTCCATCTCCATGATACACTACAGGAGATTGTGGATTGGTTGTAGTAATTATTCCAGAATTAATCTTAACATTACCAAAAGTAGATATACCAGTTACTTCTAGATTATCAGCAGTTGCTTGATCATATGTAAGTGCTCCAGTGACTGACAAACCTCCAGAGACAGATACATTTCCAGAGACAGATACATTTCCAGAAGTAGTAAGATCATTAATACTGATATCGGGAGTACCACTCAAATTGGCAGCAGTTCCACTAGTATTTTGATTACCATCGATATTGACACCAGGAAGATCAATATTTGCCGTTCCATCAAATGATACACCACCAATATTTCTAGGAGTTTTAAGTGCAGTAGCAGAATCAGAATTGCCAGTTACATCTCCATTAAAACCAGAAGAAGTTACTGTACTCTCAAATACTGCACTACCATCCTTATCAATAACAACTAAATTTGAAAAGCCCCCCTGACCATTATGCTTATGACATCTCAGATAAGGTTCCGAATTATCTGTTGATGAACGGAATAAAACAATATTTCCATCAGAAGTAATGGAACTACCACTCAAATCCCCAGCATTAGATCCAGGATTAGGACCAGATAAAATGCTCCCATCAAGTACAATATCTCCACCAAAAGTAGCAGATCCGGTAACATCCAAATCTCCACTAGAATTTATAGCACCAGCGGTAGTAATACCACTTACATTTAAATGATTAGATTTAAGTACACCATAAACATCCAATGTATATTGAGGATCTGCAGTTGCGATCCCGACTTTGACTGTAGTTGCATTAGCAAAAATTAAGTCAGTATTGACCTCAAGTCCATTTTTAACGACAAAATTCTTATTAATTGCCATTTGGGTTCACTCTCCCCCGAACTAATTTTTAAATATTTATAACAATAAAGTCTGATTATGGCCTAGTTGGAGTAGATAATGTACCATTGAACTTCGCCTTTTCGTATGATTCAAATGATATAAAAGCAACTCCTGTATTACCACCCAACTGAGTTGATATGAGGTTTATCTCGGTAGATTGATATCCAGATGCTCCACCACCTCCGGATCCATCACTCGTTCCGGCAGATCCACCATGAGCCCCACCTCCACCACCACCTTGATTTCCAGTTGCTCCACCACCATTATTTCTAAATCCTTGCCCGTCTTTAAATCCACGTTGAAGAGTTGCAGTGCTTTGGTTTATCGTACCACCTCCATCGTAGAATTTAATATTTCCAAGATTTTCACAGGGTGATTTATCTTGTGGCACTATATGCCAATATTTACCAAGAGTACATCTACCAAGTCTTCCCCCATTTGGATTGCCGCCATCCCATGTATTGTATAAGTCCCTACCTGCTTGTGTTTGACCATCTCTAGGCAATCCATCAATATCAAATTTGGGACCACCAATACCAGCATTTCTTCCATCACCTTCCTTTCCGGCAACATTTATTCCACCACCATCACCGCCTGCACCATTTGTACCAGCACCACCACCGCCACCACAAACAGCAATGGCTTGTGCTTTATGGTAGATCACAATTAAACCTCCACCACCATTTTTACCACCTTTTGGTCCTCCGGGGTATATACCCTCATTTACTCCCATCTTAATTATATACTCATCATCCTTTTTAATTGTCATATCAAAAACAGAAAGTCCACCTTCTCCACCAAGATTTCCATTAACAGTTCTTCCAGCAGAAGCAGCCATAGTAACCTTTACCTTAATATCCTGCTCACGAGAATATACACAAAGAGTTCTAAGAGAATTGCTTGGATGTGCTGTAATTGTCAACGCACCGTCAGCATCTAAATCTCTAGATCCACTATTAAAAGCTGAAGTACTAAATTGCTCATAATTTAATATTGGTTTAGAATCACGGACAATAAAATCTGCCTCAGAACTGTTCAAAGACGAAGGTATAGATACTGGATGAGAAACTCTACAAAATAATTTTTTGGGCGAACCAGTAGTAATCTCATCACTAGATATTGTCAACTGATTTGTCTTTGATCCAGAAATATTAGAAGTATCATCAAGATCAGTCCCATCTAAAACCCATTGGTAAGATACTCTATCTTCACTATTATTGGACAAATTTATACCAACAGTAAATACAGCATCATTAAACTGAGAAACCTCTTGACTTTGTGGTTGTTGACTAATAGTCAACAAAGGGGGAACAGAAACTGTTACAGTATTAGAATCAAGTGGCTCATTAGATGCATTTCCAGTATCATCAGATGATACATACCCCACTCTCAGAAAATATTGTTTCTCATCATCTGGACTTTGTAAATTATTAATTGTTAATGTAGATGAAGTGGTTCCAGAAAATTTGGAGCTATCAACCAGCTCCCCAGAACCCACTTGATACCATTGATAATTAATGCTTCCACTGTTTAATGGAATATTATTTGAGCCCTCAAAAGAAACTGTAGCTATTCCAGTTAAACTTACATCTTGACCAATGCTAGTAGCATTGATATCAACTGGCTGTTGTGTAAAAGAAAGAAATGGACCGTTTAAATCTAGATTTGTTGAAATTCTTGGGAATAAACCTTGACTCATGAGAAGTTTTGACCTCCAATGACACCGTAAATACCATCATTCTTAAGATCACTTCCATCAAATATTTTAAACGAATATATATCAGTTGCTCCAGAAACTGTAGGAACAACTCCACCCGGCCAATATACAGGAATTGTTTCACCACCATAACTAAACGAATCAATATCAATAGTATGACTTCCAGTATTTTTAATCCTAATAGTAAATGTTGTAGAATCTGCCGGGACATTCTGCAGTTCAATTGTATTAATATTTGAAGTTGGTGTAAATGTAAATGTATTTGATGCAGACAAATCAAACAGAGCAATATTTGAATTGGCACTAGGAGAAGATACTTGCTCAGAATATGATTTAAATCTTACCTCACCACCAATATCAACTTTCACTTGAGGAACAGTCATTCCAATTCCAATAAGTCCACTATTAGTTACAACAATATCACTTCCGATTTGAAGAGATTGGGTTGTTCCTTGAACACCAATCCCAAGAGAACCAACAGAAATTACACCAGAAAGAGATTGTATATCAAAATCACTACAAGTAAATTTGCCAGAAATATCAATATCATTAGTAGTGATATCTCCAATAAACTCAGATTTGCCATTTACATACAAGTCTGTACTTGCAGATCCGACTGCACCAATCTCAACAGTATATCTAGGAGTAGTGTTGCCCAGACCAACGTTGTTGAGATTTGTATTGTAAATGCCGCCAGCAATATTTGTCCACCCAGTAGCTGGAATATTCAGATTAGTAAGATTGCGGCCATCACCCGAGAACAATCCGCCTGTTATAGTCCCAGCTACATCTATATTCCCACCAAAATTTGAGTTATCCTTAACATTAAGATTATATCCATTAGCAGTTGTGCCGATACCGACACCATCAGAGTCTACACATAAAAGACTGTCACCACTACCAACTGCCAAAAGGCAATCATTCGTAACATTGGTTGATATTTTAACTTTATCAAACACATATGAATTCTCTGCCAAAGACGTGCTTATAGGGCCAAATCTCCTCCACTCATTTTCAGAGAAGATCCATCCTGCATAGCTACCATTGATTGGATTTGCATTGAATACAATATCACCAGGATTACTAGATAAAGTTGGATTTGATACCCCAACAGTGATCTTTCTGGAAATAGTAGCATCCCCTTGAATGAAGAAAGAATTTGCCTCAATACCTTTCTCAGAGTTTGATGTAATTTTATTATTAACAATCAGTGGTCCATTGAACTGAGATGCTACCTTCCCATCTACTCCACCATCAACACGAATTGATCTTGCGAAAGAACCTTCCATGGGGCTAATAACATTAAGTTGAGGTAAATTTGATATATCCTCACCAACAACTGTTGGTATTGGAGTATCAAAAATTTCTTCTCGACCAGTAATAGTGCTTAACTTTTTATTACCAGAGTATGAGATGCCCTTATCATTCATTCCAGTATAGAAGTTGATACCACCACTTCTCTTGGTAGACTGTGCTAATAATTCTTCATCAGAAGTGATTGCACGATCTTGACGATCTGGAAGTGCAGTAGAATAATTTCCAGGCCCAAAACCGACATATTCAAATGTATGGCCAGAAGCACGGATAATTGAATGCCTACGGAATTCTACTGGATGTATTTTTATCCTTCTTACAGTAGAATTTGCATTATGAGTAGATCTTCTAGTCCCCAAAACTCCACGGAAAACCTGAACAGTATTATTGGTTGGATCAAATGAAACTGTGTGACTAATACGAACGATCTCTTGATTAATAATAAGATAATCACCAATATTCAGATCCAGGGAATTTAAATCACTAATCCTAACACTAGTTGCAAGTGTATCCGATATTGTAGCAAATAGTTTGGAAGTTACATTATCATACAAGTTGACCATCCTTCCGGCGAAATTCTCAGAATCTTGATTTAGAACTCCAGCATTCGATGAGTTGCCCATATAATGAGCATACATATCACCAGTTGCAATAGGAGAAGCATTAGAAGGGCCAATTTCAACTACAATAGAATATGTAGGAACTCCCAAATCATCCAGAATCTCAGTAACAACAAAATCACCATTATATACACTTTCATTAGCACCAGAAATTCTAATCTTCTGGCCAACACCAAATCCGTGACTATCATCTAAAGAAAGTGTTGCTAAGCCACTGATATTATCATAAGATACGGAAGAAACAGACACTGATTCTCCTGTTAGGTAGAAGTGAGCCTCACTAACCTCTCCAGCAATTCCAACTGTTGAGAAATTATTTACATCAGTAGTAGAAACAACAGAAATACTCTTTTCGCTACCAACTGGAACACTTTCAATACGATATAAGGTATTATAATCAACATATTGTTTAGAAGATACTCCCATAATTCGTATGGTATCTCCACTGTTGTCATAAATCGTATCTACAGTAAGAACACAATTTGTAGTACTAGATAGCCCCTGAAGGGTAAGAGTATTTCCTACTCCATAGGCACTACCACCATCCATTACTTTAATAGAAACAATCTCTCCACCAGAAACATCAACCTTCACAGTTGCATAATCACCAGTGATTGGCGATGAAGAATTTATCAGTTTAATATTATAGTATGTCCCATCGGTATAGCCTGATCCTGGATCAGTAATTGACAATCTAGTGATACGATTTAATCCATGATCAATACTAGTCGTAATAGTATGAGAGGTAGAAGATGTTGAAACAATATCTTCTAAACCAATACCGCAGCAGCTATCACGGAGAATTTTATTTGTAGTCTCTCTTGTAATACTATTCTCTGGATTATCAACAACAACTTCACCGATCAAACTAGATGATGCAAAGCTATTTGCTTCATCCGGATCTGATGATGGATTATCCCTATTTGTTTGAGGAAATAAATTCTTAACGGGCTGAGAGAATTTGTCGTGAGAAAACTGAGCTACTGTAGGCGAATTTGATGAATTGACAAAAGTTAAATAATAAACACCATCTTGCTGATCTGCAATATACTTTTGTTCCTCATTAATTCTGTAGATATAATATACTCCATCATAATACTTTCTGGTATAGTAGGGTAAAGAATCATCTCTAGTATTTGTATCTGCACCAAATACTGCTCCAGGATCTTCCATCAAGAAAGAAAACTTCTTAGAAGTTACAACACTAGAAATTTTATACGAACCATTAAATTCATCTCCACAGTTATTCAGCTCTACAGTAGATCCAACAGATAATCTATGAGGAAGCTCTGTGGTGACGGTTGCGGTTCCAGAATTCCACTCAACATTTGAAATAAAAGTAGCGTTTCTCTGTTCATTCTCATTTGACAAGGAGCCAGATCCAAAATATTTTTGAATCTCAGTTGTTGTCATTGGTTGACTAGATTCTTGTAAAATAAATCCATCAATAGGAGCTCTCGATACTTTAGTAGAGGATGCAGGAATTACATATCTAACTCTGTAAACTGTATCAAAAACACTTCTACTATCCTTTCTTCTCTTTAAAAATGTTCTTGAGGTTGAAGCCACATTTAAGGACTGAATTTCGGTATATATGTTGTTATCAGAAACATTAATGTACCACTGACCCTCTGCTATATCATATTGAATAGGATGACCAATATCTCCAGAATTCTTATCAGAAACTTTACTCTTAACAGTTAGAAGGTCTCCTTTACCATTAATAGAGATACTAGTTCCAAATAAAGCATCATTTAAAGTCTTCGCCAATCTTATATTAGTAGGAGTATCTACAATTACATAATATACAGTATTAGGTCTCAATCCATCAGGGATCTGTCCAGAACTTCCATAAACTCTAACAGTTTCGCCCGTTACAAAAGTATGTGAAGAATCTAATGTTATTGCATTATCAATTCCACCATCACTAAATTCACCAATCTTATTAATACCAAGATTTGTCCTTACAACATCAAATGATTTTTCAGAACTTACCGCAGTTCCCGGCATTACAATACGTGAAGTATACTCTGTAGAAATACCTCCAGATGAAATTATCAAATTCAATTCATCATTTTCTCTAGCACCAACTCTAAAACCATCTATTACGTTTTCAGGAGGAACAGCCGCATTAGTCTCCCCATAAAGATATAAACGAGTAGGATCTGCAACAGAAACAGTCTTAGATATATCTATTGAAGAAAATTCTATTGAACTTTCTGAAAGTGGAATTTCTTTTGGTGGAACAATATGAGTAATGTAACCAACATCATCTTGTGGGAAAGATTTTTCTCGGAATCCATCAGATGAAAGTGCAATGGCACCAAAATTAGAGTTTGAGTTAGTGAGAGAAATATCTCCACCACTCTCAGTTAAAAAGTGCTCTGAGAAGCCAATGGCAAAAATTGATACTGCCTGTACAATTGAATTATTTGATGCTTTGATGTGATAATTTCTATACTCTGGACGATAGCGTGCCCGTGAGTTGTTGCTCAAATTTTGTACAGTTTCAGAATCATCATATGTTCCTGTAGGAGGTGTATTTTGATTAAAAATTACAAATGCATTGTCATCTTTTTGTAGACCAATTCCTGTGAATTGGGCAACTACCATTGATTTAAATCCTGTTGATTTACTTCCATCACAATGCATTCCACACATACCATAAACAGATCTCAATGAAATATTAAAGATATATGGAGATGATGAGGTTACAGTATCTGATTGAAGCGACACAGTGGCCCCTATTGATAATGGAGCAGGATTTAAAGGAGTGTCCTGAACTTGATATTTTATTTCTACAGGGCTAACTTTCTCACTAACAACAAATTGGCCATTATACTCTTCTTCAGATACATTTTCGACTCTAAATGGAGTGTCAACATCTAATCCAGGAATAGGATTTTCTGTGATTAAGGTAATTACATTAGTTGAATTGACACCATCACCTGCTTGAATGCTAGAAATACTCTCAATTTGCCCAGTTGACCCAACAATACGATATTCATCGACTTTAGGTTGAATATCAATAGGATCTGGGTAATCGGGTTCAATTTTTCTTCCAGAAGATTGACCATAAACCAATCCAACCTTTTCATAATACATGTCAAGATCAGTTCTTCCTGCATCAAAATTACTTATGAAGGAATCATTGATTTTTACATTATTCACACCATCTGCATACTCAAAGCAAGTTAGCTTATGGTGCGAAAAATTTGGTACAAATTTATTTGAAGTATAATCCTTATATACAAACCCATTTGGATCGCCATCAAAGAAGGAAAACTGCCATGTGTAACAAGATCCTGTTAATCTAAAAATAGCAGATCTTTCAATAGCATCAAGTTCTGGATTTGGGACATATTTTGGTCTAATAATAGTTTTTCTTAAATCAAGCCCAACAATTGATGTTCCCCTAGGAAGTATAACTCCACCATGAACGCTGTTTAACTTATAAAGTTCATTATTTGGGTTTGAAAGATCAAAATTGCTATTTAACTCATATTGAGGCAAATCATTGGTAGATACACCTCCTCTAGTTTTGTACTGATTATTTCCAACTGGTATCAAACCGGGTCTATTGTCCACAATGTGGTCACCGGGATAAACCAATATAGTTGTTTTTCCAAACCTATCGTTATCAAGTCCACGTTGATAGGAAAATCTGGCAGATTCAATTAATGCTCTTTGAATCGTCTTAAATGGACGTGTTAAGGAATTTCCTTGATTCTCTATACTATCTGTAGAATCCAAACTTCCAGGATCGACATACAAAATAGTGCCACGAGTTGATTTCAAGAAATTATCTAATCTAGAAAGACCCATTTTATTTCTACTTATAGTTCCATTATAAGTTATTTAGTCTTCTTTTAAAGCCCCCGACTGGACTTGAACCAGCGACATCGGCTTTACAAAAGCCGCGCTCTACCAGCTGAGCTACAGGGGCATATTTTAATTATAAGGCAAATTTAAGAATTTGTCAATCACTTGGCAAAAGTTCTGGATTCTCAATTTCAACCTCAAATAGCATTGGGTGACATTCTTCCATTATTAGGTATGCAGACGCCATTCCAATATCTTCTGGTTCCCACCTTTTTTCAGAATTTGCAATCTCAATCACTTCAGGATGTTGTTTTGCAATTTCTGGGAGTTCATCAAAAGTAAAGGGAACCCCATTTATAAAATAAACAAGGATTAATGTAGATTCCCTGTTATACCAAGCATAGTTGGTTTCTATGACATATTTCATTATAGGGCAATCGTCCCACAAATATATTTATGTCAGTGCGAGTAGGGAGACTTGAACTCCCACGAGGATAATCCTCAACAGATTTTAAGTCTGGTGCGTCTACCGATTCCGCCATACTCGCAAGGTAGGACTGGAGGGAATTGAACCCTCTTCACACCGTTATAAGCAGTGGGCCTTAACCAATAGGCGACAGTCCCTTGCAGGGAAGGGGGTAGGTATAAATACTTGCCGACCCCCTGGAGTGAAAAATTACCGGAAAAATTTTTCCGGCTTTTTTGGAATTAAAAAGCCATTTTCGTAGGGAAAGGAGCATAGACAATCTCAGCAGCAATGGCCTGAGATTCAGAAATGGCTCCCAAGAACTCAAGGACTTGAGTGAACTCGTCTGGAGTATCGCAATCGATAACTCTCTTGTCCCCCTCGTTTGAGTAGAGGTAAAAGCTCCGGCGGAAAGGGTCAACTACACACTTGGTCAGGTACTCAAAGTCGGTTTCCATGAAGGATTTGATTGATTACTCTGGTATTATACACGGAGGATGGGGCGGTGTCAACCGTCGTAGTTCTGGATTATTCCACTCATGCTTCCATCCTCAAGCGTGTCAATAGATTTATCATATTCAAACCCTTTAGCTTTTTCACTTCTACTCAACAAACCATACCACAAATCCACATGATATCGGTGTCGGATATCTCTAAGGTTGTTTGATCCAACCTTGTTATCAGATATAAATTCTGTTAATTCCTGTCGAAGATACTCAATATCACTTATCCTTGAGACAATCTCATCATATACAGTTGAATCGAAAGCTTCAAGATCCTCCCAAAAATAATAGTAACCAAGTGGTGAATTATAACTGAGAACCGTATCTTTAAATCCAGTATACCCACCAGCATCACCATAAGTAAAAGAGGTTTTCCCCATACCAACCTTATTAGACTTCAATTCAATAATTTTTGCACCTATGGTGTAAAAATCCTCATCCATATCCTCATCCTCTAAAACCGGATATATGTAAGCCTCCATAATATCAGGATATATTGGAGCCTTCATACCAGTAAGACAGCAATTAGTATCAGGTATACAGATTATTCTTCCGGGGTTAAGAGTGTTTCCACTCACATCAAATTGCTCTGGTTCCGTGACAGTACATGAGGGAGGATATACGAATGTAGTTATTCCAGGTACATAAGAAACCTTATCCCCCAACCCATCAAGTCCAGTTGGAATAATATAAGGTGGCTCCTCCACCCCAGATCCTCCAGAACCTCTAGTCCCACCACTACTAGGATCATAATTTGGATTCGCAATAGGGGGGAGTAACCTCTTATTCGCAGAAGGATAAGGACTTAAAGTGTTGATACTATTGAACGAATCCTCCATGGTATTAACTATTTGTTGCTTCTGTTCGTTGATTTGATTCAACAAATCCAAAGCATGTTCATCAGCAGCAGTAACAATAGTGGTTGCATGACCAAGTTTTTCTCTATCATCAGCTTCATATTGATCATAAGAGATAAAAGGTGCTTCCTGATCTGCAGGATATTCTATTGGTTTTGGAACAGTATAAGTGTTGCCCTCATGATCTACAAGCTCTTCGTATTCCTGAACTGGTAACAAATTTGACGGACCATTTGGTTTGCGAGACTCTTCCTCTCCCTGCAACTCTTCAAGTTCATCATGAATAAATTCACCAGCCTCACCACCAGTAGTATTAGGAGTATATATATCAGACATAATTATTTCTCCACAATTGCAGATCCAGTGTACTCAGAATTGTCTCCAGGATAATCCTTATATTCTCCCTCATATTCTGGAATATTTTTACTGGTGTCTATTCTCTCCCCATAAACAACATAGCTACAATCAATTGCACCGCCAGAATTATTCTTTACAATGATATTTTTACCCCAATTTATACTTTCAACAAACAACTCTTGATAGTGACCCATTGGAGTCAAAGAGACATCAATTGATTCTAGATCAACAAGCCCCTCCCAATAATCTGGGAGTTTAATTGCATTAGTTCCCTTTAATTTTCCTCGTACATATACATCAGCAGTTGGTCCTTCAATGCAAACATGCCTTAGTCTCCAACCATCCTTCTTGGGATGAGGAATATCAAAGTTTTTCTTTCCGGAACAAGCACTAATGTCAACTCCAATCATAGCACCACCAGTGTAAAGTGGGGAATTGATGGATCCAATAGCAGATATTTTTGTACCAGCAAGAATATCCAAATCAACTTTCAATCTATTCAATCTCATCCAATAGTGAAGCATTGGAGGACATGCTCCATATGCAGTAGGATAATTGATATCACCAGTCAACCCTTTAACTGGATAACTCCAATCAAAAGAAGGAGTACCAAGAGTTCTTTGGTCAAGACAGGTTGAAATATTTGTTGGTTTGCCTGTAAAAATCGGAAATGTCATTTTTTACTCCTTAGTATCGTAATGGTATCCAGAAACAGAATATTCACTATTATTTCCTGGGTAATCTGCAGGGGTCTTTCCCTTATATTCTGGAATCAACCTTTCACCGTCAATTCTCTCTCCAAAAACATGATAATAGCAGTGAATTGGTAGTCCACCACTCGATTGTAAGTAGATTTTGTTATCACCAATTCGCTTTACAATAATATTTTGATGGGCTCCAATTGGAGTAATATTTACTGTTATTGATTGCGGATCTACAAAATTCTCCCAGTAAGGTGGAAGACTAATTTCTTTTTGATTCTTTAACTTTCCCCTAAAGTATACATCATTACTAGGTCCCTCTGGGCAAGTATGTCTAAGGCGGTATCCCTCTTTATTTGGATGGGGAATATCAAAATTCTTTTTGGCAGAAAGTATATGTCCCCCAGATCTAGAAGCAACCTCTCCCTCACAAACAATATTACCACCAGAAAGAATGTTACCCTGTATATTTAACTGCCCAAACATTGCAGTATTGCCAGCAACAGCAAGGTCCCACTTTACAATGGGAATACCAGTTAATGTTGGCAATGCTCCAATACAAACAGGAATTCCTAAAGGATTTGGTATTAAATTCTTGGCATTAGCAGGATCATCATTTGTAAGTGCCCCAATATTAACTGTGGCATAACCCGTAGGAAAATTCATTGGGTTGCCAAACACCGATGGGCCTTCAGCATGCATTGACCCATTGATTTTAGTTACGCCTTCTCCAATTGCAGGACATATTCCCTGACCAATCCTAAATTGACCGCCAATGGCGGCATCATCAAACATAAAAGACATGACTAATTACCCCTATACTAGTGTATTTATTTTTTGATAACCGAGATCACCATACTTGCCATCTTTTAGAGAACATCCATCAGTAACACCTTTTATCAACGATCCATACATTTTTAAAACAGAATTGGCAATTATCTCACCAGTTCCAGGACTAGCAATTTTAAACATACTTTTGGCATTAACCAAAACTTTTTTGGCGTCAACAGTTACACTCTCGCTACCCGTAATAGTGACATGACCCTTTCCTTCTGCGCCAACTGCATGTAGATTTATACTATCCCCAATAAGAGTAATATCACCCGCATCTGCTTTTATGATTATATTACCTTGCTCTGCATGAAAAACCAAAGAATCACCCTCAGGCTCAATGTCACCTACGCCTGACCTTAAATTAAAAGCACCTGGAGAAACTGATGTGGTATTTCCAGTCGTCTGATCCATTGTTATGAAGTGAGAGCCATCTTGGCCCTGAAGCAAAACTGAGGATACTACATCCCCTTTCTGATGGATATGACCAAAAGATATTGAACCATGTCTGTTACTAAGTTTTATACAATCATAATTTTTCTTGGCAGTAGGAAAACTCGGAGCACTAAATCCTAAATCAGATGCATTATCGGAATTAGAAATTTTGTCTAAAAAATTATTTGATGCTGTTGACATTATGAATGATATTTAAGACTATTATAACACTATTTAACATGATTACGCAAGATAATCTGGAGTTCCTGGTATATCCAAACCTGTTTGATTATCAAGAGTATCAGTACCAAGACGTATCGTTCCAGACGAATCTTTCTTGACCACTCCAGTAATACTTTCTTCTAAAGTATCATAAATCTGAACTGGATCTCCAGGTGTTTCATAGTATCCTGCATATTTAATACCATCCTCATAATAAACCGAACCATAATATGGTCTACCTTTATAGTAGCCGGTCTTTTTAACACCAACAAGGTCCGTAACGGTAATTAGCTTAGATGGGTCATCCGTAATTGGGTCACGAATAACATCAATAACCGGTATGAACCGAGCATTGACACCAGTCTCACTATTGATCATAATTGTAGGTCTCTTTGTGACTGGGCCTCCTGGATCAATTACATTGACCTTACGAATTTTTCCAAAAGGATCACACTCATATTCCAATTTTGCACCATTGTCTGGGGTGATTACGATCGGATCTCCTGCGCAATCATAATTAATACCAGGATCACCTACGATTACTTCTTTAAGCTTAGCAAGGACCGGATAGTTAGGTTCGCCAGGATCTCCTCCCCCAGGATCATTATCATCACCATCATCACCACCACCAGTGTCATCACCAGTGTCACTACCTTCACCACCACCATCACCATCATCGTCATCACCTGGCTCTGGTCCCTCAGGTTCGCCTGGTTCTGGTTCCTCAAAGGGGGGTGGATCCCCACCACCATTAATGTTTCCACCCTCTTCTAATAGGATGATGTCTGTTAAACCACCATCACCTGGTTCTTTTACTATACATGGTGGAGGAACTAAAACGGCGGAAATTCCTATTGGGTTATCAACCCAGGTCTCATCCTTTCCAGTGTCGATTTCGACTGGGGTTGTTATTTTTGCTGCAACAAAAGTTGGGTTAACTTTATATTTTGTGTAGCGAACTTTATCTGTTCCCATACGTCGATTTTGAAGTTCAATCTCAATTATCCTTTTGCCAGGAGATTTAACCTCAATAAAATCCTCAACAACACCATCATCTTTTGTAGCTTTACATATTTTCTCGCCATCAATAAACAGTTTGGCCTCATCATCTCCTTCTAATTGAATTCTATAAATTCCAGCTTCAGGGAAATCGACATCTTCCCATCTCAATTTCCAAGTCTTACCCATAATATGTTTTGAATGGTAAAACACTGGGGTCATCCGAAGGCCGATATCACCCTTTTTGGCTAAGCGACTATATGCAGTAACTTCGATATCCTGACCATCATACTCTGACATAAATCTAGCATCTCCAACACTTTTTATATAATCAGATTGGTCATCAAGTTCAAATCTATATGTCAAATCATACGTACCTCTTCCACGTACTCCTTCCCCATACTTCTTAACAAACTTATCAGAATCTTTGGACAATCTTCTTTGATTTGATGGCGTAAATAATCCATCTGCAGCTTTGACCCTAATATCATCATCATCATTAGCGGATTTATAATAATCTGCAAATATTTCATTACTAATATCCTCTACCTTACCCTCACGATTTTTAACTATAGTCCCCTGCTCCAATATGCCACTATTTTTTTCGTTCTTAGCAAGTCCAATGGCATCAACTTTTAGAGTTTTTTCTTTATCTCCCTTTTTCCCCCTCTGCTTAAATACAAGATCACCAACAGTAAGTTGCCCAACTGCTTGACCATTTTTATATACATCATCACTCCACTTCAATTCCAAATCTACTGTTCCGTTACCTCTTCCATGCACAATCAATTCGCGCCCACTTGGACTAAACTCTGCTTTTATTCCAGGCGATGTTGATTTAATTAAAAATTCTGCATCAGTATCATCTTGACTGACCGAATCTGTATATTTAATCCTCTTTTTAGAAACATCCTTAATTGCAGATGTAGGACTGCCCATAGTTTGTATAGTAAATCTTCTGAACTTTTGTAAGGGTGTTACATCCATAGGCACTGCTTTAACATCATAGTCAGTATTTGGCTTCAGTCTAACAGCTATTTTTTCCTTGACATTACCTGTCTTAGGATTCCTAATTGTAAATGTATGTGGATCATAAGTATACTTCTTACCAATCTTCTCAGTAAATTCAAATTTTATTGCACGATGTCCTATCGTACCCTGCCCCTCAACAGTAAAGTAAACCTCAACAAATCTAGGAGGTTTCTTTTTAGTATATACCCAATCTGCAGTATGAAAAACTTTTTTATTTATATTTTTTAAAATATCTGTATTTGAATTTTTGACTTCAGCTTCAACTTTATACTTTCCCTTTTTTAATTCAAAAGTAAGAAATTCTGGGTTGGTAAATTTAGCAGGACGCAGTTTCCCAATGTTCTTTTCTTTCAGATTTTTTTTAACTTCACTACTAAGTTCATACTTATTCGTATGAATAATTGCAACCATACTAGAATTTCCTTCATCATCTTTTTTGTGAATAGAAACTTGCCCATGCTTGTCACAGGCTCCCTTCAAGCCATATGTGCCATCATGCAAAATCTCAAGATCCCAAGTATTCTTATAGTAATCTAAACCAGTAGCAGTTCCTTTTATTGCAGATGGTTCTACTGGAGATATCGCATACTGCTCCATGAAGCGACCCCACTTATTATTTGGATCAATCACTGGCCACCAAGACTTTTTAGAATTATTAGTTTTAAATTTCGTTGACCATAATGGATTAGGGGGACATTGATCCTTCTCCCACTTCCTACCATCTTCCAATTCTAATTTTGGTGGTTTGGGTGCTTTGATAGTTAGGGCAACTCCAAGTGGATTTTCCTGCCAAGATTGATCCAACTCAAAACTTACTTCCCCTTTAGTCTTTATATTCAGTCCAAAAGACAACAGCTTCCCTTTCTTGACCTCTTTAATTTTCTTTTGCTGTACCATAGCAGCAATTCTATAAGTACCTGCCGTAAACTTTTCGACCTTAGTTCCTTTATCCATGGCCTTAAAATCATGATATACATAAGCAAGTGTCTTTTCTTGATACACAGGTCCCAACTGACCAGCTTCACGAATCGTTAGCAAAAGATTGTCACGAGCAGCATAGTCAATCTCATATTCTCCATCAACAGGAAAAACTACATTATCCCATACAACCTCATAAGCTTCAGAAATTTCAGACAAATCAAGAACATCTTCCTTCACAGTAAGTTGTTTAATTTTCTTAATCTTAAGACCAATATTCTCATCAAAACCATTACTAATATTGTCATCAAAACCAACTGTGGTTTTATCAATTGTTTTAAACCCAGAATCACTACTTCCACCAATAATTTTTACCTTATACTTTTTGCCACCAGTAAACTCTCCTTTACCTTTAACTTTTTCCTTCTCTTTACCAGTATAATAACTTGACCTGTTACTTCCTCTACCATTACCTCTCCCAAAACGACCATCGGGAGGAAGTGCCCTAGAGGTAGAATTTAGTGTTACATCTCTTTTTAAAATAAGTGGTTGGGTGTCAGTTTCAATTCTTATTTCACTGGCAGCCAGTCCAGAATCTGTGAGATTATCATTAACATCCATTAAAAAATCAATCTCTACTTCACCAACACCATTCAATTTCAAAAATAAGTCTGATCCATCTTTATCAAATTTTGCAGTAACTTTGTTCCTATTTTCTACAGTTGCTACCTTTCTATATGGGCGCACACCGTACCTATTGAAAAAATCAGAGAGGTCACCTTCTCCGGATTCACCATCTGTTCTCCACAGCTTTTGATTGGCATCCTTAATACTATCTTTAGTATTAAAAATTGATACTACTGATTTGTCTCGTTTTTCAGGCGCATCAAATATCAATTTGCATCTGTTTCCATTGATGTTAATAAACCTACCACAACTAACAGTGCAAACTAAAACTGACTGATCATCATCTCCATTATCTTCCATTTGAAGAACATTTTCTCCAGCAGTTTTAAGTTTAATATTAGCTTTTTTACGACTACTATCACCACCACTTACCTTAATAGTTTTCGTTACATCATCTTTCCTATCTTTATGTGCTGTCTGCTTCCACACCTCACCACCAACTTTAATATTGCCAACTGCCTCTCCATTTTTATTTGGATTTTCATCCCACTTCAATTGTAAAGTGACATCACCCTCACCTTTAACAATTAACTTAAGATCCTTATCATTGCTCCCACTAAACCTAGCACTAACTCCAGGTGATGTTGATAAAATTTTGAATTGTGCGTCAGTATCCATTTGATAAGCCGCATCTGTGAATTTAATTGTCTTATTGGAAACAGATTTAACTTGAGCAGTAGGTCCCCTACCCAAAGATCCAGGGTCTGCTACTCGAATCTTATATTCATTACTCTTTCCTCCACCGCCAGGACTACTGCTAGTGCAAGTAACATCATACTCTTTTCCATGTTCAACCGTGCGCGAGAAAGATTTATTTAATTGCTCACCCCCACGATCTTTAGTAAAATCAATATTTAAATCAGGAATTTTAATTCCACTTGCAAAATCTGAATCTGTAGTTACTTTAAAATCAATTTCAGTTGGACAGCCACCACGACCACCATTACTATAAATTTGTTTTAGATCTCTGGTCTTAATTTTAGGCTCATTTAGAACATCCAATCTAACTTCATGAACACCCCTCTCTATTTTCCTTGTCCACTTACCTGGCTTTTCTTTGTTTGTTATTCCCGGCAAATCGTCAATCGTTTCACCATCAATCAATAACTGCCCACCAGTATCAGCCTGCCCTTTAAATACGTAATCTCCAGTGATTGGGAAATTTATATCCCACTTCATTATATATTGAATATTGGAATAATCTGATCCAGGTGAATCTGATGCGGGAACTGGAGATATCGCATACTTATTCATAAAGCTTTCCCGTGGCTTGGGATCTTTATCAATGCGGAAAGTTAGACTATGAGAGTTTCTAGCTTGATCTTTCAGAGGATCTCCTTTCAAGAGTTTAGTACCTCTAAATTCACCACGTCTAGAAAAAATCTGCAAGTCATCATTATCATTTGCCGATCCAATGATATCGAAAAATGCAGCTTTACTCTTTGCAGCATCCGTCAAATCTGTATAACTACCCTCCCTATCAAGTACCTTTTCAACACCATCTTTACCAAAAGAGCGTTCCTTAAGTAACTGCTGTTCTATTTTTTCTTTTGCCGTTCCTTTAAGACCTTTAGGAGTTACTTTGTATGTAGTGTTTAGCTTTACTTTTTTCCTAAATGTTTGAGTAAAATTCTGATTTATTCCCTTCAAAGTAAATTTATGACCACTATCATCTTGAGCAACAAATTCTACCTCAATTCTTCTATTCTTTATGCTTCCACTACTAAAGACATCAAACTCTGTAAATACAAAATCTGTATCATATATTTTCTCTCCCCACTTCCAATGCTCAACATCATATTTCAACCTATTGAAATTTATTTTAGAAGATGTTTGAGCAAAACTACGAGTTCTAGTAGACCACCAAGGATTCGTAAGATTTTTCATGTATCTCTGATACATTTGTATCTCAGTGAAGTTTGGGATATTAGTATCTGTCAGATAGGCATCGGGATCCCAATCTCCAATTTCATACCCATTCTCATCGTAATCAGAAGATAATGTATTGTCTTCTACCGGTATTTTATAATCCTCAAAATCAAAGTCACCAAAACTAATAGCTTCAGTTTCAACAGGCCCAATTCTTGAGAGAAATTTTGGCATCAATCTTGTACCATCATCCTCAATAGTAACCTTTGGCTCACAAGTATAACCAAATCCGTGACTAATAACCTCAACTGATAAAACAGAATTATCTTCTGGACTAATAACTATATTAGCTGCTGCACCTACTCCACCACACCCACTTATGTTAACTTTAGGTACACTCTTTTTATCATTTTTATTGATTCCTTTTACGCCTTTACATTTTTTCTTAGTTTTTACATCTTCGGTTGTTAGTTTATTTACTTTATTAATTGTCAGATATTTAGTCTTATCTCTAGTCTTAAGAATAAATACTGTGCCAGGGTTCTTTTTCGCATACTTATTGGCTTCTTCAATAGTAACATTATCAATGTAGCCTCTTTTGGGGTCAACATATCCGACACGAATATTATCAGAACTTGCTCTGTCAAATAGGGTAAATTTACTATCTATCATTTACTATTCCTCGTTTACAAGAGATGGCTCATTAGCATCGGGTTGAGCAAAAGGCATATCCTTACCAATACTAGTCATTTTTTCAGTAACTGCTTTATCAAAGTCTCCAACAATATCAGTATTCAATGTATTGGTCAAAGCAGTATCAAGAGGTGCATATGCATCAGTAAGACGATCATCTGCAGCATTTATCCTCCCATTTATATCATCTGCCATCTTAGAAAAGTCTGGGATAGAATCTGATGCTGCAATACCACCCATAGCAAATTGATACAAATCAGATGCAGTTGGTAGAGGAGAAATTTCACAACCAAAAATATTGAAAGATAGATTTGCAAAATTAAGTGCAGAAGCAATATTTCCAATCATACCTTTTAATTTTGAAGTTATGTTTGTCATATCATCAACAGTTTCACCAACTTGATTGAGAGTATTTGTAACATTGGCAAGTTTTCCCTCAACATCTCCAAGAAAACCATCAACTGCTTCAAAGATACTTTTATTTGTGTTATCAATTTTATCCCAGTTTTCAACAATCAAATCAGAAGTAAGATCTTCAGACACGCACATTGGGACTACAGGCTTTTTCCTATTTTTATCTCCGGTATTTTCCTTTTCCAACTCTTCAATATTAAATATTTTATCCAAAAGTGATTGCACCATACTACAACTAATCATTTTATTATATAAACACTCAATTAGACCAGTAATTTTATCTTTAAGTTGTGATGCCAAATTCCTAACACTACATGGAAGAGCTGCAATCACAGCTGACATACCAATATTTAGTTTCTTTAATTGAAACTCCATGATTTGATTAAAAATAATCTTCATATATTTTGCAATTTGGCATGCTATGTTGGACATATACTTTCGTATATCCCGAATTCTTTCTGTAGCCGCATCAACATAGCTATGAAGCCTAGACAAGTGTTTGTCAATCCGTTGTGCCAAATTATCTAATATGGTTTGAATTGCTGTAAGAGCAGAGTTTATTAAATTACCATTCTGAGGTTTAACAAGACATATTTTCTTCTCCATTTCTTCTTGCATAATAGAGTCGGCAACGTTTTGCCGATGTGGCGTATCAATAGCTTCATCTATAGCACCATTCTCTGAGTCGGTAAGCAAGCAATAATCTGGAACTTTTTCCTCCAGAGGAACTGCCCTTCCAGAAACTCCACTAAGAGGTGTAAATGGTTTCTGAGGCTTTTCTTTAGAATCCCCTTCAGCATCTTTAGCCTTTATGAGCTTTGTTTGAGTGTTGTTGCCAAGCACACCCATAATTACTGGAACTTGCTGGTCATTCCCATCCAGGAAAAAACCAAAAACAAACATGCCTTGGCGCAAATTTGCAGTCTGTTTTGATCCTGCTTGCCCACCACCAGCAGTTACTGGGTACATAATCTGTGCCCATGGAAGTTGGTCGGAAGAAAGTTCGTCTTCACTCTGCGGATGCAATCCAATGATTCTCACTTTCCTACGAGCACCCCAACCAGGAACTCCACTTGTACCTACAAATTTAGTAGAGGGCATATTATCCCTCCAGTAGGAATCGTCAGCAATCTGACCAACCCACCAAAAGAAATTGCCCCCCAAAAAGCCTGGATTAAATGCAGTTCCGGTTTCCATTAACTATCAATCCTCGTATAACTTACACTCAACTGCCCATGGTTGCTCATCACAGAACATCTCAAAATCTGTTGGATCATGAGAATCCTCTGGATGACTTATCTTATACTTTTCAAGTCTTTCCAATTCTTCCTGAGTATGACGACGCTTTTGGGGAGAAATCATTGGGTCATCTAAAATCTGTTTATCAGCTTCAATGTGCTGATCAATTGTTCTTTTTTCGGTCATTTGAAACCTCGTTTAACGGTTTGGTGTACCAGTTCTACCAAATGAATCTCGGATGAGATTACAATAAGTGAATGATCCTTTTATGGATATTCTATGACGAATATCAGTTATAATATATAGACCACCACTCCGCTTGTCAACATCATCAGATTCCCCATCACTTAATTTGGGGAAATCAACAAATATTGCATCTCCGGCATGGATGGATAAGTTAAAAGGTATTGCAATCTTATATCTATATGAAAACAATTGGTTGTATCTCATAATAGATTGGACCATAATACTCTTATGATCGAATCTTAATTGTTTAGATTTTTTAATCTGCTCATTTGTATTACCAACTGGAAGTGTGCCCCTATCAGTAAGCTGATATATTGTTCTAGTAATATTATTTATTGCGGCAAACTCAGGATTCTGATGGCACTTTATATTTTCTCCAGCGGTTTTTAATCCATCTTCAGTATCATCAATAGTTATAGCCCTCTCCTCATAATATGAATTGAATGGATCAAATAACACAAGCTTTGACCCGTATGTTCCCATCATTGATTTTTTATTAGAATTCAAAAAATTCTCTTTTTCATATTTGTGAATCTTCGAGGTATATCCTTCTGGCAAACGAGCTCCATTGGCATCAGGAGTGTCGTTATAAATCATAGAGGCTTTCTTTTCTTGATTAAGCAATCCATCAATAGATTTGAAAAAGTAACCCTCTGAAGTCTCATAAAAAAAGTATCCAGCAGTCTTCCCATACTCCTGATTTGTAGAAGAGACAGCATGTTTTGATAAAAAATCTATTATGTAAAATGGCTTTTTGCGATTTCCAATAAAGTTGTAATGATTTGAAGTCAATTCACAATCTATTTTCTTTTCACTGCCCAATTCTACTTTAACTAAATCCTCTACAGTTTGAGATATTGCCCCATCAAGTCTTTTCATGACCTTAACGCCGGTATTCATGATGAATTCCTTTGAAACCAATTCAAATTGAATAGTAGAATCAGATTGTATTGGAGTAAACTTATTGACATATAACCTAAGATCTACAAGGTTATCATTGATGTCTCTAAATTTAACAAATACAGTTTCTTTCCCACATAATGGAAGACCTTCCGAAATAGACTGAGCTTCTTTTTTATCTTTGGTTGGAAGGGCACTTCCACTATCGACGACTACACACTCAACCTTAACAGTATGGTTTAATACACTTTCATAATAATCAAATTGAACTAAACCACCAAGCATATCAATCTGCCTGTCACCATCTTCGTTGGACACTATCGTTAACATCTCAACGTTCTTTGAGAGTTCAGAATCTGTACTTAAAACTATATTAGACATAAGAATACCTCCTTGTATTATTTAACCAATAAATTCAAGGAATTCATAACTATCTTCTCTGGAACCACCAGAACCAATACTAGCTGCAACTTGAGATGTTTTATTAATAATAGTAGTATTAGACCCAGGTATTACTACAGTCAAGGATCCTTCAGATCCACTCTCATAAGATGCATATTGGCTAATATCGTTTGCCATGTTATTCATTTTATCACTTGCTATAATTCCTCCTTTTTCAAGAGCTACAGGTTCTCCTAATAATTTCTGCCAATCTTTTGGAATATTACTTGGAATTGGGTCTGACTTTGCTTGCTGTTCAGCATAATGATAGAAGTTTCCCATAGTGGCGAACCTAATATCACTATCACCCATAAATTGACCCATACTGCTAAATGCTTTGAAGTCAGTTCTACCATCTAATTTTTTCAAAGCATCAATAATTTTACCCTGATTATCCTTTAACTGTTTAGCAAGATCCTCATCTCTATATGCTTTACCACTAAATACTGCCTCAAATTGTCCAGGGGCAGTCCCAACACCCATAATAGTATTTGGATATCTAGGATCAGCAACTCTATTAAGGACAGCTGCAGCAACAGCATACTCATCATTAGTTCCTCTCAGTGCCTCATGGCTGACAATGAAAGCAAGATCACTAAAGTCCTGGTCACTCATATCCTTGAGAGATCCTCCACCGGATCCAAGTGAGGAAACATGCACATCACTGACAGGGTCTTTTGAGTTGTCATCAGACATGCCATTGCTACTTTCGTCTCCATCACGATTCTTTACTCCTCCTCCCCTTCTCCTACCTTTATTCTTCTTCTTCTTTTCTAGAGGCTTCTTTTTATCAAATTCTTTCTTAACGAGGCTTTCTAACATACCAGTTGTATAAATTTCATGCAACTTCTTATCAGACACCATATTAAAATCCTTAAGCATTAATGCAAGACCATCTTCAATTTTTCTATAGTCTGAATTTTCAAGTATATAATTCTTTTTATCATCATCATCTTCATTATCCACATTTATCATCTTTGATGTGGCTTCAACGATTGGACCAAAATATTCAACTTGACTTATTCTATCCGCAACCTCATTCTCAAATCCATCTGATTTCGGTTTCCGTATTGGAGTAATATATTTTTTAGATTCAATTTCTGGAGTGTCATCTGAAACTTCTCCACCCCTACTTCTAGCTCTTGTTCTTGTTCTTATCCTAGATGGACCCTTCTTCCCAGTAATCATATCATAAATCGCACTACCCAAAAGAGATCCGCCAGTGCCACCCAAGAACATACCAATAGCAGTTCCTACGCCTGGAACAGGAATCAGTGTTCCAAGTGCGCCACCAATCCAAGTACCCAACCCAGCACCAATACCTTTGAATGCAGCCTTTCCAACTGGATCCCCAGATATCAAAGAAAGAACGAACTCAGTGATACCACCAATCAAAGGAATATTTTTTACAAGTGGTTTGAGTATTCCTGCAGCAGCTTTAATTGATTTTGCCGCACCTCTTTTGCCAAGAACCTTTACAGCAGCATTTCTACTAAAGTTTGTGATGGAAGATCTAGCATACTTACCACCCAAACTCTTAACTGCATCAGAACCAAACCTTTGTATAGCAGCATCTTTACCAAACCTAGAAGCATATCTTCGTGCGGCATCAACAGCTACAGCTCCTCGTTTAGCTCTACCAGGTCCAATTCCACGAATTGTATCTATACCTTGTTGATTGTTTTGTGACGATGCAGCAGCTGAAGCAGCAAGTACCGTGACAATTGCTAGATTTAAAAATGTAGTCAGGGTCGATGATAATTTATCAAATATACCTAGGCCCAAATCTCCAGTAAGTTTTCCAACAATACCACGAGTAAAATCATATGCTTTAAAACCAAAATCAATAAATGTAGCACCAGCATCTAAGATTTTCTTTCCAACACTGTAAATGAATTTTGCTACAGGAGCCAAAAGACCAAGAAGACCTTTTAACATAGGAGCAAATTCCAACATCTTGATCAAAAACCTCCCAAACAAAACATTTACAATGAATGATTTTATAGCATCAAATATACCAGTTCTAGGCATACTAGGTATTGGAAGTTTTATTTTTGAATTTTTCTTTTTCTTTTCTTTATTGGCTTCTCTTTCTCGCCTATCCTGCTGTTGCTGTTCTCTATTTTCTTCATCCTGCTCTTCCCTATCCCTAAGATTCTGGTCTCTAAGTTCTTCTTGAGATGAGCTATCTTTTTTACTAATATTTTTTTCTATTGCTTCATATCTTTCAGATCTAAAAGATATAGATCTATTAATATTAGATAATGTATCAGATATATTATTAAGAGACCCCGATACGCTACCCGAAGAAACTAGATTTGATGCAGTAGATCTATCAGAAGAGCTAGTAATATTGTATCTACTACCACCACTACCACCATCACCAGTAATATTAACCCTTCCCCTTTTTCTCTCTCTTATATCCTTCATCTTATCATACATCATATCATCCTACCCCCAAAGTTTTGAGCTTTCTAGATGATGCAAATGTAGCATCAAACATTTCAACTTCACCTAATTCAGATCCACCAGTCTCAATAGTTTGATTCTGGTCTGGGGAAGAAATAAATGTTATCCTTGGTTGTTTGATTTGAGGAGGTTCTGGCATCTCAATATTGCCACTATTACGACTTGCGAATGAAGTTCCATCATCATACATGTTAATAATATTTTCAATATGATGGAGACCGCCACGTTGGACAACTTCATTTGGAACAATTACATGCGCTTCTCCGGGTTGAACATTAATAGACAATTTCTGACGATCGGCTGTACCACCAGGTATGTCCATCCCAGTATTTTCTTTTATAATTGTACTACTTGATATATCAGAATCATTTCTTACGGTATTACTTACTGTATTACCAAGATTAAAAATATTACTACCATGCTTGATAATATTATTGACTATACTATTATCAAGTATTTTCCCAAAAATATTTTTAGAATGTGATTTAGAATTATCAACACTTGTATTGCCACCAAAAAATCTATTAGAAGAATTAACCGTGGGATAACTCATAAAATTATTCTCAGATGGAAAAAATGTATCTTCATTTACAGAAGGAATATTAAAAAGTTGTTCCGAAGAAAACATATTTTCTGGCATTAAAAAAGAATTATCAGAAATATTATTAGTAAAATTACCAAAAGAATTATCAGAAATATTGTTAGTAAAATTGTCAGAAGAGTTGTCAAAAATATTATTAGTAAAATTGCCCAAATAATTATTTGAGAATGAATTATTAGGCGTCATCATTTTTGGTGCCGCAGTAGTTTCTCCCTGACCCAGGTACTTATCACGCCCAATGACACCACCACCAGATGCATAGTAAATTTCATTTTTGATTGTTGGCCTGTTTGCATCAGGAGACCCATCCATATTAAATACCAATGGGTCCATTCCCGTTTCTTTAATAGCACGATCTCTGGCTTTTTCAGTCAATACGATTTCACCATCTGTAAGCCAACCAAGATTTTTATCCTTTCCCTTCTTTCCCTTTACAATACCACCATCTTCAGCATCAAATGGCTTCATACTACTCAAATCATTTTCACCTCCACCAGAAAACTGAAGTTCAGGGGTAGAAGAACCCTCCAAATCATCCCCAGAACTTTCAAGTTCTTTTTCTTCTTTTGGAGTAGATACCGCAGAAACTATAGCAGAACCTATGGCTGCTGTTCCCAAAATGCCAGCACCAATTAACGCAGCTTTTCCACCTTTGCCAAGCATTCCAGAAAGTGCCCCACGAAGATTTCCCATCCTCTGTTGAGTTCTAAGAAAACGAATTGCCTTAATTAAAGCTCCAACTCCCTTTACTGTCGCCCCAATAGATGCTCTTATAAATTTTCCAAAGGTAGTGCCAAATAGAATATATGAACCAAGAATTGCTGGCCACCAGGTCTGGAGAAATCTAATAATATTTTTTACTTTAGATCTGTTTTTTGGATCGCTTGCCCATTTTAAAAGATCTTCAAGAATTTTACTTAGAAATATATTTGAAATGAATTTAAATACATTATCAAAAATGTCACTAACTGGAGCTAGTGTTTTCTGAACGCCAGCCACCAAACCTTTGATAATATTTTCCGATGCCGCCTCTCTCTTTAATCTCTTTTCCTTTTGCTTCTGCCGTCTATTTCTTCTCTCTTCTCTAGAGCTATTTCTTCTAGCGATATTTCTTAAGTTATTCTCAGCATCTCTTTCTTCCCTCAACCCATCAACAATACCATCTAAAGAAGTATCCTGCTCCGATAAAACCTCTTCAATATTTGTTACACTTTCTTCTATATCATTTATTGAATTTGCAGCATCATCCGTATCATCTGCATCACCAGAATCCCTCCCAATAAACCTCTCCGTATCTAGAGTTTCTCTATCATATCTTGCTCTGTTGAAAAAGTTCTTATTAAATTCTTCGCTATTAAAGAATTGTCTATTCCTTTGTGAGCCCCTTTGCTCTTGAGAGATAATTCTATCGGCACGATTTCTAAGGTTTGGATCACTATCATCTTCCAAATCTCTTTCACGAGCCCCTTCCAATCTATCTACTTGAGTATTTTTTTTGAAAAACTTACGAGCCATTCTATGGAGAGCAGTGTTCTCCTTAGCAGAATCAGTTATATCACTTATATACTTATCTTCTTTTTTTAGATATTCATCACTCAACTCTTCAACTTGATCGTTAGAAAGCAAAGACAAATCCAGCCCCAGTAAACTCTGGAGCTTGCTACGCATCTTTTGTATAGTTTCTGGCCTAGCGGTTGGCATTTTGTTCTGCTTTTAGTTTTTCTTCTTCAAGATGATTTTTTAATAATATAACATAAACATCGCGCTCCCAGGGGATCATATTCTCAATCTCTGTCAATGAATATTTATGGTACTGCATTAGAGAAAAATTTAATTTGTAATAGCTCATAAGATCCATATGAGCCATGCCTAGGCGAAAAAAGATGCAAGTCCCTCAAGTAAAATATCACTCTCGACCTTGGTATTTGGGTTTGTAAGCTTTATTTCATGCGATAGTTTTGGCATAGTCTCAAAGAATTTTTCAATCTCTTTGAATTGAGATGAGTTCATTGACTCCAAAAACTCAACCATTTCTTTTTTAGTACAATCTGATGAAGACCAAGCCTCTTCCTCAGTAAAAATTGTTCCAATACAAGAAGCAACTAACTCAAAAGTCTGATCCATACTAGTCTTTTTAGAAAAATCAAAATTACTTTTGATGAATTGATCCAGAGATGGGTATTTCATCTGAACCATTATAGTATCATCGATTTTGATTTTATCATTATGATCATCATACTTCTTGACTTTTATATCATCCAACCAAATCTTTGCCTTTACCTCTGTCTCCCCATCATCCGGACAGAGAAGATTGACCTCGATAGATTCGCCAACAGATTTTCCACGAATATTTAAAAACAAATATTCAATATCAAAAGTTGGAAGATCTTGAACCTTTATACCAGATGTCAGAATACAATTTCGTAGTACATTTTTAATACCATTTGTAATCTGCTTCATATCTTCACTCTCAAGAGCAATTATTAAAAGCTTCTCTTCTTTAACAAGAAATGGTCTGTATTCTATAGTTTCTCCAGTTGATGGCAATTCAAGCTCATATGTTGGAGCAGCAATTTTTGGCAATGGCATATTTTAAAAACCAATATCAGTAGAAGTATTTATGGGGTATTTTTTAAGTTTATGTAGAGGATTCTTCTTTAGAATCCTTTTTTTTCTTTTGAGATGGTGTCATTGTATATCTAGTATAACTCATTGTAACATTACATTTCAAAACTGCAGATGTATCATAACTAACAGGCATTGAATTGATACTTAAAGGAAAAGAATTATAAAATCTATAAGTAAGTGATGAGCTATTTTCATGCTCCTTCTCAAATTTTGTTATCTGAAAGCCATCACTACACATATAGTCTTTAGGAAATTTCATACTATATGGTTTAGTTGGAGAGAAGGACTCGCCCGATTCAACTGTAAGATCATTGGAAATGAATTTCATCCACCCCTCAAAAAATCTAATCGGTAAATGATCTTCACCATTAACATAAAAAGTTAACTCTATTTGATTGTCAAACATCCTTCGGTATGGATGAAACTCACTGATACCAGTCCTATCATTTGAGATCTCATGAGTCATAAATTTTGATCCAGGTAAGGATGCTTCTGCACAGAGAAGACTAATACCCTCTTCATACAATTTTTTCTCAATTCCCACATACTTCGTAATCTCCCCATTCATAGCACCATCAAGCTTGGAAGTATCAATACTTACTCTGTATAGAGAGGTTAAAGATGGTCGCAGAACTAAAGATTTTATATCATCAATACTTTTCTTTGATTTGAATTGATTTTTATTTTCCTCTGACATTGCTAAATATTTTTTTAGAATGTTTATTATATACTATGTATGAGAGAAAGTAAGAAGAGTATTTATCGTCCATCATATCCGCAAAAATATAGAGGAAACGTTGATAATATAATATGTAGAAGTAGTTGGGAGAGAAAATTTTGTAAGTGGTGTGACTCAAACCCAAACATATTAGAATGGAGTTCTGAGGAGATGTGGATTCGTTATATCTCACCTGTTGATCATAAATCTCATAGGTACTTTCCAGACTTTATAATCAAAGTAAAAGAGTCTAATGGGCAAGTTAAAAAATACTTGATTGAAGTCAAACCAAAAAAACAAACAGAGCCGCCAGTTAAGAAAAAGAAGCCAACAAAATCCTACATATATGAATGCACAACGTATGCAGTTAATCAAGCAAAGTGGAAAGCAGCAAAAGAGTGGTGTGATGATCGCAGAATAGAATTTAAACTTATTACAGAAGAAGAGTTAGGTCTATGAAAAGAAATCCACTGTCAGCATTTTTACAAGCACTATATGAAGTTGGAACTAAAATTGCCAGATTTCTTCGTTCTAAATTCAAAACTGCAAGACCAGTAACAAGACTTGGAAAGATTGCAAATGAATCAGTTCCAACAGAAACTGAGTTAGAAACTAGAAATAAAATCCTACCTAGACTTGAAGATTTATATAATCCATCTTTAACTGTAGATCAAAGGATGGATATGATTATTGATATCCTAGGAGAAGAAAGGAGAACTAGTTTTCCAATATTAGGAAGATATTATACATATAGATATATGGTAACAACAAAACAAGAGCAGTGGGACTATCATCCCTTGATTGTTTGTGTTGACTATACAGAGACAGGTTGGAAAGGTATAAGTTTTCATTGGAATGAATTTAGAAACTACTCTAGAGATGGAATGAGATCTAGCTTATATGAAGTCTATGATGAAGAGTTGAAGGATCTCATGTCTGTCCCATATATGAAAATAGTTAAAACCTAAGCTAAATAAATAAAAGTTCTGCATAAAATGGCTAAAAAAGGAGATAAGATAAAAGTTACATTTTATGGATCCTCCTCGCATGTAGGATTTGAAGGTTCGGAAGATGAAGTATATGGTGGGCAAGGAAATGAAATAATATATGGAGACAATCCTTCTGAGGATAAAGTTACCCTCCATACAGTAATTGAATCTAATGCGGTAATTACAAAGCCAAAATACGATGAACGTGGCAGACCAATAGAAGATACGGTTGGTGAAATAGATTTCGATCCAGAGAAGTCCAATACAACAAAATTATATAAGTGCCCAACAAAAGAAACTCACATAAACCAAAGTAAAATTGATGATGGGACATGCAAACTAGTAGCAACTAAAAAACCAGAAGAAGAAAGGGAAGAAGATGATCCAGTTTGGGATATATCAGAAGATGAAGAGATAACCAAAACTGTTCCGGAATCATTCTTGCAGGATTTAGCAAAGCCCGGATCGGAAACAAATGCAAAAGTTAATGATGCTCAGGACAGCATACTGAAGCTTCACGAAACTTTTGTTACAGACGATTCTGTAGCAGAAGCACTTAAAAGTGAGAAAGAAAAGAAAGTAAAGGAAGAAGAAAAAGCAGAGCAGAGTAATGCTGCTCTCTCAGAAGGACTAGCTCAAGCAGCCTCTGCTAAAGCAAGGGACAGCTATTCAAAATCAGCTATCAGATATCCAGAAGATCTAGACCCAAAGGTACAAGATTTTATCAAATTTGGAATTTTAAAATACAAACCCACAAAATTTGAAGGCTCTGGAGAGCAAATGGGATTTTCTGATCGGGATATCAGGAGAAAAACCAGTGAATATATTGGAACAATTATTCTACCAATACCAGGAGGAATACGAGATCAAAATCAAGTTGATTGGGGAGGAGATGAGCTAAACGCATTCAAGGCTGCACTCGCTAACCTCGCATTAAAAGGGAGACCTGGTGATGGAAATAATACACTTGAGGAAACTTTAGGAAAATTCACAACTAATTCTGAGGCAGTTAAGGAAGCACTTAAAGCTACCTTTGTGAATAGAGCACTGGGAGTGAAAAGTCTTCTTTCCAGAACTGAAGGTAAAGTAATCAACCCAAATTTAGAGTTATTATTTAATGGACCAAAGCTCAGACAATTTTCATTTGATTTCTTTCTTTCCCCTAGATCTGCAACTGAGGCTCAAAATGTTATAAAGATAATTAGAATGTTTAAGCAAGCATCAGCAGTTCAGAGAACTGATGCTAGAATATTCCTATCAGCACCAAATACATTCCAAGTTACATATCATATGGCAGATTCGGGAATAGATGATACATTTGAATCTAGAGAGCATCCCTATATAGGTAAAATGAAAGAATGTGCTATCACATCGGTAGGCGTTGAATATACACCAGAAAATAACTTCGCTAGATTTGATGGTGGATATATGACACAATACAAACTATCACTACAGATGCAAGAGCTTGAACCAATATTTAATAATGATTATGATGATCCCAACTTTAACAATGAAAACAATCAAACATACGCAGATTCGACACAGAGCTGGACACAAAACATAGGATTCTAATATGTCAAATTACTTTTCAAAGCTACCAGATTTTGAATATGTCAGTCGCAAACCAAATGCGAAAATCTCTGAGTTTATCCCCGTAAAAAACTTATTCAAGAGGGGATTTATTAGAGAGGATATCCTGCAAAATGTAGCATTCTTCAATAAGTACACTATCGATGGAGACGACCGTCCATATACAGTAGCATATAATGTCTATGATAGTGAGGATCTAGATTGGCTAGTACTAGCATGTAATAATATAATCAATGTACAGAGTGAGTGGCCAATGACACAAGAAGTATTCAATGATTATCTATTGAAAAAGTACAAAACATATGAAAAGATGTCAGATATACACCACTACGAAACAAGTGAAGTTAGAAAACCAACTGGAGAAGTGGTGTTAGAAGCTGGTCTGGAAGTAGATGAAGGCTTTACATATACTTTCGGTCACGGCAATCAAATCATCACAGAGAATCCAACAGTACCAGTAACATGTTATGAATATGAGGAAAAACTTGAAAATAAAAAGAGACAACTATTTTTATTGAAACCAAAATACGTACACATTGTATTAGATGATCTTGATGAGATGATGAGATATGCAAAAGGGGCAGACAATTACATCAACAGAAAATTAAAAAGAGCAGATAATATCAGACTATATTAAGACATAAAAAAACCACCCCGAAGGGTGGTTGATGTTCTAATTATGCGTCAGCGAGTTTTTGGAAATAACTCAGTGCATCATCTTCATCCTCATTGTTACTAGTAGTAGCTTGAGGTGTGATATCAGGTGCATTGAAGTCGCTCTCAACAGGTGCAGATCGCTCAAACTTTGGTTTGAAGGAACCACGACCTTCGCTTTCGTCACTCAACTCCTCATCATAAACAGCAGGACGATCAACTTGCTTCTTAGCAAGAACAAGATTCAAACGAGCTTGCAACTGTTCATATGTTTTGAACTGATCGGGAGCAACAATTTGCTCAAGAGAATACTCTTGGTTCCAGATTGCTTCCATTGCGTCGTCGTCTTCCAGAAGAGGTTCAGGTGTACCAAACTCTGACTTGTCATAGTTCCAGTAACCATCCTTACGAACGATCTTCAACTTGAAGTTTGCACCTTCCCAGAAATCAAAAGGATTGATAGGAGTCTCATCTTCAAACTCGGGTTGCATAGCTTCCATGACCTTATCAAAGATCTTTTTGCCATACTTGAAGAGGAATACTCGTCCTTCGTTACCAGGATTTGCTTTGTCCTGCACAACATAGATATTGCTGTAATAGCTCAGCTTACGCTTTTGCTTACGAACAGTATCTTTATCGGCTTCATTGCCACTATTCCAAAGCTCTCGATTGTATTCACCAAGTGGATCTTTCTGACCAAGGGTAGTCAGAGAGTTTTCAATATACCAGCCACCAGGACCTTGGAATGCATGAGCATACATCTTTGCCCAGGGCAGCTCTTCCCCATCCGGAGGAGGAAGAAAACGGATAACGGCATAACCATTACCTGCTTTATCAACTTCTGGCTTCCAGAGGCGCTCATCAGCACCTGAGCCAGCGTTATTCATCTTCTCAACTTCTTTTACCAATTTAGTGGTAAGTGAACCGAGACCGGATTGCTTCTTGAGATTTGCGAAAGACATAGGATTTTTTAGATTAGTTGGATTTGGCTTGTGTTGACAAAATTATTCTACAGGTCTGAGCCTGTTTCGTCAATTTTTATTCGTATTTTTTTAAGCATCTCGCTCATGTTAGAAAAGACCACACTCATATCCATATCAGTAGGCATACCAATCATGGATGCAGACTCAATGATCTTTTCCTTCATCATAGATGCATCTTCATCATCAGATAAACTTAAGCGAGTGTATAATATTCTTTGCTTCTCCAGAAGTTCCTCAAGCTTATCCACATGGTGGATTTTGTCCTCTTTAGTCATAGAAGAAAAGCTAAAAATATCATTATAGATTTCTTCTTGAAGTTGACTAATGCGATGCATTTCTTCACGAACAACTTCGGAATCAAAGAAACTCATTCTTCACTCCATCAAACTGTAGCTGCTTCTTCTGCTGCAGCGAAACGACTAGTAGGACCTTCAGACCCCTCAGCAGTCTCTTCAGAGACCTCTTCAGTTACTGCTTCTGGCGCATCAACTGCATCTTCTGCAGTAACTTCTTCACCTTCTGGAGTTTCTACTTTGCTGTCTTCAATCTGCGTCAGAACTTCAAGTGCTCCACTGATCTTGCCATGCATGATGCGGAGGCGCTCGCATTCCTGCTCAAGCAATTGCTTTTGGCTAGCAAATTGCTCGAACTTAGTTTCGATGTCTTCCTTCTGCTTGGTAAGATTCTGGATGACTTCAGTATTTTCAAGTGCCATGGATTACAATCTCCTTTAAAATATTTTTATAATGAGCTGTGTTGATATTTAGGAAGGAAGAATACTTCCTCATTTTAAGACTTACGGATTCCCACACCGGGTCTGTGAGCTTTGCATCGAAATCGTTGCGATACTCTAGTATTTTATCACATATCACGAGAGTTTCAAGTGATATATCACCACTCAAATACATTTTAAGTATGAGTGGGTGTGTGCTACTTCCTACGAATAATGAATTTAAATCATTCTCCGTAAGAAGAGATGACATTTCTTCTTTAAAAACATATGAAAGAGATTGTGTTCTCTTCTTCCATAAAGTATAGCGTTCTTCCCCCTCACGGATCATCTCACCAATCCATAGTTTCCCAGGATCAGTGCATGAAACAAAATTTGATAGGAAGAAATCAATGACTTCTTGATCACTTTTATTTCTGGCTAATTTTTCAAACCAGAAGCGATCTTTACGTTTATAAAAAGACTGGACTGTTGCACGAGTTTTACCACAATATTTGTGATAATCATATTTATCTTTAGTGAAATGGTTCTTCAAAGACAAATAGCATTTGTATGCATCAAAGGGCATCATCATCAAAGGGGTAGTTTTGCTCTGGAAGTTTTCTTCAAAAAGTTGAGTTCCATCGCCTCGTATTTAATTTTTTCTTTCAATGGTTTTGAAATTAGTTTTGGAACTGATTCTATATCAATACTATTTTGCTCACAAAAGTGAACAATAGCATCAATATACTTCATATCAGAATTATACTTCACAATCTGCTCAATCTCTTGAACAAACTTAGCAGAGCTATAGAACTTTTTTTCTAATTCCTTTTCTAATTCACTTGACATTGGTTGGTAGCAGAGTATTGTGTTGTACAAATTCTTTAATATACCTCACTAATAGTTTAATGTAGACATCTTTATCTCGTTTGTCAAATACTTTGACATCACCACTTGGAGTAACCATGAGAGTGATAAGTTTTTTAACTGGAATACCAGTCATTTCATAATATGCTGAAGCATAAAACATCTCCTGAACGAAATAATTTTCCAACCATTCTTCGGGTTTGATTTTATCAGAGGTCTTAAAGTCAATTACTGCAAGTTCACCTTCATATTCACCAATACAATCTACACGACCTGCTAATCCAAGATATTCAGAGTAGAGAGTTCGTTCGATTGCATGAATATTATTGATACGATCAAGATAGGGTTTTGCATGAGCAAACATTATTTTTGTCAAAGGTCTAAATTCATTCCAATGCAAATCAAGATTCATTAGATATGCCTGAGCTGCTTCATGGAAATCAGTGCCGCGAGTTGTGGCACGTTTTGTAATCCGATCGGCTTCTGCATCCCCAACTTTCTTACGCCAGTTAATAAAGATCTGTCGATTATAAAAAGAAGTTACAGAAGTAATTGAAGGAACCCAATCGCCATTTGGGAGATTATACAATCTCATTCCTGGTGTTTCTTTTTTAGTCAACTCAATATCGCCTAGGTAATTATGATGAATAAAATTCATATTGCAGTAAAGGTTCTCCACTATTATACACCTTGATTAGGAATAATACAAGTCATGGTTGATATCTATCTAATAAAGAGCGCAGACATTGTTCTTCAATCCAAGCATAAGTCTTTGCAATTCCTTCTTCAAGTGGCATTTGATAATCCCAATCAAGTTCTTCGCGAATTACATCATTGTTTGAGTTTCGACCACGAACACCAGTAGGACCATCAATATGCTTTGTGGCTACATATTTTTCTGCAACCTTTGCGGTAATATCAACCAACTGATTGATGGTTACCATTTCCTCTGATCCTATATTTACTGGTCCAATAAACCCAGAATTCATCAACCTTCGAGTCGCTTCAATGCATTCGTCAATGAACAGGAAGGAACGAGTTTGTAAGCCATCTCCCCACACCTCGATGACTCCACCCTGGTCCGGGAGGAAAGCGATCTTACGGCAGATTGCAGCCGGTGCCTTCTCTCTTCCACCGTCCCAGGTCCCTTCTGGACCAAAGATGTTGTGATACCTAGCAATACGAACAGGAATAGAATAATTACGGTTGTAAGCCAAGTAAAGTCTTTCGCTAAAGAGTTTTTCCCATCCATATTCTGAGTCTGGGGCGGCTGGATATGCTGATTCTTCACGGCAATCTGGGTTGTTAGGGTCAAGTTGATTGTACTCTGGATACATGCAAGCAGAGCTAGAGTAAAATATTTTTGTTTTGTTTAAAACAAGATAGTCATTAAATCTTCTTTGACATTCAAGAACATTTAAATTGATTTGAGCAGAATTATTCATGATAGCAGCATCATGTTCACCTGTAAAGACAAAACCTGCGCCACCCATATCAGCAGCAAACTGATAAATTTCATCAAAGCTATCATGATACTGCTGGGGGACCTCGGCATAAAAGTTACCAAGATATCCTTTGAATCTAATCACTCTATCCATGAAACTAGAGGAACGAAGATCACCCTGGATAAATTCATTCGCTTCAGATTCTCCAAACTCAGGTTCTTTTACATCAACTCCCCTTACCCAGTAACCTTCAGACCGAAGTCTCTTCACCATATGACTTCCAATAAAACCCCCAGCACCCAGGACAAGTGCAGTCTTTACATATTCACTCATAACAATTACATTCTCCTAGTTAATTAAAGTCCAAGTTCATGCTTAGCAATTAGATATTCTTTACAAAGACCAGATCTCACAATATCATCCAAACCAAATTCAATAATATCAATAGATGGCATATTCCGGAGAATATTCATAAAGTCAATGATACCATTCTTTTCATTTGTCTTAATCAAATCAGTTTGAGTTGCATCACCACAGAACATGATTTTTGCATCCTCACCTACACGAGTAATTATACTATCCAACTCATGAAAATTCAAGTTCTGAAATTCATCAATAATCAAAATAGAACGATCAAGTGTAGTACCACGAATAAATGATGTACTCCAAAAACTAATAGTCTCTTGTGCTTTCAAATTACCATAAAGCATTTCAAAGTCAGCTTGAGTGGGGAGTTCAAACATATACTTTACCATATTCTTATAAGGAATCTGATAAAGAGAACTCTTGTCCTCATGATCACCAGGTAGGAAACCAATCTCTCTGGTGGCTACAAGCGATCTTACGATGTAAATCTTATCATATGGGGTATTTGGGTTTAAAACGTCTCTGAGAGCGTTGTAGAGGGTAATGAAGGTCTTTCCTGTACCCGCTGCACCATATGCAATGATGTTCTGTCCTTTTTTATATTGTTCAAATAGCTTCTCTTGATTCTCCGTTAATGGCTCAACGGTTTTCATCAGATCAGCATTAAGTGGTTTCTTCCGTTTCATCTGTCGATTACTCATTCCAAAAGGTGATACTGACTTTGAATTCCTCTTTGGCATACTCTTCTATCTATTTGTTTAAAGTTAGGGTGACTGAAATGTTAGATCCTAATAAGGTCTAACATTTGAACCAGGCATCTTCCCAACCCTCCGCAATACATCGTTGAAACCTGGATGAGTCTTCTTCATCTTATCTTGAAACTCTCCAACTTCTCCAACACCAGCAACACCAGCTGACCAATCTTTATCCCATTCTGGATTATCTTTTCTCCATTGATCATACTCACTCATTGTCATACGGAGCTCTTTTTTCTCTTTGCTCTCCTTATGAATTACAGGATACGTTGGCATACTAATTCTCCTTTGTCTAGTTATTTATTCAAGTGTGATAGCAGATTGATCAAAGCATTCTGGACACTCTGGTTTGGCTTCCCATCCTAATGCTTCAGCAACTTCAGGAAACTGGCAAATAAAAACACACCTACATCCCTCTGCAATCTCCATGTGCTCCTTCTGTGTACCATTTGCAGACCTCAAATTGATGTAATGTATCCAAGACCTTACGGAACCCGTCATATAGATCCTTGTAGGCGTCGATAAGGGCAATACAAACCTCGCACACTCTTTTGCAATTCCCTCATCTACCATCTCACGATACAAGTCCATCGCTTCACGAAAATGTTTTTGAGTTAAAATCTCATATCGTTGCATTGTAAATGGATCAAGGTCATCAATACTATTCTGACGATTCTTTGTATCCTGTCTTCTCAGTTCTGGAAGAGGAATGTCTTGTGCTAACAATGAACTATCAGCATAGCGTTGTGAAAATTCCTGATATGTAAATGATCTATGACGCAGAATCTGAGCAGCCAATCCTCTAGTAGTATTGATCTCTAAAGTCATACTTGCTTGCTCAAAGATCGACCAGTGTTCATGTTTAATACAGTATCTAAGAAGACCTGCAGCAGTATCAAAGTTTAGTTGATTATTTGGGTTGCTTACACGAGCAACATATGAAATAACTTCTTGTGCGGTTTTCCCAAGAAGTTCACCTGCACCTTGAGTTAGGGCAATAAGCTTTACTTGATCAGTCTGGATACCCATCATCATCTCCTGTATACACTTCGTCATAGTCGGTAATGAAGTTTGCAATCTCTGCATACTTATCATCTTGTGGCTTATAAGCATCAACATCAGAATAAACTTCTGATTTCAATACCTCCACAAGAGACTCTAAGTTTCTTATGATAAGTTTTAACTTTTCTCTATTCATTTCTTATCAACCTTGGCAGAGTTATTATACACAAAAAAAGAGGGTCTGTCAAGACCCTCTGTATGAATTTACCAATCTAAGTTCCACATATCCTTCGGACTTTTGCCCGTAGCTTTTTGATAGAACCATTCAAGCGAGTTAACCATTACCCATTTCTGGTAGTTAACCCCACGATAACAAAGATTCGCGTAAACATATTCTGGTTCAATTGGTCTGTTGACTTTTGTTGTTGCAAAATCCTTTGGTAATTGGTAATACATTGAGTTAGCTTCTTTGGGTGCATATAGCGATGCCATAAAAAAGACTCATCACTGCAAACATTGCAAGGCTAATTTCTAATACAAGCATTACTTCCTCCCTGGCAGTGTCCTGCCATGCAGATTTGTGCTCTCAAAAGTTTTTCTTCTTTAATTTTTTTCTGCTTAATGATCTCTAAAATATTAATAGAGACTTGTTTCATTTTGCTACCTCCACACCACGATACTTAAGAATTGTCTTAGGTTGTGATGCCTCGTTGAGTACTTTATTAGTGTACTCTGTGCTGTCATATCCTACACCACGATATGTGGTGCTATAACCGGAATTACGGTTCTGAACATGAACTTTGACGAGTTCTTGTAGTGTATTCATTGGTTTACTCCTGAAGTAGTTGGATTTTTAGGCCCGTTCCTTCAGTCGTTTGCGTCCCATTTACACTCAGGTGTTGCTTCCTTTACAGTCACAATCACCTCAGCCTTAACAATTTTACTTACGCTGTTACTTGCTTCAATGCGTCGAATCACATCCTTAGCATCGGTGCAGTGAATACTAGAGTAGAGTAAAAATTCAAACATGGGATGAACGCCCCGTTCCGCGACTTACTTGCGTCTCAAAGCAAATTACACTCACCTTCGACTTTGCTTCTAAGATATCTAATTAGAAATCTTTTGGAGCCATAGTCCAGATTATCATCTTCGATAATCTCTGCTGCTCTTTCTTGCCACCTTTCACATGGCATATGCCAGTTATAAGGTTTGGTCAAGTGATCAGCGTGAGAAGCGAAAATTGTTAATCCGAGTAAGATAGTTTGCATTGGGATGAACGTATGGTTATTATAACCGTTACTAACTATATAGTCAAATAGTAATGTAACATACAATACAATTTAATAATTTCTCCCATATCCACCAGATCTTCCTTTACCAGTGTTTTTCTGAGTTCTGTTTGTGTGATTATAGTTACCAGAAACCCTCATGCCAGGATTTTCTCCAGCAGAAGAAGGTACATTTCTGAGACTTCCAGCAGTTCCTCTAGTATCTTTTGGTTTAGATGCATATCCAGTATTCTTCTGAACCTCTACTTCCTTTCTCTGAGGTCTGTCGTCACTATTACTTACCTTAGCTTTTTTCTGGGCGTCTTTTAATTTTTTAATCTGCGCCATCGTGCCCACCTGGTCCTGAGGACTGCCACCTCTTTTCCTTCCAAGCGAAGCAATCCTGGACGATATTTTATCATTACCACCACCCTTTCCCCAGAAAGGTTTTTTCTCCTCTACAATCTTTGGGGTTGACTTACGCTTAGACACTGGAACTCTAGGCTTAGTAGGCATTCTAAGCTCAGGTGGTTTGAATCCAGCGTACTCCCTGTCAGTCGCCATGATTTCTTTTTTTATCTTCGCAAAATCTTTTATCTGCTCCTTACGGGCGATATGATCCATTGGATCCACCTTTCTTTTCTTTATCTCATCCATCTTCGCACATGCAGCCTTACGGCCAGCAGTCCAATACTGCTGACCTGGGCATGAATATTTACTAGATTCCGTAACAAATTCCTTGAAGGTTCTCATTCGCAAGAACATTACTTCAAGTATTTATCAGTCTCTTTGTCTCCAATCATCTGGTTTATCTCGCTTAAACCAATCTTTAATGTCTTCCGCACCATCAAATCCAGTCTTGTAGTTAGATGGATCGGGATCGCCCAATCCCATTCTATTCATAAAATCATCCATGCTCCCTTCCTGGATGTCTTGTGATGCTTGACGACGTGCTTTATTTAACCAGTCTCTAGCAGTAGTATGGGCCTTGGCAAGCTTCTCTGCCCAGATCATATCCTCTAAAGGAACTTGTTGCTTGTTTGCAATACATTGGCATATTGATTCCAGTCTAAGGCGATACTGAGTTGAAAGCATGTTAGTCTCGTAGTTTAAGTTCTAGGTCTTCTAATTTGTGATACTCTGCATGAGCTCGTTCTTGACGAACACATATAATATCTAGGATATCTTTGATGATAATGTCATTGTCAACATAATCATCAAGATACTTGTCGATTGCTTCCTTTAAGTAGCGGTGTCTGTGCCACTCAGGACTGTATGGTTTGTACATAATGAAGTAGATGTATGTTCATATCATAGGACGGATTGGGCCGTTTGTCAACGCTCTATCTTCCCTATCTTATGATCCCCTGCCTTTAGCATATCTATGATCTTATAGCAACCCAGTTCTGGTCTTGACAGTCCGCAGGTACAAAGATCTACCATAGCACAACCATTTTCTGGCCATGTATGGATTGATATATGACTTTCTGACAGGAGACCAAGTGCAGTCACTCCTTGTGGATAAAATGACTTACTTGTTGTAGTTAAAAGAGTAGCTTTACACGCAATTGCTGCTTCGCTTATAACACTCCTTAAAAATAATTCATTATTTAAAAGTTCAAAAGGGCAATCATATAAATTTACAAAATAATGTTTGCCCATTGAAATATTATTTTTTCTTGTCATCCTTATTTTTTGACTTGTAACCCCATAATTTTGGACTAATTTGGCCGTATCCAAAATCGATTTTTTGAACGGCTCCAGCACCATATTTATCATAATACATATCAAATAATTCGGATGTTTTTCTGCACCGGACTAAATCCATGTGCTCTACATTGTCAACCTTGTACCATATTAGTCTAGCGTCTGTTGGAAATGACTTATCATTTGCAGCACCAAGGGTTGTTTTCTCCAATAACGTTTGACAACAATATTTTTTCTCATCAATAAAATTATCTACTGATTGAAAATTTTCTTGCATATCGGTCTCCTCTTGTAAGCTTACTGTCATGAACGACCACCCCACTGAATATCTGGATATGCATCCTGTACTAAAGCAGAAGTAATTTTATATTTACTAGATAATCTTTTGTCCTTTGCTAAAATTAATATCTCGGCCTCCCTAGGATGAAGACCTCTTAAAATATTGATAAACATCATTTCACGGCGGATTGATGTCAAGCTATCATTTCCACCCTTTACAAAATTATAAAGATTTTTATATTCCACTCTCAATGAAGTTTTACTGCGACCATCAAGGTCTTGACCTGTCGCAGATTCTCCACCACTTGCCTCTCTTGCGATATTTTCAGATAAAGTTCCAGAGTAAACAGTCTGATCCTCAATATCAGAATATGGAACATCACCTTCAGGAAGAAGAGATTGTACAGATTCATCAAAATTCCAAATAAGAACTACTTTCAAAGAGTCATGTTCATATTTTTGCAACACTTCTATTTTCTTTGCTTTAGTTCTTTGCTTTGATACAAGATCGAGAATCTCATATAAAAAAGGATTGATGGGAAGATCTTCTTCAATCTTCTCTATCGTCTTCTTCGATGTCTTCGTAACCATTTTCAAACCTCACTGCTAAAATTTCATCGGGAAGTATATTCCCATTCTCGTCAAACATCTCTGGATGTGTGTAAACTGGTTGCGACATATAGAAATGCTCTTTAGCCAACCATCCTACTACTCCTCCAACAAAAAAGAACATGATAGAAACTAGGGTTCCAATTGTGAGAGTTACTGCTAACATTTTTCTGACCTCCAGAGAGTTACTTTTTCCTGATATCCAAGTAAAAGTTTAGATGAATGACGAACTCTCTACGGAAGAGAGAAATCATCTTACCAAACTTCATTTGAAAAGTTTTTGGTTTTTCTGATTTTCCCCTCCTTTGCCTCAATAGTAGTTCAACACCCCGATTTATTGGGGATCCAAAACTATTTAGTTTGTTTTCTTGGTCTCCCTGGTCTTCTTTCACGGCTATACCTCCATGCATCTTCAAGAATACCACAAAGGTATTCCATTATCTCTGTGGCTTGGGGTCTTGATAGGTGACCATACGCCTCATTTAATTGCTTATCATTACCTTTCAAATAACTTTCCAACTCTAAAATCATACTATTTAAATTTTTAGCAGTAGAACTTTGAATAAATTGTTCAACTTCAACTCTTCTGATCTTATTTGATCTTAGGTATTGATAAAAGTCTAAGACAAACCTACCGTTGAATGCATAATCAACAGCAACTTCGACGATTTGATAGGTATCTTCCATTAAATTAAATTTTGTTCTTGCAAATACTTTACAGTTTCTGTACATCCACCAAGTTTATCTCCGTTATCCAGTATAACTTGGGGGAATGTAGCACCATCTCCGAACTTTTGATAAAATTCTTCCCTGGTAAAGTCCCTGTTAAGTTTATATATGACATTTTTTAATTCTGCCAATTGCAAAACGTGATAAATTTTAGTGCAGAATGGACAGCCATCTCTAGAATATATCGTAAATGTCATTTTTTAACACTCTCCCAATCCTTTTCAAAAATTTCCATTCCCTTATCAGTCAAAATGTGATCATACATCTGCTCAAGAATCTTGGGTGGCATAGTACAAATATCTGCACCATTATACCAGGACCGAACAGCACGTTGAACGCTACGGATAGAAGCAGAGAGAACTTTAGTTTCCATCCGGTGAATCTGATATAGCTCAGAGATCGATCGTACAACCTCCAGACCGGCCACTGACTGGTCGTCTAAGCGTCCTACAAAGGGCGAGACATATGTTGCCCCCACTTTGGCTGCAAGGACCGCCTGAGAGGCGCTGAAGATCAATGTGACGTTAGTACGGATCTTCTCCTTAGAAAGCTCCTTACATACTCGTAATCCTTCACGAGTGCATGGAACTTTGATCGTAGAAACAGATCCAAACTTATCAACCAATCGAATTGATTCATCAAGCATTTCCTGAGCATTGCCCATGACTTCCATGCTGATATCTGTAATACCAATGTCCGCAATTTCTTGATATACATCATCTGGATTACGACCAGACTTCATGATCAAAGTTGGGTTTGTGGTAACTCCATCGACAAATCCAGTCTCGTAATACTTACGAATGACTTCAGTGTCTGCTGTGTCAAGAAAAATTTTCATAATTTTTTCAAATACTCCTTTTCTGATTTATACAAAAGTTTGTGGTCCTTATCAAGATATATCTGAATACCTTGATAGAGGTCTGGAATTAACCACTGATCAACCCGATAGCAGTATTGCCAATTCGCTGGTTGAATACAGTTCATTATAACAACAGACCAGAAAGCAGTCAAGTGGTTAATGATCGTAAGCATTTAATTTTTTTTAGAATTGTTCCTGATTACCACTTTGGAATCGATGACCTCAACTTCGACATAATCATAGCAGTCCCAGCTAAGATCTTCCATCGACTTCATAATTTGTTCCAAAACTCCCTGGTTATACAGGATCTGTCTTGATTTTCTTTTTGAAATAGAATTACTGATCATTCAAAAGTCCTCTTAATAAACAAGTTGCTTCGCTAAATCTATCGACATAATGGATTAATTCCATCTCATCGTTATTTAAAAAACCATTATCCAACATCTCATCCTCTAACCAGCTCTTAAGTGTCCTCCACATTCTACCAACACAAATGATTGGCTTCTTTTCAATGTGATTGACCTGAACTAGTTGATAAATCATTGCCATTTCAAGAAGTGTTCCAATACCACCAGGACTGACAATGAATGCATCACATCTAGAAAAGGTATCCAACCTTGTAAAGAAATCATCATGCTTTGTATACTCATGAACATACTCATTTACTTTCTCCTCGAACGGCAAATAAATCGCTTCTGCTTCTGATAGGTTGATGTCAATAGAAGATGCTCCTTTATTTGCTGCTTCCATTGTACCAGGTCCACCGCCAGTGACAACTACCCAACCATAAGATGCAAAGTCTTTACCCATCTTTTCTACTGCTCTATACAGTCCAGATTCTGGGTTTGTTCTGGATGAACCAAAAATTGCTACTTTTTTCATACTTGTTTCCATTAAAAAGGGGACATATAAAGTCCCCTATTTCCAACTTATTTATTGAGATTAAATAAAAAAACCACCCCTGTGAAGGAGTGGTTTTGATTATCAACCAATAGCAGGAGCTTTGAGAGCCACAGGTGTGGTCTCAGCAGATGCAAGGTCGAGAGGGAAGTTGTGAGCATTACGCTCGTGCATCACTTCCATTCCAAGGTTGGCGCGGTTCAGCACATCAGCCCAGGTATTTACCACACGACCTTGACCTTCAATAACGGATTGATTGAAGTTGAATCCGTTGAGGTTGAATGCCATGGTGCTGACGCCGAGGGCGGTAAACCAGATTCCCACGACGGGCCATGCTGCGAGAAAGAAGTGCAGTGAGCGGGAGTTGTTGAACGAGGCATACTGGAAGATGAGACGACCAAAGTAGCCATGAGCGGCAACGATGTTATAGGTCTCTTCTTCTTGACCGAACTTGTAGCCGTAGTTCTGAGATTCGGACTCAGTGGTTTCACGAACCAATGAAGATGTAACCAAAGAACCATGCATTGCACTGAACAAAGAACCACCGAAGATACCAGCCACACCAAGCATGTGGAAGGGGTGCATCAGGATATTGTGTTCAGCTTGAAAAACCAACATGAAATTAAAGGTGCCAGAAATGCCCAGAGGCATACCGTCACTAAAACTTCCTTGACCAAAAGGATAGACGAGGAAGACTGCGGCAGCTGCTGCAACAGGTGCAGAGTAAGCAACACAGATCCAAGGGCGCATACCGAGACGGTAAGACAGCTCCCACTCGCGGCCCATATAACAGAAGATACCGATGAGGAAGTGAAAGACAACCAACTGGTAAGGACCGCCGTTATAAAGCCACTCATCGAGAGAGACTGCTTCCCAGATGGGGTAAAAATGAAGTCCGATTGCATTTGAAGAAGGAACAACTGCGCCAGAAATGATATTGTTACCATAGATCAGCGAGCCAGCAACGGGCTCACGGATGCCATCAATATCAACCGGAGGTGCTGCCACAAAGGCAGTGATAAAACAGATGGTTGCTGCGAGGAGCGTTGGAATCATAAGAATTCCAAACCATCCAACATAAAGACGGTTATTTGTAGAAGTTACCCAGGAGCAGAAATCCTCCCAAGTGGTTGTTTGATTGTTTTTTAAAGTTGAAATAGTCATTTGAAAAAAGGGTAGGTAATAGTGCGGGGAACACTGATGGTGATATTTCCACGACACCCTCCATCGTGGATATTAGAGACGTGTTTATACACCCCGTAGGTCTCGGTTGATGGTGTCTCAACGAAGTAATTCATTGTTGTAGCAATACTAACAGAAAATCCCAGTGCTGTCAACAGAGGAGTGCCAATTGATCAAGTGTCCTCTGTCGATCTCCTGGGCTTGTGTACTATACTATAAAGGTCATAGGAATTCATCCTCCACTCCAATGCTTTTCACTTCTGGACGCTTTGCTAACACCAACCTAACTCACCGTGTATACGAATTCTTCACGTCTCATTATGAGATTAAAAGTGATGTTGAGGTTTATCATACTGACCTGAGCGATGATAATGCTTTTGGATTTACTGAGGTTAATGGTGAAGAACAATTCATTCAGATTCACAATGCATTGAATGAATCTGATTACATTGTAACTTTATTGCACGAGTTAGTTCATGTTGTTCAAAATGAAAATGGACAATTTGATTGCGAAAAAAGAGAGGAAGAAGCATACTCTTTGGAATCCACTCTATCAAAACAGTATCATGAAGAACAGTTTCAAATAAATATGTAATATTTATTAATAATAATAATTTTGATAAATAGATATGTTCACTTCGTGTAGGTAGATGAAAAAAGCGTTAGTTGCTTTTGCGATGTTAATGATGGCGGCACCAGCACATGCCGATATAGTTCATAAACTCACATCAAGCATTCAGTTGACTGTAAATGCTCCGGCAACACAGGTAGAAAGAATCGGAAGTAGCTTCTCAATTTCAGGAAATGGAGTTAGCACAACCGATGGCAGCACTGCAGGAACAATATCTGCAGGAACAATCACTTCTGGAGTCTATGCTCCAGGAACAATTGCCGCTACTCAGCATACAAACGGAAACTCATTTAGTTTCTCACAGTCATACACACAAGCTGATGCAGTCAGCACCTCTGCTCCAACAGTAGGCGCAGTTGGAAACTTCTCAACCCAGACCAGCACTGCCGCTGGAACTGCTGGAAGTCTAGCAGGTACAATTGGCACCACTGGAGCAATTACGGTGACTGCTGGCGGAGCCGGAACCCTTGGCACCGGACAATTTGTTACTGAGCTCACCGTGAAGTAGGAAATCGCATATGGAGAATGCTAACCATGATTTCTGGGCGGACAATACTGAAGTGTGTGATGTTTGTGGTGGGTGTAAGTGCCATACTTGCTCCTGCCCAGGCGGTCCCCGTGGTCCCGAACTTCACCCAGGGCTCGATGACGAGCCACACGGAGACGACATCTAAGGTAACTGAAACTATAAACTCAATTGATTATAATACAGGATGGCAATATACAGTAACTGGAACAAATGTGGACAATGGTGGAGAAGCATTAAATCCATCAAACGTGAGCAATACCGTGATGGTAAATCCTCTTGGTGGAATCGAGGGGCAGGTATCGAGTACAAACTCTTCTGCCAACCTCGGACATGTAAATTACAAGATAACCACCCCAGGGGAAGCGTTCCAGTTCACTCAAACTTACCAAGGACCGGGAATTTCGAATCAAACAATTATCCAAAGAGTAACCGAAGTCACAAGCGTAACAGATACAACAAGTGTCTTTACCCAATAATTGCTCTGTTGATTGCATCACCAGTGAGAGCGAACGTAGGTGGTGTATCAGCAACAGCAAACCCCATCGCGAACAGTTCGGGCTCAGTGACCAACCAGGCAATTCAGGTTTTACAGGGTCCATATGTAACGAATAGTTACGGAAATGGAATTAGTTGCCAAGGACCAACAGCAAATATAACTCCCTTCATTACACATAGTAGAAGTTATCAACATCCATTTGAAAGCATTTATTATGAACCACAATATGATGGCAGAGATGTAAAGGGACAGAAAGTAGAAATACAACAACAAGTTAAGAACTACCCATGGGAAGAATGGTATGACGATCGTACCTACATCTCAGATGGTAGCGATGGCAATGAAGTTGGAAGCGAACAAAGATGGTTTCCAGATGGTTCTGATATGACAATTGTCGTAGAAGACATCCAACCAGATGGTATTCCAGACAGACCCGGAAAAGTGGTGTGGGATAAACCAATAAGAACTGGACAGCAAGATAATCTCAGTACAAATATTGGATTATCTGCAACCCTATCTTTCCCTCTTGACGGTGGATTGCAGGAGCGTTGTAAAGCAGCAGCAGATGCTCAAACTCAATTAATGAGACAAACTGTTGCTAATAAAAGATTAGATTTTGAGATTGCTCGTCTCAAAAATTGTGGAGAATTGATGAAAGCTGGAATCAGCTTTCACCCCAAAAGCCCATATTATGCTATATGTGCAGATGTCGTAGTTCAAAATGTAAATACTATTCCACCACATAAACACAAGATTCCTAACGTTTCTTCTTCTTTGGCTCCTTCAAAGCTGGCAGCCCCCGCTTCTCTCGATATCGGTTCGCAACCACCTCTTGGGGGGACAATCTCCGGGGCTTCTTTCCCAATAAGGACTGGACCTTTGTCAGCACCTTCTTCACAACCGGTTTCACCACTCTTAACAAAAGATCAGCAAGAGGTTTTGCAAATATTGCCGAAGACGTTGCCACAACAGCAATAGAAGCAGTAGCAGTTACCGCACCTGCTGATGGAATGTTACCTATAATCTGCTGCCCAATACCAATATCTTCTGTAACCTGAATACATTCTCTACCAACTAAACGATAATCAATAACTTTTTGATCTCCTTTTACATACCCTACAGGTTCCTTAAGCTCTTGTGCTTCTGTAGGGCAGGGGAGATCTTGCTTTGGTGTGTTAGGAACACCAGGTGTTTGTGGTGTTGGTGGGTCAGGTTGCTCAGGAGGTTCTGGTGATCTGACTGGAGGAACTTCCTGTGATTTTTTTTCAGTTTCATACTGAAGTCTTCTTGCATCATAGTTAATTGGAGCAAAGCTTGGCATTTCTCCATCGCAAAATATCTTTACCTGATCAGGGTCATTATTTGATAAGTTAACATTTTTATCACTATCCTTATGAGATTCTACACATCCAGGCATATTAACAATAGGAATACCCACCTGTGATGTCACGGGTGGGTATATAGGAACGGCGATAGGAGGATCTATCGCCCAAGTTGGGACCGAGTTAACACTTAAATCTCTTATGTTAATCTCAGGTATATTTGGCATTACTTTTTCCAGCCACCTTTCAATACCCACTCATCATGGTATTGATTCTTCCAATTCTTACCAATTCCATAAGATGGTTGAACTACTTGCTCAATATATCTTCTGTTCTCTTCCGCAACATTAAGACTTTTAGTTTCTAAAGTTTTTAATCTACCGTCAACCTGAGATGCCCACCATATGGCACCACCAAGTTGAACAGCGAGGAATGAGATAACAGCAAATGGAATCTTAAAGTCTTTCATCAATCTCCAAAGTATTTTTCAATTACAGAAATCCTTTCCTCTTCATGAGCAATGATATCAATCTGTTCTTGAATGGCAGCAAGAACATCAGGATGCTCACCAATGCCTACAGGATTCTTGAGATAAATTTCAATATTCATTTTTGCTTTTTTAATTGCACCAAGAGAATTTAAAGTTAGTGCTTCTACAATATCTCGCCTCATAAGAAAAGTGCTCCAATTATAAATCCTTTAGCAAATGTAACCCATGACATCTGATATCCACTCAACCCAAACTTTCTCTTGATAGGTCGGAATATTTTTTTACGATGCCACTTAAATAATCTTATGCCATACTTCATACCAATGTCCCCTTTGCTTTACGAATTTCTCTTAACTCTTGAAAATCTTTCTTTTTGGTTCCACCATCGTATCCCCAAGCATATCCTTCCTCAATCATCAACTCATTCAAAGATACTTCTGCATCTCCCATATATAACCAACCAAGAAGGCGACCGTACTTACCCATACCACCAACAAGTTCAGTTCTAATAACGAGTTCATCATCTCCATCGATAGCTCCCTCTAGTTTTTCTTTCATCCAATTTGTAGCATCAATACCAAGCTCCTTTTCTTCAGGATCTCTAGTACGCTTCTCTGGCGTATCTACACCAGCAATCCTAACTCTCTCCTTCTTGTACAAATCAAATCCAAGATCAATAGTGACATCAATAGTATCACCATCAACAACTCGGTTGATTTCTACTACACGAAAATTGTAGCAAGACTTTCTACTTGGCGGTTTTAAACTCATTCTTCACCTCCTTCATCATTCATCTCTTGGAATGCCATCCTTAATATATAGGCGACACAATAAGATACGCCAAATAGAAAAACAAATAGACCAATAATAATACTCCAAGTTGGAGAACCAAGACTTTCATACATGTTAAAAATGCAGCTCTTAACTATCTAGGGCATAGTCCAACGCTTGCTTAGCACTATGTGTGATTCTGATAACTTGTCTCTGTCTGACTACATGAAAACCAAGTAAATCTGCTTTAGGATCTTCTGGCAATCCAAATGGCTGAACGAAATACAATCCAGCATGAGCTACACATCTCCAGCCAATATCAACAAACCCCAATTCTCTCAACGCACATTCCAACTTAAGTGAGTAACATCCGTCCTCTAAAGTCATGTAGTGGTAACCGAACTATAATTATTTATCAAATTCAAGTTCATCTAAAGTTATTCCAAGGTACACTGCTTCTTGGAATAACTTTGTTGTTGCTTCGCTATCTAAATTGATAATCGCTTCTCTATATCTGGCATTCAAAGATAGAATTAATGCTTCTCTTCTTTTTTCTGGCATCTTCTCCCAAAAGGCCATTGTATTAAAAGTATCGTACAATACTATATATCCAAATCAATAGTGAAGTCAATATCAAGCTCAAAAGCAGAATCCATATCCTTAAGTTTTACCTTAGGATCATCTTCTACTTCAACATCTTCAATTTCAATTCTTTTAATCATCTTCTCATACTGATGATTCGCAAGATTATCTAAAAAATCATTCATGGGTTTTTGGGGTCTATTCCTAAACTAATTAAATACTCAGTCCACCAGTCAGGGTCTTTTTTAACCCTCCAATTAGGCACGTCTTTTCCCTGATCAGAATAATGTCTGAACAGGACTTCATCGATAGTCTGTGCGATCTCCATATTCTTCATCCTCTTCGTCAAGGTCAGCATATGCGTTTGCCACATAGGGTCCTCGTTTCCTGAAAGGTTCTTTTCGAACATAAGATTGTTCTGAATTAACGGCTGAGATCCATACAATGAATTTCATCAAGACAAAAATAACTACTAATGGAGACAAACATAGTAATAAAGTATAGTTCATATAAAATCTCCAAAATAGTTTGGCTCTTCATCATCATCCAGGTCGTCATACAATGAACATGGCTCTTCAAACAACTTATCCATTCTCAGTTGTTTTATCCTCTCCCTCAACTGTTTGTGTAGTTCTCTTTGGTCGTCTTCGTTTAACATCTTTGTGTTTTGTAAATGGTTCCCAATGCTCCCAACCATGTTCATGGACAGCTGACATACCTAAAATAGGCACAACTACTAACAAAAAGCAAAGAGCACCTAAAGTATATGAATTATTTAGCACCCAAGCAGAAAAGTGAATCATATCAGTTACCTAAAATACAGTTTTAATCCTATTGAAAATCTACCATCAGTTATTTTAGATGTATCAGCCAAATATTCCAAAAATACTTTTGAATCATCATTACCATCTTCAAGGCCAAGTGATATTAGTGGGGCATTGATATCAACTCTATCAGTATCAAAAGGAGAGTTAACAGATAAACCAGAATACAAAGTAGTTTCTGATGAGATGGGAGCAAGAAATTTTACTCCTACATGATTTAGCCCAGGATGATCATTTGGTTGTCTTGGACTTGATTGATGTTCAACGAATAAACGGGCATGATCTCCAATATCTGTTTGGATACCAAACATTCCCATTGGTTCCTTGAGATCTATTGTCTCATTGCGATCCCAAGGATCTACATTTAAAGAGATGTAGGTCTCTATTTGTGCGGGCGTAATAAGACCACCTACCACAGTAGCGATAGTTCCAACTATAGACCAAAGCCCGATTCCTTCAAATCCGGTCATTTTGGTTGCTTGGTGTTGTATTGAAATATTTATCCAGAGGGATAGTCCCACTCTGTGATTCCATCAACTTTATGACTTGGTCCCCAAAGCCCTTCTTTGTAAATGTAAGGCGTGGTTCTAATCTGGCAGTAGTCCCCAGTACACAACAAATCATCAACAATCCTCCACGATTCGATTACCTCTTCAGAATGAACAAAGTGAGATTGATCTCCTTCAATAGCATCATAAAGAAGCTTTTCATAACCGTCAACTCCCAACCAATCTGGATATCGGTGCGTCAAAGTAGCTGATTCAACACCATCACCAAGTCCAGGAGACTTAACATCTATACGGATATCAAGATGAGCATCTGGTTGAAGTCTCATTACAATCCTATCTTTTGTTTCACCGTCAAATAAACTGAGCGGAGGTGATTTCAGTTTGATTACAACCTCAACACACTGATAAGGCATCTTCTTTCCTGTCATGAAGTAGAATGGAACACCTTTCCATCTCCAGTTATCAATATAAAGATCACCAGCAACAAAGGTTTGTGTCGTTGATTCTGGAACCACACCTTGTTCATCACGATATCCTTCATATTGACCCGTGATAAACTTCTTACCCAGTCTAGTTGCAGATAAGACCTTAACCTTTTCTCTACGAATCTCTTTTGCATCCATGCGACAAGGAGCTTCCATTGCAATTAATGAAAGAACCTGAAGCATATGATTCTGCAACATGTCTCTTACAACACCTGCAGTTTCATAATATTGAGAACGTCCTTCACAACCAATAGTTTCAGTAGCAAAGATTTGAACTTCTTCTATATAATCCCTGCTCCAAAGTGGCTCAAGAAGAATATTACCAAACCGAGTAGCAAGGATATTATTAACAGTATCTTTACCAAGATAATGGTCAATGCGATATACCTGTTTCTCGCGTAGATGTCTGCTAACCACTGACTGTAGATGATTAGCAGATTGAAGATCGTGCCCAAAGGGTTTCTCAATAACCACACGGGATGTTTCTGGGTCGTCGAGGAGTTCTGTTCTTTTGAGACTTGTAATGGCATTTTCGTACCTCTCTGGTGGGACAGATAAGAAATAAGTTGTATCATCTGTTTCTGGAAGATGATACAAACTTTCTGGATCATCCAAATCACATGAAACATAGTCAAGATGATTAGTAAATTCTTCAGGATATTCTCCCAAACTTTTCAACCAATCATCTCTACTAGGATCTCTTCTGGAAGCACCTGTAATTGCAAAATTATGTGGAAGGAGATTTTTCTCCCACAGTTTATACAGCGCAGGTATTAGTTTTCTTTTACACAAATCCCCAGTAGCGCCGAAGATTACTATACCTTTAGTGAGCGGTTCCGTTTCCATTATATTTGTCTGTTTCATAGTAGTTATTTTCACCCTTTCGTATCCCGAAATATATTGTGGATAGTACGAATGGTATTGCGACGATAAGAAGGACATTAGCGAACATGATGACCTCCAAACATAAATCTCATACCATTTAGGATTTTGTTTGCGAATTCTCCGAGTCTTCTTGAGTTAAACCGTTCAAATAATGCTGCAGAGATAACAGGTGAGGGAACACCAAGATCCACAGCAGCGTGGACAGTCCAACGGCCCTCACCACTATCGCTAACTCCCCCACCGAACTTGCTAAGCTCTCGATCGCTGCGTAGTACATCAGCGGTAAGATCAAGCAACCAAGACCCAACCACACTACCACGACGCCATAACTCAGCCACTTCAGCACAGTCAATATCATAGCAATAATCTTCCGGATTTTCCATAGGAGCCACCTCAGCATCACCCTCCTTGACATACTTACTCCCAGCATTTGCTTCATGCAGGATATTAAATCCTTCTGCGTATGCTTGCATGATCCCATATTCAACTCCGTTGTGAACCATCTTTACGAAATGGCCTGCCCCAGGTCCGCCACAATGGAGCCAACCATACTCAGCAGAGGTTGCTCCTGAGAGAGGGTCAGTTCTGTCAGCGGCCCCGATACCTGGTGCGAGTGCCCTAAAGATTGGAGAGCAAGTGGATACTGCGCAATTTGTACCACCAACCATAAGACAGTATCCACGCTCCAAACCATAAACACCACCAGAAGTACCGCAGTCAATATATTCGATGCCCATCTCTGCCAGACGTTGCGCTCTTTCCCTTGAGTCCTTAAAATTGCTATTGCCATGATCGATAACAATATCTCCAGGACCAAGTAGTGGTAATAAGTCATTAATAGTCTCCTCAACTAATTCTGCTGGAATGACGAGTTGGAATATTCCTGGAACCCCGTCAGATTTTACTACTTGAACAAGGCTTTCCAAAGAATCTGCAGCTGCAGTAATATACCCACTGTCTGCTGCTTCGCATGCTTTGGCAAAGTTTCTTCTGTATCCATAGGTTTCAATTCCCTCCTTTAACATTCGACGAGACATTCCCTCGCCCATTCGTCCCAATCCAATAATTCCTACTTTCATCCTTTTACCTCATTTTGAAAATATTCGGGGAGTGGACACCCCTTAAAATCGTTTACAGTATCGACTGCCAAGACAAACATACACACGAACCCCAGACAGAAAGCAAATAGCATCTGTGGAAAATTATAATTTCCCATATGTGCAGTTGGATCTGGATCATCATCATGCGGATGAATCATTTTACTGATCTCTTCCGCCCTCTTTTTCCTTTCCTTTTCCTTCTCTTCTGGGGTCTTTGCCATTATTCCCAATCCATGGCAGTCATTGTTTTTGTACGAAGCTCAGTTAAAATTTCTTCATACTCATTGTACATCTTATCGCCAACATAGTAATTTGATTGAACCTTTTCAATAGCTTCAATCATAATTTTATATTGATGCTTATCAAACTTAATCATTTTCGTCATCCCTCATTAATTCTTCAATTCTTTTTCGCATTCTTGCAATATCACGATTGTGATCATTTTGTTTATAACCACCCCTCTCATGGAGGATCATATATCCATGATAATACATAGTAATTGCAAAAATAATTGCCAAGAAGATACCAACAATTTCTACAATCTGAATAGTCATGATAGAGATTTTATTAGCTCTTCTTTTATATTATCTATAATAGTTTGAACAACACTAACATCAATTCCCATGAATGGTGGAATCATTCCCACAACTCGGAAAAAACCCTCAGCAAAGAGGGCAAGAAAAATAATCCCAAGACACATACTAATAATTGATGCATTACGATTATGCTGTGTAATCGCAGCATCAATCATCGCTTGTGCTTCTTCCTTAGTCACATACTCGACATTGGTTTCTTCCATCTTTTCGTTAAACGGGAATTTCAGATTAGGTAACTTCATTTTATCATACTTCTAGTTCCTTTTCCCTATTAGTTAGGGGATCAGGATCAATCAGTTTTATCGCATCATGCAGCTCTTTTGAATGATGCAATTCGTCGTTTAAAATTTCAAGGATTTTTTCATCAGGACCATTATAAGCAAGATACTTTCCATAAGTTTCTGCTGCATGGATCTCTACTTCGTAAGAGAGATGGTAAGCATTGCGAGGAGATATCCAATAATAAACCACGTTAACCCAATAATAGACAAGGACGAGATGCTTGGCAACAAAACGATCGATAAAATAAGCACTGCCGCCCCTGCTTTCCATATATTCCAGATGCTCTGTTTCATTGACTGACTGCTCGAAGTGCTGTTTCATCAAGTATAGATGTTCGGGACCACGAAGTCCCATAGATTCTCGAAAGTGCAAGACGCTTAAGAAAGCAAAATAAGGTGCCCGAGCAATTTCCTCAAGTACCCAAAAACGCTGAAAGTCACGTCCCTCATAAAGAAAATCTAAAATTGCAACGGTGATGTTTAAGACAATACTATTAAGTTTTTTCATTTTACCTCTAGTATGCGTTATTTAAACCCCATATTATTAAGTATACAATGGGTCCATAAATTAAAACTGTCTTTAGGAATAACATTTTCAGATCACTCAACATGAATTGTTCCAGTCATGCCTGCACCTTTATGTGGGGCACACCAAAAATTATAATCACCAGCTTCAGAAAATGCAATCTCAAAGTCTTCACCCGGTAACATTACCAGGGCATCATGACTTAACTCTGGATGATCTTCCACAACCACATTGTGTGGCGGAAGCATATTGTTAATAAAATGAACAGTATCACCAGCAGAGATAGTAACCTCTGAAGGTTCAAATATAAGATTTCCGCTAGCACCCATTACCACATCTGCGGCAAACACAGGAGTAGCAAGAAATAGTGTAGCAATTAATGCAAATAAAAACTTCATAATAGTCATACAACTACAGTATCTAGTCTCAATATTTGATGCAAATTATGAATAGTTTTCAGTTCCTGACTTACTTAAATGATGGATTCACAGGAGGCTCTCCATCTTTAGTTTCAAATTTTATTGGTGCCTGTTCTATGCGTATTGTCTGCGATGGTGCAGTCTGAGAAGCAGCTTGAATAAGTTTCTCCATGTCTGCTTTAGTTACACCACCGCCTCCACCATTACCATTAACTTTCTTCGCTGTCTGGACCCCAAAAGTACTCAGGACTCCGGTAAACACGCTGGCTATGAAGGTCGGATCCAGCTTCTGTTCTGGAATTCCTAATGCAGGTGGTAATTTAATATATGCCAGTGTAAGTATTCCTCCACTCCAAACCAGAATACCTAGACGGACAAATGTAGAGAGAATAGCGAGTTGCTCTTCCTTGTCATCCATCCCCTCTTTAAGTTTTTCGAGGAGACCCTTCTTCTCCTCTTCCCCTACTTTCTTTTCCATTTTAGTCTTGCTATGGGACCAAACAATCCACAGTTATATTTGTAGAATGTATTTTGTTGTAACGATCACAGAGTTCTTCACTTGAGACGTGTTCCCATTTATGATATGTACTCTTTAAAGCCGATATGTACTCTTGCCCATTGATACCACTGAGTTCAGTAGCAACAATGTTTTTGACAAGAACATCCCTTGTTAAATTAGACATACGATTGAATTGATACCCAATGAAAAATTTAGTAATAAAAGACAAAGATTGATAAAATCAAGAATTCTTCTTGGCTGATCTCACATGGACATAATGCTCAATTATTTAGAATATATCCACTCTCAACCAACCACTTTTTGGTCAATGGAGTAGGTGGATATACCTCCCACATAGGTCCATTTGCGCATGCAGCTAGTGCTTTTTCGGTCATTCCGGCAGTTTTGCCTGCCCATGTTGCTTCTGCTTCCCAAGGAACTGCATGTGCAGGATATGTCTGTTCTACGATTTCTTGCCAAATTCTTGGCACAGATTCTGTAGGAAGTATGATTGCTACAGTACTATTTTCAATTGTTCCTGCCATACAATCTTGAGCTGCATGCCATCCTTCATGTCTGACTACTGACATCAAATTTCCTGCCCTACCCATATGAACAGTATTCAGAAAAAAGTTATTACCTACTGTATGATACACACCCCGATGCCCCATTGGGAAATATCTAGGATGTCCTAAAAACACTTTAACTCCGATTTTGGTGAGAGAGGACAGCATCCTGTCAAACTCATCAGCAATAATACTATAATCAGAGTTTGGATGGAACTTCTGCACATCAGAAATATTTTTAATTTCGTGAACATCCCTTGTACACTCCCTCACTAACATACACCCCAGAGAGTCGTATGTATGATATCCTTTTGTTAAATTTTCTTCTGCTTTTACTGGCACAGTCATACCATGAGCTGCACCAAAAAGTAATCCCGCAAGTATATATTTAATCATAATAATGGTAATGCAGGTCCAGTTACACTAGGCAATTCTGGGATTGCACCCTCAACAGCTCCTGTGACTGAATCGGATATCATTTCTGTAACCATTTCCGTTGCTTTCTCTTTTGCCATATCCATAAGAGCAGCTCTATTGAGATAGACGTAAAGTCCTCCACCAAGAATAGAAGCTGACATTATGAAAGATGCAAGAGACAGCACATTGAATAGAATTTTCATTGTTCTGCGTAATAATTGTTCTTGAAATAATCTAAAATCCCATCACAATCATTATTACCTTGAGATACCCAATCATGGGCACACTCATAAATTGCTTGACTCTTGTATTTAGACAAGCGACTAGAATTTAAGTCGCTACCGTAACACTTTAACAAAATCGATAACGCCTTTCCACGAATTGCAAGGCGTTCATCTGTGTACCTCCAATCTTCAGTCATAATTTCCAAGTGCATTCAAATAAACTAATAGAAATACCAAACTTATATGCTTGAAATAAGATAGAAATCAACCCATTCATACCAAATTGGATTTGTAGAATAGGCCATCCAGAATACTCACACCATGATATACATCCTTGAAAGAGTGCCCATCGTTTGGTGAATAATAGTCGGACATACCAATCGTGTCCGTAATCTTCTTTATGATTAAATTTAATTAGTTTCATTACGAAATTGTCCCATACCAGTTCCAGATTGCCACAGTGGTGGTGTATTCTTTTGAATTGATGCCCAAGGAAGTTGCTGAGCAGTCATTCCATCTGAATACATTTCGTACATCAACTCATGAATATTGTCGGGCTCTTTAGTGTTTCCATTTTCATCATAAGTCCGTGCCATATCATTTTCAAATTTTTGAACAAGATAGTCCTTTGCTTCATCAGAAATGACTGCTGGACCAAACCAAGGATCATCAGAAAGAACTCTGGGAGCTGGGACAGTTTTGTGCTGTTTGTTGTCCATTTCAATACCTCTCAAGTTTGGTGTAGTATCCGTAAGCATATTTAGATCTATTTCCTTCAATTCCCCACCCCAGCCAACTATATGCTACTCCCATAAAATAATCATTGTTACCAACCAATCGTTCGAACCTCGTCAGATTTTTTAAAAATACTGGCTCAACAATCATATAACCAACCTGACATTCTAGTGAACTTGGATCACAATTATTTTTTTGAGCGTATTCGCCTAACCCAAAGTACCTACTGGGAGTTGTCCACTGAACAATTCCATAACCACCTTTCTTACAATTTTCGTAAGTAACTCTTGTTCCACCCTCACAAATATTTGCATTAAATCCACTTTCTTGCTTAATATTTCCCAAGATTACAGCAAGTGAATTTCTACTCTTTATATTAGTTTCTTCTTGTATCTTTCTCAATACAAACTTCTCCGAACTGGAGCAACCATTACACCTCCATCTGGGAGAGTATGTCTCTGCAGAGAGACTTATTGGCATCTGTTGAGAAGCCTCCTCTTGAGTAGCAGTGATCTTATTGGCACATGACACTAATGTCATTGATCCTAACAAGATCGCTAAACGAAAAAACACTTTTTGATCCATAGCTCACCAAATTATATGACAAAAAAAGAGGGGTGTCAACCCCTCAATACACTTCATATCAAAAATCAAATTTTACCCCAAGCTTACCGCCCCAATCAAGGATCTCATCACCATCCTTGTCTTCACCGTTGGTGATACCCGCAAGTTCACCGTAGAGACCCAGGGAATCAGTAGCGGCGTAAGTTACGCCAATCTTACCAGACAGTTCGGTTTCGGTGTCATCAGCTGCTTCACTATGAATAAATGAAGGGCCGCCTTGAACATAGAAACCAACATCATCTCCAGCAGTGCCTTCGAATCCCAGGTGAAAATCTGTAACTGCACCGATGTACTCGCCATCAGGATATGCAGCATTCGCTTCCACATTGATGTAGGGTCCAGCAACAGCAGCGCCAGCGGACAGAGAAAGAGCAGCAGATGCTGCGATTAGAGATTTGAACATTTAAAATACCTCACTAGATAAAAAGAAATTAGACTTACTCAAATAGTTGCGGAGGTTGTCTACAGGGGATAGTATAATTGCTTACTTATGTTTTGTCAAGCACTTCATCAAGAATTTTCGGAAACCCGGTACAAATAAGGATTATAATCCATGTAATCTTTAACATCAATATATGGACCATGCTCTTCCCAGAACTTCGTCAGAGCATCATGAGAGCCCCTGTGAAAGGCGTTAACATGATCTTGGTGTATATTTGACCGAAACTTTATATTATACAAAAATATTGGAAATGTAAATGTTTTTCCAGATTCTAAAATCAAATCTTCAGATACTGCCCTAGGCTTTACACCATTATCCAATTTATACTTATCGCCCCTAATATGATGCTTAATAATTTTAGCAGCATGGTTCCTTGTAATTAAATACACTGCTGCAGAGAAATCATTAATAAACTTCAGATGTAATCTTACATGAATATCACCAGTGCATATAGTTGTTAACTGCATACAATCCCAGTACAAAGGAAGATTATCAACTACATCTTGCCAGCAAAACTTCCATGTCTTCGCAATACTGAAATCTACATCATCTTCAACAATCATACAATACTCATCATCAGTATTTTCATAAAAGTCTTTCACTGCCTTGAGATGACTCATGCAACAACCGAGCTCACTCATAGATAAATTTTCTGGATATCTTCCACTCAAGAACCGTTGAACATTTCCAGACTTACCATCAAATGCAGAAATACGGACATGATTATCAATTTCCCAATAAGAAAATTGATCCTCCATATATTTGCGACGGTTAGTATCAGAATCAAGATTTATCCAATAAACCTTGGGAAACCCCTCTAGTTTGTTCTTAGTCATCATAGAAAATAATTTACAAGTTTTTCTCTATCACTTTTCATAAAAGATAAAACAACTCTCAAATCTTCTGGAAGATTTTCCCATAATTTTCTCATCTCTTGAGCCGCAGATGTTTTATTATATGCGGTTCCTTTATCATGTTCTACAACATGATTATAATCCCGTATTACAGGACGTTTCTTTAAGAAAGATATCCCATTCATGACTAGATCCCATCCCCAACCCATTTTCATTTGCTCATGGGTCATAAATGAATCCAAATTGCGAGAATAATACTCATCAATAATGTCTCTATGAATAAACCATACTGTTTCATCAGTACATGCCACCATTTTTATATTAGGATCATTAGAAATAATGCCATTAATATCAGTATTTTCTGGAGTATACCAGATGTTAGTAATATCTGGAGCATATACACCCCAATCATAACTATCAAAGTAATGTATAGCATCATTCACAAGAGCATTGTAATTATCAAATACAGTATCACCCTGGCAATGCATTAAAACTTTCTTATTATCTTGAAATAGTTCTAGTGCTTTACGAAACTGAGATGTAAAGTATGCTTCATCACCAAGATCAATCCATCCTTCACGAGTATTATTATCATCACTATTGATAACAAGAACATCATCAAAGATTTCTTTTAACTGATCTTCTATGACACACGTCTTCTCAAATTTATTCTTCCAATTGAAAACGAAAGGTTGTATATCTTTTATTTCCATTTAAATATCAAATACTTCTTCAAGTATATCACAATAGCCCATTTCCGTCATTGGACGATGATACATATCAATAAATTCCTTACATGCTTTTTTAGAAAAATAATTTTTCCAGTATCCAGTTTTCATCTTCGAGTAAAAATTATCACCGCTCTTCTTTTTAGATTTAGCAAACTCTTCTTGTTTTTTGAACCCTGCTAAAACAGGTTTACGATCAACCTGTAAGAAGTCAGAAATTATATTTGAAGTTGACTCTTGATTATCAACCAAGTCCTCATACTTAATGCTTAAAACAGGAACCTCTGCAGAATCATAGCTTCTAGCAAAATTGCACCAAGGTCCAGAAGTTACATAGAAATTATAAAATACTGTGCCACTAGATGCAAATCGATATAAAACATCGTCAAGATGAGTTTTCTCCCTCAATGTATCAATTTTCATATCCTCCAAAAAATTGCCTCGGGTGTAATTATACTCGGGCATTAATCTATTAAGTGCTATGGCAGATACTTGAGGCAATCTACCATACTCTGCCCACTGAACCCTAAAGTAGTTCAATCCACTAAGAAGAGTATCAAAAGGATTTCTGACAATTGTTATAACCTCACTCACCCCACCAAAATAGGAATTGCTAAGATTCTCTGAATACAAATTGCATTGATGAGTTTTAACACAAACTCTACTCTCCTTAAACAATGGATTTGCAGGAGGTATCCTTTGCATTTGATATACATCATAAAATTTTGAAGGAGAATTGGAGTCGCACTTATGCGATCTATCACAATAATCCCAGGTAGGATCCACTTCCTTTCCAGCATAAAGAAAAGAGTGTCCAATTAAAGTATTACCTGATTTAGGATATCCAGCGAATAGTACAGTTTTCATTAGACGATAGAAGATAAAATAAAAGGAGAGATTTCTCTCTCCTCATGTTCAAAGATTTTTTGAGCCCGATAGATTTTTCTGAAGGAGTTCTACAATTCGATCAACTCTCTCTTCAAGTGCAGTAGATCCAGAACTTGTCTTGGCAGATTCAAGAGACTTTACTTTAGTCTCAAGAGTTTTTACCTTTCTCACAAGTCTCTGAATTTCTCCCTTGAGACCTTCAATTTCACTAGATGATTCAGTTTTCATCTCTGGTTTGGGTTGAAGCTTCACTTCAGTTTTTGTGCTGTCCATTTTAAGTTTCATAATTCGTTTTTATTTATAAAAGGGTACTTGACTCCACCAGGGCAGGTTTCAGGTCACTCCGCGACCGCGAGCAGTAACTACATCATCAGTTACATAGCAAGGAACTCCGTCAGGATCAAGCCAACATGTATAATCATGATCTTCCATAGCAGTCATTAACTGCATTTCATTATCACATAGATACATGTCTTTGTAACGTCCGGTGTAAGAATCCACCTTCTGAATACGACAATCTGGTTTTCCATTAATTTCCAAGGTGCCAGCTTGAATATAACGATAAGGGAAACGCTCAAGAAGAACTTGCATCATGCCTCCATGTGAGTGTGGTTACTACATTGAAGAAGTTTCTTGTATACGGAAAGAGTTGCATCCTTATTCCAATACTGTTTTTCTTCTTCGGGAACCTTAGAAAACCATTCTTCAGGATTATCTTCTGTTACATAATCAATATAACAAAGAAGAGCATTGATTTCATCAAATGACAGCTCTAGAGTTTGATTTGGAATTTTCATTTCAATAAACTCCAATAGACTGAAGATCTTCATAAAGGTAATCAATTAGAATTTCATAGTCATCCTCAGGATCTCCGGAGAACACAACTCCTTCACCTTGGTAATATCGCATAACTTTTTTATAAAGTTTTGGATTTTTTACGCCAAGGTGAACTTCTCCATTTGCAACCTCTCGCAAGAGGTTTACATCTTTCTTGAATTTTTCTACGAGTGTCATTTTGAATGAATGTTGACTTTACTATTATAAAGGATGACAGATTTACTGTCAATGGGGGTCGCGAGGATCGAACTCGCCTTAGCCGAATTATGAGTTCGGTGCATTCACCAGATTGCTAGACCCCCAGAAAATCACGATGCTTCGTTGTGATCGGTGTACATCTTGATTACATCAAAGTGGTCTGCAGGGACCATAACAGCTTTATTTCCATCTCCATTTATTATACCAAGAACTTCTCCATCTTCAACCCTTTGCATAAGTTCATCCCAGTTTTGCTGCCAATATTCTACTGTGTGGAACTCAATGTTTTCTTCCATTTAAAAAAAATTGATAAAACAATCGGGATGATAGGATTCGAACCTACGGCCACTCGCTCCCAAAGCGAGTGCTCTACCAAACTGAGCTACATCCCGATGAGATTATTATACAAGAATAAGTAGGATTGGTCAACCTACTTATTCAAGTTAAATTAGATATCAATATCCTTTTTCATTTGAGCAAAAGCATCTTGCCTACCCTTTATCATTCCTTCAATAAAACCTGCTCTTTTCTCCCAGGTATCTCCAGTATCTGATCCCCTCTTAGGATTAATACATCTATGATCACCCAACTTATTGCAAACTAATCCAGCAAGATCATCTTCAGAATTTTCACTTGAAGCACCAGTTGCCCATACATGTTTCCCATTTAACCATACAGCTTCACACTTCTCACATTGCTTTCTTTCCAATCTAAAATCAGAAAATTCTTTGTCAGACATGATTTTTCTCCTGTTGAGATTTAAATTCCTTTCTATCCTTTTCCAGTTCCCTTTCAATCTTTTTCTTGAACATCCACAATCTAAAGTTTAAAAAGGCATACCTGGTATTAAGGTCAATAAAAGCAATTAATCTCATAGTAGCATCATATCCTCCAGCAAGCAATAATACAATAAAGATTAAGACCAGCAGATAGAATAATGTCATATAATTTAATTACTTGTAGATATTTAGTTGTAACGGAAGAGAGAGGATTCGAACCTCCGGAGGACTTGCACCCTCGCCAGTTTTCAAGACTGGAGCCATAAACCACTCGACCACTCTTCCTTATCGCTCTTCAAAATCAAGACGACGAACTTTACGCTGTCGTCGTGCCTCCTGATAAGCAAGATCAGAAGCAGAAAGTTGATCACCAACCTTTTGCTTTGTATAGTTTAACATAACAACATCATTTAAGTCAACTGCGGATACTTTATCTTCTTTGACTGTCATCATATTTTGACACCCACAAACCTGAGTTTTTGTATTACTTACTATTTCTGTATTACATACTTTGCATCTTACGATAATCATTTTTCATGGTCCTCCTATTGGGAATGCAAGATGAGGGATTCGAACCCCCGACAACCTCGGTGTAAACGAGACACTCTACCACTGAGTTAATCTTGCAAGCTGGCCCGGCTGGGATCGAACCAGCGACAACTTGATTAACAGTCAAGCGTTCTACCGCTGAACTACAGGCCATTGAAGCCCCCAATGAAGGGGCAAGTGTGATCAGCTTTCAGCAGTTACACGTACTTCAGATTTAATTGCTGTAAGCCAAGTGTTTAGTTGGTCAACAAGAACATCATCATCAGGATTTTCAAAATTCATATTTACACGAGAAATGGTGTTGTGATTGTCATCACGAAGATCATAGCTCAAATCATAAGAAGCGTTCATTTAAATCAGAAGCATAGGACAGTAGAGGATAAAATCCTCAAGCGGAATACCGGATTCGAACCGGTGACGTTCAGCTTGGAAGGCTGACATTCTACCGCTGAATTAATTCCGCAGTAATGTGGTAATTATAAACTGTTGTCATATATTTGTCAAGTTTTAACCAAAAGTAAATGCTTTCCATTCCGAAACCTTTGTACGCTCCAGTTCTAGCATTACTTTACTTGAAGGAGCTTTAGGCTGAGAACGAAGTTTCATATTCGTCTCATGCAAATACTTGTTACCTTTTGCAACATTGCACTTATCGCAACATGCAACTAAATTTTCCCAGGTGTCTTTTCCCCCTCGACTCCTTGGTATTACATGATCGATAGTTAAATCTCTTGTAGAACCACAATACTGGCAGGAATAACCATCCCTTTTATATATCATGTTTCTTGTAGGAGTTGTTTCAGAAAATCTAAGAAATGGAATTCTAACATAGTTAACAAGACGAATAACTCTCTTAGAGATGAGAGTAGCTTTTTCTTTAAATAACAAAATTACCGCCCTCTTCCAATTAGTAAATTGAAGTGGTTCATAGGAACTGTTCAATACCAAAATCGTAGAGTGCGGTTCTACCATTTCCATAAAAATTCTTTATCCTCAAATATATTTATTGGGGAACGACTCAGGTAGGATTCGAACCTACGACCGACTGCTTAGAAGGCAGTTGCTCTATCCAGCTGAGCTACTGAGTCAAAAAAGGCGGGATAGAAGGGGCTCGAACCCTCGACCCCCAGCGTGACAGGCTGGTGCTCTAACCAACTGAGCTACTACCCCTTAACTGATTCCATCGTTCATGTAATCAACGTAATCATTATACTGCTCCTCTGTGATCCTGTCAACAACAATAATGTCCTGACCTTCTAGATCCATGTTCAACCACTCGTCAAACTCATCAACAATAGAAAGCTTATCATAGATTTGATCAACGCAATCCATTTCATCGATACGGGTCTTTGCCCAAACAACAACAGAATCTACTAAATCTTCAGTCTTTGCCATAGTAATCTTTTCGGAAGTACCTTGAGAGGATGTTGCTATTGTAGAACGCTGGTTGCCCCGTGTCAAGTGATTCTGTGAGAACTCCATTGATAAAGAGCTGTCTCGTTTCCTCGAAATTAGTTCTTCCTGCCGTCTTATGTAATGAGAGAATGGTTCTACTAAAATTTTCTTTTCCAAATTTTTCAACATCCTCTTTAAGCTCTGGGCAAGACCCATAGTATTTCCTCCAATCAGATTCTTTTTTTACTCTTCTTTTTTTTCCTGGCGGTTTTCTGAATGACCAAAAATACTTTCTACCAATATATTTCCGTCCGTTTTGTATGTTTGTGATGAGATAAACAAAACCAAAATAATCCCCAATATCCTTCCCAGCAAAAGCCACACCATTATATTTCCAAGGATTTTCATAATCAATATCTATACTCATTGAGCAAATCTAACACTTTGTTCATGTATTTATGACCAAAATCCTTCTCCCCCTGCCATACTGTTGACGGTTCTTCATCAATGTCTTTCTTTAACTTTAGAATTTTTATAATGAACTCATCTTTAGTAAGCTGATTACGAGGCATTTTACAATTCAAGCGTCTTATACTATTTAAGCACCAAATTGGCCATCTTTCAAGTTAGGTCTTGATTCTCCAATAATAGGAGTTAATGGTTCAATAGAATCCATCTCCTCCCATATTTCCTCAAAGCTTAAATCCTGAGAAGGTGTTTTCTTTAACATCTTGGCGAATTCCTCCGACGACATAGCTTTCTACCTCCGTTTCTTGTGGTGCTACCTGAAGTCCTTTAGATGAGATCCAGTGTTGTGTCCATGGGAGAGGATTATTTTTTGCCGCAATATCATACTTTGGCCTCAAGCCAATCGCTTTTAATCGACGGTTAGCAATCCACTCAACATATTTTTTAAGTAATTTGTCATTAAGACCAATCATACTACCATCTTTGAACAGATACTCTGCCCATCTCTTCTCCTCGTTAACTGCCCGATCAAACATCCTATACGTCCAATCTTCTTCCTCTTTCATGATCTGTTGCATCTCTGGATCATCACCCTGTCTCCATTTATTAAGTACATTTTGCGTGATTGCAAGATGCTGGTTCTCATCTCTGGCGATAAGCGAGATAATTTTTGCGGATCCTTCCATAAGTTTAAGTTCACCAAATGCAAAGCTGCAAGCGAAACTAACATAGAAACGAATACCTTCTAAAACATTTACATTTGCCATTGCTCTATATAGCTTTCTCTTCAATTCATACCTTTCAGTTTGACCAGTATAGTGGCCTTCTGCTGCTAGCTCCCACATGATACCATTATCATATTGGTGAGCACCCTGAATGAAATCATTATATGCCTCTGTAACACTCCTAGCTCGCTCTAGGATGTGCGGATCAGTGACAATATGATCAAATACTTCGGATGGGTCGGAATAAATGTTTTTAATCACATAAGTATAAGATCTGCTATGGATCATTTCCATAAATCCCCACACTTCCATACAAGCCTCTAGCTCGGGAAGAGAGCAATATGGAATAAATGCCATTCCAGGACCACGTCCTTGAATAGAATCAAGCATAATCTGATACTTCAAATTAGAAGTATAGATATGCTTTTGCTCTGGACGAAGAGTTTGATAATCTCCACGATCTTTTTGCAGAGACACTTCCTCTGGTCTCCAGAAATAACTCAATTGTTGAGTAGTGAGTTTATCAAATACTGGATATTTGTATGAATCGTATCTTTGTACTCCTAAAGGTTTGCCTAGAAACATTGGTTGTTTCTTAATATTCACTTGTTCTGTGTTAAAAACAGTCATGCCTTTAACTTGTGTAATAACACTATCTTCTGAAGAAACTTTAAACTGCACAGGATTCACACTCTCCCTCCTCTGATTGTAGTATGTCGTTTACTAAATCTTTCAACAATGGTTTCTCTTCTTCGCCATCATCTGACTTAAGGTCATATGTATTTTGATAGTAAGAGGTTTTCCACCCATACTTATATGTAGTTAAAAGATCGGATGCCATTTGAGAAACTGGAACTTCATTGTCACTATAATTTTCAGGATTGTAGCTCCAGTTACCAGATATGGCTTGGTCAAAAAACTTTTGCATAACAGAGACTACATTAATGTATCCTCTGTTATCTTTCATGTCCCAAAGAAGTGTATAGTTATTCTTCAGGGTAGAGTATTGTGGAACAATTTGCTTAAGAGGCCCCTTCTTTGATTTTTTAACGGACAAGTAGCCTCTAGGTGGCTCAATTCCATTTGTTGCGTTTGACACAACGGAACTGCTCTCCGATGGCATCTGTGCGGACAATGTAGAGTGTCTGAGCCCATGTTCCAAGATAGATTTCCTAAGATCCTCCCAATCATGCTCATACTTAATACTTGTAATTTCATCAACATCTTTCTTGTATGTATCGATAGGTAGGATCCCATCAGAATATTTTGTACGTCCAAAGTTTGTACAATGACCCTTCTCTTTGGCTAGTTGATTTGATGCTTTGAGTAAGAAGAATTGAAAGGATTCTGATAACAAATGAACAGCATTCCAAGCTTCTTGAGAATCATAATTGAAACCCAACTTAGCAAGATAATGAGCTAAACCAATAAAACCTATGCCAAGTGACCTACGAGCCTTTGTAGCCTCTTCTGCGGCCCTTACAGGATACTCCTGGTAATCGATCAACTCCTCCAATGACCTGACAGATAGATCGCACAACTCCTCCAACTCATCATCAGATTTTACTTTACCCACATTAATAGCAGAAAGAATACACAGTGCAATCTCTCCTGATGGATCATCAATATGCTGAATTGGATATGTGGGCAGAGTGATCTCTTGGCAGAGATTACTCATCTCAATCTTATCCTTAAATGAAGAGTGAGAATTGCAGTGATCAATATTCATAATGTAAATACGACCAGTCTCTGCTCTTTCTTTTAAGATGTCCAAAATGAGCTTTTGAGCTCCAATAGTTTTTCTCGGAATAGACTGATTTCGTTCATAATCCAAATATAGACTATCAAATCTATCAGTGCCAAAAGCATCATGAAGACCAGGAACGTCGTGAGGACTGAAGAGAGTAATTTCTCCATTTGAGATGAAACGCTCATAAAACAGTTTGCTAATTTGGATACTGTAATCTAGTTTGCGAACACGATTGTCTTCTGTCCCCTTATTATTCTTAAGAACAATAATATCTTCTATTTCTTGGTGCCAGATTGGGAAGTGGACAGTCGCTGAGCCACCTCGAATTCCATTTTGTGTACAGCACCTGACAGTTGATTCAAACTTTTTAAGGAATGGTATAACACCTGTGTGTTGAACTTCGCCGCCTCGGATTTTACTGTTGATGCCACGGATTCTGCCTGCGTTGATACCGATGCCCGCCCTTTGTGCAACATATTTGCCAATAGCCATATCAGAGCTAAAGATGCTATCGAGGGTGTCATCAACATCAACAAGAACACAGCTAGCAAATTGTCGAAGTGGAGTTCGCACTCCTGCCATGATAGGTGTGGGAATGTTGATTTTGTGCTTTGAGATTGCGTTGTAGTATCGTCTGACATAGTCGAGCCTCGTTTCTTTTGGATAGTCTGCAAATATAGTCAAAGCAATCATCATGTACATGAACTGAGGTGTCTCGTAAACACCACCAGTACTACGATCCTGTACAAGATATTTATCTACAACCTGACGTAAGCCAGCATAGGTAAACAAGAAGTCCCTATCATGATCAATAAAAGTATCTACCTTTCTTATTTCTTCTTGCGAATACTTGATAAAGATTTCCTTATCATAAACATCAATTGATGTGCAATTAAGAATATGATCTTCTATGGTAGGAAATTCTCTCATCTTACCATAAAGTTGCTTTCTAAGGGAAAACAAAAGTAATCTAGCAGCAACATATTGATAGTTTGGATGATCCAAGTCAATAAGATCTGAGGCAGCGCGAATCAAAATCTTTTGAATTTCTTCAGTCGTAATACCATCATAAAACTCTATACCAGACTTCATCTCAACCTGACTTGCAGAGACCCCTGCAAGGCCCCTGCATGCCTCCTCAACCATCAAGTGCATCTTGTCAAGATCAAGTGGCTCAATTAATCCATTTCGCTTTTTAACTGTTAAATTAGTCATATTTTTTTCCAAGTGTTAAATTTGACAAGTGCTTCAAGTCCTGAATATATATTCGATTCTACCATAGTCTGTACGTCATGCCCCGATAAAACCATATCATTGATGTCCTTTTCAACAATATTAGATGGCCAAATCACTACGGGATCACCAGACTCGATTGTTTTTCTAATTCGGTTGACAATCTCTCTACTCCGTGGTTCATTATCATAGATCCAGACAGGATTGCAAATGCCCCAACGACGCACATCAGCATCAGCTCCGCACATAGCAATCGCGTTGCGAATGAACGTCGAGTCAAACGGACCTTCGGTGACGAATACATTTTTATCCTTTTGTACTTGATCAATCCCGTAGATTTTTGGTGAATCATCGTTTAGCATTATAGTAATGTACTTGATTGAGTTGGAGCTTAAAGCTCTACCCTGAAATCCAATAAGCTTATTTTCATAATATAAAGGGATTATAATTCTACTCTCTTTATATAAATTATCATAGTCCAAATCAAAGGACTTAATAAATCCAGAAAAATCTTCAGAATAATAAAATTTATCTGGATTTAACTTCCTATTCTTTAGATACTCAGCTGCCAATTTATTTTCTGAGCATAAGGGAAGATTTATTTTTCTTTTAAATACAGGTCTTTTGAATTCGAATTTTGGATCTTCAACTGTTGTTGCTCTGCCAGTTAATCCTCCTTTAAATCTTTCCATGATATACTGACGATGTATAACTGGATCGATCTTTTTCAGAAAATTATTAAATGTCATGGAGGAACCACAATTATGACATCTAAAATTTACATCAGATTTAACAGAGTATAGGTATCCTCTGGTCTTTGATTTATTTTTCTTTGAGTCCCCACAAACTGGACAACGAAAATTATAAAGGCCAGGCTTGACCTTTTTAAACTTTTCTAATCTTACTGCGATGAGATTAACAAATTTGGAATCAATATGATTCATTAAGTAATTTTTCTCTCTTTGTATTATAGCAAAGAACTAGGTCTAGGTCAACGATCTATTTCCCAAAACTCTTGCAGTAAATAAAAATTACCATCCATTTCATCATAATCTATGATGACAGAAGTGATTATTGATGTCCACTTAATAACAACATTAGAAGTTCTAATCAAACAATAGTCTTGTTTTGTCTGATTAGTCTTTTCCATCTTATCTAACCTGCTGGATTGTTGCTTGTGGAATTGTTGGAATAACTTTTGGGCCTATTACTTGCAAAACATTTAGGATGACCATACCTGAAGCGACTACTCCTAAAGTTACCCAACGAAACTTTGATAAAGATTCAACCTTTGTTTGTAAAGAATCAAAATCATTCTGCATTTTATCAACTAGTCTCAAGGTGGAGTCAGAAGTTTTTTCGCCTTCATCTAACCTATTCTCATGCCTTTCCAAAATAATTGCAACCTTATTACTACTTTCTTGTATCGATGATACTGCTCTTTCTAGTTTATCAAGCATCTCTTTTGAGAGGTCCTCGTAAATTGACAATTTTGACTCTAATACTTCTAATTTTCCAAGACCGAACATATTAGTTACCTAAAGATTTGACCCACTTTTTATAATTAGATGGAACTTTTCTAAAGTCAGTTTTTCCTTTTTTTCCTCTGAATTTCATTAATGGATCATATCCTGCAACAGGACCTTCGGAATCAGATTTTGATGAAAAACCAGCGGCACCAGGAGTACTTTGAGTAGTCATACCACCCATCATCTCCCGTAAATTATTTATTAATTTACTATAGTTGCGATCTCTCATTGTAAGACGTTTCTAGAATTTGCAAACACTTTTTATCAATAGGAATATCATGAATATAGCACTTTGGATGATCAGGAAGACGATTTAAAAATATCAAAAAACTTTTCATGGTCCCCCACATATCTTCATCAATCTTAAAAAATAGCATTGGTGTTGCAGCATCACCAAATATATTATACAAAACAATAAAATGATTGATGATTAAATGAGTTTTCAATTCTCCTGTTTTATTATACCTTTTGAGAAGCCTCTTAATGTACTTAAAATGATTAAGATCCTTGTCAAAATCATCCTTAGTTACTGCTTGAGGATTCTCATAATTTTTTATAGCAAACAGGAGAAAATTCCCTTCATTCAACTCACTAAAAATCATCTATCACTATTAGCTAGGTGGATATGTTGGAGCATTGCCAGTTGTAATACCTGACATTGAGACCAGAACTTCTTTCTTAACTCTCAACTCTCCCTGAGCATCGGTATATGTTGTAACACCAACCCAGCCCACACCGGTTTCATACTGAGTTCCTGTAGAAACTCCATCCTTGTCAACACCATAAACAAATGAATCATAATCACTATGTGTCTGATTGTAGTGAGAATCAAGAACAGTAAACTTAGGACACTGGCTTACAGTAAATGGCTCATCAGCGATTGCTGCACCACTAAGTCCCGCAGTAGAATCTATTTTTAATTCAGTTGCGCTCTCAATACTTAAAATTACAGCATCGCCAAAATAAGTACCTGCACGATCGCCAAAACGAATAACATCGCCAACTGCAGCTGAACCTGCGTCTCCAAATGCTGTTCCGCTTCCGGTTACAACACCGGTATCATAATTTAAAGATACTGTTCCTGCAGAGGTAACAGCATCACTATTTCCCCAAAGTGCCATATGCTTGTCCTGAAATAATTTCCTATTAGTATTTATCTTTTATCATTCTTCTCTGGTTTCGATTGCTTTTGCAACCGCTTCCAGAAGTTTATCGTCCATATCAGTCTTAGTAAGTTTTACTGCCTTGGCAAGAATGACGAGACAGATCTCAATTAGCTTCTCCCCAAGTTCCTCATTTTCAGGAATTTTGGCAACTGCGTCAGTAATAATTTTAGATGCAATTGGCAGTAAGATTGCAAACATTGTTTTTACCTCAAATACTATATTCTATATAGTCGATTAATCTACTACATTAGTCAAACCTTGATCCAATTTCAGGTTTTGGTGCTCTCTGCTTAGAAAGCTTGCCTTTGATTTTATCGACAGGAGTTACACCTTTGCGATCTTTTTCACCTTTTACTTTTTTCTTTCCTTGAGGTGGAATTGCATTACCTCTGGAGGACATTAGACCACCAGTCTTACGCAGTTCACTAGATACTTTATCAAAAGCAGATTTGCCAGTTCTAGTTCCACCCCTTTCAGATGAATTGCCAGTCTTGAAGTCTTTACCAGTTTCTTTTGCGTAGCGTGTACGCTCATCAATAGGGTTTATTTTTGGAAGTTTTGCACCTGTCTTTTTTGGCTGATCTTTCTTTGGGTAAACTTTTCTACCCTTTTCACCTGGCAGTATTGGTCCACCCTGGACATTCTCAATTGCAACTTCCTCGGTTGCATCTTTTCTGATTGCAGTTTCTTTGTCTTGACGACGCTGAGTGCCAACAACTGCGTTCAATCTTCTCTTAAGTTTTTTACCGGCTTCTGGTCTGTCTCCCCAGTCTCTAGTGTCTGGATGCTTATCCTTCCAGTCATCATGCTTCCCAATGTCCCTCTCTCTACTCTTTGGCAGTCTTGTTGGTTTGGGAGCTCCTTTCGCTTCATCTACTATGTAAGGGGAAGTAACTTCATATGCAGCCTTCAGCCTTTCTTTAAGACGAAGCCTCATATCATCCTCTCCTGTTTCCAACTGATTAGTCAGGTGGTCAGCAGCCTTGTAGTTCTTGTCGCCTGCCTTGTACTTCTGATATGCAGGAGTGTTGCCTGCTTTATCAGCATTAGTGACAACCAGGCGCTTGTCCTTTGGCTTTTCCTCCTTAGCAGGAGTTCCACCATATACTACTGCCTCATCAACTTCAACCTCTTCAGTCGCTACTTTATGAGCAACCTTAGCAGCATTCCCCGCCATCTTCACACCTTCTCCAGCTCCTTTGGCAACTGCACCTGCAACCTTCCCTGCTTTCTTAAGAGTTTTGCCCGTTTCGTTGGACAATTTCTTAGCAGTAGCCATTGCTTTATTATGGCGTTCAATTCCTTTTACAACAGCATCTCCAACTCTGTCGAGCAAACCTCTCTTCTTAGGCTGCTGTTTCTTAGCAGTATCAACTGCTTTTGCCCTATCAGATTGGCTCTTCAAGGCAGCCGTCATTCCCGATGGTTTAGAACTACCAGATTCTGAATCTCTTCTTGCCTGCTTCTCTTTACGAAGTCTCTTGATTGCTGATGTTCTAGCACCTCCCCTAAGAGAACCAACGGACTTACCAGTTTTAGTTACTGGTTCTACTCTAACACCACCTGCTCTTGCTTCTGTAAGAACTTCCTCGCCAAGTTCATAAACATACTCTACGAAGGATTCAAGACCAAGCTCTTCAATCAGAATTTCGATACCATCTTCATTAAGACCTTCCTCAATGAAATATTCTGCTGCTGTATTTGCTACCCATTGAACCTCTTCATCATGCTGCAAAAAGTTTACAAATTTCTCATGCTCCCTCTGCCTGAGTTTCTTTGAAGCCATCTTTCCAGCATCACGATTCAATCTTTGTTGTGGTGTAGGTGCTTCTTTGTCTTTCTCCTCAGATGCCATGCTGCCTGTTGGACCATTTTCAAAGTGTGGGTTCTTCATAGAAGTTCCCTTCTTCTTCATATCCTCAATGGCTTTTTCGTTATTCTTCTGACGTTTCTTCAGGTTAGGCTCAAGATAGGTATCATCTCTTCTCTCAGAAACCTCAGTGAATTCCACAATGGTCCCACCCAGATACTCAATACCTTCTTTGAAGTCTGGATTTATTTTGATGATTGATGAATTATCTACTGGACCATCAGTGATCTTTTCTGAATTATTCTTCAGAGATTTTTTTTTTTTTCAACCTCTATGAGGATCCCTTCACCTAGAGTTTCAGTTAATTCCGATCTCCAATCAGAATATCCTTCTGGAACACAATTAGGAACATCCCGACCATTCTTCTTCTTAGTTCCCTTTGCAGTATACCCATCCCAGCAAGTAGATGCTCCAACATTTTCTCTTGCTTTCCTCATCTTAGACTTCTTAGCCTCATCAACCAAATCACCTTCTGGTTCGTGACTTGACTTTACACAATTGGGAACAGATCTTCCATTCTTCATCTTGGTCCCCTTTGCCTTATAGCCAGTCCAGCAAGATGGCTTATTTGGATCCATACCAATATTTTTACGTGCTTGCTTCAGGCTAGCTTTTTTAGCTTCATCAACAGCTTCTACTTCTTCTTTATTACAATCTTTCTTGTCCTTCTTTTGCTTATCTTCCTTTCCCATTGCTTTGCCAATAGCCTTGCGCTTATTCGCCAGATATGAATCCGACTCATCTTCATCACCATCATTATCAATGTCACCATCTTCCTGACCCACTGGATCAAGTGTCTTTTCTTTCTTTTTCTCCACAATTTGATCTAGATATACACTAGATAATTCGTTCAGATGTACGGCCATTTTGACAATCAACTAACTTTCCTATATTTATTTATAAAAATTTTGACACTTGAAGTATCTACCTGCGGCTCATAATAATATTCATAATATTCACATACATCTCTTATCCATGACTTGAACATTTGCTGCTCTTCAGTCACGCAAATTAAATGATTAGTTCCTCTACGAATAATATCACCAACTAATCCAGTATTCATGTTCTGAACCGTATCTCCCACATTATAAATTTGATTACTCATATATTTTTCTCTGAGTACATTTGGATACAACTTGGGCGCAACTTCCCAATTCTCTACGACACGACCCTTTGCCTTCTGCTTCCTCCTATTCTCATCCTTCTTCTCTTTCTGCTTCTTAGTTTTCTTAGGTGATGCAGTCATGCCCTGTTGAACAGCATCAAACAGCCCCATTGCATCTTCGTCATCAAGAGACTTAGGAGTTCCTCTGCGGAATGTTTTAAAATCATTACTCAGAACTGCCTTTCTCATCTTAGATGCAGACATCCCTTCAACACCCTCTGCATCAGCATCACGAACGCCAGCAGATATTACACGAATCTCTTCGAAGTTATATAAGCTATTCTCTTCTTTACCGTTATACTTGTTTGCTAAACTTTCAAACTCTGCCTGACGATCAGAACCAACAACGATATTGATTTTCGTATAACCATCCTCTGCAGCAAGAACAAGAACATTGAAGATAGTATCCATCTTCTTATCATTGATAATGTTCTCCTCAAACTCAGGGAACATCTTCTTCATGTACTGAACTTTGATATTTGTATCCAAAGGGTTTTTCTTTGGATCTACAGTTCTTGAAGGATAGATTTTTAAATCTGCATCAACAGAAACTCTCTGTGCAGTCTTAAACAGACGTTCATGCCCAATCGTTGGCGGATTGAATCGACCAAAAACAATAGTGACAGTATCAGAAAACTCACCTTGACCAACTTCTATATCTTTTTTAGCACCTTGTGGTGTAGTTGGTGTGACTGGCTTTTTTTGCCTTGGGGCAAGCTGCTGAGTTGCAGGACCACCAGCTCTCTGTGGCTGTTCCTCCTGCTTCTTGTCTCTAGGCGTCATGTAGAGAAGCTTACCCTTCTCAGTTCTAGCAACAAGTTCTCCGTTCACAGGATTGATCCAGCCAGCTTTCTGCTTATCATACACCAAACCCTTCTGCATTGCTTCCTTTGCAGCACCGGTTTTGTTAAGTTCTGCTAAAAATTCAGAAAACCTTTTCATTAATTTAACACTTCCCTATACTTGGTATTTAGCCAAATTAAAACTATTAAAAATGGAGAATAGGAGACTCGAACTCCTGACAGCCTGCTTGCAAAGCAGGTGCTCTACCAACTGAGCTAATTCCCCGATGTAATCATTATATAGTAATTCAATTCAAGTGTCAATAAATTATTATTCTGTTATTTCAAGAACCATCTTGACATCATCCGCATCAAACACATTAGCCATGAGCCACTCTGCTTCTTCATATGATTCCGCTACACCATTCTCAACAATAAAATCAAGCATTATATCATATGCATCATAACTATTTGACATTGTCACCTGTGGTCTCATTTCCTTTCTTTCTTGTTTCTTCCTAGCAGAATTAAATACACCAGCAGCCTTACCAGTAGTAGTTAGCACTTTCCTACCCAAGGATTTGATATTTTTCTTGGAAATGGAGCTACCAACTTTATCTCTAATCTGTTTGACTTTATGTGCAAATTTATCCACTTTCTCACCAGTCTTTGTTTTGTAACCAAAGCTAGAAGAAGATCCAGAGGAGCTGCTAGATGGAGAAGAGGAACTACTAGAACTAGAAGAGGGGCTAGGTTTTCTATCTGAAGCCCTATCATCCCCCGATGTCATCTTTGCCCTTACTGGTGCCCCACTAACAGTTACCTTGGCTGTAGTTTTTTTGACACTTTTAGAAACTTTATTCGCTGGAGAAGAGCTTTTACCTTTACCAATCTTAATTGATTTAGAGGAACTACTGGAAGATCCACCAGATAAAGCCCTTCCCATACTAGCAGATTTACTTCTCGCTACTGCATCGGAGTGATCTGCGTCAGTTGTTTTAGATGCCTTAGATGCAGTCTCTCTAGCAGATCTGGTTGAATCTTCAGAAGATTTGGCAGCCAACCTTTTAGCTCTCAGTTCAGCTTGAGCTTTTTCCTTTTTAGAAGGAGGTTTGCTAGCTGCCTTGTCATCATCTTTGGAGTAGGTTTTGACTTTCAATTCGTCATAAGATTGTGTTGGCTTCCTTCTTGTAGCTGGTCTTGGTGTTTCTGCTATAAAAGAATCATCAAAATCATCAAATGCTTGATCAATTTCTTCTAGAGTGAAGCCTTCATCAAGAAGCTCATAAACAGCTTCTTCTACTGCTTCATCAATATCTGAATCACTGAGAAGATCAATATCTTCTTTGAAAAAGAAAGTTTCTTCTTCTTGACCGTATATATTAGTATAAGCC
>VMHT01065330.1_pt1 | contig 80023 bp, 74 predicted proteins | sample 4693611 | NCBI WGS metagenome assembly VMHT01 (sample SAMN12280063, study PRJNA550983) | marine metagenome | isolation source: seawater sampled from same location over 5 years 0.02-0.2 micron viral filtrate | place: USA: collected off the coast of southern California halfway between the port... ...
GCGGTTACATTTCGCACCGTGTTTCCGCAGGCTTCACGCAAAGTAATATCATCCTTTTCCAGTTGCGCCCAAAGCTCTGGTGTTCTATCTAAACTCACGTGGTGAATTTGGATATCCTGGCGCGTGGTGATATGCAAACGCCCTTTAGAATATTCATCTGAAACATCAGCAATTCTATGCAGTTGTTCTGAGGTTACTTTTCCAAATGGCAGTTTTATACGAACCATTTGTACCCCAGCCTGTCTTTGGCCGTAAACCCCACGTGCTAAACGCAGACTTCGGAATTTTTCTTCATCGGCTTTTCCCTCTCGAAACAACCTGATCTTCTTTTCCAGATCCAGGATATCTTTCTCTACAACTGGGTTTTCAATTTCGGTTCTAAAACTTTGCATTGCTAATAATTTTTAAAAATGGCGCCTAAAACAGGCATTAATAAAAAAGGTCCTTTTTGAGTTTTCACTTAAAAGGACCTTTATAATTTTTATAAAAAGATACTCTTAGGTGACAGAATCACACATACAACGGCACATCATAATATTTGAATTTTGCTTCTTCATTTCTTCAAAACTAAGCGTGGAGGCCACATTCGCGGTTTTCCAAAACCTTGGTAGGATCAAAATATTTAAACTCATTTGGCAGGGCATTTTCTTCTAAATAAGCATCCAGTTTTTCATCACTCCAATGGTAAAAAGGACTCACTTTTAATATTCCGTCTTTACTATAGCTTAAAATATCTATGCTATTTCTAAAACTGGTTTGGCCCTTTCTAAGATTTGTAAACCACACATCAGGGTTTTGCTGCTCCATGGCTCGTAGAAAAGGTTCCAGTTTTACCTGCCGGGTAAACTCTTCGTGCTGCGGATTATTGATATCGGGAATTCCTCCAAAAAGCGCATCACGATAAGCCGCCGTTTCCTTTGGCGTGTATAGCTTTACATTAAGTTTTAATTGATCAATCACCTGCTTTGCGTGCCTGTAAGTTTGAGGTGTATTATAACCGGTATCACACCAAATTACTTTCATTACCGGATCTATATCTGAAACTGCGTGCAGAATTGCAGCCTCATAAGGTCTAAAATTGGTAGTAACCACCGGTCTTGCCGCATTAGAGACTACCCATTGCACGATCTCAGCCGGGGTTATTCCCTTAAACTGCTGGTTGAGAATCTTTAATTCTTTTTCGCTGTACCGTTTCATTTTTTCACAAATTTTCTGGCTCTTCCCGAGCCTAACTATACTCTATATACTTTTCTAAAAAATATTCTTATTCTTTTCCGAAACTGATCATATTCCATAGTCGCTCGTGCCCAAAATAAAGGATCATTTTAGTCACCAATTCTACCGACCCAATGGCAAGTGCAGTTTCAATCTCTCCTGTAAGCAACCAGGAAATCGCAATGGTATCTACGGTTCCTACAATTCTCCAGCTTACCGTTTTCAATATACTCCGTAAAGGTTTCTCTGAAGTAGTGTCCTTTTTATAAGTGCTTTTAGATTTTACCTGATCCAGTATCATACTGCTTTTTCATTTATTTCTATTAACCTATCGGATTACTAGGTTATAAAACAAAAGTAACTTTGTTTTTTTACCAGACCAATTAATAGTGGCCTAATTTCCGGTTTTTAACATTTAAAATTTGATTTTTATTTCTTAGCAGAAATATCGGCTAAGGTATTATCGCCCAGCACTTTTAAGGTGCTATCCCTAACCTGTATCATTAAACTATGAACCGAACAGGTTTCCTCGCTGGGACAATCATCACACTTTTCGTAATAATTAAGGCTAACGCAAGGCACCATAGCGATAGGACCTTCCAGTACCCGAATTACCGCCGTCATTTGAATTGCTTCGGGTTCTTTAATTAGATAATAACCACCGCCTTTTCCTTTTTTAGATCCTAAAAATCCCGATTTTCGTAATTCCAGAAGAATGCTTTCAAGGAATTTTTGCGAGATATTTTCACTTTTTGAGATCTCTGAAGTTTGCACGGGTTTTCTATCTTCCCTTTTTGCTATGAACGCGAGGGCTTTAATTCCGTATTTAGTCTTTTTTGAAAGCATATGGCGAATATACTTAAATATTGACTTTTTCGCATTTATTATTGATTTCTCTACGGAAAGATCAAAAAGCCCGATTCCTGCTGAAATTACCATAACTAAATTGAATTTAAAGCTTGTTTTAAATCATCTATCACATCATCTACATGCTCCAAACCTACTGAAACTCTTACCAAACCGGGTTTTATACCAACCTCCAGCCTATCTTCTTCGCTTAATTTACTGTGTGTGGTAGAAGCAGGATGGGTTACAATACTTCTAGTGTCTCCCAGGTTTGCCGATCTTGAACAAAGCTTGATCGCGTCTATAAATTTTCTTCCCGCTTCAATTCCTCCTTTAATCTCAAAGGCGACGATATTTCCGCCTTTTTTCATCTGCTTTTTCGCGATCTCGTATTGTGGATGCGATTTGAGAAAAGGGTATTTTACATTTTCAGCATTGGCTTCGGTTTCTAAAAATTCGGCTACTTTTTCGGCATTTTCGCAATGCCTGTCCAGCCTTACCGAAAGTGTTTCCAAACTTTTAGAAAGCACCCAGGCATTAAACGGCGACAAAGCCGGTCCCGTATTCCTTGAGAACAGGTAGATTTCCCGAATTAAGTCGGCATTCCCAACTGTCACACCGCCCAGAACACGGCCCTGCCCGTCTATTAATTTTGTAGCCGAATGTATTACCAAATGTGCCCCGAATTTTATAGGGTTTTGCAACCAGGGCGTGGCAAAACAATTATCAATTACTAAAATAAGATTATGCTTTTTCGCGATTTCCCCCAGCAATTCTAAATCCAGAACATCCACACCGGGATTGGTAGGTGTTTCAGCAAAAATAATTTTTGTTTCCGGCTTTATTAAACTTTCAATTTTATCAACCTCATTTACATTAAAATAGGAATGAGAAATATTCCATTTTGGGAAAAACTTGGTAAACAAACTATGCGTAGAACCAAAAACCGACCTCGCCGAGATTATGTGATCTCCACTATTAAGCAACGCAGCAAGGCTTGAGAACACGGCACTCATTCCCGTTGCAAAAGAAAACCCGGCCTCTGCCCCTTCCATTTTTGCGATTTTCTCGGTAAATTCTGAAGTATTAGGATTAGTAAATCTGCTATAAATATTACGTTCTTTTTCTTCAGAAAAGGAAGCCCGCATATCTTCGGCATCATCAAAAACATAACTGGAGGTTAGGTACAGGGGCGTAGAATGCTCCTGGAACTGCGTGCGCTCGTTTTGCGTTCTTATGGCTTCGGTTTCGAAATGCATAATTGTTAAGTTTAATTTTTTAATTAAGTCTTTGTGATAATTTAAGCACGTCGCTTGCCACGCCCCTAGCAGTAACTGCTGCTCCTGCCCCAGCTCCCTGGATCACCAGCGGTTGGTCTCCGTAAGATTCGGTGTAAATTTCAAAAATGTTATCGGCGCCTTTAATTTGGCCCAAAGCGGTATTTTTAGGTTCAGAAATAAGTTTGGCTTCCAGGGTGGCTTTTTCTACCTCAATTTCTCCAATATATCTTAATACGTGCCCCAGATCTTGCTGTTTTTTATGCTGATTAAAAATCTCATCCAGCTCACTAATTCTTTTCTGAAATTCTTCTGCGGAAGTCTCGCCATTTAATTTCTCGGGAATTAAAGATTGAATCTTCACCTCCTGGAATTCTTTATCCAGCTGAAGCTCGCGTGCCAGTATTAATAATTTTCTACCCACATCGTTTCCAGAAAGGTCTTCCCGGGCATCGGGCTCGGTATAACCCAGGTTTCCGGCTTTCTTCAAAACATCAGAAAACTTCTCTTTATTTTCAGAAAAAGTATTGAAGATAAAACTCAAAGAACCTGAGAATACTCCTCGAATTTTAGTGACTTTTTCTCCCGCCTGGTGCAATCCCCTTACCGTTTGTACAATTGGTAAACCGGCGCCTACATTTGTTTCATAGAAAAAATGCTTTCCGTGATATTCTAATTCCTTACGTATTTTCTTATAAAAATCTGCCGATAGAGTATTGGCCACTTTATTGGCCGCTACCAGGTTAAAGCCGTTTTGGATTAAGCGGATATAGATCTCTACAAATTCTTTACTCGCCGTCGCATCTATCGCAATAAGATGTTCAAGATCCTGCTCTTTAGTAAAATCGAGAATGTCTTCTAGTTTATATTCTTTAGCCGATTTTTTGAAATCTTTTTCCCAGTTTTCAGTAATTCCTTCAGCAATAAGTAGCGCCTTGGTGGAATTAGCGATTACCGGTATATTGACCGAAACTCCCGAATTCTCTTCCCACTGCTTTTTTGCAGTTAATAATTGCTCGATTAAAGTCTTGCCAACGTTTCCTATTCCAAACAAGATGATATTTACTTTTTTCATTTAAATATTTTCTAGATCCCAACCCGGGAATTTGAAACAGCCCAATTTTCATTGGCCTGAGTATTAAAAATTTCAGTTTCCAGTTTCGTACTGGTTTCAGCTTCTTTATTAATGCTACCGAATACTGGTTTTAAAAACCTGGCCAGTTGTGCAGCTTCAATTAAAAAAGCATCGTGCCCGTGAATTGACCTTATTTCGTGAATACTCACATTATTTTTTACCAGCGAAAGGTTTACATAAGTATCCCAATTTTCATCTGCCAGGAAAAACCAATCGGAATTCACCGTAACAATGTGGATGTTTCCCTCTATTTTTTTTGCCGTTTCCAGGTAGTTTTCGCTGCCTTTGCTAATATCTATAGTGGTTAGCAAATGATTCATCAACTTATAAGAAGCGAGCTGAAAACGCTCTTCCAGTTTATCTCCGTGATATTGCAACCAACCTTCTACTTTATAACAAGGCTTCACTTCTTCTTTTGTACGATTAAATTTCTTACTTAAAGATTGTGGCGTGCGGTAGAAAGTCATCGCGTGCATTCTCGCATCTTTTACCGGCTCTTTAGAATTATTTAGAATTTGCTCCTGCACTTTACAATTTGCCAACACCCAATCGGTTGCTTTATAATCTGTTGCGATGGGAATAATATTTTCAGCTAAATCAGGTTTAAGAGCCGCGAGTTCCCAGGCTAAAGCGCCACCTATGGAACCACCAATTATTGCAAAAAGCTTTTCAATTTTTAATTGCTGAAGTGCCAGTGCCTGAATTTTAGCTATATCTGAAAGCGTAAATTCTTTATAATTATCAATTAAATGTTCCTTTTTTCCGTTAAAACCATTCCCCGGAATATTAAAAGCCAGGATGCTAAATTTTTCGGTATCTATACATTTTTCGGGGCCAACAATATTAGTCCACCAACCTAATTTTCCTGTAATTTGGGAATTCCCGGTAAGCGCGTGATTTATTAAAACCACCGGTGCGGTATCCGGATTTTGCCCAAATTGCTGAAAGCTCAAATAGATATCCTGAACCGTTCCCGCAGAATTTTCAAAATCTTTTAAACAGAGTTCCTGTAGCATATTCTTCTTTTTTGATTTAGAAAGAGCAAAAGGAAAAAGACTTAACCTGGCTGCTTTTTCCTTTGTCTTTCCACCAACAATAAATTATACCAATGCTTTTTTATGAATTTTGGCAAAAGCCTCTTTTAGATCTGTTTTTAGATCTTCAACATCTTCAAGGCCTACCGAAAGGCGAATAAGATCTTGCGTAACTCCCGTAGTGGCTTGTTGCTTTTCGTCCAACTGCTGATGCGTAGTGCTCGCAGGGTGAATAATCAGGGATTTAGTATCGCCAATATTGGCAACGAGGGAGAAAAGTTTTGTTTCATCGGCAACAACTTTAGCCGATTCAAAGCCACCTTCAACGCCAAAAGTTACTACGCCACTTTGGCCTTTTGGAAGATATTCTTTTGCAAGTTTATTATACTTACTGCTTTCTAAGCCGGGATAATTCACCCATTTTACTTCTTCCTGCTGTTCTAACCATTTAGCAAGATTCAAGGCGTTTTCGCTATGCTGCTTTATTCTGATGTCTAGAGTTTCCAAACCTTGCAGGATCTGAAATGCGTTGTAAGGACTTAAAGCCGCACCGTGATCACGAAGCCCTTCAATTCTAACTTTAGCAATAAATGCGGCTTCTTTTAAAGCTTCGTGGTAAACAAGTCCGTGGTAACCCGGTGAAGGTTCTGTGAATTCAGGAAATTTTCCATTGGCCCAATTAAAGTTCCCGGCATCTATAATGGCGCCGCCAAGCGAAGTTCCGTTTCCGCTTATATATTTAGTAAGGGATTCAATAACAATATCGGCACCGTGCTCTATAGGTTTTAGTAAAGAAGGTGTCGCTACTGTATTATCTACGATAAAAGGAACTTTTAGGGCATTTGCTTCGGCAGAAATTGCTTTTAAATCTAAGACATCCAGCTTTGGATTTCCCAGCGATTCTACAAAAACTGCACGTGTATTTTCTTTAGCAGCTTTTTTAAAGTTCTCAGGATATTCCGGGTCTACAAAAGTAGTGGTGATTCCAAATCTAGGTAGCGTTACACTTAGCAGATTGTAAGTTCCGCCGTATAAACTACTGGAAGCAACAATATGGTCTCCAGCTTTTAATAGCGTGAGCAGCGTAGTATTAATTGCAGCAGTTCCCGATGCGGTTACTACCGCAGCGATTCCTCCTTCCAGCGAAGCAAGGCGTTGTTCTAAAATATCGTTAGTAGGATTATTTAAACGAGTGTAGATATAACCGGGTTCTGCCAGGGAGAAAAGATTGGCAGCGTGATCTGAATTATTAAAAACATAAGAAGTTGTTTGGTAAATAGGCACCGCTCTTGTTCCTCCGTTAGCTTTAGTATCGTGACCGGCGTGTAATGCGTTTGTTGAAAATTTTTGAGTACTCATAATTTCTAGTTTTTTAAAGTTGCTTCTAATTTTTGAAGCTTGATTTGTTAGATTTCCGCCTTTACTGAAATAAATTCAGCACAGGCTGCGGAAATGAAAATGTTTTAAATAAAAAAAGTCCCCTTAAGTAGCTATTACCAAGGGGACCTTTTAATTGAACTCTAAACAAACTAAGTTAAATCCGGTTTTGGCAATAGCGTTTCATGTGTCGCATAGACATACACATCATCATAGTGCGCATCATCATGTTATTTATTGCCTTAATATTTTTCATCTTTTCTTTTTTGTCATTCCCACAAACTCGGGAATCTAATTTTCTATATTTCCGTCTTCGGAATTTAATTTTCTATTTCAATTATTTTTCTGGATTTCCGCCTTCGCGGAAATGAACAATTTATTGCATAAAAAAAGCCGCTGCGGTTGGCAGCGGCTTTTTGCAATTTATATCTTTTCAGAATTAAGCAATAGAGCCCGCTGCGGAAGTTCTCCACATCATCATACGCATCATATTGCAAATTATCTGGTACATTTCGTTGTTTTGTTGGTTACAAATATAAGGGCAGAATTTTTTAATATCCAAACCAAAACTTCATTTTTACGAAAAATAAATTTTAAAGCTTGTAAAATGAATAATATGGAATTGGATTACATTAAAAATGATTATTATTTAATTTTCGACTTATTAAATCTTATAAAACACTAAAAAACAATAGATTATAAATCATCCTGATTATAAACTTTTTCATTTTCAATATTAAGCTCCTTCAACCTATTAAAAAAGAAAGTTAAAGCAAGTTTGAGTTCTGCATATTTTTATACATTTGTAACTGAATTATTTAAAGGGAAGGATTTGACTGATTGCAACCCTTTTATACTTTTAAAAAGTATAAGAAAAATGCTAAAGCAGTATCACTACTTCCTTAGCTCCCCGTCAAATTCAACCCGTATTTTTTTTAAAAAACTAATTTAAAAATATGGCTTATTTATTTACTTCAGAAAGTGTATCTGAAGGACACCCAGATAAAATCGCAGATCAGATTAGCGATACTTTACTAGATAATTTCCTTGCTTTTGATGAAAATTCTAAAGTTGCCTGTGAAACATTGGTTACTACAGGCCAGGTGGTTCTTGCCGGCGAAGTTAGAAGCGACACTTATATTGATGTACAAAACATTGCCCGCGAAGTAATAAACGAGATTGGTTATACCAAAGGAGCTTATAAGTTTAGTGGTGATTCTTGTGGCGTGATCTCTTTAATTCACGAACAATCCCAGGAAATTTACCAGGGTGTAGATCGCGAAAACAAAGAAGAACAGGGCGCCGGAGACCAGGGTATGATGTTTGGTTATGCCACCAATGAGACCGAAAACTATATGCCCCTGGCACTAGATATTTCTCACAAAATCCTTATTGAATTGGCAAAATTAAGGCGTGAAGGTAAGGATATCCCCTATTTACGTCCCGATTCTAAAAGCCAGGTGACCATAGAATATAGTGACGATAATGTTCCGCAAAAAATTGTGGCCATTGTGGTTTCTACCCAGCATGATGAGTTTGACGAGAATGATGATGAAATGCTGAAAAAGATCAAGAAAGACATTCTTGAAATTCTTATTCCGCGAGTAAAGGAACAGTTACCTGAATATGTTCAGAAACTATTTAACGATGATATTACGTATCATATAAACCCAACCGGAAAGTTTGTTATTGGTGGGCCCCACGGCGATGCCGGACTTACCGGAAGAAAAATCATTGTAGATACCTACGGTGGTAAAGGAGCTCACGGTGGTGGTGCATTCTCAGGAAAAGACCCCAGTAAAGTTGATAGATCTGCCGCTTACGCATCGCGGCACGTTGCTAAAAACCTTGTTGCAGCAGGCCTTGCAGATGAAGTTTTAGTGCAGGTTTCTTATGCGATTGGGGTGGTAGAACCTACTTCTATTTCAGTAGAAACTTATGGTACCGCAAAAGTAGATATGAAGGATGGGGAAATTGCTAAAAAAGTAGCCCAAATATTTGATATGCGCCCATGGGCCATTGAAGACAGGTTAAAACTAAGAAATCCTATCTATCGGGAAACTGCAGCCTACGGTCATATGGGCAAAGAACCGAGAACGGTAACTAAAATCTTTAAAAGTCCTTATTCCGGGGAGGTAAAAAAAGAAGTAGAATTGTTTACCTGGGAAAAATTGGATTATGTAGATAAAGTGAAAGAAGCTTTTAAGCTTTAAACTAAAAACCCCATAATTATTTAAAATACCGCTGAAATCAGCGGTATTTTTTTTTGACGTTTTCTTCGGAAACCTTTAACAACGCGACGCAGTTTTAATTCCTAATTTTAGAATTCCACCAATCAAACACCTTATGTCTGTTTTTAAAAAAGTAAGAAACACTATCAACCTATTGAAGTCGGTTGATATGGATCAATTAGCGAAAATAAATCAGCAAATAGATCTTTCGGAAGCGATGAAAAGTTTGGGCCAGCTCGATGAGCGCCAACTTAAGGGTTTGATGAAAATGTTAAAAACCAAACGTAAAAAAGGTCAAAGTGACCTTCCTCCAATAGATGGAGATTTTTACAATTTGGATCTTAAATTAACAGAGGAGCAACGAAAGTTGCAAATGGATGTGCGAAATTTTATGGAAGATGAAGTAAGACCTTTGGTAAATGACCATTGGAATCGCGCTAAATTTCCGCACGAGATCATAGAGAAATTCAAGAAATTAAATATTACCGGCGTGCCTTACGAAGGTTACGGTTGCCCAAATCTTCCGTTTCTAATGGAAGGTATTATCGCACAGGAAATTGCCCGGGTAGATGTTTCCATTTCAACTTTTTTCGGAGTGCACAGTGGCCTGGCTATGGGATCTATTTATTTATGCGGAAGTGAAGAGCAAAAGCAAGAATGGCTTCCGAAGATGCAAAAATTAGATGCTATTGGCGCCTTTGGACTTACAGAACCAAATGTAGGTTCTGGAGTTGCCGGCGGTCTTGAAACCACCTGTAAGTTTGATGGAGAAAATTGGATTTTAAACGGACAGAAAAAATGGATAGGTAACGCAACCTTTGCCGATGTGATTATTATTTGGGCACGCGACGAAGATAGCAACCAGGTAAAAGGTTTTCTTGTTAGAAAAGGAAATCCCGGCTTTAAAGCCGAAAAAATGGAAGATAAAATGGCGCTTAGAATTGTACAAAACGCCCTTATCACCCTAACCGATTGTAAAGTACCCGAAAGTGATAGACTGCAGAAAGCAGATTCATTTAAAGACACCGCAAAAGTACTTCGTATGACGAGAGCTGGTGTGGCCTGGCAGGCTGTTGGTTGTGCTAGGGGAGCTTATGAGAGTGCTTTAAAATATACAAGAAAAAGAGAACAATTCGGGAGGCCAATTGCTTCTTATCAATTAATTCAAAATCATTTAGTAGAAATGGTTTCTAATCTTACCGCGATGCAAACCCTGGTTTTCAGACTATCTGAAATGCAGGATGCCGATTTACTTACAGATGAACACGCTTCTCTGGCCAAGGTATTTTGTAGTATGCGAACCAGAGATGTGGTAAGCCGGGCCCGTGAGGTTCTTGGCGGCAACGGTATTTTATTAGAACACGATGTAGCACGATTTGTTGCAGATGCAGAAGCCATATATAGTTACGAAGGAACAAAAGAAATAAATTCACTGATTGTAGGCCGTGCAATTACCGGTTACAGTGCATTTGTGAGTTAATATTAACCATACAAAAAATAGAAAAAGAATGTCATTATTAGTAGTTAGTCCGGGGAAAGACCCGAAAGCCTGGGTTGAAGCCTTAAAAGAACAACATCCAGGTTTAAATATCTATGTTTACCCAGAAGACCACGACAAAGAAGAAGTAGAATTCGCCTTAACGTGGAATCATCCCCGCGGGATTTTTCAAAATTATCCAAACCTAAAAGTTATTGCTTCTATGGGTGCTGGTGTAGACCATATTACCAGTGATGAAGAACTACCGGAAAATGTGAAAATAACCAAAGTAGTAGATGAGCGTTTAGAAGAAGATATGGGAACGTTTGTGTTAAGCCTTGTTTTAGCGCATCAAAGAAACCTCTTACACTACCGCGAAAGTCAAATAAACGAAAAGTGGGATCCTGTTTCCTATACGCGCAATAACGATGTTAAAGTTGGGATCTTGGGAATAGGTAATCTTGGACAAAGTGTAGCCAATAGCCTACTAAAAAACGGCTTCCAGGTTATAGGGTTTTCAAAGCATAAAAAAGAATTTGAAAATGTAGAAAGCTTCGCCGGAGAAGATGAATTAGATGATTTTCTTGCGCAGTCAGATATTTTGGTAAATATGCTACCCCTAACTCCGGAAACTGAGAAAATTCTCAACAAAGAATTATTCGAAAAATTACCCGAAGGAGCTTATGTAATAAATGTTGCTCGAGGTGAACATTTAGTGGAACAGGATCTACTGGCCAAAGTAGACGACGGTCATCTATCTGGTGCAGCATTAGATGTATTTTGGGAGGAACCTATTAGAGATGAACACCCATTTTGGAAACATCCAAAAATTAGAGTAACCCCACACATTGCCAGTGTTACCCATCCAAACTCTGTTGTACCTCAAATTATTGAGAACTACGAAAGATTACAGGAAAATGAAGAGCTTAAAAATGTAGTTGAAAGAGATAAAGGATATTAAATAAAAAATTCAGCGTATGAAAATCTTCAAAAATATTCTTGTAGCAGTAGATTTTAACGATGCTGTGGGAGAACTGATGGCTTATGCTGAAAGTATTGCTGAAAAATTCGGAGCAAAGGTCTGGGTGGTCCATGTGGCTGCCCCAGATCCCGATTTTGTAGGCTATGATACCGGCCCGCAGTATATTAGGGATATGCGCGCCGATGAACTTAAGACTGAACATAAAGAATTACAGCAAATTTGCGAAATGTTCCTTAGCAACAAAATAGAATCTGATGCGCTATTAATTCAGGGCTCTACCGTAGAAACAGTGCTTGAAGAAGCCAAAAAATTAAAAGCAGATATGCTAATTGTTGGCACTCACAAACACAGCTTTTTCTATAATCTTTTTGCAGAAAGCGTAGCGGTAGAACTATTTAAAAATGCTGAAATCCCGGTACTTTCCGTCCCAATTGAAGAAGAAAAATAAGAAATTACCCAAGCTTACATTTTAATTTTACACGAATCGAGATTAAATACTTTCGGGATTGCCTCGAAATTATATTTTTCAATAATAATGCTCTTAAGCTTGTCCCAAAGTTATTTACTGAATAATTTGCACTAATTTTATTAGCAGAAACCGGTTATAATGATAAGTAAAGAGGAATTCACAACACTACACTCAGAAATTGCAACCTATATTAAGCGTACGCCTATAATGCGGTCACGTTTGTTAAATGGTCTTGCCGAAACCGAAGTGTATTTTAAGTGTGAAAATTTTCAAAGAATGGGCGCATTTAAAATGCGTGGGGCTACTGCCGCAATTTTAGCGTTAAGCGCAGAAGAGCGGGCAAAAGGCGTGGTTACGCATTCATCAGGCAACTTTGCGCAAGCGGTTTCCCTTTCCGCAAAAAGCCTGGGAATTCCGGCCTATATCGTGATGCCCTCCTCTGCCCCGCAAGTTAAAAAAGATGCCGTAAAAACTTATGGTGGCCAGATTACCGAATGTGAACCCACTATAAAAGCCCGGGAAGCGGCCGCGGCAAAAATAGAAGAAGAAACCGGCGCTACCTTTCTGCATCCTTCCAACGATCTTAATGTGATCTATGGCCAGGGAACTGCGGCAAAAGAATTTCTCGAAGATTTTCCCGAACTTGATGTGATCATTACTCCTGTTGGCGGCGGCGGACTTTTAGCCGGAACCGCACTGGCAGTAGATTTTTATGCTGAAAAATGTAAAACCATAGGCGCAGAACCTTTTGAAGTTGATGATGCTTATCGCTCTCTGGAAAGCGGAAAAATTGAGTTTAATAAAACTACCAATACTATCGCAGATGGGTTAAAAACAAATTTGGGCGACAAAAACTTTCCTATTATTCAAGATAAAGTTTCCGAAATTATTCGTGTGGAAGAAGAGGAAATCATCACAGCTATGAAACTCATTTGGGAACGATTGAAGATTGTAGTTGAACCCTCTGCCGCTGTAGCTTTTGCCGCTGTTCTAAGGGAAAAAGAAAAATTTCACGGTAAAAGAGTGGGAATTATCATTTCGGGAGGTAATGTAGATCTAAGTAATTTACCTTTTTAAATTTCCCTGTTCTCCATTAAAAAACTCACCGTTACCAAAAGTTGCCCCACGTGCCGCTGACTATGTTCTGCTGCGTGAAAAAGCAAGCCGATTACAGTTGAAGGCAGTTCCTTTCTGCCTACCGGTCTATATTCAGTTAAAATATTTTCAGGTGTATCTTTCAGAAAATCGATTGCTTCATCTACTTTGTCCTGGAAATTTTTTACAAGAAAGCGAACCGAAATTTGTTGATCTGGTTTTCCTTCATTTTTTAAATACTGAAACTGATTTTCCGATAATTTTTCGGCTTTAGCATAGGTTAGCATTCTATCTACCACTGCGGTTAAATGTTGCAGATGAAATCCCACTGAAGCACGACCGGCAGGTTTTTCCCAAAGCAAATCTTCTGGAAAATCCTGTATATATTTTTCAACCTCTTCGCAAGATTGTAATAAAGCGTGAGCGGCGGGCTGCAGCAAATTGGGTACCCCCTCTACTTTTCCGCGCAACCAGACTTCGGGTTTATTAGTCTTCATTTTCAACAAATTTTATTCATAAAAATATTCAAATCAAACATAATAGAAAAGATAATTCTAAGGGATAACATCGTCACAAAATCCTGCAAAAATTTAAATAGATAACCACTTTTCTACTTTTTAAGCATTTCATAGTATATTTAGCCTCGTTAATAAAGTTTCTGATCGAGCATTTTCACGGCTACGTCAGTTCGAGTAGGTTTTTTTAGTGATAGCATTAAAACCGTATCGAGAACAGATTGAAAGAAATTAACACTTCTCGATAAGGTTTCGATTATCATCGGAAACCATTCGAAGTGACAGCTATTACAAATATTCATTAAAAATCACACTATGCTTAGAAAATTCCTCCCGGCTATTATTTTACTTATGGCCGTTCCAAACCTTTTTTCTCAAGAAAAGGAAAAAGAAGAACAAAAGAAGTGGGACGTAAATGATCCCTATTCTGACGATTGGAACATTAAAGAAGTACCGCTTAAAACCGATGAAGGCACCTGGATGAATCTTGATGTCTCTCCAGATGGAAAAACCATTGTTTTTGACCTTTTAGGTGATATTTATAAAATGCCAATTAGTGGCGGAAAAGCAGAACTTTTAAGAAGCGGAATGGCTTATGAAGTTCAGCCGCGATTTAGCCCAGATGGCTCTAAGATATCTTTTACCAGCGATGCCGGTGGAGGCGATAACATCTGGATTATGAATACGGATGGTGAAAACGCAGAACAACTTACCAAAGAAGACTTTAGGTTATTGAACAATGCGGTTTGGACACCGGACGGAAATGCCATTGTAGCCAGGAAACATTTTACTTCTGGCCGTTCTCTTGGGGCCGGCGAAATGTGGTTATATCACATTGGCGGCGAAGGAGGCTTACAACTTACCGAGCGTAAAAACGATCAACAAGATGTAAACGAACCTAGCATTTCTCCGGATGGTCGCTACCTTTATTACAGCGAAGATATGTATCCCGGCGGAATGTTTCAGTATAACAAAGACCCTAACAAGCAGATCTATGTTATAAAAAGATACGATTTTGAAACCGGTGAAAACACTACAATTACCGGTGGCCCAGGTGGAGCAGCGAGACCACAAGTTTCACCCGATGGAAAGAAACTTGCTTTTATAAAACGCATTAGAACCAAGTCGGTTTTATTTATTCACGACCTGGAAACCGGCGAGGAATGGCCGGTTTACGATAAATTGAGTAAAGATCAGCAAGAAGCCTGGGCAATTTTTGGGGTTTATCCAGGATTTAGCTGGATGCCTTCAGGAAAAGAACTCGTTTTCTGGAGTGAAGGAAAAATCAACAAAGTAAATATTGAAGATTATTCGTCTGAAATTATTCCTTTTGAAGTTGAAAATACTATAGAGATCGCTGAAACCCATAAAAGTGAACACCAGGTATTTTCCGAAGAATTCAATCCTAAAGTGATTCGGCATGCGGTGACTTCCCCTAATGGAAAAACTCTTGTTTTTAACGCGGTAGGTTATTTATGGAAAAAATCTTTACCAAACGGAAAACCTCAGCGATTCACCAGCAGTGAGGATTTTGAATTTGAACCTGCATTTTCACCTGACGGAAAAGAGATCGTTTATGTAACCTGGAGCGATTCAAAAATGGGCGCATTAATGAAAGTAGGTTTAAATGGAAGAAATCCGCAAAAACTCACTTCAGAAAAAGGCATTTATAGAAATCCGGCGTTTTCAAACGATGCTAAGCAAATTGTTTTTGTAAAAGAAAAAGGCAATAGCGACCAGGGACAAACCTTTAGTAAAGAACCGGGAATTTATACGATTAGTGCTTCAGGAGAAAATAAAAAGAAGATCCACGATTCCGGAGATTTCCCAATGTTCAGCAAAGACGATTCCCGAATTTTCTTCCAAACCGGTGGCGCGCTTATGGGCAGTCTGGAAAAGAGTTTAAAAAGTATTGATCTAAGCGGAAATGACGAGCGAATGCATATCAATTCGAAACACGCAAATCGTTTAGTGCCAAGCCCAGATAATAAATGGGTAGCATTTAGTCATTTGCACCAGGCCTATTTGGCTCCCCTAACTTTAACCGGCAGGCCGCTGGATTTAGATAATAACACTAAAAGTATTCCGGTAACACAAATTACCAAAGATGCCGGGATGAACCTGCATTGGTCCAACAACAGCCAAAATGTACACTGGACGTTGGGTGATGAATATTTTACCAATAAAGTTTCAGAGCGTTTTACTTTTCTGAAGAACTCGCCCGATTCTATTCCTGATATCACTGAGGAAGGAACCAAAATAGGCTTGCAACTAAAAACCGATGTTCCGGAAGGGCAAATTGCCTTTACGAATGCCAGAATTATCACTATGAATGGCGATAAGGTAATTGAAAATGGAAGTATTGTAATTAAGGAAAATAAAATTGTTTCCGTAGGCGAAGCTTCTGAAGTTAATATTCCGAATAATGCGAAAGTTTATGACCTGGAAGGAAAAACAATAATGCCGGGTATTGTTGATGCCCACGCCCATATTGGGGCTTTTAGATATGGCTTAACACCAGAAAAGCACTGGCCGTTATATGCAAATATGGCTTTTGGAGTTACTACTGTTCACGATCCTTCGGCCTTAAGCGAAAGCATTTTTAGCATGGCAGAAATGGTGAAAGCCGGTGAAATGGTAGGCCCAAGAATTTATTCAACTGGAATTATTTTATACGGGGCTGAAGGCGATTTTAAAGCCGTAATTAATAGCCTGGAAGATGCTAAATCGGCTTTAAGAAGAACTAAAGCCTTTGGAGCGACTTCGGTAAAAAGTTATAATCAGCCGCGCCGTGAACAGCGCCAGCAAATAATGCAGGCGGCAAAAGAGCTGGAGATGAATGTGGTTCCCGAAGGTGGAAGTACTTTTTTGCATAATATGAATATGATTGTAGACGGGCACACCGGGATAGAACATAATATTCCCGTAGTACCTGTGTATAAAGATGTAAAGACACTTTGGGGCAATAGCAACACCGGTTATACGCCAACATTGATTGTAAATTATGGCGGAATAAACGGTGAATATTACTTCTATGAAAAAGATAATGTGTGGGAAAATGAACGTTTGCTGAATTTCACGCCACGACAAATTGTAGATTCCAGATCAAGACACCGTACTAAACTTCCTGAAGAAGAATATAAAAACGGACCTATTTTGGTTTCAGAAACCGCCAAAGAACTTTCTGATATTGGCGTAAAGGTTAACCTTGGGGCGCACGGACAGTTACAGGGACTTGGCGCTCACTGGGAACTGTGGTTACTGCAAATGGGCGGAATGACCAATATGGAAGCTTTACAGGCAGCAACAATTAACGGTGCCGAATACATAGGAATGGGCGGTGAAATTGGATCTTTGGAAGAAGGCAAACTAGCCGACCTGATTGTTTTGGAAGAAAATCCGTTAGAAGATATTCGTAATTCTGAATCGGTTATTTACACGATGGTAAACGGCAGATTATATGATGCTGAAACGATGAACGAAATTGGAAATAACCCGAAAGAACGCGGTGAATTCTATTGGGAAGACAACAAATACAATGCAGCTTTCCCGTGGCACGAAAGCACCCAGAGCTTTACCGCTCCCGGTTGTACTTGCCATAGGTTGACTAATTAAAAAACCAAAAAACACAAACTGGATAGTTAAATTTAAGTCTTGCTTAAACAAACCGAATTTGGTAACTTTTAAAGCAAATTAACTATCCAGTTTCTATGCTGAAATATGAAATTTTATGAGAAGGGTTAAATTTGGAAAGCTTTTCACTCACAGAAAGATAGATGAAAGCATCATTCGTGAACATCTTGCGCTGGAAAGAACTAAGCTGGCCAATGAACGTACGTTGTTATCCTACACTCAAGCAGCTATGTATTTTCTTTTGGGTGGTTTGGCATTAATTCAGCTAAAAGAATACGAAGAGATGCATTATATTGGCTATCTGGCCCTGGTCATTTCTGTATTGTTTCTTACTATCGGTATTTGGCGATTCATCGTACTAAAAAATAAGATGAAGGATCTTTTAAAGGGCAAAATAGAGTCTTCAGCGGAAGAGGAAGAAGAGCCTGAAAATAATTAATAATTTTACTGAGGTCCAGGGTTTGATATTTTTTTAGAAGCTTCAATTTTTTAAAAACTTCAATTGCAAACATTCACCCATTATTTTCTTCATTTTATAGCTATTGCCGCTATTGCCTGGTTTTACGACAAAAAGAACTGGAAAAGGAACTGGCTTATCTTACTCGCCACTATGGCCGTAGATCTGGACCATGTTTTTGCCAATCCTCTATTTGACCCCATGCGCTGTGGAATTGGCTATCATCCTTTACATTCTCATTTTGCAATTATCGGCTATGTTTTAGGGGTTCTTTTTATTAAAAATAAGCTTCTGAAGTTAATATTCATCGGTTTGCTCTTTCATATGCTTACCGATTTTATAGACTGCCTGTGGATGTTTTCTAAATGCAATGAATGCTATACTTCTTCTGAAATTTATAAGTGGTTTAATTAAATTTTTCAGAAAAATTAAAACATCAAATTTTAGAGTCAAGCCTCGGAGCATTAAATCTCGATTATCGAGTAAAAAAGCCCGAAAACCTGAATATTAGGGAAATGTTCGGTTCTCAGGCTTCTGATTAAGCAACAATTTAAGGGTTTAAATTCTTGTTTTCTTCATCATTTAGCATTCTCGATTTTATTAAAAAGCGATAACCGGTAGGAATATCAAGCGAAAAACTTCCGCCTCTACCTTTTACAATATCTACAGTTAAATGGGTATGTTTCCAATATTCAAATTGGTCCTGACTCATATAAAAATTTACGCCGCCAACTTCTCCCATTAAAATATCGTTCTCGTCTATATAAAAATCCTCTTTTGGCAGTAACATAGGTGAAGACCCGTCGCAACAGCCACCGCTTTGGTGAAAAATCACCTCACCGTGCTGTTGCTTAAGTTCTTGCAGTAGTTTTTCTGCTTCAGGAGTTATTTCTACTCTTTTATAATCCATTTTTAAAAGAATCCTAATTTATTCTTATCATAAGAAATTAGCATATTCTTGCTTTGTCTATAATGATTCAGCATCATTAAGTGATTTTCCCTTCCGAAACCAGATTTTTTGTAACCTCCAAATGGCGCGTGTGCGGGATAATCGTGATAACAATTTACCCAAACCCGCCCGGCTTTTATAGCGCGCGGAATTTGATATAATTGATGCGCATCTCGGGTCCAAACTCCGGCACCCAAACCATACATCGTATCATTTGCAATTTCAATGGCTTCGGCTTCATCTTTAAAGGTGCAAACCGCTACCACAGGTCCAAAAATTTCTTCCTGAAAAACCCTCATTTTATTATGGCCTTTTAAAATAGTCGGCTGAATATAAAATCCGTTGGCTAAATTTCCCTCAAGTTTTGCTGCATCACCACCGGCTAAAACCTCAGCGCCTTCATCCTTACCTATCTTAATATATTCCAGGATTTTCTGATGCTGATCACTGGAAGCCTGTGCGCCCATCATCGTAGACTCCTCAAACGGATTACCCATTTTTATAGCTTTGGTGCGCTCTATCACCCTTTTAATGAATTCATCATAAATATCTTCCTGGATTAAAATCCTGGATGGTGCGGTACAAACTTCACCCTGGTTAAACGCGAAAAGCACAGCGCCTTCAATACATTTATCAAGGAAAGCATCGTCGTGATCCATAATACTATTGAAAAAGACATTAGGCGATTTCCCTCCAAGCTCCATGGTTACCGGGTGCAGGTTTTTTGAAGCATATTGCATAATTAACTGCCCGGTAGTGGTTTCTCCTGTAAAGGCCACTTTATCTACATTTGGGCTGGAAGCCAAAGGTTTCCCTGCTTCAGGACCAAAACCGTGAATAACATTAAAAACTCCCGGAGGTAAAAGATCTGCAATTTTTTCAGCTAAAAATGTTGCAGAAGCAGGCGTTTGTTCTGCAGGTTTTAAAACTACGCAGTTTCCAGAAGCTAATGCGGGTGCCACTTTCCAGGCAAGCATTAATAGTGGAAAATTCCAGGGAATAATTTGCGCTACTACTCCCAGTGGCTCGTTGATAATTAAGGAAAGGGTATTTTCGTTAAGTTCTGTAGCCGATCCTTCTTCTGCTCTAATAGCTGAAGCAAAATATCTAAAATGATCTACCGCCAGGGGAACATCGGCATTCATTGTTTCGCGTATAGACTTCCCGTTATCGGCGGTTTCCATTTGCGCGAAAGTTTCCAGGTTTTCCTGTATCACATCGGCTATTTTATGCAAAATCGCAGCCCGTTCTGAGGCCGAAGTTTTGCCCCATTCATCTTTAGCATTGTTAGCAGCTTCTATCGCGCTTTTTACATCCTTATCGTTAGATCTTGGATATTTGGCTAGTAATTTATTATCTACCGGCGAATGGTTCTCAAAGTATTTCCCATCTATGGGATCCTGAAATTTCCCGTTAATAAAATTGCCATATTTTTCTTTAAATTTTGGTGCTGAATAGCTCATAGAAATATTTTTTAAATTACATTCCTAATATCCCTAATTTTAAGAGTAAATAATTGAACTTTTCTACAAATAAGTATTACATTACTATTAACTTATTAAATTAAACGGGTTTTGAATACCAATATATCAAACTATAATCGCAATTTAAAGCTGAATACTTCTATTGAAAACAGGACGATCTACAGTGCTGATTATGCTGAATTAAATGTTTTTGAAACCCGGCAGGTAGCAGAAAGTGTAAACCTTCAGTTTAGTTTTCCAATTATTGCGAGTATGCTTACGGGCAAAAAAATAATGCACCTGGAAGGAATGAAATCTTTTGATTTTTTCCCGGGAGAATCGGTGGTGTTACCTTCAGATAAAAAAATGCTAATAGATTTTCCCCTTGCCAATTCAAAAAATCCTACACGTTGCCTCGCCCTGGGAATTGATCCCGATAAAATAAAAGAAACCGTAGAAATCTTTAATGAAAATACTCGAATAGATTTCGAAAATGATCATCATAGCTTTGATGCCAGCGCTGTTCATTTAGCTAATAATCATCAGGTTCAATTTGTGCTAGACCGCATTTTTAGCACTTTCCTGGAAGATGGTAAAGCTAAAGATGCGTTGTTAGATTTAATGGTAAAGGAACTTATTATCAGGTTACTTCAAACTAAAGCAAAAGTAATGCTGCTGGATAATGAAACGCTTTTTGATAATAATAGAATGGCGTTTATCGTAAAATATATGCGGGAACATCTTACCGAAAACATTCAGGTAGATAAACTGGCAGATAAAGCCTGCATGAGTACTTCAAATTTTTACCGAAGTTTTAAAAATACGCTTGGTGAAAGTCCTATAGATTATCTAAACGGGGAACGAATTAAATTTGCGAAGAAACTAATCCAAAGAACAAATAGCAAGTTTGCCGATATCGCTTATAAGAGCGGATTTAACAATACCAGCTATTTTAACCGTCAATTTAAACGTTTCGAGAAAATAACTCCAAATCAATACAGAAAACTGGTTAAAGATAATCTCACTTAATATTTCGCTGCATTTTTACTCAAATTCTCTAAAGCATTTTTCATAGTTTCCAACTGCGAAATATTTTGGGTTAGTTTAAACCTTTTGGCTAAAAAAGCAGGATCGTTATAAGAAATCTTTACTATCCCGGCCTCGTCCCGCCAAACCAGAAATTTAACCGGAAACTCCAGGGCAATTCTGGAGTTCTCCTGCATAATTGGTGTACCAACTTTAGGATTGCCAAAAATGATTAACCTGGTAGAACGCAATCCCACACCCACCTGCTCTGCATTTTTAAAATGATCTATTTCTGAAAAAATTTTTAGATTAGGATTTTCTTCAATAGCAGTGATCAGTCGGTCGTAAGTAGTTTTAAAATCAAATTCGCTTATTTCTGAAACAATGCCTTCATGGGTATCTACTTTAAATTTCCCCGATTTTTTAACCTTTCCACCTGAAGCTTTTGAAGCCATATCTTTAAGCCCTTTTTTCACCTTAGATAGATTCCTGACTCCTTTAAATTCAAACCTTGATTTCAGGTAATTTATACTGCTGTATGTTACTTCGGTTATATCACCATTCTTATACACCAACATTTTAAGCGGAAGATCCAAACCGGCAAGCTGATCTTTTTGTATAAGTAAACTTCCCTGCTTAGGGTTTCCAAAAATTAGAACACTGGCTTTGTTAAGTTCTAAATTCGCATTTTCGGCATTTGCAGAATGATTTATTTTGGTAAAAAGTGAAAGGGCTTCATTTTGCTTCACCACCGATTCTAATCTTGATACGGTACTTTCAAAACCATACTTACTTTCACTTATCATAAGATGGTCGTTTTGCTTTTCCTGCGCCGAACCGATAAAAATTCCGAAGAAAAATATAAGGAAAATAAATTTTAACATTGATCTCATAAGCCGTAATTCTTGCTTTAATTTAATCAAATTTAGGGAGATATAGATTCAAATCCTTTAGCTTTTCAAGATTTATGAGTATTTTGACAAGGTGTAAAATACAGGCCGCCTTAATTCTTGTATCTTTACACCCGCGCTTTTTTAGCGCCCCAAATAACTATCTAATTTAATGAATTTATGCACGTAGCGATTGCAGGGAACATTGGCGCGGGAAAAACCACCCTTACTAAATTATTAGCAAAACACTACAACTGGGAAGCCCAGTATGAAGATGTTTTGGAAAATCCCTATCTCGAAGACTTCTATAACAAAATGGAACGCTGGTCTTTTAACCTGCAGATCTATTTTTTAAATAGCAGGTTTAGGCAAATTTTACAAATTCGTGAAAGCGGAAAAAAGATAATACAGGACAGGACTATTTATGAGGATGCCCATATTTTTGCACCAAACCTGCATGCAATGGGTTTAATGACCAATAGGGATTTTAAAAATTACAGTTCGCTTTTTGACCTTATGGAAAGCGTGGTGCAGGGACCCGATCTTCTTATTTATTTAAGAAGTAGTATTCCTAATTTGGTGTCCCAGATACATAAACGAGGTCGGGACTACGAAAACTCGATTTCAATAGATTATTTAAGCAGGTTAAATGAAAGATATGAAGCCTGGGTACACAATTATACCAAAGGAAATTTGTTAATAATAGACGTAGATAATATTAATTTTGTAGATAACCCCGAAGATTTGGGAGATATTATCAACCGTATTGACGCTGAAATTCATGGTTTATTTTAAATCTAATAAAAATGGAATCAACAAAACTTAAAAGACCAAAACATAAGGGTTCTCCAAAGTTATTTGACAACCCAATTTTAGAAAAACTTACGCACACGCATATTTCTTTTCCTTTGATTATTTTTGGAGTAATTGCAGTGGCATTAATTTACTACGGAATTATTGAAAAAGGGTTTGAAACTCCGGTGATGATTGGCCTTTTTCTTGCCGGACTATTCTTTTTCACTTTTGTAGAATATATTATGCACCGGTATTTGTATCATATTCCCGCAACGAGTGAACGTAAAAAGAAAATTTCTTATACTATGCACGGGGTGCACCACGATTATCCTAAAGATAAATCTCGTTTGGCAATGCCTCCGGTTTTAAGCCTTATAATTGCTACCGTTCTTTTTATAATTTACCGGGCGGTTTTAGGCGATTATGTATTCGGATTTTTAGCCGGATTTCTAATAGGCTACGCGGGTTACCTGGCTGTGCATTATTCGGTGCATGCTTTTAAAGTGCCAAATAATTTTCTGAAAACTTTATGGCACCATCACAGTATTCACCATTATCGCGAATCAGATAGGGCCTTTGGGGTTTCCTCTCCATTATGGGATCATATATTTAGAACTATGCCAAGAAAAGCGCCTGCAAGTAGAAAAACAGCAGTTGGGCAAAGTATAGATGATTAAATTTTCAGTTTTCTAAATAAAACCATGTTCTCTGGCATGTTCTACGGCTTCCTGCGAAGTCTCAACCATTAGCACCGGCGTGGTTTCAAAATTATCTATGATACTGCGCACGCGGCTCATTTGTTTTTTATGCTTTACGCTTCTTAAATAAATTGCCAGAATTCTATCTGGATACTGGGCGGCGATTTCAGTGTAAATAGATGCATCGTGCTCGCCACTATCACCAATAAGAATAAAATTCATTTCAGGATAAGTCTTTAAAATATTGGCGATCTCTTTTTGTTTATGAGGTTTTTCAGGTTTTATACTTCCATCAAAAGGCGTTCTGAATTTTCGAAGCAAAATTGGTCCTTTCGGGAAAGCATTATGATCTAAAAATAGTTTGAGGTATTCGTATAAATTCCACGGACTGTTACTTAAATAAAAAATAGGATTATTAGGCGTCCCATCTCTACCGGTGTGCAGTTTTTGGTAAAATTCAGCCGCACCCTTTAATGGAATTCTATTATAAGCATTGGTAAGCAGTGAATTTTTCAGCAGCCGCAGTTTTAAAAATGAAGTTACACCGGTGTGCAAAATAGTATCGTCTATATCGCTAATTACTCCATATTCAGCATTTGGATCGGGAATTAAAAAATCTCCTATAAAAGGATCTTCCAACAATTCTGTCTTTTTTCCTAAGGGACCTTTATAAAAAATATCATAATCCAGCCAGCCCTCTTCGTCGGCGTGTTCTGCCAGGTTTTGTTCTATAGTATTATCAAATAAAAAGAAACCTTCGTCATCACTTTGTGTGGTGGCCTGTACTTTTCCCGGAAGACTTAAATCTACCTGCGCATCAGGAATTTCAAACGTATCAAATTGTTTATAAGTGGTTTTTATCGTTTTAAAAATATTCGCATCCTGGGTAATTTTTAAGGGTTCATTATCCAACACGCGCCCTTTTATATAAAGGTGTGAATGGGTTCCATAGCTTCTATAGGGCGTAATTAAAACCTGGTCTATAAGCTTATACCGGCCAGCAAGTTTGCGTAATCTTTTCTTCATTAATTTGCACTTTAAATAAATTCGCTCCCGAGCAAGCTCAAGGAGTATTTATAGAAAATATATTTTAATTTCGAGGTAAGCCTGGAGCTTTCAAGACTCGATTATCCAGTCAATTTAAAAATTATAAAGAAGCCCTGCCCTGCTTTTAAATAAACTTTAGGAAGATTCCAGGTTTTGCATGGCCTTTTCCATATCAATCCCCTCTTCCAGTACTTTGGTAAACAAATCTCCTTTTTTCTGAATTCGCTGCGGGACATCTTTAATAGTAAAATCGAGAATTTTAAGTCCGCTTTTCACTTCTTTCCATTCTAATGGAGCGGAAACAGGCGCACCGGGTTTTGGGCGTGCACAATAGGCTGAAGCTAAAGTTTGGCCTCTTCGGTTTTGTAAATAATCCAGGTAGATCTTGTCTTTTCGCTTCTTTTTAGCGCGATCCATACTGGTTAATTTTGGAACTTTATCTGCGATATAATAACACAGCAATTTGGTAAAATCCCGTGCTTCATCATACGAATAATTTCCGCCCAGCGGAATATAAATATGAAGTCCGCTGGAACCTGAAGTCTTGCAATAACCCTCAATTTTAGCCAGGTCTATCACCTCTTTTGCAGCCTGGGCAACTTCAATAACCTCTTCAAAAGTATTTTTATCTGAAGGGTCTAAATCTATCACCGTATAATCTGGTGAATCAAGATTTTTCACCCGGGAATTCCACGGATTGATCTCTATACAACCCAAATTAGCCATATATAAAAGCGTGGGTTCATTCTGGCAAAGCAAATACTCAATATCCTTTTCAGAAGATTCCGAATAAATTTCTGTGGTTGCTATCCAATCGGGTAAATTTCCTTCGTTGTCTTTCTGATAAAATCCCTGTTTTTTAATGCCGTTAGGATGCCGATGTAAATTTTGGGGACGATCTTTTAAGTAGGGTAACATCACTTCTGAAACCTGGATGTAATAATCTATTAAATCGTATTTCCTGAACCCGGAATCAGGCCAGTATACTTTGTCCAGATTAGTAAACGGAACATCTATCCCATCTATTTCCAGGCTTTCTCCTGACTTCCTTATAGAAAATGATTTTGTTGATTTCTTTTCTTCGGAAACTTTATTTTCAACAATGTCTTCGGCTAAAATTTCTTCCGGTTCTTTATCTTTTCGCAAAGCCTTAAAAACCGGATGCCTTAATTTACCGGTTTTTGTAATTTCTGAAAACTTTACTTCAGCAATCAAATCGGGGCGCATCCAAACCGGTTCTCTTCCTTTTAAATTTATTTTTTCTGAAAAAGGAGAGGTTTTACGCTCACGACTTTTAAACTTTTTTAGCAATGCTTTCTGTTCGTCGTTCGAAAAACCGGTGCCGCAATTTCCAATATATTTTAAATCTTCATCTTCATAAGCGCCCATAATTAAGGAACCAAAAATAGCACCTTCTGAAGTGGTGTAACCGCAAATAAGCACTTCCCGGGTGTTTTCACCTTTTAACTTTAGCCATTTTTCAGTTCTATACCCGGGAGAATAGGTAGCATCGGCTTTTTTGGCGATCACCCCTTCCAATCCAAGGTCTATGGCTTTATTATAAAATGCGGTGCCCATTCCTTCTATATGATCGCAATATTGAACCATGTCCAGATCTTCCAAAACTTCAGGGATTAAACTTTTGCGTTCTAAAAGTGGTAAATCCAGCATAGAATGGCCGTTGAGAAAAAGCATATCAAAAACATAAAAATGCAAGGCTCCCGGCGTATTTTCATCATAATTTTGCAAAGCCTGGAATTGCGGAATTCCCTCTTTATTCAATACCACAATTTCACCATCTAAAATCACATCGTGCTCAATCTGTTCTAAATCTTTAACCAGTTTTGAGAACTTAGAATTAAAGGAAATCCCATTGCGGGAATAAAGATCTACTTTGCCGTCTTCAATATTGGCCAGCGCTCTGTAACCATCCCATTTTAACTCGTAAATCCAATCGGGATCGTTAAATATTCTTTCGCCCGTGGTAGCGAGCATGGGCTTTATAAATTCTGAAGGTTTTATTTTTCTAACTTTTCCTTCAGAATTTTTTTCATCTTTATTTTGGCTCTTTTTTTCAGTAAAAACTTCCGCATCGTAATCCAGATCGGTAGAAAAATCGTCTTTCTTTTTAATAAGCAGCCACTGGTTCTTTTTATCGCCTCGCTTAGTTTTCACTAACGCAAATTCACCTTTAATTTTGCTACCGCTAAAAACGATTTTCAGGTTACCATCTTCCCATTGTTCTTCAAGATTATCATTGGTTTTTGCCGCGGCTTTAAAAGTTCCTTTATCCCAAATTTGCATTTTCCCGGCACCATAATTTCCTTTAGGAATTGTGCCTTCAAAATGTAAATATTTTACGGGATGGTCTTCGGTTTCTATGGCAAGACGTTTGTCTTTAGGGTTCATGGAGGGACCTTTGGGAACGGCCCAACTTTTTAAAACGCCTTCCATTTCCAGGCGTAGATCGTAATGCAGGCGCGTAGCCTCGTGCCGCTGAATAACAAACCTTCCCCCGTTTTCGGTAGAAAAATCGGCACCGGGTTCTGGTGTATTATTAAAGTCACGTTTCTTTTTATAATCTTCTAAACCCATCGCTTAGGATGCTTTAGATTTTTTCTTTTTATCTAAACTGGCTTTTAGTTTAGCCATAAGATCTTTAGCCTGGGTAGGCTCATCCTTAAATTTTTGCGGCTTCGGCTTTTTACCGGTGCTCTTAGATTCTATGATCTTCATTAATTGATCGTTATAAACATCTTTAAACTTATCTGGATCAAACTCTGTAGTGTATTGTTCTATAAGAGAAATAGCCATATCTACCTCTTTTTTGGCGACTTTAGTTTTTGGCAATTTCAGGTCTTTGGTTTCCCTGATTTCATCTGAAAACCTTATTACATGAAGTACCAGGGCTTTATCATAAACGCCAACCAGGCTTAAATGCTCTTTTTGGCGCATCACAAAAGTAGCCACACCCAGTTTCCCGGTTTTTTTTAATGCATCTCGGAGTAGATTATAAGATTTTCCTCCTTCTTTTTGTGGTTCGAGAAAGTATGGTTTTTTATAAAGCACCTCGGCCACATCATCTTCAGCCACAAATTCTTCAATATCTATGGTTTTACTCTTTTTAAGGTTTGCATTTTCAAAATCCTCTTTCTCGAGCACAATATAATCTTCATCCTTTTTAAAACCCTTTACAATATCTTTCCACTCCACTTCTTTCCCGGTATCTTCATTCACACGTTTATACCTTATGCGGGCATTATCGTGCTTATCCAGCATATCTAAATCGAGTTTTCTACTTTCTGAAGCAGAATATAATTTTACCGGTATAGAAACCAGTCCGAAGCTAATAGAGCCATTCCATATAGATCTCATTCTAGTGGTTTCTAAGGGCTTTAATTAACTCATCCTTGGTCATATCACTTCGGCCTTCAATCCCGATCTCCTGAGCTTTCTCATAAAGTTCCTCTTTAGTACGTTCTTCGTATTTATCGGCTTTTCCTCCTTTTTCACCAGAGTTAGAATCGTTTGCAATTCTCGCGGCTTTAGATTTGCTCATTCCTTTATCGCGAAGTTCCTCATACTGTTCATCATTCTTAATTGATGGTCCATGATCTTTAGCCATAACATTCAATTTTTGGTTAATAAAAAAGTTTCCAATTAAAATTAAGGGAATTACCGCGTAAGCTTAGTTGTAGCTTTGTTAAAATTAAAAATCAAGCGTATTGCCTTAAAAATTTAAGGAATAAACAACAAAGCTTTATCACTCATTTAACTTGCTCCAGTTCAGTTTGCTTATAAATTTATCTAACAATTTTAACCATTAAATATTTAATTATGAAAAAGTTAGAAGATCTATTCGAGCACCAATTAAAAGACCTTTACAGTGCCGAAAGCCAGTTAGTAAAAGCTTTACCGAAAATGGCAAAAGCTGCAAATGATGAAAAACTGAAAAAAGCTTTTGAAGACCATTTGGAAGAAACCAAAGAGCACAAAAAACGATTAGAAGAAGTTAGTAAAGACTTAGGGTTTAAACCAACCGGTGAAGAATGTAAAGCTATGAAAGGCCTTATTGAAGAGGCAGAGTCTTTCCTAAAAGAAGACGCGGAAGATGATGTGCGGGACGCCGGTCTTATTGCAGATGCCCAGCGGGTTGAGCATTATGAAATTTCAGGCTACGGTACCCTGGTGAGATACGCCAAAGAATTAGGCCATAAGGATGCAGCAAAAACATTGCAGAAAACCCTTGATGAAGAATACACTGCAGATGAAGACTTAAACAAGCTCGCTGAAAAACGCGTAAATAAAAAGGCTAAATAAGTCTGTATTTTAAAGAAAAGAGGCTGTTTGACATCCTATTAAAACGTCATCCTGAATTTATTTCAGGATCTAACATGATTATAATTTATTTCATGTTAGAAGCTGAAACAATCCCGAAGCATCGGGACAGCTTGACGAAAACAGAAAAAATCAAACAGCCTTTTTATTTTCTAAAAACCTTAAAATACTAGGCTTTATCTTTTAAATCCTGTACTTGTTTTTCAACTTCAGCTTTAGTACCGGTAAAAGTTTTTTACTGAACGGTGGTTTCACCTTTTCTCGTGGTGGTAATCCTCACTTTTGCAATGGTTTTATTTCCTTCCGAAGTCATATTTACCTGAATTTCTTCTGAAAGATTTTCAGCGTTTACACTTTCTTCCATTTCTATAGAAGCTCCTTCGTTAGGAATATCGCCTTCGGTATGGCCTCCAAGAATTGGTGCGATCACCAAACCAATTAAACAGGTTAATTTTATTAGAATATTCATCGAAGGTCCTGAAGTATCTTTAAAAGGATCACCAACGGTGTCTCCGGTTACTGCCGCTTTATGTGCCTCAGAACCTTTGTACGTCATTTCCCCATTAATCATTATTCCTGCTTCAAAAGATTTTTTAGCATTATCCCAGGCACCACCGGCATTATTCTGAAAAATTGCCCAAAGCACTCCGCTTACCGTAACCCCGGCCATATAACCTCCAAGCATTTCAGCGATCAGTACATTTTCATATCCAAAAAGCATCGGGATAAGGGCGATCGCGATAGGGAAACCAATGGTTAAAACTCCTGGAAGCAGCATTTCTTTTAGGGCAGCTTCCGTAGAAATCGCCACACATTTATCGTATTCAGGTTTCGCGGTTCCTTCCATAATTCCGGGAATACTTTTAAACTGTCGTCTAACTTCCTCCACCATTTTCATGGCTGCTTTTCCAACCGATTTCATAGCTAAAGCGGAAAATACTACGGGCACCATTCCGCCGATAAACAACATCGCTAAGACCGGAGCTTTAAAAATATTGATCCCATCTATTCCTGTAAAAGTTACATAAGCCGCAAAAAGTGCCAGAGAAGTAAGTGCTGCTGAAGCAATCGCAAAACCTTTACCTGTAGCCGCGGTAGTATTTCCTACGGAATCCAGGATATCTGTACGTTCTCTAACCTCGGCCGGAAGTTCACTCATTTCAGCAATTCCACCTGCATTATCTGCAATAGGACCAAAAGCATCGATTGCCAATTGCATTGCCGTAGTGGCCATCATTGCTGAAGCTGCCAGCGCAACACCGTAAAAGCCGGCAAAAGCGTAAGATGCCCAAATTGCAATTGCAAATAATAATACTGAAAGGAATGTTGAGATCATTCCGGTAGCCAAACCGGCGATAATATTAGTTCCCGCTCCCGTGCTGGAATTTTGTACGATAGAAAGCACCGGTTTTTTACCAAGACCTGTATAATATTCTGTTACTGCTGAAATCACCCCACCAACAACAATTCCTACTAAACAAGCGTAAAACACCCTGATAGATGAGATATCCATATATTCAAAACCTTCGGCCCCGCCAACAAAAAAGCCCATAGTTAGGGTTTCTTTAGGAAGCATCCAGGTTACCAGGAAATAACTGGCCACTGCTACAAGAATTATAGCGGTCCAGTTTCCTATATTTAATGCTTTTTGCACCTCAGCTTCTTTAGCCGAGTTACTGCTAATTTTTACTAATAAAGTTCCGATGATAGAAATGATAATTCCCGCACCGGCAATAGCCATAGGCAATAAAATAGGGCCAATTCCACCAAATCCGGAATTAACGATATTTCCACCCATATCTTCAATAATGTAGTTTCCTAAAACCATCGCGGCAAGAACAGTGGCTACATAACTTCCAAATAGATCGGCACCCATTCCGGCTACATCCCCAACGTTATCACCTACATTATCTGCAATGGTGGCTGGATTTCGAGGATCGTCTTCAGGAATTCCTGCTTCAACTTTACCAACTAGGTCGGCACCAACATCGGCTGCTTTGGTGTAAATTCCGCCACCCACACGGGCAAACAAGGCTATAGATTCGGCACCCAAAGAGAAACCGGCAAGGGTTTCCAGGACTACCGTCATTTGTGTAGTATCTGTCCATTCGCCCCCCATGAAATAATGAAAGAAAAGAATAAAAAAACCAGTAAGTCCCAATACGGCAAGACCGGCAACGCCAAGCCCCATAACGGTACCGCCACCAAAAGAAACTTTTAATGCCTGCGGCAAACTTGTTCTGGCTGCCTGGGTGGTTCTAACATTGGTTTTGGTAGCGATTTTCATTCCCATGTTTCCGGCAAGGGCAGAGAAAAAAGCACCAAAGATAAAAGCAACGATAATCAGGTAATGCGTGGTTGGCACTACATAAGCAATAGCAGCTAGTGCAATGCTGGCTCCTACTACAAAAAAACTAAGTAATTTATATTCTGCATTTAAAAAGGCGAGCGCCCCTTCGTAGATGTGTGAAGAAATATCTTTCATCTTGCCGTCTCCGGCATCCTGTTTTAATACCCAGGAACGTTTGGCCCACATAAAAACGAGGCCAACGACTGCAAGTATTGCAGGCATATAAATCATCATTGATTCCATATTAATTGTTAAGTTTTAGTTAATATGGCTAATGTAGTAAATCAATGATAATTAAAAAAGCAATAACTTTTTAAGGTTATTGCTTTTAAATCATCAAAATTATATGACTGAAATTAAGGTTGTATTCCAAACTGACCTTTATCACCATCAAAATTCTCAAAGCGCTCTACACATTGTTTTATAATTTCTCGAGCTTCTTTTGCATCTCCCCAACCACCAACATCTACTTTTTTCTTCTCAAGATCTTTATAAACTTTAAAGAAATGTTCAATTTCTTTAACCATGTGACCGTTTAATTCTTTTAGATCATTCAATCTATTCCAAATTGGATCTGAAACCGGCACACAAATAATTTTTTCATCCGGTCCTTTTTCATCGGCCATGTGGAAAACGCCAATTGGCTTAACTTCCATCACAACACCGGGGAAAGTTGGCTCACTTACCAATACCAAAACGTCTAATGGATCGCTATCCTGCGCAAGGGTATTTGGAATAAAACCGTAATCGGCCGGGTACATCATTGAAGAAAAGATCATCCTATCGTAACGGACTTTCTTCAATTTAAAATCGTACTCATATTTGTTTCTACTCCCTTTCGGGATCTCTATTAATACATCAAAACTATCTGACATTTTCTTTCTTTTTTCTCATTTAAGGGCGGCAAATATAGTGAAAATCAATATTAATTCGGCGTATTTAGAAGTGAAAACCAAAGGAAGCTGTTACCGCAAAAGACCGCGACTCTGGAACATCGAAATAGTTTCCTCTAAAATGGGCTTCAATACTTAGAAATTTAAGAATATTTCCTACTCCTATACTATACTCGTAATATGGTGCTCTACTTGGTGCCCGCAGCGGAATTCCAGAAGCATTTAAAGCTTTATTTTCTTCTGAAATTTCTCCCCAAACCGCTCTGGCGCCTATTAATTCCCGTAAATTTAATTCTCGTAAAAGCGGAATTCGGGCAAATAATCGTCCATTGAAATTATGATCAAAATGCGCTGAAACATAAGTATCGGTTACAAATTCATAGAAATTAAGGACGGGAAATGAATTATACATAGCGAAATAAGTTTGGTTTCCCGGCACCACATTTAAAAGTCCCAGCGGAACTTCGCCAAAAGTTTTTCCCGCTTCCAAACTGGCATTCGCTCTTCCAAATCCGCCAATTCTAAGCGGCTGATCGTAAAAAAACTGCACTTTCTTATAATTGAAATCGCTATTAAAAACGTTTTTTAAACCCAAGGTGTAATTAAAGAAAAAAGTAGGAAACTCCTCTTCGTTCACTACATTTCGTTCAACTCCAAATCCAGAAGTTTGCCTGCCGGGAGTATAGGTGAAAATGGCAGAAATTTCGGTTTGTTTTATGGTTGAAGCAGTTTCGGTTCGAGCTTCATTAGTATAATAATCTAAACTAAACGCCGGGGAGGCCGAACTAAGCTCGCGATATGAAGCGCCAAACCGCACATTAAAATTATACCAGGGCTCAATTTCAAGATTTACAGTACTTAAATCTATATTACTCAATTTATCATTATCTCCCACGCTTACCAAACCAGATGATGCTAAGCTACGCCCCAAAACATCTGTAGTATTATTGGTTAAACTTGCCCCTAGTTGTTCAATATCCCTTCTTTTTCCGCCAGAAATAATTAGGCGTGACTTTGAATCTAAAAGCCATTTTCCGGAAATTCCATATTTAAATTTATCATCTTTAAAACCATAGGCTAAATAACCTTCAATTCGCCAGGGATCGTGTTGCCCAAAATAAGTTCTACCACCCACACGGGTTCTAAATCCTTCTACCTGATTATAGTCGAACAAAGAATAGACGGGGCCAAAATCCCAGCCGTCAAATTCTACATAACCAGATTCAGCGATGGTGGCTATATCGTAAATTCTATTAAAAGCGGGGACATTGGTTAAGCTATCCAACATCACATAAATATCTTCCTCTTCCTTATTCAGCTCTTCCAGACGGTTTTCTTTCCAAAATTCCTGATCCCGTTTATAGACCTCTGCGTTGAATTTATAAGCTCGCTTATCGTAAAAATCTTCTGCTTTCTTTAGGTTGAATTGATATTCATCAAAAACCCGGGTGCGTTTTGCGTAAACTCCTTTTGAACTTTCTTTCTTGGTTAATGAGAAATTAGCCTGAAAATAATCTTTAGAAATCAGAAAAACCGAATCGTTAAGCACCTCAAATTCCTGCTCTATATACAGCTCCTTTACCCAGTTTATATTGGCATCCCGGGAAGCTTCAAGATTTATTTTCTTCACCGCCCAGGTAGTATCGTTTACCCAAAAATCTCCTTTAAAAGTTAATTCGTTCTCACGACGCGGATAATAAATTATATTGTAACACCATTTATCTTCTATATACGTACTATCGCTCAATACATAATTGTAGTTGTTGATGCCTGTTGTAGAAAGCGGACTTACAAAACTTTTATCAAAAACCTTGATATAGTTGTTGTAGACATTATATTCATCATACACATCTTTTACCGCAGCAATTAGGTTTTGATTTTGCTCAAAACCAGAATTCTTATTTCCCAAGAGATCTTCGCGTTCTTCATTTTCAATATTATCGCCATAAACCTTAGAAACCGATTCGTTAATAAAAACTGGAAGAATGGTTTTTCCCGAAATTCTATTGGTATCAGAATAGTCAAAAATGAATTCCATACCATTAAAAACCGGGTTTTTCACTACAGAGCTATCAATCCCGTCTAAATCGAATTCCAGTTTTTCGTATTTTTTATACTCATATTGTTTAAAAGCAGAAACCCCATTATCGCGTTTATTTTCCCATATCTTTTTTAAAATATCTATAGCGGGATTATTCTTTTTTGAAGTTTTTCCCCTGACAATTTTAACCTCTGCAAGACTGGAAGCCTCTTCCTGTAATTCAATTTCAAGAGATAGATTGGTTTTTTGCTGAAGCGGGATTATTTCAGTTTTATAACCGATAAAAGAAACTTTAAGTTCGGTGTGGTTGTTTTCACTTTGTAAATAGAACTTCCCGTTTTCACCCGAAGTTGTTCCTTCCGAAGAATTATTAAAGATCACATTTACAAATGGAAGCGCTTCGCCGTTTTGGTCCTTAACCACGCCGCCAACTTTGGTTTGCGCCATAACCACGGTACAGCACATTAATAAGAATAGGGAAAGAAAATTTGCTTTCGTCATCATCATTCTTCAGGGCAAAAAAAAACTTCATCGAATCAGCATTCGATGAAGTTTCCAATTTATAAGGAATTTCTATCTATTTGTAAGTTTAACCCATTAATGGGGTTACTCACAGACTTATAATTACCTGTTTGTTTATTACTAAATTTTGTATCCAGCATCCTGCTGGTTTAGTCAATATACATAACCTGCTTCACTGCTTTAATAACATCGTCGCTGTTTGGCAACCATTCTTTAAGCAATACAGGAGAATAAGGTGCCGGAGTATCGGCAGTGTTTATTTTTACTATTGGCGCATCTAAATAATCAAAAGCTTTAGATTGTACCTGGTAAGTAATTTCAGTAGAAATATTTCCAAAAGGCCATGCTTCTTCTAAAATCACCAAACGATTGGTTTTCTTAACCGATTCGATAATGGTTTCATGATCCATAGGACGAATTGTTCTAAGATCTATGATCTCACAAGAAATATCGTCTTCAGCCAACTTATCAGCTGCCTTATAAGCTTCTTTTATAATTTTTCCGAAAGAAACAATTGTTACATCGCTACCTTCTCTTTTAATATCGGCTTTACCAATTTCAATTACATACTCTTCTTCTGGCACTTCACCTTTATCACCATACATTTGCTCGCTTTCCATAAAGATCACAGGGTCATCATCTCTAATTGCAGCTTTAAGCAAACCTTTAGCATCATAAGGATTAGAAGGAACAATAACTTTTAGACCCGGGCAATTGGCATACCAGCTTTCAAAAGCCTGGGAGTGCGTTGCACCTAACTGACCTGCTGAAGCGGTTGGCCCTCTAAAAACGATAGGGATATTAAATTGCCCACCACTCATTTGGCGCATTTTGGCCGCGTTGTTTATTATTTGGTCAATTCCAACTAAAGAGAAGTTAAAGGTCATAAATTCAATGATTGGTCTATTACCATTCATTGCTGAACCCACACCAATTCCAGAAAAACCAAGTTCTGCAATCGGAGTATCTATTACACGATCAGGGCCAAATTCGTCCAACATACCTTTAGAGGCTTTGTAAGCACCATTGTATTCTGCTACTTCCTCGCCCATTAGATAAATAGACTCGTCTTTTCGCATCTCTTCGCTCATCGCTTGCTGAACGGCTTCCCTAAATTGAATTGTCTTCATTATATGCTATACTATTTAATATATCTTGAAAGAACAAAAATAGTAATTCAATAAAGTTTTCCCCACTAATAATCCACAAAAATTTACAGGTAAGCTAAAGGCATAGCATAAAGCGCTATTCCAATTAATAAATAACCAATTTTTAGCATTATTTCGAGATTTAAATTGTGATTATTACGGTTTATTTAAGGATTCAATAAAATTTAAGGAAATAAAAAACCTGAAATTTATTATGCGTGCATAGCATTTTTTGAATTAAATTATGTAACTTCGTGAACGAAATCGTTATAAATTTTAAAAACTCGCTATAATGAAAATATTAGTATGTATTAGTCACGTTCCTGATACTACCTCAAAAATCAATTTTACCGACGGCGATTCGAAATTCGATACCAACGGAGTGAATTTTGTAATTAACCCAAATGATGAATTTGGACTTACCCGTGCTATGTGGTTTAAAGAAAAACAAGGCGCAAGTGTAGATGTGGTAAATGTAGGTGGTGCTGAAACTGAACCAACTTTAAGAAAAGCCCTGGCCATTGGAGCCGATAACGCTATAAGAGTAAATACTCCTGCAACCGATGGTTTCCAGGTAGCAAAACAATTAGCAAAAGTTGCTAAAGATGGTGGTTACGACCTAATAATCGCCGGCCGCGAATCTATTGATTATAATGGAGGAATGGTACCGGGAATGCTTGCCGGAATTCTTGATGCTAATTTCATTAATACCTGTATAAGTTTAGAGGTTGAAGGTGATAAGGCTACAGCAATTAGAGAAATAGATGGTGGTAAAGAAACCCTAACCGCTTCCCTTCCACTAGTTATTGGAGGACAAAAAGGTTTGGTTGAAGAGAGCGACCTTAAGATCCCAAATATGCGAGGAATTATGCAGGCTCGTAAAAAGCCGCTTAATGTTGTAGAACCAGATGAGGCAGCCACTCATACCGAAGCTGTGAAGTTTGAAAAACCAGCTCCAAAAGGAGATGTAAAACTGGTAGACCCAGAAAACCTAGATGAATTAATAGATTTACTTCACAACGAAGCCAAAGCAATATAAAAGGAAAATAGTTTAGGTTTTAAAAACCTGAAAAGGCTATTAAAGAATTAAAAATTAGATTTTCCGCTTCTGCTGAAATAAATTCAGTCCAAGCCGCGAAAATGAATAAAAAAATATAAATATGTCAGTTTTAGTATATACAGAAACCGAAGATGGCAAGTTTAAAAAAGCTGCTTTTGAAGTTGCTTCTTATGCAAAGGAAGTAGCCGGCGGCGATGAAGTGGTTGCAGTAAGTTTTAACGCTACTGATGCTTCTGAACTTGGAAAATATGGTGTTAGCAAAGTGCTTAACATCCAAAACGATAAATTAGGCAAATTCAATGCTGAAGCTTATGCTGATGCCTTGACACAAGCCGCAAAGAAAGAAGGAAGCAAAATAATTGTAGTAAGCCAAAGCGCGAACAGCAAATATGTGGCTCCACTTTTAGCTGTGCATTTAGAAGCCGGTTACGCTTCTAACGTAATGGCAGCACCAGAAAGCACAGATCCTTTTACAGTAAAAAGAAGCGCTTTCACCAACAAAGCTTTCAATTTCACTAAGATCACTACCGATGTGAAAATTGTGGGATTATCTCAAAATGCTTTCGGTTTAAAAGAAAATGAAGGTGAGGCTACAGTAGAAGATTTCTCTCCTGAATTAAGAGATGAAGATTTTTCTGTGAATGTTGAATCTGTAGACAAAGCCAAAGATAAAGTAACTATCGCCGATGCTGAAGTTGTTGTTTCTGGTGGTCGCGGACTTAAAGGTCCGGAGAACTGGGGAATGATAGAAGAAATGGCAGATATTCTTGGCGCAGCTACCGCTTGTTCTAAACCTGTTAGTGATATGGGCTGGAGACCGCATAGCGAACACGTTGGGCAAACAGGAAAACCTGTAGCATCTAATCTGTATATCGCTGTAGGTATTTCGGGAGCTATTCAACACCTTGCAGGAATCAACGCTGCCAAGACTAAAGTTGTAATCAACAACGACCCTGAAGCGCCTTTCTTTAAAGCCGCAGATTACGGTGTAGTAGGCGATGCTTTTGAAATCGTTCCTAAACTAAACGAAAAACTAAAGGAATTTAAAGCGAAAAACGCATAATTTTTATAACTTGCACCCCTTAAAAGGGCTGTCTAAAATACGGTGAAAGTCCTGCTTTAGACAGCCCTTTTTAATTGATGATATATGAGTTTAGTGCGCCTTAATATAAAAGGAATTTCTTATAGTCAAACCCAAAACGGAGCCTACGCTTTAATCTTAAGCGAGGCAGATGGAGAACGTAAACTTCCCATAGTTATTGGAGCTTTTGAAGCGCAATCTATTGCCATTGCTTTAGAAAAAGAAATCAAACCTCCACGCCCGTTAACCCACGACCTTTTTAAAAATTTTGCTGATAGGTTTGAGATCACCGTAAAACAAGTGATTATTCATAAACTCGTAGATGGTGTATTTTACTCCAGTCTTATTTGCGAACGCGATAAGATCGAAGAAATTGTAGATGCTCGTACCAGTGATGCAATTGCGCTTGCCTTAAGGTTTGACGCTCCTATTTTTACTTACAAGAATATTCTTGATAAAGCGGGAATTTTCCTGAAAGGAGACGAAGCAGAACAGGCACCTTCAGAAAAACAAGAAGAAGAAATAATTTCAGAAGAATTACTTCCTGACGATATTGATATAAAATCTGACGACACCAATTACAAAAAATTGTCTTTAGACGAACTAAAAACCTTGCTCTCCCAGGCCGTAAATAATGAAGATTACGAGAAAGCGGCACGCATAAGGGACGAAATTTCCAAACGCAAATAATGCCCTCATTTATGAATAAAACCTGGTTTTGCCTGATTTTAGTTCTTTTAAGTGTTACCAGCACTTTTTCTCAAAACATTTCAAAAACCTGGACCCTAGACCAAGAAAAGGGAAATCCTGATCAGGAAATTTTTGCTGATGGAAATACCTTAAGTTTGAATGAGGGACTTTTTAGTATTAGCAAGGCCAAAGATACCCTGGCAAAGGGAGATTATATCTTCCAGAATAAGCTTCTTGTACTTTTCTACAATATTCCACAAGACAGTATAGTAAATTACAGGGTTTCTGCACTTACTGATTCTAGCATGGCTATAAACCAGGCTAATCGGGAATTCCACTTTAAAGCCAAGGCTTTTAACGATCCCGAAGAAGTTATCCCGGCACCTATAGTAAAAGAAATGATACCCAGTGCGGGAATTTCTTTTAGCAGCATTTGGCGGGGAGCCCTGGGAATGTCCACTCTATTACTTATCGCATTTTTATTTAGCAGTAACCGAAAGGCTATTAATTGGAAAACCATTGGGATTGGCCTAAGTGCACAGTTATTGCTAGCTATTGGCGTTTTAAAGATCACTTTTATTCAGAAAATTTTTGAATTTGTAGGAAATATTTTCGTTTTAATCCTGGATTTCACCGCAGCCGGAAGCGAATTTCTGCTGGGCGGAATGATGGATGTAGAAAGCTTTGGCTTTATTTTCTTATTCCAGGTACTACCTACAATAATTTTCTTTTCAGCCTTAACTTCGGTTTTATTTTACCTGGGTGTGATACAAATTGTAGTAAAAGGACTGGCCTGGGTGCTTACTAAATTATTAGGTATATCTGGTGCAGAAAGTTTAAGTGTGGCAGGAAATATTTTTCTTGGTCAAACAGAGGCTCCACTTATGATCAAGGCCTACCTGGAACGTATGACGCGTTCAGAAATTCTATTGGTCATGATTGGTGGAATGGCCACGGTTGCCGGTGGTGTTTTAGCCGCATATATAGGATTTTTGGGTGGCGATGATCCCGAATTAAGACTTCAATTTGCGAAACACCTACTGGCAGCATCAGTAATGGCTGCACCCGGAGCAATTGTAGTTTCAAAGATATTATACCCACAACAGAATAAGATCAACACTAACGTTGATGTTTCCTCAGACAAAATTGGCTCAAACATTCTTGACGCCATTGCCAATGGTACTACCGAAGGTTTAAAACTTGCAGCCAATGTAGCAGCAATGCTCTTAGTTTTTATAGCATTTATTGCTATGATAAATTACGTGTTAAACTGGACAGGATCCTGGACAGGCCTAAATGCGCTTTTAGCCGAAAACACCCCATATTCAGGCTTCTCCCTGGAGTCTATTCTTGGAATTATTTTCGCTCCACTTATGTGGCTTATTGGTGTTGCAAAAGAAGATATGATGCTTATGGGACAACTGCTTGGTATTAAATTGGCAGCCAGTGAATTTGTAGGATACGTTCAGTTGGCCGATCTTAAAAATACGGCAAACGCACTTAGTCTTAATTATGAAAAATCGGTAATTATGGCCACTTATATGCTTTGCGGATTTGCAAATTTTGCATCAATAGGAATCCAAATTGGAGGAATTGGCTCCCTTGCTCCCGGCCAGAGAAAAACTTTATCTGAATTTGGAATGAAAGCTTTAATTGGCGGAACTATCGCTTCTTTGCTTTCTGCTACCCTTGCTGGAATGATAATTGGATAATTTTATATAAATTTCCGCCAGAAATTTAATTGAGAAGCTTTTGTTATTTTAGCAAAGCTAATTTTCTGCACCTTAGACTTATGAAACAATACCACGAACTTTTACAACATATTTTAGACAACGGCACCGATAAAGGCGATAGAACCGGTACGGGTACCAGGAGTATTTTTGGCCATCAGTTAAGATTTGACCTTAGCGAAGGTTTCCCAATGGTTACTACCAAAAAACTGCATTTAAAATCTATTATTTATGAATTGCTGTGGTTTTTAAAAGGTGACACTAACGTAAAGTACCTGCAGGAAAACGGCGTTAGAATTTGGAATGAGTGGGCCGACGAAAATGGCGATCTTGGTCCTGTTTATGGCAAGCAATGGCGTAACTGGAATGGCGAAGATATAGACCAGATAAAAGAGATTATAGAAACTCTTAAGAAAAACCCTAATAGCCGTAGAATGTTGGTTTCGGCCTGGAATCCTTCGGTATTACCAGATTCTTCTAAATCCTTTTCAGAGAATGTAGCGAATGGAAAAGCGGCACTTCCGCCCTGTCATGCATTTTTTCAATTCTATGTGAGCCCCCCAACCCCCAATGGGGGAGGAAAATCAAAATTATCCCTTCAGCTTTATCAAAGAAGTGCAGATGTTTTTCTTGGTGTGCCTTTCAATATCGCTTCTTATGCGCTTTTAACTATGATGATGGCCCAGGTTTGCGGCTACGAAGCAGGAGATTTTATTCACACATTTGGCGATGTTCATATTTATAGCAACCATATGGAGCAGGTAAAGCTACAGCTTTCCAGGGAACCCAGAGCTTTACCGAAAATGACGATCAACCCTGAAATAAAAAATATTTTTGATTTCGACTATAAAGATTTTAAATTAGAAGATTATAATCCGTATCCCGGCATAAAAGCCAGGGTTGCGGTCTAAATTAAATCAATAATTAAAATTTTAAGTTTATGAAAAAGTTAATGCTTATCGCATGTTTTGTAGTTGGAGGATTTGCAACCGCACAAGCCCAACAAACTTCACCGGTTTGGCCAGGTTGTGAAGACGCCGAAGACGTAAAAGCCTGTTTTAATCAAAAACTATCTCAACACGTAAGAGAAAATTACGAATATCCACAAACCGAAGACGGCGATTATATTCGCGGAAAAGTAGAAATTTCTTTTACAATTACTGAAGAAGGAAAAGCCGTAGTGAATTCGGTTGAAGGTCCTGAACCAAAAGTAAACGCGGCAGCTAAGGAAATGATAGAGAAAATTCCTGATATGAAACCTGGAACTTTACAAGGCGAGCCAGACGATCGTAACTTTACCGTTCCTTTCAATTTCTAGAGAAAACGCCTAAACACCTTAACACCCCAGCTATGAAAAAATTAATGTTTTGTTTCTTTCTTTTAACCGGCACTTTTGCTTTTGCGCAAGAGGATGACGTGAGTATTGAAGGAAATACGGTTACTGTGAAAGAGAAAGCACCGGTATGGCCGGGATGTGAATCCAGTGGAAATACAAAAGACTGTTTCGATCAAAAATTGATGGAACACGTTAAGAACAATTATAAATATCCTCGTAATGATAAAGGGGAGTTTATAAGAGGAAAGGTAGTGGTAAAAATGCATATAGACGAAGAAGGCAAACCAGTAGTAACTTCGGTAAAAGGAGATCAAAAACCTGTGATTGCTGCAGTGGAAACTATGCTAAAAAAAATGCCGAAAATGAAACCCGGCACTCGTGGTGGAAAACCTACAAAAATAAGTTACACCCTTCCTTTAAATCTATAGGAAGCAAGCTATACTTTAACTTGCCGTTAACTACCTAAGGTTTCAGACCGAACGAAAAAATTGTAAATTTGAGTGGTACCCAAAAAAGTACCACTCTTTTTTTATGCAATCACAAGAACAATTACTCGATTTTTTTAATGAAACCAGAGCGCATTCTGAACTTATTTGTTCCTTTCTGGAAACTGAAGATTATGTGGTTCAGCCAATAGAAGATGTTTCACCCCCAAAATGGCATCTTGGCCACACCACCTGGTTCTTTGAAGAATTCGTACTAAAACCTAACGTAAATAACTATCAACTTTTTGATGAAAACTCGGCTTACGTTTTCAACAGTTATTATGAAAGTGTAGGCGATAAAGTGATTAGAACCAATCGCGGTAATTTATCGCGCCCAACGGTTGCCTGGGTTTACGAATACCGTAATTATGTTTCTAAAGCGATGCATGAATTTCTAAAAAATGAAAAGATTTCAGATGACTTATGCGGCGTTGTAGAAATTGGTTGCCACCACGAAAAACAACACCAGGAACTTCTTTTAACCGATATTAAATATATCCTCGGGAATAATCCTTTATTTCCTGAATATAATGATCAATTTAAAGAAAACCCTATCCAGGATTTTAAACAGGAATGGATTTCTATTTCTGAAGGCGTTTACGAAGTAGGTCATAAATCTGATGACTTTTGTTATGACAATGAGCAGGGCGTGCATAAGGTTTACCTCAATGATTATAAAATTTCGAATAAACTGGTTACCAATGCCGAGTTTATAGAATTTATTGAAGCCGGCGCTTATCAAGATGTATTACTGTGGCACGCTGAAGGCTGGGATTGGGTGAATTCTAATAATATAGAAGCGCCATTCTACTGGCATAAAGTTGATGGAGAATGGCATCAATACACACTAAACGGACTTAAGAAACTAATTCCTGAAGCCCCGCTAAGCCATATTTCTTATTTTGAAGCTTTTGCCTTTGCACAATGGAAAGGTTTAAGATTACCTACAGAATTTGAATGGGAAACGGCACAGCAATATTTTAAATGGGGAGACCGCTGGGAATGGACAGAAAGTGCATATTCCCCCTACCCTAATTACACTAAACCCGAAGGCGCGCTTGGCGAATACAACGGCAAATTTATGGTGAACCAAAAAGTACTGCGGGGAGCTTCAGTAGCTACTTCTCAAAACCATACCCGCCCAACCTATCGCAATTTTTTTCATCCACATTTACGCTGGCAGTTTACAGGATTAAGACTGGCCAAATAACCAATATACTTAAATGAAAACCACACCAACTACGTTTCAAACGGCTTTTGAGGAAGACGTTTATAAAGGCCTAACCAGCTTTCCTAAATATCTACTTTCCAAATATATTTATGATCAAAAAGGCGATAAGCTTTTTCAGCAAATAATGGCCATGCCAGAGTATTACCTCACCAATTGTGAGCTAAATATCCTAAAACATCATAAAGCAGCAATTGCCGATATTATTAACAAAGAAGGCGGCTTTGATCTTATTGAACTTGGTGCCGGGGATGGTAAAAAGACCAAGGTCCTTCTCCAACATCTGGTAGATAAACAATACGATTTTAATTATTTACCTATTGATATTAGTCAGAATGTTTTGGAAGAGCTGGAAAGCTCTTTAAAGAATGAGATACCCGAAGTGAATGTAAAAATTCAACAGGGAACTTATTTTAAAACCCTGGAAAACCTGGCCGATTACAGCAATCGCAGAAAAGTGATCTTAGTACTGGGTTCTAACATTGGTAATCTTTTACACGAAAATGCCATTGAATTTCTTAAGAATATTCAGGAAGCAATGACTGCAGAAGACAAACTTTTTATGGGCTTTGACCAGAAAAAAGATCCACAAAAGATTCTGGACGCTTACAATGATGAAACGGGTATTACCGAAGCTTTTAATAAGAATTTACTGGCTAGAATAAATAAAGAACTAGACGCCGATTTTAATTTAGACAATTTCAAACACTGGGAAGTTTACGATCCCGAAAGTGGAACTGCCAAAAGCTACCTGGTAAGCAAGGTTCAGCAAAAAGTAGCCATCAATAAGTTAGAGCTGGAAGTGCATTTTGATGCCTGGGAAAGCATACATACCGAAATTTCACAGAAATACGATGATGCCGTGGTAGAATGGCTGGCCGAAGAGGCAGGACTAGAAATTCAAACCAGTTTTCAGGATAATGAGAACTGCTATAAGAACTATATTTTCAGGAAGAAAAATTAAACACCGAACTTTTTTAATTCCTTTATCAGGAAATCCAGTTCCTTTTCAGTATTAAAATAGTGAAAACTAACACGTATGCCCTCTCCTCGCTGGGATACAATAATGTTTTTACTCTTTAAATATTGGAATAATTTTTCTCCTCCTTTGATGTTAAAGATAGAAGAATGTGTTTTTCGTTTTATCACGCTTTCTTCTAATAAATTCATTTTTTTGAATTCACTTTTCGCCGTGGCACTTAGAGATTGAATTCTTGAAGAAATCTCGCTTATCCCAATTTTTTTAATCAATTTTAAAGCTTCGGCTAAACTTCCGTAGTTTAAAGTGTCTTGGTGCCCGGGTTCAAATTTTCCGATAAAATTACCTTGGTGCGCCTTATATTTCCCCTGTAACGAACCAAATCCGAGCGCTTTTGGCGCTATTTTGCCTTCCACTTCCTTTTTAAACAGCATAAAGGCATTCCCATACCCGGCGTTCAACCACTTATAAGTACTGCAAATAAGCACATCAAGTCCGCTTTCTTCAATATTAAATTCTTCTGTGCCGCAAAACTGGGTTCCGTCAGCGAAAAATAAAGTTTCTGGATATTTTTGCTTTAGCTTTTTTATAAAATCAAGGTCTATTTTTATACCGTTAATATATTGTACAATGCTAAAAGCAAAAAAATCGGGTTGTTGATTTTCGAAAGCTTCAGCTATATTTTTTTCCAGATTTTGGTCAATTTCAGCATAAGAAATCCCAAAATCCCTGGATTCCACGGCCCAGTTTAGCGAGGGATAATCATTTTTCAACAATAGCGCTTTCTGCGGTTTATCAAGTCCTTCTAATAAGGTATTAAATCCGTAGGAAAAATTGGGTACCAAAGCCACCTGGGACGGTACACAGTTAAAAAATTCTCCAACCAATTCACGTGTTTCGGTTAAAATATCTGCTTGTTTCTCTTTAAATACACTTCCGCCAAGTAGAAAATCAAGGTCATGATTTTGTCTGAACTCCCAAACCGATTCTGGCAGTAAACCCGAAGCAGCCGTATTTAAGTAAGTATACTGCTCTAAAACGGGAAAGCCTTTTCTTAAATTCTCCATAATCCTGTGCAAATTGTTAACGAAAACTGTAAATTTGGAATAGACACTAAAGTACTTCTAATTATGTTTTCTAAAAAGAAAAACACTTCCAAACTCGATGCAGAACAGCGCGAACTCTATGAAAATGCTCGTAAACGTACCCTCCAAAAAAAGAGGTTGTTCCAGCATTTTATTATTTTTCTTATTGGCGCCGTATTCTTCATTGTTTTGAACGTAGTGATTGGCTACCAGGAAAATTTTATGCCCCTGGGCTATAATTGGTTTGTTTGGGCAGTCTTAATCTGGGCCTTTATACTGCTGGCACACGTTTTTAATGTTTTTGTTACCAACAAATTTTTAGGAAAAGAATGGAAAGACAGGCAAATGGCTAAACTGGTGCAGAAGCAAAAAGAAAAGATCGCTGAAATGCAAAAGCAAGTAGAGAAAGATTTTCCTGCAAATACACCTCAGAAAAAAACTACGTCGGAACCGGCAAGTAATCCTGAATTAAAAGCAGAAAACGAGCGATTTAAACCTAAAACCAACGATCCAGACAAACCGAATCAACCTTACAATACTTAGATATATGATTACAATGATTGCCGCTGCAGCGGAAAATAATGCCCTTGGAAAAGACCAGGATCTGGTTTGGCACTTACCAGACGATTTTAAACGTTTTAAAAAACTTACTACGGGGCATCATATAATAATGGGAAGAAAAACCTTTGAAACTTTCCCAAAACCACTTCCCAACCGTACACATATTATAATTACAAGGAAAGATAATTACCTAAAAAAGGACGCTACGGTTGTTTCTTCGTTAGAAAAAGCACTGGAATTTGCTAAAAATGATGAGCAGCCATTTATTATTGGTGGTGGAGAAATTTATAAATTAGGAATGGAGGTAGCTGATAAAATTGAACTTACCAGGGTTCACGGGACTTTTGATGCCGATACTTTTTTTCCTGAAATAGATGAGGAAAAATGGAAATTAGTAGCTGAAGAATTTCACCCGAAAGACGAAAAACACGATTACGCCTTTACTTACCTTACCTATGTTAGAAAATAACATTCTCAAAAAAATAGCTGAAGAACATAACCTAAATAACGCGCAATTTAGCCGGCTCACCGGTGGGGATATCAATGATGTTTTCCTAATTACCTCGGAAGAGAAAAAGCAGGTAGTAAAAATAAATAATGCTGAAAAGTTCCCTGGAATGTTTGAAGCAGAAAAAGTCGGCCTGGAAGCTCTTCAAAAACCAAAAGTAATTGATGTTCCTAATGTTTTGGGAATGGGTGAAATTGAAAATACTTCATATTTACTTTTGGAATATAAAGAGAGCGCCGCCAAATCTTCTACTTTCTGGACAGATTTTGGAAAGCAAATGGCCGCCTTGCATAAAACCACTTCAAAAGAATTCGGGTTTCATCAGGATAATTATATTGGCAGTCTTCCACAACAAAATAATGCTTCAGCCTCAGCAGCCGACTTTTATATTTCTGAACGTTTGGATCCACAGCTAAAAATGGCAAAAGATAAAGGCTATGATCTTGTTGTCACTAAATCTTTTTTCAGCAATATTTCAGCAATAATTCCAGATGAAAAACCCGTGCTAATTCACGGTGATCTATGGGGTGGCAATTATTTGGTTAATGGAAATGGCGATCCCTGCCTTATAGATCCTGCCACAGCTTTTGCTCCGCGTGAAATGGATCTTTCTATGATGCAACTTTTTGGCGGATTTAATAAGGAGTTATTCAAAATCTATGAAAAAGAATTTCCTTTAGAATCGGGGTTTGAAGAACGAATTCCGCTTTGGCAACTTTACTATTTATTGGTTCATCTTAATCTTTTTGGTGCCGGTTATAAAGCTCAGGTGACCAGTATTATTAAGCAATTCAGTTAATTTCACAATTCTTAACAGGACACTTTATTCTTTTAGGAGTTTATTAGCGCAGATAGGCGTGGATACTCATTAAATTCAAACTTCCAACTTAAACTTAAAAAAAATGAGTACTGAAAATTTGAATAAAGACGAGGCTTTAGATAAAATGAAGTCAATGGTAAAAGACATACAAACCTGTATGTTCGTTACAGATTTTGGCAACAAACCCTTAAGTGCCGTACCAATGACCACTAAAGAGGTAGATAAAGAAGGAAATATCTGGTTCTTTAGCAGGCTGGATAGCGACCATAATGGAGATATCGCCAAAGATAACGATGTACAACTTCTATATAGTGATACTTCAGATATGGAATTTATAAGTATCTATGGTAAAGCGAGCATTGAAACCAATGAAGGGGTTCTAAAAGAATTCTACCATAAAATGGACGATGCCTGGTTTGATGGAGTAGATGACCCTAATTTAACCGCAATAAAAGTAGTTCCTAAAGAAGCTTATTTTTGGGATAACAAACAGAATAAATTCGTGACCTTCTTAAAAATAGGTGCCTCAGCAGTAACTGGAGATAAAAAAGATATTGGAGAAAAAGGTAAACTAAATCTTTAAACTCCTGTATTTGTTAATGAAAAGACCTCGTAACAATGCATTTGTTATGAGGTCTTTTTTATTATTTCTATTTTAGCCGAATCTAAATTGAAAAAATTATGAAAGCATATATTTTCCCAGGTCAGGGAGCGCAGTTTTCAGGGATGGGGTTAGACCTTTTCGAAAATTCTGCTGAAGCACAGGAACTTTTCAAGAAAGCCAATGCAATTTTAGGCTTTTCAATTACCGATATAATGTTTGAAGGCTCTGCCGAAGATCTAAAACAAACCAAAGTTACTCAACCGGCGGTTTTTCTTCATTCGGTTATTTTGAGTAAAGTTATGGGCGAAGATTTTAAACCCGATATGGTAGCGGGTCACTCGCTAGGTGAATTCTCAGCACTTGTAGCAAACAATACGCTTTCTTTTGAAGATGGTTTGAAATTAGTTTATAAACGTGCTATGGCTATGCAGCAGGCTTGCGAATTAGAACCTTCTACAATGGCCGCCGTTCTTGGTCTTGAAGATGAAGTTGTAGAAGCCGTTTGTGCTGAAACAGAAGGAACCGTAGTGGCTGCAAATTATAACTGTCCCGGGCAATTAGTAATTTCGGGTGACGTAAAATCTGTGGAAGCGGCCTGCGAAACCTTGAAAGAACGCGGTGCAAAACGAGCTATGATCCTGCCGGTTGGAGGTGCTTTTCATTCCCCTTTAATGGAACCTGCCAGAAAAGAATTAGCTGCAGCTATAGAGAATACTACATTCCATACACCTACCTGCCCTATTTACCAAAACGTAAGTACGTTTGCGGTAACCGATCCCGAGGAAATAAAGAAAAATCTTGTTTTTCAATTAACAGCACCGGTAAAATGGACACAAAGTGTTCAAAATATGATAAAAGATGGCGCTACCAATTTTACTGAAGTAGGTCCGGGAAAAGTTTTACAGGGTCTTGTGAAGAAAATAGACCGAAAAATGGAAACAGCTTCAGCTTCTATATAGGACTGAGAAAAACCAGAATTATAGGAGATTTTTTGAATAACCAGCTTTCGTCAAGCTGAACTAGTTTGAGCTTCTAATACGTTAGATCCTGAAATAAATTCAGGATGACGGTCAAAAAATAGATTTCAAGAGACCGAAGAAATTCAAAAAATAAAAATCCTGAAGCTATAAACTTCAGGATTTTTATTTTTATGTGATTACAGATAACACTTCTCGATTCCGCTCGAAGTGACAAAGACAAAGAGGTTTACTTTTTATAGATCTTTCCTTCTTTCATCACGAATTTTACATCTTTTAAAGTTTCTATATTTTCGGTTGGATCTTCATCTACTGCAATGATATCGGCATAAAAACCTTCAGCGATCTGGCCTATCTCTTTTTCTTTCTTTAAAATTTTAGCAGCGGTAATTGTAGCACTTTGGATGGCTTCCATAGCTGGCATTCCGGCTTCCGTCATATAAACGAATTCCCGGGCATTTTCTCCGTGTTTAAACACTCCGGCATCGGTACCAAACGCGATTCCCACACCTCTTTTATAAGCGCGTTCAAACATACCCTGAATTTGCGGTCCAATCTCCCTGGCTTTCGGCACTACGAGTGCCGGATAGTAATTCTCAATTTCAGCATTTTGAGTCACTTCTTTTCCTGCTGTAATAGTAGGCACCAAATAAGCGTCATATTCTTTCATCAAATCCATTGTTTCATCGCTCATTTTCGTGCCGTGTTCAATAGTTTTCACGCCGGCTCTAATAGCACGTTGCATTCCCTCATCGCCGTGTGCATGAGCAGCCACGTGAAAATCATAATCATTAGCTGTCTTTACGATAGCTCTTATTTCTTCTTCAGTAAATTGTGGATTAGAGCTGCTTTTCGCTACACTTAAAACTCCTCCCGTAGCTGTAATCTTTATTAAATCGGCTCCATTTTTATAACGCTGGCGTACCGCCTTAGCCGCATCTTCCGGCCCGTTCACCACCCCTTCTTTTGGCCCCGGATTTCCGGTTAGTTCACTATTCATCCCGTTTGTAGGATCGGCGTGACCTCCGGTTGTAGCAAGGGATTTTCCGGCAGTAAAAATTCTAGGTCCGGGGACTTTTCCCTGATCAATTGCATCTCGAAGCGCAATATTTACGCCGCTACCGCCTAATTCCCTCACGGTGGTAAAACCAGCCATTAAAGTTGTTTTAGCAAAACCTACCGAGTTAAATGCAGCGTCTGCCGGATCATCTACAAACCGCTCCATATATTTCTGAGGATTGGTTTCACTTTCCAGGTGAACGTGCATATCTGTTAATCCCGGTAGCACTGTTTTGTCACGAAGATCGATTACAGAGTCTTTTTCGCTTTCCGGATTTACAAATCCATCCTCCACACTTTTAATCCTTTCCTCGGAAACGATTATAGTTTTTTCAGTTAAGACTTTTCCAGATTTGGTGTCTACCAACTTCCCGGCCTGTATATATAAATCCTGAGCCTGAAGTCCCGCGGATAATAATATTCCGAAGCAAAAGATTAAAAGTTTTTTCATTTTTAAAATTTAAGAGTTTAAAAATTCTTTGATTGTTCCCGTAATATACTCAATTTGTTCATTATCCAGTTCGGTATGCATAGGAAGGGAAAGCACTTCCTGAACCAGTTGATTAGTTACCGGGAAATCGGCCTCATTATACCTGGAATCTACATAAGCCTTCTGCTGGTGTAATGGGATTGGATAGTATATTCCAAAAGGGATGCCTTTCTCTTGCAGGTGCTTTGCCAAAGCATCACGCTTTCCATTTTTGATCTTTAAAGTATATTGATGATAAACATGCGTATCACAATCTCCAATTCTGTATGGAGTTTCTATATGAGCTTCATCTTTGAAAGCATCATTATAAAGATTAGCCGCTTTTTTACGGGCCTCGTTATATAAGTCTAATTTTGGAAGTTTCGCTCGCAAAACAGCTGCCTGTAAACTATCAAGACGAGAATTAACTCCTACTACATCGTGATGGTAACGCTCGTACATTCCGTGGTTTACGATACCTCGAATAGTATGCGCCAGTTTATCATCATTAGTAAAAATCGCACCGCCATCACCGTAACAACCTAAATTTTTAGACGGAAAAAATGAAGTGGCACCAATATGGCCAATAGCTCCCGTTTTATAAGTTTTTCCGCTTTTAGCGTGATAATTTCCACCAATGGCTTGTGCATTATCCTCTATTACATATAAGTTATGTTCTTCGGCAATCTCCATGATTGCATCCATATTAGCAACCTGGCCAAAAAGATGAACAGGAACGATTGCTTTGGTTTTAGGAGTAATTGCTTTTTTAATCGCTTCCGGATCTATGTTGAAGGTATCTGGTTCCACATCTACCAAAACCGGTGTTAGTTGAAGAAGCGCTATCACCTCAACGGTTGCCGCAAAAGTAAAATCGGCGGTTATAACTTCGTCTCCCGGCTTTAAACCAAGACCCATCATTGCTATTTGCAGGGCATCGGTACCATTTGCACAGGGAATAACATTTTTAACCTGTAGATAATCTTCTAAATCTTTCTGAAATTGCTGAACTTCAGGACCATTAATAAATGCTGCATTCTCTATAACTTCCTGAAAAGAAGTATTCACCTGATCTTTTATGCCCTCATATTGACCCTTAAGGTCAACCATTTGTATCTTTTTCATCTGTTTTTTTTGAGTAGCACGAAAATACGAAATAAGCTTCCTATTGCCAATCAATTTTAATTAAAGGCCTATTTTCGCATTAGAAATCACTTAGTTTGAAACCACTTTACAACATAGCGACGAAAATTGCCGAAAAAGCCCTCCCTTTGGCCGGCAGATTTAATGAAAAGCTCAAATTATTTACCGAAGGCCGTAAATCGGTTTTTAGTGAACTGGAAGAGAAAATCAATCCTAACAAAGAATATCTTTGGTTTCACGCTGCATCGTTGGGAGAGTTTGAACAGTCTTTGCCTATTATTGAAGAGATAAAAAAAGAATTCCCAAAATATAAAATCCTGGTGACTTTTTTTTCTCCTTCGGGCTATGAAAACAAGAAGAACCATCCGCTGGCAGATGTCATCACCTATCTCCCGCTGGATACCAGGAAGAATGCAAAACGATTTCTGGAGCTTGTAAAACCAAAAATTGCATTTTTTATTAAATATGAAATCTGGCCAAATTTTATGGCCGAGATAAAAAAGCAAAACATTAAAAGCTTATTGATCTCTGGAGCTTTTAGAGAAAACCAGATCTATTTTAAGCCTTATGGTGGTTTTATGCGAAAAGCCCTCCAAACTTTTGATCATATTTTTGTGCAAAATGAAGCCTCAATCACACTGCTTAAAAATATTGGCTTCAACAATACTACACTAAGTGGTGATACACGGTTTGATAGGGTTTCGAGGCAAATTCAGTATAACAATAAACTGGAATTTGCTGAAAATTTTATTGATAAAAAAACCTGCTTAGTAGCCGGAAGTACCTGGCCGGAAGATGAAGAAATTATAGTTCCTTTTATTAATCAAACTTCAGAAAAATTAAAAGTTATCATCGCTCCACACGAAATAAAAGAAGAAAAGATAAATGCGCTGGAGCAAAAAATTAAAAAGAAAGCTATTCGCTATTCTCAAAGAGAAAGTCGAGACCTGGAAAGTTATGATGTATTAATATTAGATACTATTGGGCTGCTGGGGAAAATATACAGTTATGCGAATATTGCATATGTAGGCGGTGCCGCCGGTACTACCGGGCTTCATAATATCCTGGAACCTGCTACTTTTGGAATTCCGGTGATAATAGGAGAAAATTATAAAAAATTCCCTGAAGCTGCCAGGCTCCGGCAACTAGCCGGCTTATATTCGGTAGCTAATGCTGAAGAATTTTCTAGCATCACTAATAAACTCATTACCGATAAACATTTTAGAGAAAAAACAGGGATGATTGCCGGGCATTTTATTAATAGTAATATCGGAGCTACCCGCAGCGTAATGAATTACTTAAAGACTTTACCTGACTTTATCTGATTTTGCTAAAGTTTCTTAAAAAAGAAAAATCGCCAGACTTTATATTGTAATTTCGATCTTCTAATCAATAATTATAAAGATATGAAACGAGTATTTATTACAGGAGTATTGTTGTTGAGCATTATAAGCTTAACCTCCTGCCGGGAAACCGCAGAAGAAAAAACCGTGGTAAAGGAAGTTGAAGTAGAAAAAGAAGAACCGGAAGTTGATAAGGAAGAACAAAAAGGAATCTTAGAACGCGCCGGGGAAAAAGTAGATAATAAAGTAAATAAAGAGATTGACGAAGAGATCGATAAAATTGACGATAATTAAATTTCGCTCAGTCAATTAGCGTTTACCACAATCGAATTATTTGTTTTTTAAGAAAATTTTAATGCTATTTGTGTTAAAATACACATTTACATCTGTAATTTTGTTTTAGCAAACTAGAAACAACCAAATTATGAAAAGATCAATTTTAATGCTCGCTATGTTTTTTACCCTTAGTACAGCTTTTACTTCTTGCCGTGAGGTAAACGAAGAAGAAGACGAAATGGAAATGGAGGGCGAAGAAATGGAACGTGAGATGGAAGGCGAAATGCAAGAAATGGATGATGATATGGACAATGTTGAAGAAGACATTGAAAATGCAGCTAACGACGCCGGTGATGCTGTAGAAAATGCGGCGAAGGAAACTGGTGACGCAGTTGAAGATGCTGCAAACGAAGTTGAGGAGGAAGTTGAAGGAGACGACGACTATTAATCCTTTTTTATAACTAAACTTAAAACTATGAAAAAATTAATTTTAATGCTGGCTCTTACCTTTAGTACCGCCGCGGTTTTCACTTCTTGTAGAGAAGAAAAATCTGGTGTGGAACAGGCAGCCGACGATGTAGAAGATGCGGCTGAAGATGCAGGCGACGAAATTGAAGATGCTGTTGATTAAACAGTAGATTTAAGAATTAACCAACCAAAGAAAAAATCCTTTTTGATTAAATTCAAAAAGGATTTTTTTATTTATGCTTGTTTTTTGAATGTTCTAAGCTCACGCTTAAGATCTTCCATAGACTGTTTTAATTCTCTGAAAAGTCCACTTTCTGAAGGATTATCCAAGTTAAAAGTAAGCTTTGAATTTACCTGCCAGATCTCCTGAATTTCGTTTATATTAACTTCGATAGGAAGATATTCTTCATTTAGAGAAATCAACAAAACTTTCGAAGAATCGGGTAATTTTTGAAGTTTTTTGACCAATACAGAATCCTTTAAAACCACTACATAGATCTTATTATTACTGGCCTGATCCAGGTCTGGCACAGCTTTAGCCAAAACCCATTCGTTTGGATAATAATTTGGCAACATACTATCTCCTTCAATTTGAAAACCACGATAAGTAGCATTTCTAAATTCAGGGAGTGGAATATCAAAAGCAGGTAATTGCTGATACCATTCTACATCCTGTACATTGTGAGGGTAACCGGCAGCAGCTTTCTGGTTTACCATTACCATATTCTCATTATCTGAAGAATCTACGGTAACCACCTTTGGGCTAACATCGCCTTTGCTAAGCTGTAAAAACTTTTGCCCGCTTTGGCCAAATAGCCATAAAGGATTAATTCCAAATTGACTTAAGAGTTCGGCCACTACTTTTCCAGAAAGTTTTGTACGACCACGCTCAATATCTGCCGTAGAATTTTTAATTCCTAAAAGATCGGCGAATTCAGATTGAGTGAAGTTATTTTCTTCCCTAATTTCTTTAAAATGCTTAATTTCAATAGATGGTGGTTGCCCCATAATTTCTAATGTTTAGGAATTTATCCAATGATAGTCAAATTTATTGGATTATTTCCATATTCACAAAATATTATGCTGCTATTCTTTATCTGCAAGTATTTTTTCAATTCTTTCGGTAAGATCTTCCACCTCAAATGGTTTTGCTATAAAATCGTTGGCTCCTGCTTTTTTACATTTTGGCCCGGCATCGTGTAGTGCCGACATCATAAGGACAGGAGTTTCTGAAATTTCAGGATTTTGCCGAATCCCGGCACAAACATCGGTGCCATCAACACCAGAAATAAGCATATCTAAAAGCACAATATCTATATTTTTCTCCTGAATTAATTCTTCTGCTTTAAGTGGTTTTTCGGTAACATCTACTTCATAACCGTAAAATTCCAGCAATGTCTTTAACATTTCCCCAATTCCCGAATCATCATCTACCACCAGAATCTTTGTAGTTTTCTCCATATAATTTTTAATTAAGAAGTAATTTGAGTTGCGTTCAAAATAAATGAAAATTCTGAGCCCTTACCCAATTCACTGTTCAGTTGTATTTCTCCGTTATGTCTCTCTATAATTTCGTTTGCCAAATACAAGCCTATTCCAAAACCTGAATAGGTTTCTTCGCTTTTAACCCCAACCCGATAAAATCTTTTAAAGATCTTTTTGTGGTTCTCCTGCCCTATTCCAATTCCAAAATCTTTTACGCTTACGCGCACCTTATCTTTATCTTCCCTGGAGATTTTGACGTTTATTTCCTGGCTTCCGGGAGAATATTTAATGGCATTCATCACAAAATTAATAACTACCTGTCCAATACGGTCGCGGTCTGCTATGATTTGACATTGCACTTCACTTTCTAAAGCTATTTTATGCTGAGTATTGGTATAATTTATATCCTGAATAGTTTCGGCAAGCAACTCGTTCAAGTTGAATTCCTCGCTCTTCAATTCCAGTTGATTTTCCCTAATTCTGGAAAGATCAAGTATTTCTGAAATTAAACGTGTTAACCTGGTAACCTGATGATTTATGCGTTCTAATGAAGGTTGCAACGGTAGTTTTGATGCTTCTGCTGCTTCCTTTTGTTTCTTAAGAAGCGTCAGTAAGAGTTGAACATATCCTTTTATAGAAGTCACAGGTGTTTTTAACTCGTGACTTACCATTTTTAGAAATTCCTCTTTGCGCTTTTCTTCTTCCTTAATTTTATCGATTTCAGTATTAGCTGCAATCCACATTTTTACAGAACCATCATCTTCTTTTACAGCTTCACACCGGGTTAAATGCCATATATATTTCCCCTCTTTATTTTTAAGGCGTAATTGCATTTCAAGATTACAACCAGTATTTAAACAATCTTCCCAGGCCTTTAAGAAAGTTTCTTTTTCATCGGGGTGAATAAATGATTCCCAACCAACCTCTTGTAAGAATTTACTTCCTTTTCCAGTAAAATCAAGCCAGTTTTTATTGAAATAAATATCATCTCCTTTAGCATCGGTTTTAGATACCATTCCCGGCATTAAATCTGCCATTTGCCTAAAATGGAATTCGCTCTCTTTTAGCAACATCTTAGAGGTAACAGATTCAGTAACATCTATGGCCATATTTAAAATGCCGTAGATTTCTCCATTCTTATCTCTAAGTGGTTTATAGGTAAAGTTGTAATAACCGGTTTGCATCTCCCCGTCTATCATAAGATCTACCTTATCTTCTTTACCCCAGTATATTTCTCCTGTTTCCAGAACGTTTCTAAGCAAGCCTAAAAAAGGCTGGCCATCTAATTCTGGTAAAGCTTTGTGAAGCGGGGTTCCTATAACCGAATCGTCTTTACCCCAAAGTTTAATCATCGCATCATTGGCCAACTCGATATTCATCTCCCGGCCTGTATAAATTGCGGTAGCTACAGTGGCTTCTTTTACAATTCCCTGTAAACGGTGATCTTTTTCGCGAACAAGGTTTTCTTTTAATCTTTCTTCGTGAACATCTATCACGGTACCTATCATCCCTTCGTAGTTACCATCGTCATCAAATTTAGGACTGGCTTTATCTAAGACCCAGCGATATTCTCCTTGCTTATTGCGCAACCTAAAGCTTATACTGTAAGATTTTTTCTGATTGTGAGCGTCCAGGAAAGCAAATTCAGCTTTTTTTCTATCATCGGGATGTGTGGCATCTAGCCATCCCATTCCTTTTGCATCCTCATTATTTTGCCCGGTATAGCTATACCAGTTTTTATTTAGAAAAACACTTTGCCCATCGGTATCTGTAATCCAAATAATAGCCGGTACAGTATTGATCACTGATCGCAATCTTGCTTCACTGTCTTCTACATTTTTACGAGCTACCACCTGTTCGCTAACATCTACAACGTGAACAAAAATTCCGTCTATTTTTCCTTTTTTATTACGCGTAGGCTGATAAACAAAATTTAGATGAGAGTTTTTAAACTCATCTTTACCTACCTTAAGTTTTAATGGTGTTTCATTTCCTATATAAGGTTCCCCCGTAGAATAAACATGATCTAAAAGTTCAATAAACCCCTGGCTTTCTGCCTCGGGTATGGCTTCTTTTACTGTTTTACCAATAATATCTCTATGCCCAATTAACTCTATATAATGCTCATTAGCCACCTCAAAAGTATGCTCTTGCCCTCTTAAAATACAAATTGCCGCAGGAGCATTAGAAAGTATATTCTCTACTAATCTATTATAGACTTTTTCCTGCCGGGAAAGATCTCCAATATTTTTTAGCTTTTTAAAACTTAAAAGGATTATTGAATTTTCATCGGGCAATGGAAGTACAGATGCATTTACCGTAAACCCTCGTTTTCGTTTCTGCGGAAGCACTACCTGAATATCTCTTTCTGTAACGGTATTGCCCTCAGTTTGCAGGTAATCAAGAATATCTCTAAATTCTGGGGTGTCCAGTTGCCCATTATTAAACTCAAATACCGAAACACGCTCTTCAAACTCCCCATTAATCTTGAATTTCTTCTTGAGATTACTATTTAAACCCACAACATTCCTATGCCGGTCTAAAACCAACAATGGTTCTCTAACAGTTTTAAAAAGACCTTCTGTGTAATTCTGGATAATATTTAATTCCTTTTTGGAAAGTTTTGAGGTGTCAGATTCTAACATAAATACATACTAAATTCTTTGGAACGAGTCCGCTAATTGAGGGCACTAAAATACTATTTTTAAACACCAATTTACTTTTCATTTTCTTATGAAAATCATAAAGTTATGATTGTAAACAATAATGTGCATTTAAATTACAAAGCTGATAGATTTCACGTTATCAGCTTAATTTATTCAATATTAAAGGCTGCTAATTCTACTGAGCCAGATAACCTCCATCTATTGGATAATAGGCACCTGTAGCAAATGAAGCCCTTTCGCTGGCAAGCCAAACAAAAAGCTGGGCAACCTCATTTGCTTCACCTAAACGGCCAATAGGATGAACATTTACCAATTGAGACAATAGCTCTTCATCAAGACCTTTTAACAAAGGCGTTTTTATAAAAGCAGGGCCTACCGAATTTACCCTTATTCCTTTTGCTGAATATTCTAAGGAGGCAGATTTTGTTAAGCCCACTACCCCATGTTTTGCTGCTACATAGGCTGCTGAATTTGCGAATCCTACACTTCCTAAGATGGAAGCTACATTTATAATACTTCCCGAACCACTTATAAGCATTGCAGGAATCTGGTAGCGCATGCCATAGAAAACTCCCGAAAGGTTGATACTTATCACCTTATCCCAGGCTTCAATTTCATATTCACCCACGGGTTTCTGTGGCCCGCCAATACCGGCGTTGTTTACCGCAATATCTAATTTGCCGAACTTCTTTATTGCTTCAGCTACACTTTTTTCAGAATCTTCGGGTTGTGAAGTATCAGCTTTTAGAAAAGCAGCTTCTCCTCCAGATGCTTCGATTTTCTCCACCAGTGCTTTTCCATCCTTTTCATTGATATCGGTTAAAAAAACCTTTGCTCCTTCCTTTGCAAATAGCAAGGCTGTACTTTCTCCAATTCCAGATGCCGCGCCCGTAATAAGAGCTACTTTTCCTTTTAATTCCATGACCTTTTTCTTTAAATTAATCATCTTAAAACTAAGACTTTACCAACCGATAAAATATGATGAAAATCAGAGAATAATATTTTAAGTAACTTGGCTTAAAATTCAATAGAAATGAAAAGCTTAACCTACCTTTTACTTTTTCTAATTAGCCTACATACCGGCCTTGCCCAGGAAAAAAATCTACCCAAGGATTTTGTTTATATTAAAGAACAAATCCCCGATATAAAACTTGATATTCGATATGCAGGCAGTAATAATTTTATTGGAAAACCAGTAAATTCTTACCAAAAACCCGTGGGTATTTTAAGCAACCCTGCAACCAAAGCTCTGGAGAAGGTGCAAAACGACCTGATGTCACAGGGATATTGTCTTAAAATTTTTGATGCTTACCGCCCTCAAACAGCGGTAAACCATTTTATTGAATGGGCCAGGAATCCAGCAGACACCCTCACCAAAGTAAAGTTTTATCCGGAAGTTGCTAAAAAAGATCTTTTTCAGCTAGGTTATATAGCCAGTAAATCTGGGCATTCTCGTGGGAGCACAATAGACCTAACAATTATGGATGCTAAAACCGGAAAGGAGTTAGATATGGGAAGTGGCTATGATTTCTTTGGGGATATTTCTCACCATAATACAGATAAGATCACAAAAGAACAAAAGGCAAATCGTTCTTTGCTGAAACGAGTAATGATTAAAAATGGCTTTAGGCCTTATCCAGAAGAATGGTGGCATTATACCTTGAGAAATGAACCCTATCCGGAAACCTATTTTGATTTTCCGGTAAGGTAAGTTTTAAGAGATAAAATCTAAGGTTTGATCGCAGGAAGTGTTTTCTCCTTCTTCTAATTCTTTAAATTCAAAATTAAAGCTGCTTTTTAAAACTTCCTGGTCTAAAATTTCGGAAAGCTCCTGAGTATCTAAAAATTTATCATAGTAACCAATTGCGCGGCTATATTTTAAGGCTCGCTCCTGGTCTGGCTCATACATAGAAGCACTAAGCACAATTACATAAATAGAATTTTTATATTCAAAATCTTCAAGAAAATCCAAAACATCCCAGCCATTCACCCGCGGCATATTTAGATCTAAAAAAATAAGTTTTAAATGCTCTGAATTTGCGGTTTGTTTTAAATGATCTATTAATTCGCCACCTTGCCAGAAGCCTTTTACTGGGCATTTCACTAGTCTCTTTAAACTTCTTAATTCCAGCTTTAGAATAAGTGAATTATCTTCAGCTAGTAAAATTTCATACTTGGGGGGATGCTGCATATACTCGCTTTTGGAGCCAAAGTTTACAGGTAACTTTAACGCCTTAAAGGTAAGCGGGTAAAGCTTCTGCCACAATTATGAAACGGCAATATTTTCAAGTTTAACATCGGGAAAATAGTTAGGCATTTTTCTTAAACAAAAGTTCACTGTAAAATTCATTACATTTACTAAAATTCTACTAAGCCAATGAAGATAAAATTAGACGAGGAAAACAAGCAGCTAAAAATTGATGATAATATCAAAATCACCTATTGGATGCTTAAATTCGTGATGATTTCAAATATACTTCAAATGCTAATTCGGATTTTCAATACTCCGTTAGCCAATTGGGATCTTCTCACCTGGCTTTGGATTCCCATTGGCCTCGCATCATTTGCTATATTATATTATTTCACTAAACTTAGCACTAAAGAGGTGATTCCTTTAGATGAAATTCAAAATCCTATTCTAAAAAATTTCTTCGGAAGAAAACGATTAAGTCTCAAACTTAAAAACGGCAAAACAAGACATATTCCAACCAATTCGATTAAAGAAATGGAACAAATTCAGAATTTTATAAACTCACCACAGAAAACAACAACTTAGAATCTGAAATAATCCCGAAGCATCGGGACAGAATGAATAAAAAATAAAACCCCGAAAAACATCCATGCTTTTCGGGGTTTCTATTGATTTTCTGCTAAAATTAGGACTCTACATCTAACGCAGCATCTATCCTCGCGATTAAATCTTCCCAGTGATATTGGGTCAACGAATGATTTGTTCCCGCTTTTCTTCGGTTTATTTCTCGCTTTAAAGTTTTCATTTCACCGCGCATAAGAGGTAAAATATCAGATTTCAATAAAGCTTCATTATCTTCAGCATTTAATTTTTTAAGATATTCTGAGGCAATATCTACATAAGAACGCTGAAGATTTCTTCGGTAAGCATCAACTTTATTTCGATTATAAAGTTCGCTAAAAATCCCTTTTCGTAAGTCGCTCATTAAATTTACCACGGTATAGGCTTTATCACCATTTACTTCTTCATTAGCGATCATTCGGTTTAAACGATCTTCATCCAGCAAACTACTTAAGGCACGAGTTTGTAAGCCCTGCACTCGTTCTATAGCTCCCGAAGCTTCAATTCGGTTTAAAATTTCCTGGTTAAGCAACCAATCAGGAGTAGTAAAAGCTTCTTGCACCAGGAACTCAACTGCTTCTTCTTGCTTTTTCTTCGGCACATTTTCGTAAACCAAGCCATCCTGATTAGAGGTTTTACGGGTTTCGTAAACCCCGCCAACATTGGTAACCACATGCGACACATAACCTCGCCACATATAAGTCAACTCCCTGTACACTTCTTCAAGATCGTCATAAGCATAACCGTCTTTAGAAGTCCATTCAATTAAGTTTGGGACTACTTTTTTAAGATTCGCCAATCCATATTCACTGGCTTTTACCTGGTCGTCTCCCAAACTCTCTCGCTGGGATTGTGGGTCTACACCACCGTAACCGTTCCCAAATTCATACCATGGATCTCCGGCCTTTTCTAAAATCCATTCATCTAATTTTTCTTTTTCTGCTTCGGCAGACTCGGCTTCAGGCAAATATCTGTACCCCCAGTTGATGGCATACAAATCGTATGGCCCCATCATTCTAATATATCTCACTCCTTCGTCTTCCGGTTGCGCCACGTAATTTACCCGTGCGTAATCCATAATGGACGGAGTTAATCCATATTTCTGGGTAAACTCAGCCGACCTTAAAGAATCTGTTGGGTAAGCTGAACTCGCTTTCATATTATGCGGAAGTCCAAGGGCGTGGCCAACTTCATGGGCAATTACCATTCGCATCATTTCGCCAATTTCAGATTCGGGGGTATTTAAAGTCCTGGCGTCTTCGGTTTGCGCACCGGCTTCAATCATATACCGGTTTCGGTAAGAACGCAAATGATTATGGTACCAAATAATATCACTTTCGATAATCTCACCCGTCCGCGGATCGGTGACCGAAGGGCCAACTGCATTCCTGGTGGTACTGGCTACATATCGAACTACTGAGTAACGCACATCTTCAGGACTAAACTCAGGATCTTCCTCTTTCGTAGGCGGATCTTTAGCGATTATCGCATTTTTAAACCCGGCTTCTTCAAAAGCAACATTCCAGTCTTCAATTCCCTGTTTAAAATATGGGCGCCATTTTTCAGGCGTGGCAGGATCTAAATAATAAACTATAGGCTTTTCAGGCTCTACCAATTCACCGCGTTTATAAGCTTCAATATCTTTAGGTACCAACTGCCACCTGCGAATCAACTCGTAATCATCGGCTTTTAATTCTTCTGAATTATAATCGTATTTATCTATAGTAAACCAGCCTACACGAGGATCTGCAATTCTGGGTTGCATTTTATCGTCTGGCAACAAGATCATAGATTGGTTCATCATCATAGAAATAGTCCCGGCCTGATCACGTGTTGGTGGTTCTTCAGCCTCGTATGTCATAACGTGTTTTACCTCTACGTTTTTGGGGTATGAGCTGGCGGACTCTATATAAGATCTACTCTGATCTAGTTTCTTAACTTTATAACGCTTCCGAAGAGAAGAAGAAAGTCCGTTTATGGCCTGCACCTCGTTTTCAAACAGATCGCTCACCTCAATTACTACTTTTGTGGAATCTGCGTTATAAGTTTCAATTTCTGAACTAAACAGGATTGGAAAATAATTATTGGCTTTCACCGATTTGTAAATTGGCGATTCCTCATCGCTCATATTTTCAAAACTAATCACCTTTACATCAATATTTTCTTTTCGTTTCGTCCAGCGCACCACCTGTTCATTTACTTTAGAACCGGCATTCACATAACCGCCGCCATAACCATCTGGCACACCGGCGATACGGCTTACCAAAAGCATATCTTTATCCAGTAAATCTACCGGAATTTCAAAATAAAGTTTATCGTCTACGAAGTGTGTAGTAAAAAGTCCTTCATCAGATTCAGCTTCTGAAGTAATGACTTCGCCGTAGGATTTGAGTCCGTTTGTAGATTTTTTTGAAGTGTTTTCAGCCGACTTCTCTTTAGTGCCAAAAACAGATTTCTCACTTCCGCACCCAGCTGCAAGAACCGCGACCAACCCCAGAATAGGTAATTTTTTTATCATGAATTTTTATTTTGGCTTCAAGATAAGGAAACCTAATAAAAAGTTGAAATAATCGTAAGAGAAGAATTTATATCTGCAATAACGCAAAGTTGTCCCGAAACTTCGGGATTTTTGCAGCCACTAACATATTTACTCTGAAGATATCTTAGACCTGCTTTCAGTATTCATCAATCTGTCCCAGAACGTAAAATAAAGTCCGAAATTGGTTTTGAACTCGGCGTGGTGGAAATGATGGTGCGTGGCACCAATAAACATTTTTCCCAGGCGGCTTTTCATAAAAACTTTTGGGTAAATCTCAATATCTAAGTGATTTATAACGCTGCTAAGCGTCATAAAAATTAAATAAACACCAATCACAATAGGATGAACTGGGAGAAAGAGCAGAATTAGCGGAACTACTACAGCTTCGAGCAGCGATTCCCAGGGATGAAAGGAAAAAGCCGTCCATGGGCTGGGCACTAAACTATCGTGATGCACTTTATGAATTTTTCTAAAAACCTTTGGATTATGCATCCACCGATGCACCCAATAATAATAAGTTTCGTGAAGCAAAGAAAGTAAAATGAAGCTCACTGGTAAATACCACAATCCGAATTTGTCAAGATCCAGATAGATTGCGGTAAAGCCTTTCTGCCATAGAAAATAAGTGAGCGCACCAAAAAAGCCAAAAATCACCGAAGACCACATGCTCCAGTAAATTTCCTTTTTTAATTGTCCTTTTCTAAAACCACGCTTGCTTAATCTTTTATTTCTGAATTTTTCACTTTTCAGTCTGTAATAATACCAATAAAATATTCCTGCGGAAACCAGGTACCTAAGAAAAACTGCAGCAAAAAAGATAAGCACACAAACAAAGAAAAGCCCCGGATTATTAATTTCGAAGAAAATCATAGTCTACTAAAATAGCAAAGATAAAATATGCTTCAATTTAAATCTTTCAATTTTTATAAAAACTATCTCCAGAGCTTCTTTCCAAAAACTTATGTTTTTGCCTATTGATCGTCTAAAGTTACCGCATCTGGATCTGCACCTAACTTTTCTAAAATATCTCCAATTTCTTCCGTCATTTTAGGGGGACCACATACATAAAATTTTTCGTTAAAATTCTCTATATGTTTTTTTAGGAAATCTTCATTAATATATGCATTGGTAAAGTTGGTGTCCTTTTGGTCGGTAATTACATAAGTGGCATTTTTTCCTAACATAGTATCTAATTCCTCTTTCAGAATAATATCTTTATCAGATTTATTAGAGTAAAATAATTTAATGCCATCTAATTTGTTCTTTTTCTTTAGCTCACGAAGCATAGCAATATAGGGTGTTATTCCTGCACCTCCGGCAATAACATATCCCGGGCCTTTATATTCTATAGCTCCCCAGGTATCCCGAACAATAAATTCGTCTCCCGATTTTAATTTACCTAACTGTTCAGTTACTCCGTCGTGATCTGGATAGATCTTAATGGTAAATTCTAAATAATCGTCTTCATTTAAACTGGTAAAAGTAAATGGTCTTTTTTCACTTTTCCATTTTTCGGTATTTATCGAAACCTCGGTAGCGTGACCCGGTGTAAATTTATAGCCATCTGGCTTTTCTACTATAAATTGTTTCACATCGTGAGTTACCGGCTTAACTTCTTTAATTTTTACTGTCTTTTCCATTTCCTCTTTTTAAATTCTTTTTGTTGAATTTACCAGTTTATAAAGGTGGTTTCAAGACATTTAACCTTCTTTAAAGAATTTAAGCTTAAGTTTTAAGGAAGCTTTATAAATCTCAACCTGCAAAAGCCTTTAAAGAAAACTAATAAGCCTGGGCGATAAAAACAATTTCTTATATTCGATTTTAGTTTGAAACCGTGAATCTATGAAGCCAATCACCACAATTTATAAGGTTTTTATTATTTTTTTCCTTTTGCTCTCCAGCTCAAGTATTCAAGCCCAATTCCCTTTATCCACTAATCAGGATAAAGAAGAGGAAGCAGAGAAAATTCCGAAAGATCCATTGGGAAGAAGAACTCCCCGCGGGACCGTAAACGGTTTTATAGATGCCATGGCAGGGTTAAATTACAATAGGGCCGCAAGATTTTTAAATTTTCCGGCCAGTATCTCAACTCAAGAAGAAAAGGAGAGAATTATACAAATTCTGCAGCGTTTATTTGACCAAAAGGGAAATATTGAACCTTATTACGCCATTAGCGATGAGCCTGGCGGTGAATTAGATGACGGTATTAATGAAGACCTGGAAAAAATTGGAAGCGTAAAAGCCGAAGATGGTGAAAAAATCGATATTTTTCTTGAAAAATACAAAGACGAAGAAGGTTACTCCATTTGGCTTTTTTCTGATGAAACTACCCGGGCTATCAGCACTCTTAAAACAGCAAACCCGGCCTTAATTGACCAAATATTACCCGAAAGCTTCAAAAAATATCTTTGGGGTGGAGTTCCGGCGGGACAATGGGTAATCGCGCTGGTGCTACTCGTTCTAAGTTATTTTATTTCCCTACTGGTAGTTTCAATTATAATCTTTCTACTGAAAAAATTATGGAAGAAAGCCAGACATTCTCCAGTTTCAGGAATTATCACGGCCTTAAAACTGCCAGTAAAACTTTATTTGGCAGTTTGGATATTTGTATCGCTTTCAAGAAATCTTGAACTCTCTATTATTTTAAGGCAAAAATTTAGTGCCATTACCATAACCGTAGGAATAGCGGCCATTCTTATTCTATTATGGAGATTATCAGATTTCATTGGTAAAATAACCCAGGAAAAAATGGTAATGAGGGGTAATCCCGCCGGGGTTTCCATAGTTCTTTTTCTACAGCGTGCCGCTAAGATCGCAATTGTAGCGTTTGGAATTATCGGCATTTTAGGAGCGGTAGGAATTGACGTAACTACTGGACTTGCTGCGCTAGGAATTGGTGGTATTGCGCTGGCCCTTGGTGCTCAAAAAACCATAGAAAATTTTGTTGGAAGCGTTACTTTAATAGCAGATAGACCTATTAGGGTTGGCGATTTTTGTAAGGTAGGAGAGGTTACGGGTCACATCGAAAAAATAGGAATTCGCTCTACCCGAATTCGTACTTTAGACCGTACGGTAGTGACTATTCCCAACGGCGCTTTTTCATCTGATACTATTGAAAATTATGCGCATCGTGATAGATTCAGATTTATAAGCGTTTTAAATTTTAGATATGAAACCTCATCAGATCAATTGCGTTTTTTGCTTACAGAACTTCGAAAAGTACTTTATAAGCATCCCAAAGTATACGAAGACCCGGCCAGAATTCGATTTATAGGTTTTGGCGCACATTCTTTAGACCTTGAAATTTTCGCCTATTTAGATGCTCGTAGCTATGATGAATTCCTTGAAATACGTGAAGATCTTATGCTAAGAATGATGGAGGTCGTAGACCGCAGCGGAACCGATTTTGCCTTCCCTTCTCAAACTATTTATTTCGGAAAAGATAAAGGCCTTTCTAAAGAAAAATCAGCTGAAGCTGAAGCCGAAGTTGAAAACTGGAAAAAGGGATGGGAAATGCCACTTCCGCAATTTACCCGGGAACAAATTGATGCTCTTAGAAACAAAAGCAGTTATCCTCCTGAAGGTTCAAGCACGGGAATTGAAAAAAGTAAAACCTAAATAATTTAAAACATTTTTCAGTATATATTCATTGAATATAAAAGCATTTTTAAATACCCAGAGCCATTAGAGATGAGTGAAACGAAGAAAAAAAGAAAATACCGTGGAGAAGAAGCAAAATGGCCTCACCAAATTCCAATTTCCGGCTGGATAGATATAGGGAAACGCGTTTATAAGGAAATGAAATTTGACCACGTTCAGATAATTTCGGCAGGAGTTGCTTTTTATTTCTTTCTCGCCATTTTTCCCACCACCGTCGCCGCTATCTCCATTTACAGTCTTGTACTGGAACCGGCCCGAATTGAAGAACAAATTTCATACTTAAATTTAATTTTACCCGACCAGGCTTTTGGGATGATAACCGATTTCCTGGAACCCGTTCTGGAACGTTCTAAAAAAGAAATTGGCTGGGGATTATTCATAAGTATCATGGTAAGTATTTGGAGTGCCAATAAGGGAACAAGTGCACTTTTGCAAGGTATTAATATTGCTTACGATGAGATTGATAACCGGGGAATAATCATGAAAAATCTGCTTAGCCTACTATTTACCCTGGGAGGTTTAGTGATAGGACTTATAAGCTTATTAATCGTGATCTTCTTTCCTTTACTCGTAAAAAACCTTGGCTTAACTCCTCAATTAGAAAACATGTTAAACTGGTTACGCTGGGTTTTTCTTGGATTGATCTTAATCTTTAATTTAAGCATGATCTATAAAATTGCTCCTTACCGAACAAATCCAAGGTTTAGCTGGGTTAGCTGGGGCGCTGTAATTGGCTCATTATTGTGGCTGGCAGGTTCTATATTATTTTCCTGGTATGTAGCGAATTTTGGAAGTTACGACGATCTTTACGGAAGTTTTGCTGCGGTAGCCATTTTAATGCTATGGCTGTTTCTCACGGCTTTTATCATATTAATGGGAGCCGAAATTAATTCAGAAATGGAACATCAAACACGATATGACACCACAATAGGATTAGAAAAACCAATGGGAGAAAGAAACGCCTACCACGCTGATCATTGCGCCGTAGAAGATCCCGATGAGGATTGTTAAAGCAGCAAAGAAGAATCACAAGTCAAATCCAAATTCCTCTTCCTCTAATTCCTCTGTTTTTGCCAGGTCTTCAATGAATTCGTCAATCTGGCTTTTAGTAACGTTAGGCATACAGATAATGTGTGATACCTCTCCCTCGGTAGCCAATTGCCATTTTTGTTTAACCGCATCAGGCGTTCTTGGCATCACCACGGTAAGCGAACCGGGATTACTCCATGCCTTCACTCCTATTTCATTAAGCTGATTTTTGCAATATTCGGCAACTTCAAGTCCGTGTAGGTAACGAGCTTTCATCCCTTCTTCCCCCAACTGCTTAAGGGCATACCATAAAAATAAAGGACTATGCCCATTCCTGGAACCGGTAATCGTAGTGTCTAGAGAACCTATATAAGAGATACCTTTCGCAATGCGATCTCGATGACCTCTTTTGGTTATGATCACTCCGCAAGGAATAGGTGAGCCTACAAACTTATGCCCGCTAATAGATATACTATCTGCGCCATCCTTAAAATCGAAAGGCACCCTGGGTTCCATAAAAGCGCCATAACTTCCTGAAAGTGCCGCATCACAATGAATATAGTGATCCTGAACCGCAAGATTTCTTAAAATACATTTTATTCGGGAAACATCATCTTTAGCCTCCTTCATCGTGGTTCCAAAAGTGGTAAGGACTATAGCAGGTTTATGCCGATTCATTCTAAGGGTATTCTCAAAATCTTCATAATCTATCTCGCCGTTCTCCTGCGACCTTATTACAATACTCGGAATATTTAGCAGATGAATATTCTTGCGCACACTGTAATGAGTAGATTCTGAATAATACACCATTGCCTTAGGATACATTTCCCGAGCCAGGTAAAGACCATACAAATTACTTTCAGAACCTCCATTGGTAACATAACCCCAATAATCCTTTGGCTGTGCTCTAAAAAGCCTGGCAAAGAAAGCCACTACTTCCTTCTCCATTTGGTGTGTTTGCACTTTCCAGGTTCCCTCTTCAAAAGGATCGCCAAGGTTATTAATTGGATATTGTAAAAATGGGGTAAGTTCAGAATAATCGAAGTCTTTAGAAACCGGATACCTGAGGAAAGTATCTCTCGATCTCCCTAAGCTTTCCTTTAAATTTTCTAATCTTTCTCTGTCTTTTTCTGCTAAATTTCGCTTGTTCACCACTATTTGTACTGCTTTTGAAAATTTGCGCGAAAGTAGCTATTCTTTAAGAGTTCACGTAAATTTTGGAATTAAATTTATCTGCAGGAAAGTTGGAAAAGAGGAGAAATTAGACCACCAATCTTTTTAAAACAAAAAAGCCTTGAAAATCAGACGATTAACAAGGCTTTAAGTACTCGGGACGGTAGTGTTTCCTTAAAATTTTAAGTTCATTTCCTATATCCACAAAAACCAGTATAAGCTTAGTAAAATCAACAGCTTCCGGCACTATATTGTCCCAGGTTAAATTGTTATGGATTGCGTAAAATTCTTTTATATTCTTCCTCGGGCGTACATTTTGCGTACAACAAAAATGAATATGTCTTATCTTTATAATTACTCAATAAATCCTTATGGCTACAATATATTTTCTTTACCGTTCCAAAAGGCAACAAGCTCCACTTACAGTACGCCTACAAGATAAGGATAATAATAATAAAAAGTTTCAATTTGAAGCTAAAACAGAGTTGGAGGTTCCAAAAGAGTATTGGAATACTACAAGGCATAAAAGACGGGGTTTAGATGCAGTTGACAAAAGAAAAATAGCCGAAGTTAATTCAAAACTGTCCGAATTAGAAGACTTTCTTCTTTCTAAGTATAAGAAGCAAAAACCCAAACCTGAACAGAAAAATTGGCTTAAAGAAATTCTTTACATTTTTTACAATCCACAGGAAGATGAACACGAAGATGATGAAATTAAAAGTGATTTAATAACAGATTGTATTCAAGAATTAATAGACAACGCTCATACCCGAGAAAATGCTAGAGGAGGACTGGGAATCTCTTTAAGTAGGATTAAATCCTATAAAAACCTTCTGAACATTTTCAAAAAGTACCAAGGGGGTAAAAAATATCGAGTGAAAGATGTAGACATCAAATTTGGTAGAAAATTTTTAGATTGGCTGCTCAGTTCCCAAAATTATTCTGAAGGTTACGCCAGAAAAAAAATTGATGATCTCAAGTCAGTCTGTGCAGATGCTGAAATAAATGGTTTAGAAGTTAGTCATCAACTTAAGAAGGTTAAAGGAGGGAAAACAAAAAATGACTTCATCATTTATTTAACTCCAGATGAACTTCATAGAATTGAAAAGGCCGAATTAGAATCTGATAGTCTAAAGAATGCCAGGAAATGGCTTTTATTGGGTTGCAATATTGGTCAAAGGGGAGGTGATCTCCTACGCTTATCGAAAGATAATTTTATCACAAGAAATGGGTTGGAACTAATTGAACTAAAACAACAGAAGACAGGCAAAAATGTTACTATACCTGTGCTTCCCACTACCAAAGAAATTTTAAAAGAAGGACTACCCTACCCAATAGCCCTTCAAAATTTTAATAACGATCTAAAAATTCTATGTAAAACAGTTGGAATAAATTCACTTACAGAAGGAGCAAAAATTGTTATGCTTAATGAAAACGGAGAAATACTTGAAAAAGATGAGAAAGGTAGGTATAAAGAGAAAGGCACTAAAAGAAAAATAACCGGCACTTTTCCAAAACACGAATTGATTACTTCTCACGTATGTCGCAGGACCTTTGCAACTAACCAATACGGCATATTTCCCACACCATTACTAATGAGAATAACCGCACATAGTACGGAAAAAATGTTTTTAGGATATATAGGGAAATCTGCTATGGATAGTGCCCAACAAATAGCTGATTTATACGAAAAACTGGCGGCTAAAAGTTGATTTTAATTAAATGGAAATTATTGTGAATCCAATCATATCGATCTAAAAGATGAAGCCGAAAAATATTGAATATAACCAGTTACAGCTACCAGTTTTAAAGCTATGTTCCTTAAAGCAATTCCTGGAAATCGATATCAATTCCGCATTTTACGATTTTTATTTTAAGAAAGCCCACGGAAGGTATTTTAAGGTCGATATGGAAATCTTTATGAGGGACCTGTATAACGATATTCTAATCTTCATCAATAATTATAAAGTCATGCCTTACCAGGTCAAGGCCTATTTCAATACTACTTATAAAAGACCTCTACTCTATAGAGGAGTACCGTTACAGACAAAAGAAAAATACCACTTCCTATTATTTGAAGCTATTGTTCAGCAAATAACAGGAGTCTTAGCTGTCGATAAAAATTTACCGAGCTTACCCATACAAAGTCAACCCCATCTACTTGCTGAATATGATTTTATTCAAGCTTTTCATAATAAACTGGAGGAATTTCATCTTCCAGAGAAGGATAATATTATTACCGAATTTTTCACCTTCCATAATCCGCTACCACAATATTCCCAACAGGACACTTTAGATTTCAAAAAATCTATTCTCAGCCTTGATAAACATTATAAAGTAAATAGTATTTTACAAGAGCGGGAATTGAAAGAATTCCGCGAGGAAAATAGTATTAAATGGCTGGGTACTCCTCTCGAACTGGCCGAGTTAATTAAAGCACTTATCCAGGCTAAAAAAATTAATGGCGGATCCGAAAAAGAAGTATTTGATTTTTTTCAGCAACTATTAGATTTACCTTTTGACAAGCGTGAAAAACTTCAATCTATAAGAAAACGTTCCACAGACTTAACACCCTTAATTCACGAACTGGAATTTCATTTGAAACAATGGATAAACCGATCTTAACTTAAGAAAAAGTTAAAGTTATGACGTACTAACGACATAGTATGCCAATGGTATGCCATTAGATTTTATTGATTTGCATTGTAAACCAAAAAACTCAATGTAATGAAAAAAGTTATCCAACTACACCAGACAACTCCTGAGGAATTAGTAAACGTTATTCTACTTGGAGTGAAGAAAGAAATTGAAATCCTTAAACAAGAATTTCGTCCAAAAGAACCGGAAGAATACCTCACAAGAACTGAAGTTTCTAAAATGCTTAAAATTGACCTTTCAACTGTACACCACTGGACCAAGCGGGGCAAACTGAAACCATATGGATTAGGACGACGTGTGTATTATAAGCGAAGCGAAATTGAACAGGCACTTATTGATTTAAGCCCGATCCATTAAAATCGATTTTTCAATCCACTTATAAATTTTATTCCTATGAACGGATACGAATTTTCAAGGGCGTGGTTTGATTTCAGTTTTAATCATCCCAACAAAGTTAAACCCGTACATACCGCTATTTACTTTTTTGCTATAGAGCGGTGCAATAGGTTAGGCTGGAAAGAAACATTTGGCTTCCCTACCGATCTGGCTATGGAAGCTTTGGGAATCAAGAACTATAAAACTTATATCCGCGCCCTTGAAGATCTAGTGGATTGGAATTTTATTCAATGGATCCAGAAAAGCAAAAACCAGTACACCTCCAATATTATTGCTTTGGTAAAAAATACCAATGCATCACCTAAAGCATTGGACAGGGCATTGCACAAAGCAGTGTCGGAACACTGTATTCAGCAAGTCCGAAGCATTGCTAGTATAGATAAACAATTAAACCTTAAACTAAAAAACCTTAAAACTTTAAATAAAAAAGAATTTCTAAAAGTTGATAAATCTGAAATTCCAGAAAACTACCTGGTCTATTTCAACTGGGCGGTTAAATTTCAGCAACTCTTTTTAAAAAATTTAAAAAATAAAGGCGCACCAACAAAAAAAGTAGACCAGGCGGGATTCGATGATTGTTTGATGCCAATTCGATTGATGCTGGAAAAAGATGGTGTTTCAGAAGAACAACTTCAGCTTGCCTATGAGTTGCTAAATGGTTCTGAAGAATTTTGGAAAGGAATAATCCTAAGCACCCACAAACTCAGAGAAAAAATCGGACAGTTGATCGCCCAGGGTAATAAGCCGATGAGACTTAAAACAATGGACTTACAGGTTCAGCATAAAATCCAGAGTTATGACTAGCACCCAGTTTCCAGATATTATATCAAAGCCTGTTGTAAAAAATAGGCGATCTGACTTTAAACGAACACTGGTTAGCAAACAAGTGTTCTGGAATTTATTTCGCACTCAGTATCCCGAATTCCAAATAACAGAGGAAAATCAACATATAATTTTCAGCATTTTCCGGTATTTCCTACAACAGCCTAATTTTAATGAATTTAGGGTCATAAAAAATAAACCAAGCCTTGACAAAGGCTTGTTGGTCTTTGGTGATTATGGCGTAGGGAAAACCACCCTCCTTGATGCCATTCATGACATAGGTAGAATAATTCTGGAGCAAACCCGAAGTACACAACTTTGGTTCCCCCGGATTTCGACAGTTGATTTACTGACCCGTTACTACGAATCGCAACAGAATAAAAACAGCAATTTTAAACTGGAGAATTTTTACCGCGGAAAACTTTATCTGGATGATGTGGGTAAAGAAGATAAAGCCTATAACCGCGAAGAGATCATCGGAAAATTGCTTTATGAAAGACACCAGCGAAGATTAAAAACTTTTGTGACTACCAATGAAAACCCCTCAGCAATATCGGCCCGATATGGACATCATATTGGAGACCGGTTGCCGGAAATGTTTAATATCATTAAATGGGAAGGGAAAAGTTGGCGAGAATGATTAGTACTAAGAAGTCCTCACCACATTTTCCACGTCTTCGCAAAAGCCACAGCTTAGGAAAAAGAGGTTCGTCCAGAAATAGGATTCGGAAGTAAGCCAAAAATATAAAATATGATCGATTGGAATTCAAAAATAGTAGTCTACAAATAAATTTTAAAAGCAAGCGTAAAAGAATATTTTCGGCTTACCTCCTCAACTATCTTTTGAACTTAAAATTCTCAAATAAAGTAAATTATTTTAATGATACAGGGGTTTTTTAAGTGGCTTATAGTGTTCTATAAAAGTTTGATTTTGAAGATTAAGACAACTCATAAAAAGCTATTTAAATTCTAGTAGCGCAGCGGATGGAATTTGAATAGCAAGAGGGTAACCGGCAAAAGCCAGGTTACATTATTCAAATTACTGATATTCAATATTTTACATGTTATATTTTTTCGTAGCGTGAAGCAAAAACTCTTAGAATCATCCGCGAACTACTGAAAACACTGCAAGAATTTACTGTAATTAGATATAACATAAATATTTAATCGGCTGATTTAAAGAGCATTAAGAAATTAATTGTTACTGAATAAAATTGGCAGTGACGCAAAAAGGAAGGAACAAGCCTTGGAAGGCCTACTAATAAAGAAAAAAATTACTGTAATGGAAACAAATAAAGATAGAAAAAGCCTGTTTTCTGCAATTAGTATTAATCGTATCACGGCAGCACGATTTCGTAAGTTTTCCAAAAATATAGCTCCCTCTCATTCGGAAAGCCTGGATGATATGATGGACTTTTTTGAAGTCACAAAGATTCATCCCAGGAGTCCAATTTTTAGGCACTATATTGGGCTTTATAATTATGTAATTGGCCGATTAGATTTTATTATTGCCCTGCTTAGGGAGCACGAAGAAAAATATCATAAGCCTACTTATAATATGCTTGCAGGACTTTTTGATAAAGCTGAAAAAATAGAGGCTAAAACAAGACCACTGGAGGAAACAAACATTAGAAGGTTGACAAGGGAGGAATGGGAGCTGGAAGATGGAAAAGTTTCGCAAGAGGAATACGAGTGGCTTAAAAATGCACGGCAAAAAGATCGAAGGAAATTTTCAGAAATGATCTCTAAGATTATCAAAGGGATAACTAAAGTAGAACCTACCTTTGGGAAGCCTTACTATAAAATAGATATTGATTTTACCGAACTAGATATTCTTAAAAGACGATATGAGGAATAGGTGACCTATTATCTAAATAGAATAACGCCCCTATGCTGTTTTTACTTTACGCTTAACTTCCCGTATGCTATAAAAACAGCATAGGATCCGGCGAAAGTTATGGTAGATATGGGGCTGGTAAAATATGTTTTCCTCTAGTTTAAAAAATATAGCATTTAATACATTGTATTTCTATATTCTTAATTAAGAAAGGCATTCAGACTAGTAAAGATATACATTAATGCCTCAATTACCTTACCTCCAATTATTCTAAAAAGTTTTTTTTAATATTTCAATGGCGATAGCAAAGACAAATCATATAATTTATAGTAAAAAACTTGACCCGTTGCAACGGCTATTTTTGTTTACGGGTTTCCATATAATTAAGTTTTTGGATTATCTTATATTTGGAAAACTCCGGATATCCGGCTGCAGGTATTATTTAATAATATATTTTATAATATCATAAAGAGTTGTGTGCAATAAAGAAGGAAAATTAATAAGCTATTTTTTTTGATTAATAGCTAAACTAAGATATGGAGCAATATATAACTAGATTAAGATTCAAACATTTAGCAGAAAATTTAATAAATGAAATTATTCCAACCGAATATCATGGAACAATTGATTATGAAACTCTAACTCACAAAATTTATAGTGAAACAAGTCAGAACTTATCTTACCAAGAACTTGTTCAATCTAGTTTAGCGTTAACAAATCCAATTAAAAGAGCATTTATAAAACAAGTAATTCTATCACATTATTCTCTCGAAAAATTCAGTTATAATGAACAATTAAACACACAATTTGTTTGGCGTTTAATATTTGACATACTTCTAATATTTAAAAAATATAATAAAACAGCTTCTGTAGGTTCACAAGGTTTTGTGTCAATTGAGTTATATAGATATGAAACAAAAGCGGGTGATCGTAAAATACTTAGATTACATATTTGGCACGAATCATTTACAAAAATGTTTAATTCCACTCACCTAGAGAAGTATGTGATTCATTCTCACTTATTTAATGCACAAAGTCATGTGATATGTGGGGCAGTCTTAAATAAAAGGTATAAAATAGAAGAGTCTAAAAACAATACAGAATTTGTATTAAATGATATTGTTTGGAAAAACTCCTCCCAACCCAATAGCAATTATAAAAGATCATCGCATATAGAAACCAGTAAAGAGAATATTTCGATTTCTGAGATTTCTTGCGAAGAAATACAAGAATCTCAAACATATAATATCGCCACTAATGAGTTCCACAGCACAGAACCACTAAACAGTTTAACTGCTACACTATTTCTATTTGATTCGTCCAAAGAAAAAAGTGAATGTTCACAAGTTGTCGGTCCAAAAAAAGATTCATCACCTGGGTTTAAGTACAACAAGATTGATATTATACCTTTGATATATCAAATTGATCAAAAGGTTAAAAAACAATTTAACCAACAAAAATTATTGGCTCTTGATTGGATGAGAAAAATACATACCTTAGAACATGCACACAGAATCGAGTCTAGGGATTTAAAGTTTTGGAGTGAAATTCTTTCTTGGGCAATGGTCATTATACCCGCTTTTACTGCTGGCTTCTCTATATTTCTTAAAAGTTCTAGTTCTGATATATCTAAAAGTTATTTCATAGTATTAATTGCAATAACTGCAGGTCTTAGTACATTAATCGGAACTATTTTACGAGTAGTTCAACCCGGAAAATCAAGTGAAACTCATAGAATAAACTCTGAAAGATTTGAGCATCTACGACATAAAATTGAATCGCACATAGTTTTTCGCACAGATGAAAGATTAGAAAATTTTCTTGAGGATGTAAGAAGCGAATGGGAAAGGTTAACCTTATTTAATGTAAAAGAAAAAAATTTCAAGCTCGCTCAATATTATTTAAGGAAATTAGGTAAATACCCTGAAAATCTCAGTTTTTTAGAAGATAGATATAAATAGAATCAAGAACTTTACTGCACACAATCGAGTAGACGGCTCCGCCATCAAATGATGGAGTGCACCCCTCCCACCACCCAGCGTACGGGTCTCGTACTGGGCAGTTCACAACCCATCTTTCCAATCGCTATTTAAACCAATTGAAACTATTCTGTACTTTTTCAAAAGGCTACAGATTTTCTTGGGAATCGGTCACCCAATTAGCGAAAATCAATGCTCCCAATGTAATTTCCAAAAGGATTGTGTTCAGTCCTTCCTAACTTGTGAGACCTATGCAGTTTTGCTAAACCTCGTTTCCTGTGAGCACTACGACTTCGGCTGACTTCTCTCCCACACCATCCCGTGGCTATGGAGACCTCCTCAGATAAGAACATCTTCTTGAATGTAATTACCAAGGTTGTAGTCCTGCTTCCTCAATCCTATCCTCGCAGATAGCAACCTTGCAGCTTACTAATGGTTCAAGGCTTCACCCCTGCCCATAAGGGAGTTGCATCCTTTAGATTAATCTTTTACCTTTCGGTAAAAGAAAAGATGTCCAGGCTGGGCACACACAACGATTCATCGCAAATAGAAGGCACCTAAGTAGGAAAATAATTTTATTAACCAACAAACCAGGTCTAAGCCGACAATGCCGCATTCCCTACTCCGCCAACATGCGATAATCGAGACCCATGTGTGCAAGCTAAAAAACAAACAAAATTTGAAAAGATATATTAAGAACGGAAAAGAATGTGTTCTCTGCCATTCAAGAAAAAAGTTAATACAAGTTACACCTGAAGAAGTTGTCAGACAGGAATTTGTTGCCAAATTAATTACTGAATTTAATGTTCCGATTGACCTTATTGAAGTAGAAGTTCCACTGTCATATTACCAAAAAGGAAAAAGAGAAAGAGCAGATATTATTGTTTCAGGGTTTGATAAAGAAAACTTCCAAAAATTACCATTGATAGTTATTGAGTGTAAAGCCCCAACGGTGCACTTAACTGACAAAGTATTTGCACAAACTATGACTTATGAGGAGTTTTTAAAACCAGTATTAATGGTAATGACCAACGGATACGTGACAATATCCTATAGTTGGGATAATGAAATTAGAGATTACAGAGAAATAAAATCAATTCCTCAATATTCCGATTTAATTAAAGGTATAGGCATTGAATTTCAAGAAGAAATTGAAAATGATTGGATCAGGCCCAATCATAAGGACAGCCTAATTAAAAATCGAGAAATATTATTAGCCGATTACTGTATTGGAGAAGATACAGATGAAAAATTGGTTCCATTAATAACAAATTTAGTGGGATTAATTTATGATAATAACGAAGAAGCAAAAAATCTGGATTTAGAAAATAAAGTCGCTATTCACGATGGAGGATTAAGATATACAACTTTCGGAAACGCAGCAGGCGGTAGTTTTACTGGAATGTACAGATATTTCATTACAGAAAATCAAGAACAAGAAACGGAATTAGTTAGCGTTTCCATAATGGGTAAGATCTCTACAAAAAACCATCCAAAATGGAAAAATAGTAATGGGTATACATTATTTAATGTTGCAATAGACGATTTTGAAAAAAGTCATATGTCTCTTGAATATTCCATTGACCGATTCGTGGAAATGAAAGACAATTTTTACTCCTTTTGGCACGATGGAACTTTAACTGCAGGAAAGAAAGGGAGAGCTAAAAATAAAGATGTAATAAATTTTATAAAAAAATGTGCCCCACAATTAATTAAAAATGATAAGGTCTATTTAGGTAAAATTGATAATTCAAAACCTTTTAAATGGAATGATGAAAATGTAAGCAAACTAATCTCCAATTTTATAGAATATGGATTTGTCCGCGATAAATTTAGAAGAACATACACATAAAAGCCAGTACACAATATTATATAAAAACAATGCTTGAACCTTTGACGAATCCCAACTTCGTGCTCGCTTGCAATGCCTGATTGTTCTGCGGACAATCAAGCTCGTTAGCTCACACTGTTTTTATACGAGACTTTTTGTAGCATTTTTAAACAGAACCAATGAATGATTTTAAATTAAACAAATATTTCTTAGATTATAAAAGAAGACTGATATTATCAGTTCAAAGCCATCCAAATTATAGTACGACAGAAAACAAACATAACTTATTAAATCCTGATGAAAAATTAGCAATTGGTATTTCTGATTTCAAAGTTAGATTGATAGAACTAGTCTCAGATTTAAAAAAAATCCTTGTTTTCATAAGAAGATTTCCAAATAGGGAATATTATGAAGAAAATGATATCAATCAATTAAATTATATCAAATATCATTTCGAGGTTTTTGTTCACAAAATTCATACAATTTTAGAAGTTAAAAAATTGACTATTAATCACATTTACGATTTAGGTTTAAAAGAAAGAGATTGTCATTGGAATAAAATGAAAGCTTCTGTTGAAAAAGAAAATTCAAACCTTCATGAAATAATAGAAGATTATCACACAACTTTTAAAGACTTGATTAAAGCAAGACATTTAAATACACATCGCGCAATTTTTAAAGATTCAAAAAATGAAGATTTAAGTTCTATTTTAGATTTATATAATGGATTTGAAAAATTAGGTGTAGATATTGGAGAAGAATTTAAAATGATGATGCCCAAACCTTTATTAGATTATAAGATTAAAAAATACAAGCAAGAGAGAATCGAGTATTTAGAAGGTGCTATAAAAAATGTTGAGTATTACCATGAGAAGTTTTCTAGAGAAATTCTTCTAGACTTTTATTCGAGGACAAAAAACGCTACATAATATCGGTTAAAGAAAATAGCTTTAGTGTGGCTAAAATTCTATATTTTAGGATCCTAATTGAACCTGGTTAAGTCGACAAGCTAGCTCTTCCCTACACGCTACTTCCCCTTAACGTCAACGTTTGTTACTATTTTTCAATATTTCTGAAATCTCAAAAAGTTGAAAATGTACAATCAGAAAACCTAAATTTTAAACCTTGGAAGAGCAATTACAAGAACATTTAAACCAATTCGCAACATCCCCTTATTTATTTATTGGATCAGGACTATCAAGAAGATATTGTATGCGTCCGTCTAAGTGCATCTTTTCAGAAACCTTTGTAGATTATAATTTAGCGGTCTAAATATAATCAAAATGACCCGATCTTCAATTGCCACAGAAATGCGTAAGCTGGTCACCAGC
>VMHT01130530.1_pt1 | contig 79605 bp, 68 predicted proteins | sample 4693611 | NCBI WGS metagenome assembly VMHT01 (sample SAMN12280063, study PRJNA550983) | marine metagenome | isolation source: seawater sampled from same location over 5 years 0.02-0.2 micron viral filtrate | place: USA: collected off the coast of southern California halfway between the port... ...
CACGCAAGACGTGAAATCTATTCCTGAAGGTTTAGTACGTACTAGCGACTTCCTAACGCACGAGGTGTTTAACAAGTATCACTCTGAAACAGAGATGCTTCGTTACATCAAGAGCCTTGAAAATAAAGATTTGGCGCTTAACCACTCAATGATTTCATTGGGTTCGTGCACCATGAAGCTAAATGCAACGGCTGAAATGATCCCTGTAACATGGGCTGAATTCGGTCAGCTTCACCCGTTTGCACCACTAGACCAAGCAGCGGGCTATCAAGAAATGATTGCCGAGCTTAGCGAGTGGCTAATTAATGTAACGGGCTACGATGCGCTTTCAATGCAGCCTAACTCAGGTGCACAAGGTGAATACGCAGGCCTATTGGCTATTCAACGTTACCACGAAAGCCGTGGCGAAGGTCACAGAAACGTGTGTCTAATTCCAAGCTCTGCCCACGGTACTAACCCTGCGTCTGCGCAAATGGTTAGCCTTAAAGTGGTAGTAGTAGCCTGTGATAGCAAAGGTAACGTAGACCTTAACGACCTTCGCAAGAAAGCGGAAGAAGTGGGCGATAACCTATCGTGCGCCATGATCACATACCCGTCAACTCACGGTGTATATGAAGAAACCGTACGCGAGATTTGTGACATTGTTCACCAATACGGCGGTCAGGTTTACATGGACGGCGCGAACATGAACGCGCAGGTGGGCATTACGTCACCTGGCTTCATTGGTTCAGACGTGTCGCACCTTAACCTACACAAAACTTTCTGTATTCCACATGGTGGTGGTGGCCCAGGTATGGGACCAATTGGTGTTAAGTCGCACCTTGCGCCTTTCCTACCAAACCACACGGTTGTTAACGTAGAAACGGCAGGCAAAGACTGTGGTGCAGTATCGGCAGCACCATGGGGCAGTGCATCAATTCTGCCTATTAGCTACATGTACATCAAAATGATGGGTAGCGCTGGCCTTCGCCGTGCAACCGAAGTCTCTATTCTTAACGCTAACTATGTGGCTAAGAAGCTAGAAGGGCACTTCCCAGTGCTTTACAAAGGCAACAATGGCCGCGTAGCGCACGAATGTATTATTGACCTTCGCCCGCTTAAAGAAGCAAGCGGTGTAACCGAGCTAGATATTGCGAAGCGCCTAAACGACTACGGCTTCCACGCGCCAACCATGAGCTTCCCAGTAGCGGGTACGCTTATGATTGAGCCAACCGAGTCGGAAGCGAAGTACGAACTAGACCGTTTCATCAACGCCATGGTTAGCATTCGCCAAGAAATTGCGAAAGTAGAAAGCGGCGAGTGGGGTGCCACCGACAACCCACTACACAATGCGCCACACACGCTAGCAGACATTTGTGACAGCGACTGGAACCGCAGCTACGACCGCATGCTAGCGGCGTACCCAGCACCAGAGGTACACAGAAACAAATTCTGGCCAACGGTTAACCGTATTGATGACGTTTATGGCGACCGGAACCTGATCTGTTCTTGCCCTAGTATTGAGAGCTATGTTGAAGAGTAGGGTGGTTTAGCTGCGTTGCTGTTAGAGCTTGATTGATTTGAAAGGCGAACCGGTTGGTTCGCCTTTTTTGTTTCAAGTTTTAGTGTTTAGAAGTCCGTTTTAGACAAAGAGCGGACGTCCAATGATGTGATATCTGCTTATTGCTTTTGTTATAAGTTGATATCGGAATTTATTGGCAGTCTTTGATTTTAAGAAGATAACCTGGACCAGTCTATTTTGTCCTTATAGCTTTGTGGTTGCTGATCAATCGATTGCATTACTTTTTCAAGTATCGTAGCTGCCGAGGTGCCTTTCTCTCGTTCTTGAGCAATCAAAATTTCATTTCGTTTAAGCAATGATTCGTTCTGGCTAGCAAAGAGAACTTCACTTGCATCAGTTACTGGCTGACCAGTTCTAGTGTATGTTGCTCCGTCACCTGTAGCCGGATTCAAGCTAGAGATATCGATTAAAGGGTTATTAAGTCCGTATGTAAAAGCCGCAAGCATTTCTTCGGCTTTTTGATTGCTTTGATTGGCTACTTGCATCACAAAACTATTCGAAAACTCTCTGCCTTTTTCCTTCGCAGCCAGATCTAGCGCTGGCTTTGAAAGTATGACTGTATCTCCTTGGCTTGTAGGCGCTTCATCAACGACATTTTGGGGCTTTGTTTCAGACTGCTTATATGTTTGTATGGGAGACGTTGCGTAACTGGATGATATGAGCATAATTTTGCCGAACTATTAATTGATGATAATAAAGAGCAATTCTTAGACCAAAACTGAACAGTATTCATTTCAGAAAAGTGCATTTTTCTTCAATAACAGATAGCTTAAAGGTTATGATTATGAGGCTTTCATCCGACTTACCACCATTAAACTACTGATAACTTAATACGGCTTTACCGGAACTGTAATAAGGCTATTTGTGCAAAACTAGCTTTGTTCGCGCGGTTTAACCGAAGAGACGCTTTTAGATTCTTGAAGTTATCCAACTGATTAACGTCGAGGCAATACTTTTCCGTTTGACGGCAGGCATTGTCCTTCTGAGATTCGATAGCTCCCTCGACCCTATTGTTTGATGTTTCGCACCTGAACGACCGCAATACGTACATAGCAGCCGCCTGGCTTCGAATATACTAACGGCGGCAACTGGTACAAAAAAAGAATTAGGGGCATGTATCAGTTCACTCCCGATGATCTATTCTTTTCTAACACCCCGAATATTCCCATCCATAACAAGCGTCTTAACCAGCCCATTTCCATCATCCATCTCAAAACGAACGCTACTTCCATTCTTCGCAAAAAATCGCCCGCCACCCTCATGAAAATACTCTTCATTTTCAACATAAGGTAAGGCGTTAAGCACAAAACCATTGACTGTTTTTTCTAGTACCACATCAACGTTAACTGGGTTAGTTACCACGTAGGTTCCAATGTATTTACTCAGTTCCTTTTGGCTTATGGGTACTAACTTCCTAACCTCAGCTTCCGAGTAACCTACGTTTAACGTTTCTTTTAAGCGTATTTCTAGTTCAGTTATTAACTGCCTGCCGTTATTGCCGTTCGTCATAATGGCGTAGCCGTTGCCGGTATCTAGTTCAAGGTATAGCTGCGACATGAACCCAGCATCTGCGCCACCATGACCAAAGCCTAGTATTTCACCATCGTCACTCATGTTGATAAAAAAGCCTATTCCTACATTAGGCGGTTCAGTACTTGGAGTATTGTTGGTTAACATTTCTTGCGCGGTGGCTTGCGATATCCAGTCTGTTTTTTGCCCTAAATATGCGCTGCGTACGCCGCTTGCCATTTTCAGCATGTCTGAGGGCGTGCTCCACATGCCAGCTGCTGCAAGCGTAGCGTAAGTATGGGCGCCACCTTTAATTGGCGCACCATCTCCGTCATATGGCGTAGCCATGTTATTTGATAAGTTGGTAGATATGGGTTGTTCGAAGCCAGAACGCGTCATGCCTAGTGGTTTAAACAAAAGCCGTTGCGACATGGTTGGCAGGGGCTCGTTAGCTACGTCTTGCAAGGTAAGTTGAGCAAGCGTAGTTCCGCCACCGGAATAACGCATTTGCGTGCCAGGTTGAATATCAACAACAACGGCATCGGTATTGGCGGGAAATGCACCTTCTAACACTTGCTGTAAGGTAGGCACGGGTTCGCCCGCCGCGTAACCAGGAAATCCATGTACTGTGGTACCCGCCGTGTGGCTTAACAATCTGCGTAATGAAACAGCGTCTTGACCTGTCCATTCATGTTCAGGCAACCGCCAGCTGGTGAGTAATGTATTAACATCTGCATCTAAATCTAGCGGGTTGTCTTCGCGATATTTCATCAAAATGGTTGCAAATGCGGGTTTAGAAATACTTCCAGCTTGGAACACCGTGTTTTCATCAATAGCCAATTCAGAAGTCAAATCTTTAACGCCGCTTTGCATGGTCCAAGCTATTTGCCCATTTCTCATAAACGCGACAGACACACCGGGCACATCATAATGCGCTTGTCTTTGCTCTAAAGATTGGTAATCAACCTCTTGCCCTTCAATTCGAATGCGTTCAGTAAGCCCAGTTTTTAAAAGGTTGGCTTCTTTTGATTCTGCGGCAGCAGAAGGGGAGGCGGGCAAGGTTTCAGGCTCTGTACAGCCCAATAACGAAGCTAAACAAAACGAAAGTGTTAAAGAGGAGAAGAGCTTGATTGATGTCATTATGTGTATTCCATTACGAGTGAGCGTACCAGAGTACGTTCCTACTATTATTCGGTCAATGCTGACGATTTTCTAGTTCAGGCACTTGATAGCTAGTCGCCTGTACCTTCCGCAATCTTCTTTCGCAAGTTAGCTAGCCGCGTTTTATAAGCACCATTTTCAACATTTTCTTCATAGCTCATTGCTAGCGCTTTCTCTCGCATTTCAAGTGCCATGGCTAATTCGCCGTTAGCTTCATAACCGTCTGCCAGGCTGTCGTAGGCATCAGATTTGTTAGGGAAGCGAGCTGTATTTTTCTTAAAAATTGTAATGGCAGAGTCAAATTCTTGGTTGTTTAGCGCCGCATAACCCGCGTGGTTTACGGCTTTATATTCTGGCTTTGCTTCAAAAGCGTATTTCGCAGAAAGGTCTTTATAGTATTGCTCGACCGCAGGAATACCTTCTTGTATTATCGCACCTGTTGGGCGTAACGAATTTAGCTGCTTTTGAAGCGCCAAGCTCATACCTGCAAGAGCAGTCGTATTGTGGCTTTCAGATGTGTCTAGCTCAGTATCAAAGGTAAACCCTTTTCGTTCGCTGCTATTTAGCAGTTCAGCGTAACGTTCGTATGCGCTTAGCATGTTTCCACCTTCGTTGCCCATGTTGATATAAAGGTATTTGTTAAGGTCGCTATCTGACGCAAAGAACGCTTTTGCCTCTGGAAATATCACTTCGTCGTGCCACCACAAACTTGGGCTAAATGCGAAGTAAGCTTGAAACAGTTCAGGCCGCTCTTGCAGTGCGTATAAGGTAAAAAGGGCGCTTAATGAATGCCCAGAAACAATCGCGTAGTTATTGGTGCGATAGTTTGCCCCTACGTAAGGCTTTAGTTCTTTTTCTAGAAAGTCTAAAAAGTTGTCGGCACCACCAGATATTCCCCACTGGTTGTAGCTTTCATCATAGGTAGGTGTGAAGTCTCGCGTGCGCTCGGTGTTGGTAATACCGATAACAATCATTTCCTGCGCCATTCCAGACTGATTTAGCAGATCAAGCGTGCCTACGGTATGCGCAAAATTACGCTGTCCATCTAGCAAATATAAAACTGGGTAAGTGGTGTGTTTATAGCGGGAATAGTTATTAGGTAAGTGAATAAGTAGTTCTCGCGACTCATTCAAAACTTCTGACTTTATTGTTGTAACTACGGCCTCGCCACGTACTTTGGCGTTTACGTGAAAGCTAAGGCTAAAAGTAAGTAAGGCGCCGATAAAAACACAGACAAGCTTTTGATACATTTGAAATTCCCTTTCCCGCTATCAGGCGCGAGTTTCTTTTTATAATTGAATTTACCTAAGCTGTCATAGTCACTCAAACTTGTCAAAAAATAACCAAGTCATTAATTGGACAGCATTAACTTTTCAATAGATTGCTCGATGATAGTTCGCAAGTTTTGTTTGTCCTGAGCGGGCAAATAGCGCGTATGAGCATTAATAAACTCAGGTGTTAAATAGATGCGTTTTATTGCAGCGTTTATACGCTTTATGTGCTCTGCACCCTGAGGAGTATTGGGGCAGATAACGTGGCCTGATACATAGTCAGGGTTATCTGCAATAGAGTAACTGCGTACTTTAATAGGCATGTTTTCTCCAAAACTTCTGTATAAAGTTGCTGGAAAAATGAGTGCAAAATCAGACTTTCCTTTTGAAAACATTTCCATAAAGCGAGAGTAATAAATATTATTTGCTATACGAAGGATTTGCTCTCGATTAACTTGCTTTAGATCGTCGTCTATCCTTTCACCGAATGAGTATTCTTCTGGTAACACAATAAAAGAGTCTGGAAAGGCTTTTATCACGCGAGATATGCTCAGTATTCGGCCTTTTTCATCTAAAAATTCCTTTTCTATTGGTGGCAGTGAAGCCAGTTGGTAAAAACGCTGTGTCTGGAAAAAGCTAAGCGGTAGTGAGTAAAGGTGATTTTTTTCGCGTTCAGGTGCTTTTATTTTATTAAGTACGCAAATGTTTTCGCCATGCTGCATATACGCAAAAGAACGCACAAGTGGAACATGAAGCACGGGATCTGTATACCCTATTTCATCAACTAGCATTTGTACCGTATCGACAGAAGTAGAATAGGGATTGCCTTGCAGATTTACCCTTTCAGTAAGAAATGCATTGTCTGCGTGAAACGCCAGAACATTATTCTGCTCATTGCTGTCACTCGAACTTGCATGAGCAAATTTCACTAATGTTATTAAAATGAATAGTCCAACCCTGAACAACTTTTTACTCCTTGGTAAAACCTCAACGCTCGTCACCTTGTCTCGCGTTAAACGTACTTTTATTTTGTGACTCTATTAGGAAAGGTAACAGCGTTTAATTTACGTAGTTTTTGAGCGCCGCTTCTACGATTTAACCAATTTACCATCTTTTTGATGTGCTTTTATGAATATTAGAAAGGTTTTCACGTGTTGACGCGCGACTAAAGAGAAATTTAGCCCTGTGTAATTAAATTCTGTAAAGGGAATAAAAAAGCCGCAATCAGCAACGTGATGCGGCTTTCCGAGCTGGGCTGACTAGGCAGCCTTATAGAGCAATTGCGTAAAAGGGGTTAGCTAGAACGATCCTCACTCATAGCTGCCTGTTCAAATACCTTAACTCTAGACATATGATCACCTCCTTATCTTCGTTGCTAAAACTACTTGGAAAATAACATAGGCGGTATTTTAGTAAAGTGTCGCTGCATTAAAGAAAGTTTAGGAAAAGCGAGCACAACTCACAAATACGAATAGCGAAACCAAGTCGATAATATAAACCTGTTTAATTAAATCTACGTAACCAATGCTAACTGAAACCCTTTGCGCCGCCCGTTTACGTGCAACTAACGTCTTAACGTGCAACCAGCAGTACGCAAACCCTCAAAAAGGCTAGAACTTAATGCAAACAACAGGCACGCACAAAACCAGCAAGAGTCGGAAAGCCGCACTATTGGTTACGCTTTTTGCCACCTCTTTTTTTACCTTTGCTCAGTCGAACACATCTGAACAAATTGAAATGAAGGGCAGTAAGGGCACTACTGTAACGGGTAATGTTCAGGCGTCCTTCGATAACCCCTGGGCCATGACATTTTTGCCAGACGGGCACAGCTTGGTAACGGAAAAAGCTGGCACTCTATGGCTGCTAGATGAAAACCAGCAGAAGCGTTTTGCTGTTAGTAATGTGCCAAGTGTTACTGCGCGCGGGCAAGGCGGTTTAGGTGATGTCATTATTCACCCTGACTTTGCGTCGAATAACACTATTTATATTTCGTACATTGAACGAGATGAAAAAGACGATGCGTTCAGCGGTGCGGTGATAGAGCGAGCCACGCTTACCTTATCTGATAGTGGCGCGAAGCTGACTGATAGAGAGCTAATTTGGCGTCAGTCGCCGAAGGTGACGGGGAATGGGCATTACTCTCACCGCATGGCGTTTTCACCTGATGGCCATTTATTTATCACCTCGGGCGAGCGCCAGAAATTCACGCCAGCACAAAACATGGCGATGAACTTAGGTAAGGTGCTGCGCTTAAACGACGACGGTAGCGTGCCTGAACATAATCCGTTTTATGGTCAAGGCAACGTAACAGAACAAATCTGGACATTAGGTCACCGCAATCCGCTAGGCATCGATTTTGATGAGAAAGGTAATTTATGGGCTCATGAAATGGGGCCGCGCCATGGCGACGAACTTAATATTATTGAACGAGGTCGCAACTATGGTTACCCAGCGGTGTCGCAGGGCGACCATTACTCAGGCGTGAAAATTCCTAACCACGAAGACTACCCCATCTTTAAGTCGCCTGAATTGGCGTGGGTGCCTGCCATAAGCCCTGCCGGTTTTATCATTTACAAAGGCGATAAGTTTAGCGACTGGAAGGGAAATGGTTTTATAGGCGGTTTGTCTTCAAAAGCGCTGGTTCGAGTTGCATTTAACAAAGACGATGAAGGCAACTGGAAGGTGGAAGAAGCAGAGCGCTACGAATGGGGTAAGCGAGTACGCGAGGTTGAGCAAGACAATAAGGGCAATATCTATGTGCTTGAAGATAAAGAAGGCGGAAGGCTGATAAAGCTCGATTTTTTGAATGATGAGTAGAGTTTTAAAACTGCGTAAAGAGGAACAGTGGTTGCTTGAACACGGTTTTTTTTGTGTTCTAAAATTGCTGGTAAGCGAACATTAAATTAACCCAAATCGCATAGCGAGCATTACAAATCTATATGCCGATATGATACGTTGCGGATTATAGCCAGCGCGACTTAACTGATACAAACCTTAGGAACTCTATGACTCAATCGACTCAGAACTTTAACTTTGAACGTTGTGAAGATGAACCTATACATATTCCCGAAAGTGTCCAAAGTTATGGTTTTCTCATCGCGTTCAACTACGAAGATTTAGAGGTTTCGATTGTTAGTGAGAACTGCAACACGATATTTGCCGACGAGATCATAGGTAAAGGTTTTTTAGATATACTCTCTTCTGATACAGACGAGCGCGCCTTCCTAGAAGAAACGTTTGATAGAGTTTCTAAGAGTAAGATAAGACTGCCTATTAAACTGCATCTTAAAGCTTCGCTTTTAAAGGAAGGTGCGGCAATAGATTATTTAGCCGTAGTCTATGATTCAGGTTGTCACTATGTGGTTGAGCTTGAGCCAGCAACTGAATTTAGAGACACCTACAGTGCAGAGCAATTTGTTAAGCTCTATTCAATGTCTATCGCTCCACGCTTCAAAGAGATGACATCGTTGAAAGAGATGGCTCAAGAGATGGTATCAACCATCAGGTATCTGACTAACATGGACAGGGTAGTGCTTTATAAATTTAATAAGGACTACTCAGGGAAGGTAATAGCGGAAGCCAAGTCTGAAGACATGGAATCTTATCAAGACTTGTATTTTCCAGCGTCGGATATACCAAAACAAGCCAGAGAGCTGTATAAGACGAATTGGGTGAGGCTTACTCCCGACACAGAGTTACCTGCATCTCGGTTGATTCCGTCTGTCGAAGAATCGGAAAGAGAGCGACTAGACCTCACTCGTTCGTTGTTGCGCACATTTTCACCTATTCATCTTCAATACATCAGAAATCAAGGTTTACGTGCTTCATTTTCCATTTCGTTAGTAACGGATGGAGAGTTGTATGGGCTTATTTCCTGCCACCATCGCGAGGCTTGTTATATTCCACAAAATGTACGACTGCAATGTGAGAATTTAAGTCAACTGTTCAGCTGGCATTTGTTAGCGAAAGAAGAAGAAATTGCGAAACGCAAAAAGCATGTTACTGATAAAGCGGTTGATGCGATGTTGGATAGAATCGGTCCAGCAAATCCTATTAGCCGTGTAGTCAAGAGCGGTGAACGCGCTTTTTTAGACGCGCTTAATAGCTCAGGGTTTGTTTATTATTCACAGTACGAGACTATTACACTCGGTTCTACTTTACCGGTAGAAGTCATCAAAGACATTTTTTCTAAAGCAAGTAGTGAAGGCGGCTTTCCTTACACTAACGATTCCCTTTATCACGATTACCCTGAAGCCAGAGAACATGGTATTGCGGGTATTATGATCATCCCACTGTTTGAAAAGAAGCAGTATTTTACTGCTTGGTTCAGGAAGGAAACCCATCGAAATCAAAAGTGGATAGGCGCTAAAGATGAGAAATCGGAAGATGCACCAAAAGGAGAGCGTCTTAAGCCCCGTTCATCTTTCACTATTCATACCCGTACAATTAAAGGGCGCTCAACAGCGTTTGATAAGACGGACGTCGACACCGCAAACCGGTTAAATAGAATGTTTCTTGTTTACGCGCTTGATGTGCAAGAGCGCATGCATATCAGTATTCAAGAGCTTGAAAAACAAGATAATTACAGAAATGAATTTCTCGCTACATTGGCCCATGAACTTCGAAATCCGTTAGGGCCTATTATGTCTGGGGCAAGTATTCTAGAAACGGTTGATGATGAAAAAACGCGAAAAAGAGTGACAGCTATCATTAATCGTCAAGCTGAATATATGTCTAAACTTATCAATGATTTGATGGACGTGTCTCGCATCACGCGAGGGAAAGTTAAACTTGAATTTGAAAGATTGAAAATTCAAGACGTGCTTTCAGACTCTCTTGAAATTGTTGAGCAACAAGTAAAAGCGAAGAAGCATGATATAACGGTTAACTGTCTTGAAGAAGATGTGACAGTATACGGAGATAAAGCACGTTTAAGCCAAATCTTTTCTAATATCATTCACAATGCAACTAAGTATACGAAAGAATCAGGAAAGATAGTCGTAGAGATCAGAAAAGACGGGGTCATGATTGTTGTTGCTGTTAAAGATAATGGCATGGGAATACCCGAGGATAGGCTAAAAGATGTTTTCAATATGTTTACCCAAATCGAAGCGCACTCTACTCACACTAAAGGCGGTCTTGGTATAGGGTTAACTTTAGTGAGTAAGCTTGTTGCGTTACATCATGGTGAAGTGTCTGTGATGAGCGAAGGTGTTGATCGAGGAAGTACCTTTGAAGTCAGGTTGCCTATTTCTAAAACAGCCTACGAGCAATCTGAAAATCAAAAACTGGACCCTGTTATACAAAGCAGAAGTAAAGTCATGTTCGTTGACGACAATGCTGATCTCATTGACGCTTATTGTCTGCTGGCAGAGTCTATGGGTGTGACTGCCTTAGGCATTACTTCTCCGAAAGAAGCTGTTGATGCATTTAAAACCTTTAAACCTCACTCTGTATTTCTTGATATCGGCATGCCAGACATAGACGGCTATCAGTTAGTAAAAATGCTTAAAGCCTTGCCGGAATCAGAAAATGTTAAGTTTTATTCTCAAAGCGGGTGGGGCTCAGAGAAATATGTAGAGGACTCCCAAGCGGCAGGGTTCGATCAGCATTTCGTAAAGCCCTTGTCAAAAGACACAATTCAGTCGGTACTAAGCTAAAACATCTGTTAAGAGGTTGAAGCTTACCTACTGAATGACTCAAATGCTGTGAAACACGTTATAATGCCGGACAAACGTAATTAGGAATACATATGAAAGTTTGTGGTGTAGATTTAAAAGGTAATGAAGCAATTGTTAGTTTGGTGTCGCTAGCTGACGGCTTGTTTCATTTGCCAGATTGCCGTACGCGCCGTTTAACGCTTGCTGATACCAGTGCAAAGGGGCTTAAGAGCTTCCAAAGCACCTTCGCTAAACTTGTAGAAGACTACAAAATTGATGCAGTGATAATTCGTCAGCGCCAAAGCAAAGGTAAATTTGCAGGTAGTGCAATTGGCTTCAAGTTAGAGGCTGCCATTGAATTGATTGAAGGGCTTCAAGTTGTAGTATTTAGCCCAACGGATATTAAAGAATCACTACGTAGAAATCCGCTAGCAGTGCCATTTTCTGACACGGGTTTAAAACAGTTTCAGGAAACCGCTTTTACAACGGCGTACGCGTGGCTTATGAAAAATGAGTATGCCTCTCAAGAGTCAGACGAGTAATAATCAGGAGCGGTTGGCTCAACGTTTATTTTCAGTTTATTTAATTGCGCCTGCATTTATTGTGCGGGCATTGTTTTTCTTAATTTCTCTTATCCCAGCCTGAAAGGTTTTACTTCACCATTCCCTCAACTTTCGCATTCATCTCTACCAATGCTGTGTAAAGTGCTTCTAACTGATCGCTAAAACCAGCTACGCTTCCATGCTCATTACGTTTTACCGTTAGCTCAATCGTTGCAGCTAGCTCAGCTAAGGCGTAAGCGCCAATGTACCGAAGGGCAGTTATGTAGATATGCGCTATACGAACAATAGAAGCATAGTCTTTTTCATCAATGGCTTTTCGAAGGTTATCTAGCTCTTTGTTAAGTGCTGCAAAGTCGTTAAGTAACTCTTTATACAAAGTCTCGTCATTTAACATTGCTTGCATGGCTTGAGATTTATCTATAAAGCTCAGCGGTATTGTGTTTGCCGATGGCCCGCCGGTTACTTCAGTGGTCGCCGTCGACTTTCCTTTATTTAGCACTTCAACAAGCACGTCAAAGAAGCGGTTTGGGTCAACCGGTTTGTTGATGTGGCCGTCCATGCCCGCTGCCAGGCTCTTGTCGATGTCTTGCTGCATGGCGTGCGCCGTCATGGCAATAATCGGCAAAGTTAACTTCAGCTCATCTCTGATTTTTTTAGCTGCTGTTAACCCGTCCATAACGGGCATTTGGATATCCATCAATACCACGTCATAGCTGTTATCTTCACGTAAGGCTTTTATGGCTTCAAAGCCGTTGCTAACCACTTCAATATTCGCGTGGGTGTCGTTTAACAGACCAAGGGTTACTTTTTGATTCAGCGTATTGTCTTCTGCGAAAAGGATCTTCGTTCCGCGCAGATTAGGAACAGGCGCAGCATCTGCTGGTAGGGTTCTTGTGTTCACGTTTAAGCAAAGCTCTTGTAGCTTATCTACAAGCTCACTGGTGCTAAAAGGCTTTTTAATGAAGGTTCGAATACCTAGTTGGTTAGCCTGCTCTCGCATATGAGGCGACTCGAATGCATACAGCATTATCACCTTCGGTGGCTTAATTGAAAACTCCTGTTTCATGATGGCTGCAACTTCCAATCCATCAATGTCAGGCATATTCCAATCTAAAATAAGTACGTCGTAAGGCGCACTGTTTCCCACAGCAGCACGCATTTTGGCTACGGCTTCTTTACCGCCGGTCGCAACATCTGCTTTAATGTTAGCCACTGATAGCGACTCGATAATAGCGTCACGCGACACGCCAATGTCATCAGCAATAAGCACCTTAAGTAACGAAAGTTGCTTAGACGGCGATACAATTTGTTGGGAAGCATCCTGTTTAACGGTTACGGTAAAATGAAAGCTTGCGCCTTTTCCAAGCTGGCTCTCAACCCAAATCTCTCCGCCCATTAATGTGACTAACTGCTTACATATTGCTAATCCTAGGCCGGTGCCGCCGTATCGACGAGATATAGACTCATCACCTTGGTTAAATGGTTGAAATAGCAAAGCCTTTTGCGTGCTGTTTAGCCCAATCCCTGTGTCTTTAACTTCAAATTCAAGCTGAATGTCTTCTACATTATGCGTGCATCTAACGCTTACCGAAATCAGTCCATCCTCGGTAAACTTAAGAGCGTTACTGACTAAATTGCTTAGAATTTGCTGTATGCGTAACGGGTCGCCGATGAGGTTTAACGGTACGTCACGTGATATATGCTGAATAAGCTCTATGTGCTTTTCCTCAGCGCGCCCTAAATGCAGTCTAATTGTTTGGTTTACTAGCGCGTCTAAATTGAATTGCGTCGATTCAATATCAAGCTTGCCCGCTTCTATTTTCGAGAAGTCGAGTATGTCGTTAATTATACTTAGTAGGGTTTGCGACGCACCTTCTATCTGAATAAGGTTCGTTTGTTGGTCTTTATCTTCTGCAGCCCGCTGTGAAAGCTTGGTCAGGCCGATAATGGCGTTAAGCGGCGTGCGAATTTCGTGACTCATGCGTGCAAGAAAGTCAGATTTTGCTTTTGTTGCTTTCTGAAGGTCTTGAGTAAGTGCATCGAGCGCCTTACGCTGTTGGCGAGTTCTAAGCCATAGGCCAACGACTAAGCCTAATGAAAGGATCACGAAACCGATGAAATACAGCTGAAACGTGTTTTGCTTTTTCTGTATAAGGTTACGCTGCTCTTTTAGCTGGTTGTCTTTCTCTAGAAGCTTGATGGTTTCTTCTTTTTCGGAAATAGAAAGTCGCACGCGGTTAAGGGCTAACAACCTTGACTGCTGTTCATTAAAACTCTCTTCATAAGTCTTAGTGTATAGCTTTGAATATTCTAATGCGGCTTCAAAATTGTTGGTTGATTCAAGGAGTGAAATGAGCTTTTCCAACATGCTTAGCACCACTGACTTGTCGTTTTTTATGGCGTCTTTTTTTAATCCACCTTCAAGTTCGCTAATAGCCAAGTCTATTTGATTGCGTTTAATGTAGATGTCGACCAAGCGCAGTAGTCTAGACCCTTCGTTGTATTTAAAACCAACTTTGCGGTCTGATTCCGCAGCGCGGTTCAACATGGTTAGCGCTTCAGTTAAATTGCCTTGGGCGATATGTAGCTCAGCCATTTTGGTATGAACAATACCAATAAAGGGGTAGTGCACCTCTTTGAACAATTCTTCTGCCAGCAGAAGGCTTATTTTAGCGTCTTGATAGTCCCCCAGTTCCGTTTGCGCGTAACCTTGGAAAAAGTAAGCAATGGCTTTGTTTTCTTTATCATTTAAACGCTGGGCTGCGGCGAGGAAGTTTTGACCTAGCTGCAACATCATTTCGTAGTTTTGCAGCGACATGTACACATTGCCCATAGCGCTATATACAAGCAAGGCGTTATCGCTATTTACTTCAATGAAAGCAGCAAGGGATTTGTTGAGCGCTTCAAGTGCACGAGCATGCTCACCAGACAAGTCCAAAATAAGCCCTTCTAAGCGAAAAGATTCTGCCAGCGCCATGGTGTTGCCGCCTTTTTTTGCAAGCTTGCGGGCTTCCAACAGAGTTTCGTATCCGGCGACAAGGTCTTGCTCAAGAATGTGCTTATAAGCTCTTAGATTGAATAAACGGGCTTGCTGAAAAGCGTTCGGGTGGGCGTCGAAGAAATAGCCTAGCTCGGTGAATGTGGTTTCTACAGACTCATCGTTGTTTTGAATTCGCTGCTTCAGTTCGTCTAGCGTAGTGACTGATGATGTGGTGTTAAGTGGTTCTTTTAAAAGCGCAAAAGTAGGAAGCGCCATCGTAAAACAAACGATAGCGAAGATGCATTTCAAACGGCGCTTCACTTTCTACTTCAGCTAGCTTAAAAAGATAACGACTAGTAGCTAATTACGCGGGTAGCTTTGCTTGTATCATCAAAGCGTTTGGCTACTTCGTCCCAGTCTTGGTCTTTAATTAGCTGAAGATCTTCACCAGATAAACCGTACTTTTCTGCTGTGCCCACAGGGTCCTTTTTATACGCATCCACAAGTTTGCTGTTGCTGTCTAGCTCAACCAAGAAATCTACAATTGTTTTCTTTGCCATGTCGTTTTTCCTTTTAGTTTACTTTTGGAGATCTAAAGTCAATAACTTGCTGCTCAGTTAAACCTAGCTTTGCCAAACGATCCTGACGGTATGCTGGCATGCCAAGTGAGGGTACAACTAGGGTCGAAATTAGTGTTGGCTTGGCGAACTGTAATTCGCGAAGCAACACTTTTTGTATTTTTGGCTCGCAAAGGGGCAGGGTGGCTGCCTCGTAAATAATCAGCTCGTGATCTTCTGGGTAGTGCTCGGCCAGAATGTCAGCCAGCATGGCAAGCCCAGATTCACTGTGATTAGCATCTAACACGCTCAGCGTTGCTTCTCCGGCTAAACCTATTTGCCAGATGATTTGCGTCATGTGAGGGTCAATGCGGTAATCGCGAAACAAAAATTGAGTTGCTTCATAAGACTGACAGCCAAAGCGAGAGGGATCTATTCCCAAATCCGCAATTAAGCAGTCTTCTGCAGACACGCCGGGGAGCATTTGCGCATCTAGGCCAAGTTCCCGCACTCTGCGAATAGCCTCATGAGAAGGCGTAACAAATACGCCTGGGTGACCATAAAAAGCCACACATACTTTTTTACCTTCAACAACTGACTGCACGATGCGGTCGGCCATTTGGTCATAGGTGACAGCGCGAGATTTCCCTTCTTGATAAAGGTCGTCTAAAGACACACTGTTCGGGTTTATATTGGTGACCACGTGTTCACCAATTTTGTTCATAATCCCCATGTACACAATGTCAGCATTTTCGATGTGGCTTTTGGTCGCTATCGTCATTTGACCCGCAACACTGATTCCAGTGCCAACTACAACTAGCGATCCCTTAGGAGTATGTTCTTGTCCCTGAATTAGCGTCATATTTTCCTTTACCACTTGCTAATTGTGATTCACTCAACACTATAAATTAGATTTAGGGTATTTGCTACGTTCACTGATTTATAGCATCTACCATTGCTTTCACATCAGCGTATCGGCAGTTTTCACAAGAACCAAAGCCCTTTACTTGTCTCACTTTAAATCGAGTGAACAAAGGCATGGTCATGCCAGTTAGAAAACGACAGCAAATAGATGATGTGATTGGGCCATCAAATTTTCCGCTCAAATGGGCTCTTAGTGCTGCTATGGCCTCTGATATTTGGTCTGGGTTCGGTGTGGGAATTGGAGTTGAATAGCTAAGCTTAGCCACGTTTCCTTCACAAACACTGCAGTGCCCACATTCGTTTGGCACTTGAGTATCATCAAAATACGCTGATAGGTTGTAGCTTAAACAGGTATTAAGTTCGAAGAAGCTTACCAGTGCGGCGATTCGTTCTATTTCTTTGCGCTCGTTTTCAGCGAAATAGTGAGCCAGATTATTAGCTAAGTCGGCATTTTGCAGTTTTTCGTAGTCCACGCGGTATACGTCAGTTATTAAGCGCGAGGCAAGCTCAATATGATTGTGTTCATGTAAATACTCTAGTGCGGCCACCACCCTGGCACGCTCTGCGCCGTAATGCTGATAAATACTGTCGAAATCTACAATGCCCCACACCTTTTTCATATTTGAATGAGTGAATACGGCGTCTAGAAAGCGAGCCCGTTCTTCTGAGAAAAGGCCGAGTATGGTGGTTTTCTCTGAAATAAAGCGAAATTTGTATTCAGCAAAATAGACATACAAAGGGCGAATAACGTTGGCGAGTTCAAGCTGTACCAGCAGGGTTTTAAGCGGAAGCTGTCGTATATTGCTGGCACTCGATAAGCTATTTATTTGCGTTTCCCACTGGTAAATATTGTGTTTGCCGTTAATAGGTGAATCATTTTGCGCAGCTGAATTTATGTGAGCGGGGACCTGTGCGCTGATATCATCTATTACGCGTTGAATGGCGCTTTTATCTGGTGTATCGCCATAAACGAAGTTCTCTATGGTGACTAGCCCGTCAAGGTTTGCTAAAACCGTGCAGTTTGCCGCTTTACCGTCTCGTCCACCCCGGCCTATTTCTTGGCTGTAGTTTTCAATAGACTTTGGTATGTCGTAATGAACAACAAAGCGAATATCCGACTTATCAATGCCCATGCCAAATGCAATGGTAGCCACAACAACTTGAAGCTTATTGTGCATAAAATCTTGCTGGATACCTTGTCTTACATCACTGTCGAGACCAGCGTGGTAAGCCTTTGCAGCAAACCCTTGTTGCTGTAGGAACCGGGCTACTTCTTCTGCACTATTTTGCAGCGTGACATAAACGATACCCGCGCCTTGCTGTTTTTGAATTTCTTCAAGTAAGGCTTGGTTTTTATATGGTTCATGTACTGGGCGAACATGCAAGTTCAAGTTAGGTCGATAAAACCCTGTTTGAATAATATTAGCTGGCGCAATATCAAAGTGCGCTGCCATATCTTCTTTTACTTTTTTAGTGGCAGTAGCTGTGAGCAGAAGTACTAAAGGAATATTAAGCTCTTTCTGATACGCGGGGAGTTTTAGGTAGTCAGGGCGAAAGTTGTGGCCCCACTCAGAGATACAGTGTGCTTCATCGACAACTAGCATACTTACCGGAATAGACTCAATGAACTGCCGAAAACGTTCGTTCTTAAAACGCTCCACCGACACCATCAGAATTTTACACTGGCCTGACCGCACGTCGTTCATCATTTGCTTGTTCTGCTTGGGCGTAAGCGTGGAGTCGATACTGGCTGCTGCAATGCCTTTGCTATGCAAAAATTCCAGTTGATCTTTCATTAGCGCTAGTAATGGAGAAACCACCAGAGTTAAATGTGGTAGCTGCGTAGCGACAAACTGGTAACACAAAGATTTGCCCGAACCAGTGGGAAAAATTGCTAACGTTGAATGCCCACTAAGTAGAGAATCCACCGCCTCTTTTTGCCCCTCGCGAAACGCTGAGAAACCAAAAAGCTGTTGTAAAATATTTGGGGTAGAAGACATTCTTTTTATCCATGTAGTTGATGATTTAAGTCTAACTATTTCTATCTAGTCGTACGTTGAAACAAAATATAGTAGGCAATTTGAAACTTGTTATATGGCGTTGTGGTAATAAACGCAACGATACCTGAGTCCAGTTTCAGCCTCAGTCAGTCTTTGTAGCCCCATGGCGTACTGGGAACAGAGACTGTGTTATCGATATCGAAATCAACCTGTACTTCGCGCGCAGGGCGAATCAATCGATAGCTAAAGCGGTTCGAGTAAATCATTATTTGCCACTCGTTATCGGTGGATGCTGCTATCCCAGATTCTATAAATAATGCTTTTGAGTAGGCGTCTGCGGGGAATGACTGAACTTGGGCGTACCCTTCATCTACCGTGTGCCCGCCGTACATGGTAGATGAATGGAAACTGCCGTCTTTATTTCTGTGGTCGTGTTTTAACAAAAGGCCAGCGCCAGTCTTTGTTAATATCCAGGTGCGGGACGCGTCGTCACCCACATGAAAAGGTATCTGAATTTCTGAGTCTGTGCACTTTCGTACGTGCATAACAAGTTCTGCATCACCGAAGGTATTACCTACATTATCTTTACTCACCTTCCCTTGAAACGCTTTACCGCAGAGCGCTTTTATAGAATTAAAAAACGCGTCGTGGGTAGGAATTGAGACCAAAGGTGCAGCTTTACCAAACCCCACATCGCTTATTCCGATTAGTCCTAGTAAGAGGTAGATACAATGTCTTTTCATTTTTATTCGCTATTACAGGTCGATACACGCTTTGCAGTGTAACTCATCTAAATTATCGGGTGTATCAACCATCGAAACGCATATGTATTCGAAATATAAATACTGCTGATAGTGGCGGCGTGTTAGCTTGACAATACATACAGCGTTTAATTTTTAGGGCACGAGAGTCAATATGAATAAATCTAAACAACTATTTACGCTAATTACATCAGAAGGTGAGCTTCAGGTATCGCTAAAAGAGGTAGATGTTCCAGAGCCGAAGCCGCACGAAGTGATAGTGCGTATGGAAGCATCTCCTATTAACCCGTCAGACATGTGGCCTATGTTTGGTCCAGCAAGCCTAGATAAAGCGACCTTCGATACAGATAAAAGTGCGTTGGTTGCGCCGGTGCATAAGCCTTTGTTAAATCGTATTAAGTCGCGTTTAGACCAGACGTTGCCTATCGGAAACGAAGGTGCAGGTACGGTTGTTAAAGCGGGTGATAGCCCGGAGGCACAAGCTTTAATGGGCAAAACCGTATCTATTCTTACTGGCGCAGCTTATACAGAGTATGCATGCGTGCCCGTGCAGGCATGTTTACCTCACATAGATAGCACAACGCCACAACAAGCAGCGTCGTCATTCGTTAACCCACTGACCGCGCTAGGTATGGTTGAAACCATGCGTATGGAAGGCCACAAAGCGCTAGTACATACCGCAGCGGCATCGAACCTTGGGCAAATGCTGAACAAGATTTGTTTAGAGCAGGGCGTAGAGCTTGTAAATATTGTTCGCAGCCAAAAACAGGTGGACATGCTTAAAGAGATCGGCGCGAAAGTTGTGCTTGACTCAAGTAGCGAGAATTTCAAAGCTGAACTTTATCAAGCCATAGACAGCACGGGCGCAACCCTAGCGTTTGACGCCATTGGCGGCGGTGAGCTTGTTAGCGATATCCTTACCATGATGGAAGCGTCGGGCAGTAAAGATGCAAAAGGATTTAACACTTACGGCTCTGACAGCAATAAACAAGTGTATATCTACGGCGGCTTAGATTTCTCTCCGACAATTCTAAACCGCGCTTACGGTATGACGTGGAGCATTGGTGGCTGGTTATTAATGCGCTTCTTAGGCAAGCTTGATAAGAAACGCGTAGGCGAGCTATATCAAAAAGTGGCGATGGAAATTAACACTACCTTTGCGTCGTCTTACACCAAAGAACTGAGTCTTGAGGAGGCATTACAGCCTGAGAATGTAGCGCTTTATAACGCTAAAAAGACCGGTGAAAAATATCTGATTGTGCCAAACAAAGGCTAATCAGCGCAGCGTTTAAATACAGCAATTTCAGCTAAACTTTGATTAATAAAAGGGTCTGTTGATCTTTGATGTACAAACTTCGGTTTAAAGTACATCAAAGGGCTACAGCCCTTTTTTTTTATTCGCTATTATTCAGCTGCAAAGAAGCTGAAAATGATGCGAAGTAACCAGTAACCGAGATAAAAGGTATTTGAGACAACATGCCTGAAGGTCCCGAAATTCGTCGTGCTGCAGACAAAGTCGAAGCAGTAATTAAAGATACTTCCTTAGAAAAAGTAGAGTTTGGACTAGCGCAGCTAAAACCCTATGTTAAACAGCTAGAAGGCGAGAAAGTCTTGCGCATGGAAACCCGTGGCAAGGCGCTAATTACCCATTTTAGCAATGGGCTCTCTATGTATTCACACAATCAACTCTATGGCGTGTGGCATACCTGTAAACGCAACGAAATACCGGGTACTACCCGCCAGCTAAGGGTAGGGCTTCATACCGAAACACACAGTGCTATTTTATATAGTGCGTCTGACATTAGCATTTGGCCAACGCAAACTATTCATGAGCACCCTTTTTTACAAAGAGTTGGACCCGATGTACTCAACAATTCGGTGTCAGAAGAAATGGTATTAGAACGACTACGTTCAAAAGCGTTCTACAATCGCGCGCTAAGCGGCTTATATTTGGATCAGCGCTTTATGGCAGGACTAGGGAATTACCTTCGCAGCGAAATTCTATTTGCTGCAGGTGTTCACCCATCACTTAAACCTTCTCAGATAGGTGATGATCAGCTGCGCAGCTTGGCACATCACACCTTAGCAATATGCAAACGCAGCTATGAAACCGGTGGCTATACCGTGTACACAGAACTACGCGAAGTGCTTGAAGCAAAAGGCGTTAACTTTGAAGGTACGCGGTTTATGGTGTTCGACAGGGAAGAGCTGCCTTGTAGAGTCTGCGCCACTCCAATAAAACGCCAGACGTATAACGGGCGACGCCTTTATTGGTGTAGCCAGTGCCAGGCGATGTAATCTACCCCAATTTTTTATGATCAATAAATAATCTGTTTGACTTATTTCCAATTACGATTAATTGTATCCGTAACTGGTTACGGAGTTTTATGAAGTGAAGTCATTTAATGAATTGGGGCATATTGCATTAGGTACTGCTTTACGTCAGCTAGCCGCGCAGGTGTCAAAGGATGCGGAAAATACTTATGCGAAATTTGGGTTTGCGATAGAGCCAAAGTGGTTCCCCGTATTTTATGTGCTCGCGTCAAAAGGTGCTGATTCTGTCGTGAATATCGCTAAAGAGATAAATCATTCTCACGTGTCGGTGAGTAAAATCGTAAAAGAAATGAAAGCACGCGACCTTATTGAAAGTTATAAATCGAGCGACGATTCGCGGGTTACGCTGGTGGCTTTAAACAGCGAAGCGAAAGCGATGGTACCCCAAATGGAAAAGCAGTGCGATGCCATAGACGCAGCCATGCGCGAGCTAAAAGATGAAACGGGTATCGATTTATGGGAAGCGGTGAGCGTAGTTGAAAGGCATCTTCGATATCGCCCCATAAGTGCCAGAGTGGACGGTGACTCGTCTGATATCAAGGTAGTCGATTATGCGCCAAAGTATCGCGAAGCTTTTAAATCGCTCAATGTTGAATGGATAAGCAAATATTGGGAATTGGAAGAGCCCGACTTTAAAGCGCTCGACGACCCTGAAGGCTACATTTTGAATCAGTCGGGTGTGATATTGATCGCGTTAGATAAGGGCGAACCCATAGGCTGCTGTGCACTTATCAAACAAACTGACGATACGTTTGAACTTGCCAAAATGGCGGTGTCTCCTAAAGCTCAAGGCAAAGGGGTAGGGCTGCTGTTAGGTAAAAGTATTGTCGAAAGGGCGAAACTTATGGGAGTAAAGCGGCTTTATTTAGAGAGCAACTCGGTGCTTAAGCCCGCGGTAAGTTTGTACGAAAAGATAGGGTTTAAGCATATTAAGGGGGCGTCATCGCCTTACGCGAGATGTGATGTGCAGATGGAGCTTTATTTAAATAAGTAATTGTTACCGTGAAGTGCAGCGATAAGTTGTAACAGCTGTTTTTGCAAAAACGCAATATAGTCCTGACGTTCGTTTGTAGCGAAGTATTTCGGACAGTTTTGATCGTACAGCTTAAGACAGTCTTCTAAATAAGAGTTACTATAGTCACAAAATATCAAATTATTTTCAGTCATAATATTCCAAAAATTAACTAGCTATTATTTATCCCACTTGGGAGTGCAAGTAAAAGCTCGTTCCCAAACGCGGTCACGTTGGAAAGTTAGATTAACTTTATCACTTATATCATTTTACTTGTTTGCTTTATCTTTGCTTCTACCTTGGCTAACCAAATCAGCGGAATAATAATTAAAGAAGATCCTATAGCCAAGCTCAGGTCCGGTATTTCATCGAACCACAGCACCCCTACAACTACAGCACCTAATAAGCCAGTGTATTCGGCACTTGAAATTTTACTGGCTTCGATTGCTCTATATACCAATACACATATACCAGCATAAATTAGGATAAAAGTGTTGGAGCCTGTTGCCGTTAACATTGGAGTCCAGTCCCAAGGTTTGCCTTCCCATAACGCCAACCCAAGTGCGGCTGGGATACCTACTAGGTTGGTGAGCATTAAAGTTTGGAACACATTATGATGCTGAGGTAATTTACGAACCAATAAATTATTTACAGCCATAGTCAATGCGACGACAAGGGCGGCAATCGCTGCCCAATTAATTTGGGTTGGTTTGACCACGATAAGTACGCCGATAAAGCCCAAAACAGCAGCAGCAATTGAGTGGCTAGTCAGCTTTTCCTGAAACAATATCATGGCTAACGGCAGCATAAGCAAAGGCGCTGTATAGAAAATAGCATTTACGGTAGCTAACGGTAGAGCGCCCAGAGCGAATACCATAAATATTGCCCCTAATAACCAAATGTGGCCACGTATGAAGTGCCATTTGAGGCCAGCGAAGAGGCTTTGTTTATTACTGAGTAGACAAAATGGAAATAAAATCAGCACTGCGGTCAATTGACGAAATAATACGAATTGGTATGTGGCAGTATCTGCTGGCAGAGTTTTTATCAAAGCGTCAGAAAAAACACCAATTATATTTCCGATGATAAGTAATGTCATCGCGAGTCCAACAGTTATTTTGGGCATTTCATTACTCCTGCTACATTCTAGAAAATGTCAATGGAACTGAATTAACAGAGTTACGTTTGTAAAACGGTTATATGATTAGCGTATTCCATACCTTATATGATGTATAATGTTTAAAATGTTTTTAGTATGAGCTAAATTTATAATGAAGTTGCCTCCTTTACGTGCCCTGCAATGCTTTGAAGCTGTTGCGCGACTTAATAGCTTTTCCAAAGCTGCTGAGCACCTCAATGTGACTCAAAGTGCGGTTAGTCACCAAGTTCGATTACTCGAAGACTATTTGGGTGAAACTCTGTTTAACCGACAGGGGCGTTCTTTTTCCTTGACTAAGGTCGGGGAACGTTACTTTGAAGAAGTGACTAACTCATTAGGAAATCTATCAAATGCCAGTCAAATGATACGTCACGGGAAATCAGGCAATCTTCGTTTGGCTTTATATAGCTCTGTGGCGGTGAACTGGTTGATACCGAAGTTAGAAGATTTTAGATATCAGCACCCAGAAATAGAAATAACTTTAAATATGGTCGGGGATCAACCGGATTATAATGACCAATTTGCGGATTGTTTTATTACAACGAATCCACCGGAACGTAACTTTGTCAATCAATTCATGTTTACTGAAAAACTTTATCCAGTGTGTGGAAAAAAGCTTTGGCAGCAGTTAAGAAATAAGCCTCTACCTGATTCATTATGGCAACACCCGTTATTATCAGTACAATACTCAGATACAAATGAAAGTCTTGGTGACGACTGGTTACGTTGGTGTATGAGTGGTAAATTTGAATTACCTAAAGATGTCAAAATTAATCAATTTAGTCATGTCTTACTTGCCGCTGAAGCGGCTCGATATAATTTGGGAATTACCCTCATTAATAATTACATGATGGATGATCAGGATCGCCAGCAAAGTCTTGTGCGCATACCTATGCACGAGCTTATTACCGGAGATAACTTCTATTTTGTCTATAAGGAAACACGAGCTAGGCAACCTGATATTATGAAATTAGGTCGTTGGCTTAAACAGCAGTGTTATGAACTGGAATCAGCTTAGCTATTTAAATCAGAGTTGAAGGTGAATACACTTATTCAGATAAGTTGCCACACAACACCACGGTCACTGTTTTGGTTTAACTGGAGGTTCGATACTGTTGCCAAAACGGATAACTCTCGGCTTTCAATAAAATAATAAAAAGCTGAGACGCATTCAGTCCATTCTTGCCAAAAGACGAGTGTGCGCCTTGTTAACCGCACACTCAAATTTTCACTTAAATATTCACTCAAAAACTCTCAGGCACAGAAAGTATCATTACTTTCTTTGTGAGTAATAATGCTGCTCTCTGCCTTCATCTCTTCAATATGAACCATGGTTTGCTGTTTTAAATCGTTGAGCAATGCCTGAAAAAATTCAAGCTGCTCATCGTTCATATAGTCGTCTTCACTGGCGGCAAGAAGCGATTCTTTAGTCAACGTTTTACTCATTTCAGCTCCACTAAGACTCGATGAAACCAGCCAAAAACCTGATTATAGTGTGTCTCGCCATACAAACGCAGGAATTGTTTTGTATGCTGATCCTTCATGTTCGAAAGCGCCGCTATCCGTTATTCTAAAAACGCTTTGTCTAACGTTATGCCACAATCGCGGACAATACAGTTTGGCCATTCAACGAAGTTAGACGGTATTACCGGTGAATTCATGAGGCCTCCTGTTAGTCAATTTTGGTTTTAAGCCCTCTGCGAATAAGCAGAGCATCTGTTGTTGGCGCTTTTCCTCGGAATGCTTTATAAGACTCCATCGGGGGACGAGAATTGCCGGTAGATAAGATTTCCTTTCTATATTTCATACCGTTTTCTAACTTTAATCCGCCGAGTTCTTGCATATAAGCAAAGGCATCAGCAGCTAAAATTTCACTCCACATATAGGCATAGTAGCCAGCGGAATAGCCGCCACCCATTGAATGTGCAAAGAATGCTGACTTATAACGAGGTGGTACATAAGACAAGCCAACATTATGTTTATCGAGAGCTTGGGCTTCAAAGGCTTGGACATCTTCAGGCGCCTGCTCGGCAGAGATAGAATGCCACTCCATATCAAGCAGTGCCGCAGACATATATTCCAATGTGTCATAACCCATATTGAATGTACGTGAACGAATCACCTTTTCCAGCAGAGCGTCTGGAATAGGCTCTCCAGTTTCATAGTGCTTGGCATAGTTTGCAATAACTTCAGGGTGGGCTGCCCAGTCTTCTTCGAAGGTAGAAGGGAACTCTACATAGTCTCGCGAGACAGATGTACCGGCCAACGTTGGGTAATTTACGTCTGACAGCATGCCGTGAAGTCCGTGACCCATTTCATGGAACATGGTAGTCACATGATCGTAACTGACTAATGTAGGCTCGCCATCAGGCGCTTTGTTTATGTTCATTACATTAACCACAACAGGCTTTTGCGAGAGCAATTTCGACTGTCCTACGAACGAACTCATCCAAGCTCCACCGCGTTTACCTTTGCGAGAAAAGTAGTCGGCATAAAAAATCGCTAAACTGTCACCATTTATATCAAACAGCTCGTAAGCCTTTACATCAGGGTGGTAAACCGGCAAATCTGGACGGGGCTTGAAGCGCACTCCGTACAATTTATTCATAGTGAAAAATACGCCATCTTCAAGCACGCGATTAAATTCGAAGTATTGTTTCACCTCGTTTTCATCTAGCTCGTATTTAGCTTGTCTTACCTTTTCTGCGTAGAAAGCCCAATCCCAAGGTTTTAGTTCGAAGTTATTACCTTCCGCTTCAATCATTGCTTTAATGTCAGCGGCTTCTTTTTCAACGTTTTTAAGCACAGCGGGCACCATACTGCCTAGCATGTCGTATACAGCGCTTGGCGAACCGGCCATTTGTTTGTCTAGGCTGTAGGCCGCCCAGCTATCAAATCCAAGCAATGCTGCTTTTTGTGCGCGCAGTCCTGCCAATCGGCTAATAATTTTGGTGTTGTCGTATTCCCCAGATTGGTTTCGGTATGCTGATGCTTCCCACACTTGCTGGCGAAGTGCTCTATTTTCTAGTGAAGTAAGGACAGGTTGACGAGTAGTGTTCGTGATACTTAGAAGATACTTGCCTTCTTTATCAGCAGCTTTAGCAGCATCTGATGCGGCCTTTATTTGGCGCTCTGACATCCCTGACAGCTGCTCTACGTCATTCACTACCACCGCAATTTCAGGTGACTCTGCCAGTAGGTTTTGAGAAAACTGCGTGGTTAAGGTTGAATGTTCTTCGTTTATTTCACGTATCTTCTGTTTATCTGATTCATTGAGTTTAGCGCCAGCGCGAACAAAATCAGAGTAATACACTTCGAGTAGTCGGGTTGATTCAGTATCTAACTCCAACTCGTCGCGCTGGTTGTATAGTGTTTCAATACGCTTAAAAAGCGCACTATTTAAATTAATGGTATCGCTGTGAGCCGCCAGCTTTGGCGCTAGAATTTTTTGGATTTCTCTGCGTTCAGGCGAGCTATCTGTTCCTACTAAGTTGAAAAATACTCGGCTAGTTCTGGCGAGTAAACTTCCGCTTTTTTCAAGCGCTAGCAACGTATTGTCGAAGGTGGGAGCGTCAGGGTTAGACGCTATTTTTTCTACTTCTTGTAAGTGCTGTTCCATTCCTTTTTCAAATGCAGGAATGAAATGCTCGTCCTTTATCAAATCAAATTGCGGCGCGCCGTAAGTCAGTGAACTTGCCATAAATAAAGGGTTCGTCTGCTCTGCTTTTACTGAGTCAGTCTGCGTTGTAGCAGTCTTATTCATTGTTAACACCTGTTCGGTGCAGCCTGTTGCCAAAAGTATAGAAGATATCGTGGCTGAAATAAGGAGCTTTTTCATAGGGTTCCTAAATTTTTAGGGTAATTAACTGTCTGTGAGTGTAATGTTATGTTGTAACAATTGTCAATTGTGAGAAAGTGCGAAGAAATTAAAGGAAGCGATAGAAGTGCTGCTGGGGTAAGCCTTAACTAGCGGTCTACTAGTCTTCTTTGCATAAAGCTTAGTGTGCTTCTCGTTTTACAAACATGAACACTAACATCACGTTTAAGCCAAATATAGCAATGCACAACGACCCAATAGTGGCATCTCTGAAGCTAAAGAATTGAGCCACGGTGCCTGCGCCAATGGTGCCTAGCATCATACCCACCCGAGTGGCGTTTGAATAAAACGCTGAAGTAAAACCTGTCAAATCAGGCGCTTGTTGTTGCAGCAAGGTCAATCCAATACCGGCATATAAACCGTAGAATAGGGCATTTAATATTTGAAGCGTTAACAGTTCCCAACTCGCTTGAGAGAAATATACGCCAACGTAAAAGCAACAGCCGAAAATAAATGCCACAGCCATGATACCCGCAGGTGGGAACCGTCGGGCTAATTTGGCTGCTAGCAGCATGGTTGGTATTTCAAGGGCGGCCACAACCCCCATCATTAACCCAGGCAAATTTTCAGGTAACCCCAGTTCATTCATTACGTACAAAGGCATGGATGATAAATACATGACATTGCCTGCCATTCCGGCAAGTATGGCTAACCCCACAAGCCAAAACGGCAGTGATAGCGAGCCCTTTAGAGTAGTGTTGAGTGAGTGTTGATTGGCTTTTTGCCCAGGCACAACTTTAACCACAAAAAGCGTCGCAACAACCACGCACGCTATAGCCACAGAAAAGGACGCTGCGAAGCCAAAATTGGCAACCAGCGTAAATGCCAGCGGCGGGCCTACTACCCAAGCGAGAGAAATGGCAGCGCGAACTTTTGAGTTAAATGCGGCTAAGTCGATGTCTTGTTTTTTGGCCCATAACCCCGAAACGGTCAACATTTGAGACACGGCTCCAGCGCCCACCGACATAAATAAGACGCCAGCAAGGAACACGTGCCAAAACTGCTTGCTAAAGATAAAGGCGATCATGGCGATGCCCACGCAAATCATGGTTAGCCCGTAAAGGCGATTTGCGTTAAAACCTTTGTCTGCCAAGTGCCCGAGGTACTGACTGATCACCAACCCTGATAGCGTAACGGACACCATATAAATACTTATATAAATAGGCTCAACGTTGATCTCATCAATGAGGAAATAGCTCATCAGTGGCGTAACAAACGACGATGTTAGGCCAGTTAATAGACTTAACAGTAAAAAAGGAAGTTGTGGAGAGAATGCGTGACGCGATGACATGAGGATACGAGCTCCGAGGGACTGTTAAACGTGGTTGACCGAAATTCGTAAAGAAAAGGTCGCAGCCCTTAATAACGAGGGCGCATTATAAGTGCTGCGTATCTCATGTCTATGACAAAGCTTTTATTAGTTATGCCGTTTTAAATACTTAGTTTACTTCATGCGCCCAGGCCAATAGCGCTTTTTAAATTTAAAGAAAGCTCGCAATTTCGCTAAGCGACTTTTTTTGCATGGCGTGTGCAGGAATTGTGGCGTTATCCGCCGGATAGCCTGCAATAATAAGCATATAAGCACGCTCGTTATCAGGCCGTTGACAGACTTCGGTTAAAAAGTTCATTGGCTTTGGTGTGTGGGTCAAGGTTGCCAAACCTGCGTTGTGGAGTGAAGTAATAAGCATACCCACTGCGATACCCACCGATTCGTGCACATAATAGTTTAGGCTTTTTTCGCCCGTTTCTGTCTCTCCAAACTTTTGACTGAATACGGCAATAAGCCAAGGCGCGGTTTCCAGATAGGGTTTACTTGCGTCAGTGCCTAACGGCTTTAAATCATCTAGCCACTGTTGCCCAGCACGCCCATTATAAAAACCGCGCTCATGCGCTTCAGCCTGTTCGCGTATTTGCTGTTTTACTTCGGGCGACTGAATGGCGGCGAAATGCCAAGGCTGATGATTCGCTCCACTGGGTGCGGTGCCAGCAGTCAAAATGCAGTTTTCGATTACCGCTTTATCAACGTGCTTGTCACTAAAGTGACGAATACTGTGGCGGCGCTGCATGGTTTTCAAAAAATCTTCGCTTCGCGAAAGCATTTGCTCTTCAGGGTACTCAATGAAATCACTGAGCGGAGAATGGTCGTGAGGCTGCATTTATAATCTCGTTTTTATTCCTTTTAATTACTCTAACGTTTGTGGCACGTTTATAAAAATAAAAACGCGCTAAACCGACTCTGTTGCACAGTGCGAAATAGAAAATGGCGTAAAGAAGTATCCACAATAAAAAAGCGACTCACTCAGACAAAAGTGAATCGCTTTGGTGCAATATGTTGATAGTAAAAAGTACTGTTAGTGGCGTTTGAACGGCGGGCGAGTGCCGCGTTTCTGAGTATCAGTTTGTTCTTCCAATACTTCAAGCTGAGCAACGTCATACACAGGCATCATGGTTGTCACTCTGCGATACGGTGGCTTGCCGCGCATGATGACTTCTTTCACTTCTACGTATTCAATTGCTTCTTGCCCTACAGATTCCAATTGCGCTACATCGTTCACCGATAAGCTTATAACCTTACGTTTAAACGGTGGCTTCCCTGAATAATCAACAACTTGTACATCAACTGTTTCATCAGTTGATGATGTCATAGCTTGCGCCGCGTTTGCAGAAAAACCAAGTGAAACAGCCGTAATTAATGAGCCCAATAGATAGCGTAATTTCATGTCGTGTCCTCTGGTTGACATACTTATCTTTCTACATTGTATGAGCGAAAAAGTTCTAAACAATGGCGATTGGTGATAGCTGATTGCTATCACCTAATTGGATATAGAGAATTTGAGTAATCAAGAGGATAGAGAGCAGTTGAAAGAGAAGCTACTCCGTTGAAAACGGAGCGTTTAACGATGGTGCGGAATGGATGGTTTTGTGCACTATTATGGTGCTGTGGCACCGTCTGGTATTGTAGAGTTTCGGTAAAATCAATCATTTACCCTTTGGTCTTTATCTTGCTGTCAATCAACACCTATGTAAAGAGTCGACAAAGGGTGTATGTGCGGTGAGTTTAAAATCTAAAATTCCCTTATTTGTTCTGCTAACTTTTTGGTTAGCGTGCACATCTGCCGTGTCAGCGATAGAGCAAAATATTCCTCTTTCACAAAGCAAAGGCGGAACACTGTACCTGGAAGCGACCCTAGAATCGAACATAAAGGCTTCGTTTCTATTAGATACGGGTTCAAGCTTGTTAACCCTCAATCAAGCTACGTTCGATGCGCTAACAAGAAATCAAAAGCTTCTTGCCACCAGAACCTCTGCTGCCAGAATGGCAAATGGAAAGATCGTTAAAATATCTCAGTATCAATTAAACTCGGTTCGTATAGGAAATACGTGCGAAGTGGGGCCAGTGGAAGTGGCCGTGCTTCCCAAAGGGAACAATATTTTAGGTATTAATACGTTGCTTAGGGTCGCACCTTTAACTATAACACCAGACGCTGTTATTTTAGCCGGGTGTGAATAGCGTGAATGATTCACTTTTGTTTGATTAAACAGCAATAAAAAAGCGAACCCGAAGGTTCGCTTTCAAATGTGCTTTTCGCTGGAAGTTTAAATTAATCGTCGCACTCGCTAACGTCGCCGCCCATTTGCTCTTTCATTTTTACGCAAGCTTCATAAGCTTTCTTCGCTGCGGCGTCTTTAAATTCGCCTGCTTTCTCAGCTGTTGCGTCGTATGCGTCAGAGGCCATTTTCTTGCCATCTTCATATGCGTCTGAAGCCACCTCTTTGCCATCATCAAAGGCATCAGAAGCCATTTCTTTACCTTCTTCGTAAGCTTCAGAGCTCGCGTCTTTGGTTTTATCCCAAGAATCTGCAGCACTTTCTTTTGCGCTGTCATAGGCGTCTGCTGTCGCTTCGCCCGCTTTTTCCATCTCTTTTTTTACTTCGCTTTTCGTCTCTTCGCTAGACTCAGTACAGCCCATTAAAGACAGTAACAGTGCTAACGCCATTGCTTTAGTTTTCATTGTGAAGCTCCTTTTGCTGGGATAGTGGCTTGTTTCAAAGCCGGTCAACATGGTGTGTTCAAATATCCATTGTAAACGTTCAAAATGCCTGCCGTTTTATTGTCATATTCGGCAAGCTGAATATTCGACGAGACCAGTCTAGCCTACTTACCTGATAAAGTGTAAGTAGACTTTATGAGGAAAAATGAAAGGTTTATAACCAAAAACAAACCTAGCTAAGATTGAGCAAAGAAGTTGGATACCCTGTTCTGCAAAGCGTGATGTGGGTTACTCTTCTGGGCCTTGTGTGGTGAATATAAGATGTCGACGCATATCTTTTAACACTACGCCTTTTTTAAGCAGCGCTGCGCTTAATTTTCGCTGCCACTTCTTTAGCTCGGGCTCCGCGTTTGACACCGCTTCTTCATTTTCGAATTGAAAGCGAAGCAGTAAGGAACCCGGGAATTGGTGATACTGAACGTCAAACCAACACTGTTGCATACCATTTAACTCTTCAAGCGCTTGTGCTTCAAGGCTATCGGCTACACTAAAGACCAGTGCTTGCTGTTTGAGTTGAACGGCAGAGAGTTTTTTCATTACAAATGCTTCTCTATAGACACTTCAACGCTCTCGGTGACATCTGCACCTTCAATGGTTAGCCACATTTGCCCATCTTGAATAGTAACCTGTATTTGCATAGAGCGATGAACAGCATTGGCCAAAGTAGCGGCAAGCGACTCTGGCAAAGTGAAAACTGATAAGTTCTTTTTGGTTTGTAGCTTGTTATGTTCTTTCTTCCACCACGCGTCGAAGCTGTTGTCGGCGTAGGAATAAATCATCATTTGTTGGCTTTGATTGCAGCCCTTTTTGATGCGCTGCTCAGAGGGTTGGCCTAACTCAATCCACAGCTCTATTTCATCGCTAAAACTCTTTTGCCATAAATCTGGAACGTCATCGTCAGACAGCCCTTTGGTAAACTGTAGGCGTTCATGAGCATTAACAATAAACGCAACCACGCGCAGCATCATTCGTTCGTCATTTTCAGAAGGGTGACGGGCAATCGTAAGGTTGTGGTCGTTATAGTAATTGCGATCCATATCCGTTATGGATATGTCAGCTTTAAAAATGGTCGCTTTAAGAGCCATGGTGTTCCTACTTTGTTCTTAGGAGGCTTGAAGTTAACCCCGTGTGCTATGTAAAAAAAGTGGCATAGCAAGTTTTGGCGCTATAGTAGCAGTAAAAAGCAAATTTCGCTGTAGGTGAGTAGCGCCCATTACAAGTATTTGTCGGTTTATTTATTGGAGTGCGAAATTTCTAGTGAAGCTTCTCGGTCATATTGGACATAGCGCAAAGCGCGGATAACCAAAAACTAAACAAACAAAAATGATAACGGAGAGGGTTGATGAAGAGACTAGTGGCTATGGCGATGTTAATGTTCGGCTGTATAGCAGGCGCATCAAATGCGTATGCTTTGGAGCGCGGCACTATTGCAGAAGATGCAGATTCAGTAACGCCGTTGCTTAATGGTCAAGTGGCGCCTAAAACAACGCTTAAAATGGCAGATGGCTCGCCGGTAAGCTTACAAGCGCTTACCATGCAAAAGCCCAGCATTGTACTTTTTTATCGCGGCGGGTGGTGCCCGTATTGTAATGAGCAGCTCGCCCAGCTTAAAGATATTGAAAAAGACTTGGTGGATATGGGCTATCAGATTTTGGCCATTTCACCTGAATCACCAGAGCGCTTGCAAGAGCAAAAGCTTGAAACAGAATTCTTGGTTACGCTTTTATCCGACGACAAACTAGACACTATTCGTGAGTTCGGCGTTGGATTCTATTTAGATACTGTGACTGAGTTAAAGTACAAAACCTATGGCATTAACTTAACAAAAGATAAAAGCGGTAATAGTGTTTTACCAGCACCCAGCATCTTCATGCTCAATAAAAAAGGGCAGGTTTTGTTTAGCTATGTTAACCCAGACTTCAAAGTTCGCCCGTCGGCAGACTTAGTTTTAGCGGTTGCGAAAACCCTTAAAAAAGAAATGTAATGCGAATAGCCTTACCAAGGCGTTGTTCTTGGTAAGGGATGTCAAAAGTACTCTATGATATCGAGCACTGCATTTCATCGCGTCTTATAATGATTAAGTTAGATTCGCACGTATTTGACTGTCATAACGAGCTGTACTTAACCATTCACCGAGTCACCCTATCTCAAACTGTAAGGAGTATGCATTTACACTGAGATCAATGAAGTGATGTGCGCGGCTAGACGTTTAGGTTCAATATAAGTGTCGCCTTTGCAGTTGTTTACGACGCTTAATAGCTGAGTAATTAAGTGTTTATTCGCTACGTTCCGCTGACATATAGCGTGAACGGTATTGAGTTCAAGTGTACTTGCTAACGCGTACACACCTTTCAAATTGCGATTTATTAGAAGCGCGTTTAACACGCGGTTAGCGGTGTATCGACGCCACGCCATATGAAAGCTGTCGAAATCGCACGTTAAGTCAACAGTTAACGCCACACGAAGCGCCCAAGACAATGGGCGAAAGTGTAAAAGATGTTCGGTTAGTAAGAATATTTCAAGTGCATGGTCAACAAACAGTGACGGCTTTGCAGTATCAGTAAGCTCAATAATGGGGAATAGCCCTTCGGCGGCGAACATAGACTCTACGAATTCAAAGGTGTAATACCCGTTACCATGAAGAGCAAGAAGGCATGTCTCAATTTCATCGAGAAGCGCTTCATCGAGGGTGTTAGCAATGTCTTGAAGCGTTAGGTTATCTAAAAACTTCGCAATGTTCGGGTAGAGGGCATTAATCTCAGCCCATTTACTTTCTTTTGAATGACGTAAGGCCCTCTGATATTTGAGAACGTCGTCATGCCGTGTTAAATCGATTTGGGTGTGCAATTCGTTTCTCGAATAAATCCATCCTGCCCAAGCTATCATTGGCGAGTCCGCTAATCCAAGTGCGTGGAGCTCATTGAGCGAAGAACCTAATGAGCATACCGCTTCCACCAAGCCATGGGCTGCCTTTACATCTTTCCCCATAAAATCGGGTTCTTCTTGCATATGTTCGAATGAATACACGCCATTACGCCAGCCTGCTAAATAGCAGCCTTCTATACATTTTCCGCACATGACTGTGCTCCTGTTAGTGTTTTTTGGTGATAATGAAGAGGCCTGTTGCTCTTTGGTGGTATTTAGCCTGTTGACAAGGCGCACGCCAACGAGCAACTGGCTCGTTGCTACTAAAAATTATGAAAAGTAATCAAGAAAAGCATCGATAGAGTAAAGTTAGATGCCAAGAGCGAACTTAAAACAAATTTTGCTTCAAAAAAAGCACTGTTTTGTCCCGCTATAAAAAAGTTATTTTCTGCAAGAGTGCGAGGTTTACAGCGCCAAGTGGTATAGTAGGGCTTACGCCTTAACTCATCGTATTTCCATGATAAATAAAAACTTTCCATTACTTGATTTACATCGTCATTTAGATGGCAATGTGCGTCTGCAGACGATTCTGGAGCTTGGTCAGCAATTTAACATTTGTTTGCCAGCTTATTCGTTAGAGGGCTTGCGACCGCATGTTCAAGTAATGGAGATCGCCCCCGATTTGGTGTCATTTTTAGATAAGCTTACTTGGGGCGTTAAGGTGTTAGGCAGTCTCGACGCCTGCAAACGGGTGGCGATAGAGAATGTAGAAGATGCGGCTAAGCAGGGTATTGACTACACAGAGCTGCGTTTTAGTCCTTATTTTATGGGTGAAAGTCACGGGCTACCAACTCAAGGTGTGGTTGAGGCCGTGATAGACGGTGTAAAAAGCGCAGCTAAAAATCACGATGTTAAAGTTAATCTCATCGGTATTTTGTCGCGTTCTTATGGCGCAAAAGTATGTCAGCATGAGCTAGATTCAATCTTGGCCTGTAAAGCGCATATAACTGCAATTGATTTGGCGGGTGATGAAAAAGGCTTTCCTGGCAACATGTTCATAGAGCACTTTACAAAAGTGCGCCGCGAAGGGCTGCCTATCACAATTCATGCAGGTGAAGCAGTAGGCCCGCAGAGTATTTGGCAAGCCATTAACGACTTAGGTGCTGTGCGAATAGGGCACGGCGTTAATGCTATTAATGATGCTAAGCTAATGGACTATTTGCGCGACAACCGTATTGGTATTGAAAGCTGTTTAACCAGCAACGTATTGACGAACACGGTCACATCATTAACTGAGCACCCGTTAACCACCTTTTTGGATCACGGCATACTCGCCTGTCTGAATACCGACGATCCGGCAGTTCAAGGTGTAGAGCTAGATCACGAATTTTCCGTTGCAGCTAAGCAAGCTGGCCTTATGCCTTCTCATATTAAACAAGCGCAAGAGAATGCGCTTGCAATTGCTTTTTTAAGTGAAAGCGAAAAAGCCGCACTTAAGCGCAAAGTAAATTAATCCGAAAGATAAAAATCGTGCCGTGGTTAAACGGGCAGTAACATTATTTTGATTAATAATGCCACCGGTGGCATTATTGTCGTGATGTGAATATTTTGTTTCTTAAACGTAATCAGTTACGACTTAAATAATGGAGCTTTTATGCTGCGCTTTATACCTGATGTTGACCGTTCTATGAGTAGCTACCCCAGCCGTTTCACACACCGCCGGGCTTTGGGATGGGTGGCGTTTATTGTGACATTTCTAAAAAAAGCAGGTTAAACGCGATAGGTTGTTCGCATTGGTCGTGTATTTTTGATAATTTACTGACGACTTCCTTAAGAGATATAGATTGTGAACCGAAACTTTGCTGTCAAAATACTGCTAATACTAGCGATTGTGTTGCAATCGTTTAATGCAGTGTCAGCTTTGTTAGACGCTCACCAAGTCGATGCACAGCATCTTGAGACGGTTCACGATCATGCCTCTGACAAGAAAAGTGTTGCTGAGAATCAAGTCACTGACGCCGGTGGTGATGATCACAATATAAACGACTGCCATCACTGTGGACATTGCAGCGGCAGTCATTTTTCTTGGGTTTTAGTAAAAGCCTATTCTCCAAACATTGCTTTTGTTAACTCGGGAAAAATTCTCAAAGAAGGGGCTTCTCCCTTTCGAATAAGTGGTTTCATTTACCGCCCTCCCATTGCTTAACGTTTGAACTAATTGGCCCTTTGGCGCCGTGGAAAAAATTTAGTTAAAACAAACGTTGAGATCATTATAAAGAACTCTAAAACGGTCGTAGGCGCAGTCCTGACGACATTGTTGTGCGTGCCTGTCAGCCGCGCAACTACAGCGATAGAAAACGACAAGAACATTGATGCACCTATTCAGTACTTCCTAGCACATGAAAGTGGCTCGCATCAGCATGAGAAAGCGCACGAGCCTGAGGAAAATCATAAGCCTGAGGTAAGTCATCAATCTGAGGTGAATCACCAGCCTGAGGAAATTCACCAGCCTGAGGAGGTAGTCCTTACTGAAAAGCAACGGCAACTTGCAGGCGTTCAAACCTCAGTAATAGAACCTCGTATTTATAACCAGCGCGTTTACGCGCCTGGTGAAGTAAAAGTAAACGGATACTCAAGCTCATTGGTGTCTCCTCGGACTGATTCGGTAGTGATTAGTCGACACGCGGCTCTTGGGGACGAAGTGGAAAAAGGGCAGGTGCTTGTCACCTTGTTCAGCGAAACCATTGCCCAGTCTCAAGCCGAATTTCTTATTGCTTCATCCAATTAAAGTCGGGCAAAAAAGCTAGACAAAAACACCATAAGCGAAAGCGCGTTAGTTGAAGCTGAGAATCGTTACAAAGCGAGCTACGGAGAGCTAATTGCATTTGGACTTACTCCTAACGCGATTTCAAGCATCACTGCTTTAGACGTTGACGCTTTCGGTCAGTATGAGCTTGTCGCCGTGCGTGATGGCGTGGTGTTGCAAGACAACTTCATGCAAGGGCAAAGGGTGTTAGCTGGCGAAACAGTCATGTTGCTGGCAGACGAGAGCGATATTTGGATAGAGGCCAGCTTGCCAGCCACCAGCGCGTTTCCTGTTCAGGTAGGCGATACGGCGCAAGTCATATTTAACGGTGAACATTTTACCGCGCAGGTTATTCAACAGTCGCACATTATCGATCCACTTACCCGCACTCGCACTGTCCGCTTAGCTATACGCAATACCACCCATAGCCTTCATGCCGGTATGTTCGTCGACGTACTGTTTAGTGTGCCCACTCCATCTCCTGTAATGGCAGTACCTGAAACTGCAATGGTGAGAAGTAACGACGGAGACTGGGTTATCTATGTTGAAATCGAAGCGTCGGGGGCATTTACCCCTGTTGAGGTACAGCGAGGGGAAGCGCTAGGCGAATATCGACGTATAGAGGGCGTAGAAATTGGAACGCGGATTGTTACCCACGGTGCATTCTTTGTCGCCTCTGAACTAGCGAAAAGCGGATTTGATCCGCACAACCATTAGGAGGCCAATTATGTTTAATCGAATAATAGATTGGTCGGTAGACAATAGTATTTTAGTGGTTGGGCTGCTGTTAGGCATAATTGCGGGGGCGGCGATGCTTTTGCCGTCGCTGAATTTGGACGCTTTCCCTGATGTAACCAATGTTCAGGTAAGCGTGAATACCGAAGCTCCGGGGCTTGCCGCAGAAGAGATTGAGCAACTTATTACCTACCCAATTGAAGCTGTAATGTATGCGTTGCCTGATGTTGAAGAAGTGCGCTCCATCTCTAAAACCGGGCTTTCAGCGGTTACCGTTGTGTTTAAAGAGGGAACCGATATTTATTTTGCCCGTCAGCTTGTTTTCGAGCGCCTGCAAACAGCAAAAGCCTTCATTCCTGAAAACGTAGGAACGCCAGAAATGGGGCCAAATACGTCTGGGCTAGGTCAAATTTATCAATACTCCCTCATTGCAGATGACGGGGCGAAGTATGATGCAATGGCGCTGAGAAGCCTTAACGACTGGGTAGTAAAGTTGCTACTTATGCCCGTAGATGGCGTAACGGATGTGTTGTCGTTTGGTGGGGAAGTTCGCCAGTACCAAGTGAACGTAGATCCGTCAAAGTTACTTGCTTATGGGTTATCTCAACAGGACCTTGTTGCAGCGTTGCAACGCAATAACACTAATGTTGGCGGGTGGTATCTTGAACGGGGGCAAGAACAACTTGTTGTGCGTGGAACGGGGTGGTTCGCAAGTGGTGAGCAGGGAATTCACGATATTGAGCAGGTGCCGGTAAAAACGGTAGATGGCGTGGTGGTAACTGTGTCTGATCTTGCTGATGTTAAAACCGGGCCTGAAATACGACAGGGCGCGGTCACACTGTCTCAAAGGGCGTCTGATGGCAAGGTAGAACAGTTTGGTGAAGTGGTAACAGGCATAGTATTAAAACGGATGGGGGCTAACACCAAAGCTACCATTGATGGCATAAATTCAAGAGTTGCGCTTATTAATCAGGCGTTACCTGAAGGGGTACGCTTCACACCTTTTTATGATCAGGCAAACCTGATTGAAAAAGCAATTTCTACCGTAGTGAAGGCATTGACCATCGCCTTCGTTTTTATCACCATCGTTCTCGCCCTTTTCTTAATGAACGTGGGCGCTACGTTTCTTGTGCTCATCACTATTCCAATCGCGATAGCAATGGCGTTGGCCATCATGGCTTTCATGGGGCTGTCTGCAAATTTGATGTCGCTTGGCGGAATAGCGGTGGCTATTGGTATGTTAGTAGACGGTTCCGTTGTGATGGTTGAAAACATCTTTAAGCGATTAAATGCCAACACTTCGAGCTCGCATGAAGATGCCCAATCTTTCAAATCATCTGTAAAACTAGCGGGGAAGGAAGTCGCCAGACCTATCTTTTTCGCTGCATCGATAATTCTAGTGGTCTTTGCTCCTTTGTTTAGTTTTGAGGGAGTAGAAGCCAAGCTTTTTCAGCCTATGGCTATCAGTATTATGCTTGCTGTACTTTGTGCCACTGTCGTTGCGTTGTTCTTCGTTCCAGCCTTAGCCACATTTCTATTCAAGCGAACTAGGAATGTGAAGCCGAGTGCTTTGTTGATACCTGTTGAGCGCGCTTACCAACGGGCACTTTCTTTTACGTTGCTGCATACCAAGTGGCTAGTGTTACTGGTTGGTCTGCTTCTGGTTTCTGCTGTTGCCCTTGTGCCAAAAATTGGCACCGAGTTTGTTCCTGAGCTAGAAGAAGGAACAATAAACTTGCGTGTTACTTTGGCACCGTCTTCAAGCCTAGAGACTTCATTAGCGGTAGCCTCAACGTTAGAAGAAAAGCTGTTGGCGTTTCCCGAAGTAACTTATGCGCTAAGTCGTATAGGCCGCGCTGAAATAGGCGGCGACCCAGAACCGGTCAACAACATCGAAATTTACATCGGGTTGAAACCTGTTTCAAAGTGGGAAAGCGCGAGAAATCGTGATGAGCTACAGCAAAAAATGCAGGCTGAATTGTCGCAGTTCCCCGGCCTTCTACTTAACTTTTCTCAGCCTATTGCCACCCGTGTAGACGAACTGCTTTCCGGTGTGAAGGCACAGCTAGCCGTTAAATTATTTGGGCCAGACTTGGCTGTTCTAAGTGCTAAGGGACGAGAAATAGAGAGCGCTATTCAAAACGTAAAAGGAACCAGAGACGTGGCGATGGAACAAATTGTGGGGGAAGCTCAGCTGGTTATTGCTCCTGACAGACAAGCGTTATCACGCTATGGCTTATCGGTGAGTGACATAATGGAAGTGGTACAAGACGGGGTAGGAGGTGTAGCCGCAGGTCAAATCATTAACGGAAATGAACGCTACGATATTTACGTTAGGTTAAAAGAAAGCGCACGAAAAAGCAGCGACACCATAGCAGATATTCGACTTCAATCGCCCAGTGGTGCCTGGCTTCGTATTGGCGATGTGGCATCGGTATCTTATGAATCCGGGCCTCCGCAAATACGCCGAGATGACGTTCAGCGTCGCGTAGTGGTGCAAGCTAACGTCCAAGGAAGAGATATGGGCAGCGTGGTTCAAGAGATACAAAGCGCCATATCTTCAAGGGTGGATTTGCCCGCGGGGTACACGGTTCAAATAGGCGGGCAGTTTGAGAGCCAACAGCGTGCTCAGAAAAAATTGTCGCTCATCGTGCCGCTTTCTTTGATATTGATTGCGGTGCTGCTTTACCTCGCGTTTAATTCCCTGGGGCAAGCGATGTTAATACTTATTAATGTGCCACTTGCCATCATCGGAGGCGTGTTCTCTTTGTACTTATCCGGCCAATATCTGTCAGTACCAAGTTCAGTCGGTTTCATAACACTATTCGGTGTTGCCGTTTTAAATGGCGTAGTGATGGTGGAAAGTATTAACCAACGGGTGAAAGGGGGAATGACTGTTGATAGCGCTGTTTTCACTGGTGCTACATCCAGGCTAAGGCCGGTTTTGATGACGGCGGTAACGTCTGCATTAGGGTTGGTACCCATGTTGATGTCTAACGGTGTCGGCGCTGAAATTCAGCGGCCGCTCGCAAGTGTTATCGTAGGTGGGCTGGTTACTGCAACGCTTTTAACACTTTTTGTGTTACCTGCCTTGTACAGCGCATTTTCGCCCAAACAAGCGGCTAATTAATTGTGGGCGAACCTATTTAGGTTCGCTGGCTTTCAGTTTCTACCAGCTCAACAACAAGGCGTAAATTACTTTGTGTTGATACCGCATTAAATGGGTAGCAGGTAACTAAATAGAGCTGCTGCCCATTTACATCTACTTTCATTGCCGAGGCAGCATCGACTATCGTCTTCGATACAACCCGATAGGTTACCCATTGTGAGTTCGGCAACTGTAATTGCATAATATCTCTGGCTCTCACCTTCTTTAAGAACGTGAAGTGAGTATCTCTATGCCCGCCAATCACACTACCACCCTGTCCGAGTGGGGGCGAGTCGGTGTGGTGTCCAGGGCCAAATGCAAGGGCGTTTCCCTGTGCGCCTTCTAGTACATACAGCTGCGTCTCGCTTTTTGCATGAACCAGCTTGCCCACTGGCCAAGTATCAGACCAACGCCAAGGCTTCTGGTTAGCGCCAGTGGCTAGCGTTTCTTCCCACGAAGATTGAATTAAATATTGCGCCAGTTCAGCTTTCAATAATATCCAGCTAGCTTTGCCAAAACTGGCTGTGGCGATCAAGACTAAGATGATGGTAAAAGCGTATTTAATCATTGTTTGTCCAAGCCATATTAAGTCAAAAAATAAAGAAATGAGTTTAAGGTGCTAACCTCGTCCCCCCCTTGTTTCGCAAAAAGGCGATGCTGTGAAAAAGCGACAATAAAAGTATGGCAATCATGCCTAATACGACATGTTCAGATACACCCGCTGCGGTTTGGGGGTAACTGATTTGTCTGAATTGCGTTCCCTGTGGCATTAGGTTTCTTACGTTTTCGGTGGAAGACGGTATGCGCTGTGTATTTGCTATTTTTTCTTCAATAGCAACGAAGCTGGTGAACTCCGTTATAAGTTTATGGGGCAGGGCTACAGCAAGAATGTCTTGTTTTACTTCATCTACATTTCGCCCTAACGCTTTTTCATCCATTAACGCCGCCACTTTCTTTCTTGCCCACGCAGTCGCTACGCCAAGGTGTTGAGTAGAACCTGTCGACGTTGGCGATATTGCTACCGAACGGGTCCACTCGCGAGCGGTGCCCTGCTTGTCTATTAGTGTGCCTTGAAGGGTTATTTTTCCGCTTGTATCGGCGTTATGAGGCAGTTTCACATTCAAAAGCAAAGGAACACCCGCGTATAAATCAGGGATTTTAGAAGGGTAAATCTCTGCTGACTGTGCATAGCCAGCCGGAAGAGTGAGGCTTAAATCACTCAACACAGGGCTTTCTAACTTATAAAGCAAGCTATCCATTTGCTGTTTAATATCTGCAGTATTGCTAACAAAAACATAGCTTCCGCGACCAAATTGAGCGGCTCGGGTCATAAAGTAGCTATTAGGCGCGCTGCCTATGCCTACTGTAAAAAGGCGCGCATCACCGAGTTCGTTCTTTATTTGCGAGAACAATGCAGCTTCATTGCCTACCGCCCCATCGGTGATAAAGACAACTTGTTTTATATAGTTTTCAGCTGTCGTGCGTTTAAGTGCGGCATTAAGGGCTGGCGCCATTTCAGTGCCGCCCCCTGCATTGAGGTGCTTTACAAAGTCCCTCGCATATTGCTTGTTTCGTGTTGTTCCCTCTACCGAGGTTTCAAACAAACGCGTGGTATCATTGTTAAATGCAACAACATTAAATCGGTCTTTCTCACTCAAGCGGTCTATCGCTAATTGTAAACTCTCTTTCGCGTCGACAATTGGCCGACCTCCCATAGAGCCTGACGTGTCGATAACGAAGGTGATATCGCGATCAAAATCCTGTAAATCTTGGCTCTTCACTTGTGGCGGCATTAGCATAACAAGGGCGTAGTCATGCTGACCTTTCGATTCAGTGAAAATAGCTGCTTGTGGTGCACTAGAGGGCGAAGGCTGCCACTCTAGCCAAATGTCTCGGTTCATTTTGATATTGCTTTGATTAAAGGTGACAAGATAATTACCTGTCGATTCTGACCAATTCACACGGTGGTTTCTGCTAGTGACGCTATTAAGCGTTAAACCAGTATTTAGTGTTGCGTTGAACGTAAGTTGCGGGCCTTCATTACCTTTTCTCATAAAAGGCGTGATAGCTCTGGCATCGGGTACCTGATCTGTGGGTTTTCCCCAACCTGTACCTGATATTTCAGCCTCTATATTCTCGTCAAACTGATTTAGCGGAATGCCGGGCGAATAGCGAGAAGTGAGCGTAGTAGGCAAGTGAAAAGTAAATTTTCCATCGCGGTAGTCTACCTGTTGGACATACTGAAGTGTCACCGTTATTTCCTCACCCGGCGCTATATTCGCGACCTGCTGGGTGAATAAATTTGGGCGTTGTTGCTCTGTTAAGCTGGCTTTCTTTCCCGCTTTTTTGGCCGCTTCAAATGCTTCTTGCGCTTCTGCCTTCGGCTTAATTTGCCCCCGGATTATTCTGTCTCCTATACGCATTTCCATACTGTTAATCGCCGCGTTTTCATTAAGCGGAAAGGTGTAAACGGCATGCTTCCATTCATTACTGGTGTTAGTGAATTTTTGAGAATAGGTAACGTGCGCAATCATGCCACTCACCTGTAAATCCACCTCAGTTGAATGCAATAGAGCGGGGGAAGACTCACCGTCCACGCTTTGCAGCATCAACTCGCCAGACTCAGCGCGACTTAGCGGGCTAACTACTACACCAAGCAAAAAGCAGAGGAAGGAAGTAAGGATAAGCAACCTGTGATTACGCGGCTTGGCTGCATGTTGCCGTTCCCTAAACCAAGGTTTGTGAGTATTGGCAGGCGTTAAATAATCCCGTTTGGGTGTTTTAGAAAATAGCATCAGGTAAGCTCGCTTTAGTATCGATACTTACCATTAAACGCCCTGAATAGGGCGAATTGTGAACAGAGATTATGGCAATCTAATGGGCAATAGTGGCGAGTGTGTTACTCGCCTGCCATGGCGCGCCCTTTGGTTTTAACACTGGCTATCAGCATATAAATACTGGTAGCAAGTAAGCACGCAAATAAGTAACCCATCAACCCTTGAGGGCCTACTAAAAAGTTATCGGCAATAAGTGGGCCTACTACTGAACCCACGCTGTAGCTGAAAAGCATGACCTGTGTGGCGCATACAATGAAGCTAGCATCGAGTTTGTCGCAGGCGAGATTTATTGCCACTGGGTATAGGGCAAATATTGCCATACCTAATAGAAACAGACCTGCTCCCAAGGCGTATATACCGCTAACCGCTGCGGTTAATGTTATGGCGGCGACACCCAGTAAACAAAATAGTGCCATGAGTAACGTGCGGCCTAAGTACTTGGATAGTGCAGGAATTAAAGGTTGAACTGCCATAGCGCCTAAAATAATTAAGGCCATTAAGCTACCCAAATCGTCATGAGCAATGCCCCGGTTTAATAGTTCAAGAGGCATTAGGCCGTAAATGGCACCTAGGGTTAAGCCTGACACTATGCAACCAATAATTGCGGCATGATTTAGTTTCGATATTTGCTTTAGCGACAGTGGCGTACTGTGGGAAGCTTCAGGCTGCTCGCTCTTTGCAAACAAAAGTACGCCAATGGCTAAAATCAATATGGTGAAAATGGCAGCAAAAGGAAGCATGCCGCCTACGCCAATAGCGCCAATACCTAACTGACCTAAAGAGCTTCCCCCGTAAAGTGCGCCCATGTATAAGCCTAAACGTTTGGCTCTATCGGCTTCATCGCCGTGTAAAAGCCACGACTCTACGATAACAAATACACCCGCTACAGCAACGCCAGCCACTAACCGAGCCACAAGCCAAACTGCGGTGTGAGCAAACAAAGGCATTACTGCGATAGTAAGTACAAGGATGCCTAAACACAGCGCAAAACCGTGCTTGTAACCAACGCGGGTTACCAACGGTTCAATACTAAGGGCACCCACTAGTAGCCCAGCGTAAAAGCTGCTAGCCAGCCAACTGGCGATAGCCGTGTCTAGGTTGTAATGGCTGAGCATTAGTGGGATCAGACTCATCAAATAGCCAGACGCAACTGCGTACATACCCAGCGCAATAACGGGAACAGAAACCCGCGCTTTGGCTGGCGGGATAAGGGTGTTGTCCAAGGTAATGCCTTACATCAAAGGAAAGAGAAGATAATTTCGCGGCGCGAATATGAGGCAAATTCTGATATAGGTAAAATGAAAAGAAATGCTCGTAAAGATGCTAAAAATTGATGGTGAGGAAGGCGCTGCTAGATAGTGCATGCGCCTCAGGTAGTTTAAGCATTAGCGCCTTAAATCATCCGGTGTATGATCTGCCACAAATGCGTTTCTTTCGCCCATAGGTTTATCTTCTCCTACCGTACTGTCCGCGGAGGTTTGTAGCTCTATCGACGAGTTCACCTCTGCACCGATTAGAATGATATAGGCGGTTAAATACAACCACATGAGCAAGATAATAATTCCCCCAACGGAGCCGTAGGTTTTGTTGTAACTTCCAAATTCATTGAGGTATATCGAAAAGCCATATGAGGCTACTACCCATAATAACGTGGCAAAAACTGAACCCGGCGTCACCCAGCGCCACTGGGCTTCTCTTCGGTGAGGGGCATATCGATATAGGGCTGAAAGCGCAATATTAAATAGGGCCAGCATAACTGGCCAAGTCACCCACATGGCTTGCTCGGTACTAAGGGCATTTGACGTCATCCAGTTTATTGCTTCGGGTAAAATGGTGATGCAGGCGAGGGACACAATTACGGTAAGGATCATAAATATGGTGCACGTAATGCGCGCTAGAATACCTTTGAAAAAGCCTCTTCCTTCCGCCTCGCTATAGGTAATGTTGCATGCTTTTATCAGTGCGTTGGCGCCTTTGCTACTGCTCCACAGTGACAAGAGCAGAGTAAATAAAAAACTCCAGCCTAATGCAGTATTCGACTTCTCGGTTAAATTTTTAAGCTGTTCTTCAATGATGTAGCGACTGTCATTTGGCACCACATTTACCAGCAATGCCATGTGGCGTTGCAGTTCGTCGGGTGATACAACAAGCCCATACAAGGCAATGGTTGCCCCTAGTAAGGGGAAGATAGCCAGCAAGCAGTAAAAGGCAACCCCAGCGGAGATAAGAGGAATGTTATCTTTTTGCAGGCTAGTGAAAATACGCTTTGAAATACTCCACCAACTTTTCAAAGAAAGCTCGAATGCAGATTTAGCGTGGTTGAAACGTTCCTTGCTCATGTGTCCTCATGCCTTGCCTAAACAATAAAACTCTTAAAGCTTGATACATGAAAATTTCGCTGTCGGCTTACATCATCTTAAAAAAAGAAGCGAGAAACAAGCTCTGTAAATCGTTCACAAAATCTGAATATGTGCGTGGCTATCAAAGTTGATGAAAATGTTGGTTTTTCATTTGTTGTAATTGAATCAATGACTTGCGCTTCTTGGTTTGGATGGTTTGTAATTTGCACCTTCAACAGCATCGTAGCTAGATAGTAAGAGCTAGGTTATGCCATGCACAAACTAACCCGTTCACCTGATGGGATTTGCTAAAGGTGGTAGGCGGACAGTTATTCCTGTCGTGCGGCGCCCCTGTTTTTACTAGCTTTACATTTCGTCTTTCAAAAGGAGTGAACATTATGAGCAACACCCAAAAACTTAAAGGCAAAAAAATCGCTATTTTGGCAACTAATGGTTTTGAGCAAAGTGAGTTGATTCAACCAAGAGACAAGTTTATTGAGCAAGGTGCTGAAGTTGATGTGTTATCTATTGATGATCAGTCGACGATCAAAGCGTGGGATGAAAACAATTGGGGGAAGGACGTCAATGTTGATAAACAAGTTACTTCTGTAAACCCTGAAGATTACGATGCCCTTGTGCTACCTGGCGGTCAAATCAATCCCGATGTGCTGCGTACCAACGAAGATGCAGTTGCCTTCATCAAGAGTGCGAACAGCGCGGCAAGTATTAAAGCTATAGGTGCTATCTGTCATGGTCCATGGTTACTGGTGGAGTCTGGGTTAGCGAAAGGTGCAACACTCACTTCGTTTCCTAGTATCCAAACAGATCTCAAAAATGCTGGTGCGACCTGGGTTGATGAAGAAGTGGTGACCCACTCAAAACTAGTCACTAGTAGAAACCCAGATGATATTCCAGCTTTCGTAAACAAAATTAGTGAATTGGTTGCCCAGTAAAAAGGAGGAAGTGTATGTCCACCGCAGCTACAAATAAAAAGGTTATCGCGATAACGGGAGCTTCCAGCGGCATTGGCAAAGAAACAGCAAAGCAACTGGTAAATAACGGTTTTAATGTTGCCCTTTTAGCAAGAAGTGAGGACAAATTGCGTGCCTTAGTCGAAGAGTTTGGCAATGATGTTGCGTTCGCTGTAAAAGCTGACGTTAGCGACTTTAAAGATGTCGATACGGCGTTTAAAAAGGTGAGCGAACATTTCGGTCGTATTGACGGCATTTTCGCCAATGCGGGGCGTGGCGCGAAAGCCGCCGGCATTGAAAAGGGGGACGTAGATGACTGGGATGGCATGCTGGGCGCAAACGTAAATGGACTGCTTTATACTGCAAAAGCCGGGTTACCGTACCTGCGCGATACGCAAGGCCACTTCATTATTACGTCTTCGGTCGCCGGTCGAATAGCTCTCAAAGGCTCTGTATATGGGGCAAGTAAGTGGTTTGCTTATGGTTTCGGTCAGAACCTCGCAGAAGAAATGCGCGAGTGGGGCGGCCGCTGTACAACTATCTGCCCTGGTATGGTGAATACGCCATTTTTCGATGAACCTAAGGAAGATAAGCTTCAGCCAGCGGATATCGCAAAATCGGTATTGTTTGCCCTAAACGCAGAAGAGTCAGCCTGCGTTCGCGAGGTTTATGTTATGCCGGCGAAGTAAACGAACTAACCACGGATAAGAGATAATTTATTCAAGCAAAGGGCAAGGTTAGTCACTGCCCTTTTTTGATTGCCCCGCTACTATTTTTAACCTGCCTTATTAATTTCATGAAGCTATCCAAATTAGCCAAATAAAGTATTTTCCCCATCCTGTTACCCCTAATCTAGGTGTGTAGATAAGCGCTAATTGAGTGAGATAGGCGATTTCTAATTCCTCATTGAAATGGCTTTCCCAAAGGGCCCGCGGCGCAAGAACAACAACAGGAGAGTAAGATGTCTAACGAATTTACGGGTAAGACCGCTATTATTTCTGGCGCCGCTGGCGGCATAGGGCTAGCGCTGGCAGAGGCATTGGCAAGGCAGGGTATGAATATCGTCATGGGCGATATTGATAATGCTGCATTAACCGAATCGGGTAACGACTTACGAGAGAAAGGTTTCGATGTATTGACTTGCGCCCTTGATGTTACCGATTACGCTCAGTGGGAAGATATTGTAGCTAACGCCAAAGAGAAGTTTGGCAAGGTTCATATGGTCATCAATAATGCTGGTGTTGGCGGTACGCCGGGGAAAGTCGAAGATTCGGAGCATGAGACCTGGCGCTGGGTAATGGACGTCAACGTTATGGGCGTACTCTATGGCGCACAAGCATGCGTGCCAGCTATTAAAGAGCACGGCGAAGGAGGTTGGGTGCTAAACGTGGCGTCGATGGCAGGAATGATGGGCATGCCATATGCGGCGGCCTATTGCGCATCAAAGGCTGCGGTTGTTTCTATGACAGAAAGCTGGGTACCAGAACTGAAACCTTTTGGAATCCATACTTCTGTATTGTGTCCAGCATTTGTGAAGACCCGCATTCACGAGTCGTATAGAAATAGGCAACAAAAATACGCAGTAGCCGCTGAAAAACGCATTGATAAAGAGAAGCTTAAAGCCGGAGCTCAAGCAGCCACTAAAGCAGTAGAGTCGGGAATCGATGCCTCTGTGCTAGCTGAACGCGTGATAGAGGCGCTTCAGTCAGAGCAAACTTATATTTATACACACCCGAATTATCGAAAGGTTACTACGGCGCGCTTTGGCGCGATTGATAGTGCCTTTGTCGATGCTGAGCAGAGTCAGGCTGTTGGTCATCTTATTGATGATGAAATCGTAACTTTTTAGTTCATTCGCGGCTACGGTTTGCGTATAAACACACGAAAGTGCCCTTAGTCTTGTCTTCCAAAAGCCGTTATATAACGGCTTTTGGTGTTGTGAGAGTCTGAAGGTCAATGACGCGGTCACAGACTTTTTCTAGCTGTGTTCTATCGTGACTGATAAAGAGCACCGTACAATTTTCTTCTCTGCATTGATCGACAAGTAAGTGAGTAATTGCCTTACTTGTAATGGGGTCGAGCCTAGATGTTGGCTCGTCAGCTATAAGTAACTTGGGCTTTAGTAGCAGCGCGCGCAGCAATGCAATGCGTTGAAGCTCACCTCCACTTACCTCAGAGGCGCTGCGCTCAAACAATCGCTGGTTAAGGCCTAGTTGAGCTGAAAGTAAATCAGCACGCTTTTTAGACACCTTGTGAAGCTTTATTACGTCATCAATCAATGAATTAAGCGTAGTGTGATGGGCAAATGAACTTGGGGGATCTTGATATAGCTTTAGGGTTTGATAACGGTGTAAAAGCGTATGAAACGCAATATTGCCTTGATAGGGTAGAAGCCCAAGTAGAGCATCACCTAGAGACGTTTTTCCACTGCCGCTATCACCACAAAGCCCGACAATTTCGCCTTCCCCTAAAGAAAAACTAAGGCCAGTAAATAGAGTACGGTTACCTCTCATAATTGTGAGGTCATTCACCGATACCAGCGGTGCAAACCTATGCGTTTTTTTTGTTGTAGCCGTCCAGTGTTGCGGAGCTGACGCAATAAGGGCTTTAGTATAATTTGATGAAGGGGAGGACAGTATCTTGCGGGTATCACCTGTTTCAACCAGTTTCCCGTTTGTAAGCACCATACATTTACCACCCAGTGCCTCTGCCACTGAAACATCGTGCGTAATGGTAAGTAGCGTACCGTCGTTAGCTTTTTGCTTTAGTTGCTCAATAATATGATGTTTGCGTCCGGCATCTAGCCCTTTTGTGGGTTCGTCGGCTAGAAATAAAGGTGCATTAGTCGCTGATGCACAGGCAAAAGCAACACGCTGTGCCATTCCACCGGAAAGTTGAGAAGGGACCTTATCACTGTCGTCTCTAAGAGCCAGGTTGTCTAGCTGTGTCTTCGCACTCTTTTGTGCTTCGCGAGCACCGTTACCCAATGTAAACCGAAAAACTTCGGCGACTTGCTGGCGAATTTTCATCATTGGGCTTAGAGAATGCCATGGCTCTTGCGGCAGCATAACAATGTCTCGCCCCCACAATTGTTCACATTCACGTCGGTTCGCACGAAGCATATCTACACCGTTTACCAGAACATTTCCCGTAACCTTCAGTGCAGGCGGTAAATCACCCATAATTGCTTGCGCTAGCAGACTTTTACCTGCCCCAGTTTCACCCAATATAGTAAGCGTCTCGCCTTGTTCAAGGTTAAGGGATAAATCCTCTACAATAACGGTGTCTTGCGCGTAAATTGATAAGTGTTCAATAGCAATATATTGGCTCACAGTTTGCGCTCCAATGCATCACTCTTTGATAGTCTACTGCTGCTGTCAAAAATGAACTTATTTAAACGAGGTGTTTTGTCACTCTTCGCAGAAAGTAAGTGAAAGCCCAGTACGAGAACGAATAGGGCGAAAATAGGTTGTGCGAGCAGCCAAGGTGCTTCGTGATAGTATGGAAAAAGCTCAACTATCATCAGCCCGAGCTCAGGACTGGGTGGTTTTAAACCAACATAAACGAAGCCCACCGATGCCATGGCGATAATTGAGGAGGAGGCACCAAAAGCAGCAAGTGATAACACGTCTTGTCGAATGGCAGGCCATATATGCTTACTAAATAAATAACGTTTTGGAAAACCCATTAGCGCAGAGTTTTCCAGTGCAGGGCCTGTCACTACTGGTAGAGTGATAGCACGTACCAGCCTGAAGTATTCGACGGCCAGTACTAAGGAAATGGCTAAATACAGCATAATGAAAGAGCCGGGTACTAGCGCCGCGAAAAGAAGAATAAGTACCAGTCCGGGGAGCGCCAATATCGTATTGGCAATGAAATTCAACGTCGTATCTACCCAACCTCTACACCACGCTGCAATTACGCCCGTTAGCACGCCAATGATTGATGAACTTAGTACACACAGTGCAGCGAGAGAAAGTGATATGCGCAGACCCTCTGAGATTCTGGCCAACATGTCTCGTCCGAACTGATCTGTACCTAACCAATGTTGCGCACTTGGGGCTTCGAGCACTTGCTTTAAATTTTGTTGATTACCGTTTGTTCCCAATAGAACAGGCTCGCCCAACGCAAGTAATAAGAGCAGCATCAAAAGTGAAAAGCCAATCACTTTTTCAATAGGTAAGGCGGGTGTCTTCATTGGCTATACCCTCGATTCTCTCTTACCCTTGGGTCGAGTGCATACTGACTTAAATCGACTAGTGTGTTGACCAATACGAATAACATGCCCATCAGCAAAGCTGTGCCTTGTAACATAGTGATGTCGCGGGCAAAGACAGCATGGGAAAGTCCGTGTCCTATGCCGGGCCAAGCAAAAAGGCTTTCAATCATAATTACGCCTTCAATTAAACCGATAAGCTGTATGCCCATGAAGGCTAGAGCAGGTATTACAATGTTAGGTAGCGCATGGCACCCGAACGCCTCTAGAGCGCTTAACCCTTTTATCTTGGCGAAATGGAAATAACCCGATTGAACCGCATTAACAGTACTATTGCGAATTACGCGGTTTGATATAGCCGCCAGGCTTAACCCTAAGGTCATTACAGGTAATATGGTATAGACAAAGCCAGAAGAACCCGCAACCGGTAACCAGTTGAGCTCTAGTGCAAAAATAAAGATGAGAATTAGCCCCAAGCAAAAGACCGGTTGAGAGCGCACGAACGTGGAAAATACTAATGCTGTTTTATCAAAAAGAGAAGCACGGCTTTTAGGAGTATTTTCACTTTTTCGAGCGCTTCTGATGCCGCTATAAATTCCCAGAGGAAACGCAATTAATGCGGATACCAGAATAGCGAGTCCAGCGAGAACAAGGGTGTAAGAAAGCTGATTTTGTAGCTCAACAACAATGGGGGCACCCGTGACCAAGCTTGTTCCTAAATCCAGAGAGGCTAAATCAGTCATCCAGCTTACGTACTGTTCGAAAGCGCTTCTGTGCAGACCAAGTTCTTCTGCTACGGCGTTAGCGGCACTTGTACTTACCGCATCGTCACCGTAGCGGCCAGCCGCTATTTTGTAAGCCATATCTCCAGGTAGTGAACGGGTTATAATAAATGTGAGTGTGCCTACACTCCACGCCATCAGTACAGCTTGAAGCAGCCGTTGAAGTAGAATTTTTCTCATTATTATGGGGCTATTCTCATTTGAGATACGCGAAAAGAACGCTCGTAAGGGTCGAAGCTGAAGTTTCTTAGTCGGCTAGAAGTCGCCGTTTGCTGCACATAGTACATAACGGGGATAAGAGGAACGTCTTGCTGAACTTCTTGCATAATTGATAATATCAACGATTTGTAAGCGTGTTCATCCGTGGTGTGACTCAAGGTCTTTAAATCGCTAAACACTTTTTCATTTTGCCAGTTCATTGGCCCCCAATCGCCGCCTTCTTTTGAAGAAAAGTCAGCCAGCATTATACCAAGAGGGTCTGGGATGTTAGCAAAGTTACGCGCCATAAGTGCAGTTTGTAATGTACCATCAGCATGCCCTGAAGGAATGGCACTTACATTTTCCATATGGACAGAGAGCTTCACTCCAATGCTAGCCCACTGATCTTGAATTGCTGTGGCAATGGTAATGAGTTCTGGCCGATTGGCATAGGTAATCATATCAAGCGTTAAAGGCGAGCCATCTTTGTAGCGCACGCCATCCTCACCTACTAACCATCCCGCGTCGGTTAGCAGCTGTGCCGCTTTTTTCCTATTTAATAATAAGTCACCATTTTCAACGCTATTTTTAATTGTTGGATTATTGTCAGCGTCACCCATTGAAATAGTATTGGTAGCATTATCTGTGGCAGTAGAACGAATATGCCAGTCTCGAATATTTGGGCCAAATAGCTGATCAGCAGAGATATTCGATATACGCATTACGCCAGATGCAATGCCTTTTCTGTCAATCGCTAAACTCAATGCTCGCCTTACTTTTACATCTGAGAGGATAGGATGGCCGCTATTTAACTTAACTAGAGTGGTGCGAGGGATCCTGTCGCTAAACACGTTTACGTCAGAGTCAGTGCGCAACATGCTAACCGCGGCAGGGTCGAGGTTGTACACAATATCTGCTTGCCCCGTTCGTACCATAAGCGCCCGCGTTTCAGAGCGGTGACCCGTTACGTACTCAACGTTTTCAATAACAGCGGGCTCGCCCCAATAATTGTCAAAGCGCGTGGTTGTAATATTGTGGGGAGGTTCAAAGTGCGTAATCTGATAGGGGCCTGTACCTATTAAGGTTTTAATTCGATTGAACTTGCCGAAGGTAGCAGGTGCCACGATCGCAGTTGCATAATTACTTAACAGGGAAGGGAAAGGACGGTAACTTTGGTTCAAGGTGAACTTGATAGAATATTCTGATACCACCTCCATGTTGGCGATCATATCTTTTGAAAATGGCGTTGGTTTACCAAACGCGACCGAAAGACTTTTGTAGACGGCGTCGGCGGTCATTAACGTGCCGTCATGAAAATACACATCAGGACGTAAATTAAATGTCCAAACAGTAAAGTCCTCATCATTTGACCATGAGCTAGCAAGTCCTGGGATAAGCTGACCTTGGTTATCCACGTCTATGAGAGTTTCCAGAATTTGCATTCGTGTAAACATGTAGCCGGTACTTGCCGGATCGTTATTGACTGGTTCAAAAGGACCACTGATCAGAATTTTGTTTGTAGGTTGCGAAGGTGTGCAGGCACTAAGTAGAACGCTGGCAACGACGAGTAAAATTGTTAGATGTCTAATCCGCATATTATTTTTATGTATTCCCTTCGAGCCTTTAAGCTTTTTCGTGTCTATTTGAATCCTGTGAGTCAGTATCAGTATTTAATATTCTTAGGCTGACCACCCTGAATAGTAAAACAAACTTCCAGATTGGATAATATACGATTTGTTGAATAAATGTACAGATTGAGTCGGTAGGGCTAAACTACTTTTTGAAAAAATGCACTGGCTAATGATCATCAAGATATTAAGTAATGTTAAGTCGGTGCACAATATTTTCAACTTTTGTAATGAGCAATTAGTCGTATGTTACATTGTAACTTTAAGCATTTATTAGTAATGCTATAGAGTGATAGTACTACAAATTAAAAAAGGGTTTTGAGCCCTATCAAACACACTGGATAACAATAATGAAAAAGCTTCTTAATGTGAAGCGGCCTTGTCAGGCCGCTTTTTTTGCTTAGTTCTTACCTGCGATTATTTTATCCATGGTAATGGGGAAATCTCGTACTCTCACTTTGCATGCATCATAAATTGCGTTAGCGATGGCGGCGCCTGCTCCAGTAATGCCTAGTTCACCAATACCTTTTGCACCCACTGGCGATGCGGCATAATCTGCCTCTTGTAAGAAATCCAGACTAACTTCGGCAATGTCCCGATTGACTGCCACATGATATTCACCAAAATCTGGATTTACAAAGCTTGCCGTGTCTCTATGGTGATGGAGCCCTTCAGTAAGTGCGTAGCCAGCGCCCCATACCATTCCCCCTTTTATTTGAGATGCAGCTGTTTTCATATTCAAGATTTGCCCCGCGCTGAACATACCGTATTGGCGAAGTAGCCTAACTTCACCCGTGTATTCATCTACCTCTACTTCCGCGAAATGAGCGCCACATGAATACTGCTCATCATCGCTGGTGTCATCTTCGGATACGCTACCGGTTGCTGATATGGGGAATTCGCTGTCGGACATAAAGTTGGCGAGTAATACCGGACTACTTACTTCATCATCATCACCTTGTGCAAACGAGACTAACTTTATTTGCCCATCTAAAATTTGTACTTCAGCTTGGCTAAGAGCTGGGGGCAACGCACTTTTTATGCTATCGATAAGAGCTTCACAGGCTTTTTTAACCGCAGAACCAGAGCTTGCTGCGCCAAATGAGCCACCTGAACCACATGAAGCAGGGTAGCGGCTATCACCGAGTTTTACTGTGACATTGTCTACCGACGTATTTAAAGTATCGGCGGCAATTTGTGTGAGAATTGTGTAGGTGCCTGTACCAATATCCGTCATATCAGTGCGAACCGTTACCTCACCGGTAGCACTCAATTCCACTTCAGCTGAACTTTCCACCAGCACATTCATACGCATAGCACTCGCTACGCCATGGCCGATTTGTTTACCCGGTGTGGGCTGTGTTTTATGCTGCCACTTGAAGTTTTGCGCGCCTTGACGAAGGCACTCACCTAAGTTGTGGGTGGTAAACCGCGTGCCTTTCATAGGGTGAACGACGGGCAGGTTTTTTATGCGAAACGTAAGCGGGTCGATACCGGCTTCGTGGGCAAGTTCATCAATGGCCGATTCAAAAGCAAGGGAACCAATGGCATCTCCGGGAGAACGGGTAGAGTCGATAAGCGGCAGGTCTACGTCTTTGACCCTATGCGTACTTTCAATGAACTGAGATTTATAGGTAACCCGTGCGCCAGCCCCTGTTGCTTCGGCAAACTCATAGCCCTTGGCTTTTGGCATAGCGCTTTTGTGTTGTACGCTTAACAGTGCATGATCATCACCAGAAGCAAGGCTGATTTTCTGTATGCTGTGCCCTCGATGAGGGGTGTTATAAAAGACCTGACGCCTGCTTAACACCACTTTGACAGCCCGCTCTAAATACCTGGCCCCTATACAAGCGAGCGTTGCATCGTAATGAAGACCTAGCTTAGAGCCAAACCCGCCACCTACAAAGGGGCTCTGCACTACGATGTCTGCTTCATCCATTTCAAGCGTAATCGCAAGCGCCTCAACAGCCGTCGCTATAATCTGAACGCTACAATAGACCTCAAGCTTTCCATCTTTAAAGTCGGCAACCGTGGCGTGAGGCTCCATAGCAGCAGAGATTTGGCTGGGTGTAGTATAAGTTTCGTTAATGCTTGCTTGGATATCACTTTGCTGCGGTTTATCACCGCTAGACGCATCTGCCTCAAACCCACCATCTAGCGACGCTGGTTTTTGCGTTGCATCATCGAATTCTGTCAGCAAATCTGGTATTTCACCGTCTATGGTGAAGGTTACTAGACTTGCGGCATAGCGTGCTTGCTCCAACGTATCAGCAATAACTAGAGCGACCGGCGCACCGAAATGACGAATGTTAGGTTCGTTAAGTACGGCGCGACTTTGAGTAAACCTGCTTTCATCTGCAGGCTTGCTAAATGGCTTAAGAGTACCTGCATTTTTATACGTGATAACTGCATGTACGCCTTCGGCCTGTTCCGCTTGCTCTGTATTAAGGGATGTGATTTTACCTACGGCAGTATCACTTGATACAACCCAGCCTATCAAAGGAGTGCGATCGCTCATATGCTCCGCAGCGTACCTTGCTTGACCTGACACCTTTGCTGAACCATCAACTCGATTAACTGGCGTCCCTACAGTTTTGGCATTATGCGTTGTCATATAAAGCTCCTTCATGTCCTGGGTGCTTTACCTGATGTTCTGCTAACTCTAAAAGCACTTTTGTTAACGTCCTGCGCAATAGTTCTGGTTTAAAGTCATTACTGCCAAACGTTTTTGCTTTGGATAACTCAGCTTCCGCGGCTTGCAATATGACTTCTTGGGTTGGTTCCGCGCCTTCAAGAAAACTGATTGCTTTTTGCGGATACCAAGGCTTGGTGCCCACACCACCAAAGGCGAGAGAAAGGTCTTTAAAACGACCATCTTCAATTTTCAAACCAGCCGCAACAGAAACGAGTGCAAACGCATAGGAAGAACGGTCGCGTACTTTGTGATAGTACTGAGTACCGTTTGCTTTTTTCTTTATGCTGACATGGGTAATGAGTTCATCTTCGTCTAATTGGGTTTCTATGTGCGGCGTGTCGCCAGGTTCACGGTAGAAATCTCGTAGCGCGATTTGACGCGTGTTGCCATCAGGTTGCTGCGTATGTACCTGTGCGTTAAGCGCAATCATGGCTACGGCCATGTCGGAAGGGTGTGTGGCGATACAGCTCTCGCTAGTGCCAAATATGGCATGAATTCTATTCATGCTGTTATATGCGCTACAGCCAGTGCCTGGCTCTCGTTTATTACAGGCTTTTGTGGTGTCGTAAAAATAATAACAGCGGGTGCGTTGTAGCAAATTGCCTGCAGTGGTTGCCCTATTTCTAAGTTGAACTGTTGCACCGCTTAATAAAGCTTGCGCAAGTAAAGACACATTGGGCTGCGTGTGAGCGAACTTCGCTAAGTCAGAATTAGTCACCATGGCGCCAATATAATAGTAATTGTCATCTTCGCTGATAGTGTTAGCTTTATCCCATTTCGCAAGACTTACTAATGTTTTAGGCGTTTCTACCTGTAGTTTCATTAAATCTATTAGGTTTGTACCTCCGGCCAAAAAACGTGATCTTGTGTCCAGGGGCAGGCTACTCAACGGCTTTTCGCCGTTATAATGATGAAGAGTGAATGGCTGCATTATTGTCTCTCCAAAGCAATGACATCGGTTATAGCATCCACAATATTAGGGTAGGCGCCGCAGCGGCATAGGTTACCGCTCATGCGTTCGCTGATATCTTCTTTCAATGAAGCTTTACTGTGACGAGTTTGACTATAAGTAACTGCGCTAGGGTCTTCATTTTTCATTTCCCTAAGTAGGGATACGCCTGAACATATTTGACCAGATGTGCAATAGCCACACTGAAACGCGTCACGCTCGATAAAAGCTTTTTGCAGCGGATGAAGACTCTCACCTTCACCGATGCCTTCAATAGTTGTGACTTCAGCGCCTTCTAACTGGAATGCAAACACTAAGCATGCATTAATACGCTTGCCGTCAGCGATAACGGTACAAGCACCACATTGTCCGTGGTCACAACCTTTTTTGGTGCCAAAAAGTGATAAATGCTGGTGGAGAAAATCTAACAAAGTCGTTCGTGGATCATCGGGAATACTGACGTCTTTCCCGTTGAGATTTAATGTTGCCATGGAAGTATCCTTCTACCAATGAGCTCAATTTCGGTACGCCGATGAAATGAGCGAAACCAGATGTACAATGTCGTTACGCCAAGTACGTTAATTTGGTTTCACTATGTGTTGGTAGAAATTACGCACCCGACAGCCAGCGATAGATGCAAATGGCCAAGTAGTGTAAAATATGCGAAAGCGCACGTAGCGCTACACTGTAATCCATACCAATTATTGGCTACTCCACTTTTCAGGCCCATTTTCATGATCCACAACGATGTTTTACGTCGCCTTCGTTATGCATTAGCTATCAACGATACCGCCGCCATAAGTATTTTTAAATTAGTGAACTACGACATGGAAATTGATTATTTACATGCTGTGATGAAGCGGGAAGGCGAAGAGGGCTATCTGCCGTGTCGCGATAAGATTATTGCGCTGTTTCTAGATGGATTGATTATTAAAAATCGTGGTCGTCAAGAAGGGCAAATGCCTCAAGAGTTGGGGCCAAAAGAGCGATTAAGTAATAACGAAGTACTGCGCAAAATCCGTATTGCGATGAGTTATAAAGATGACGATATGATAGCGGTGCTTAAATTAGCAGACTTTAGAATGAGTAAAGGTGAGCTGTCGGCGTTTTTTAGAAAGCCAGACCATCGCAACGTTAAACCTGCTGGCGATCAAGTGGTTCGCAATTTGTTGCAAGGTATGGTGAAAAAATATCGACCGGAGTCCACGCGACAAACTTCGCCTAAAAAATCAGATAGCTCAAGCACTTCTGGTACTAAGCCAAGCTCATTTAATAAAGGCGCTAGCAAACAAAAAGAAGCGGCTGGCAAAAACACCAATACTAAAGTGTCGCCAGTGAAAAAAAGTGATGCAGGTTCGGTTTGGGGAAAGCTCCCTAAAAAATAAAAGCGCTGTAAAAATAGGCGTTGAATAAAACGCATCTGAGGTAAAGCGCGTAAGAGGATAGACTAAGTGCTGTTGTGAAAAGAAAATTACCCCTCACTTCTATGCACTCGTTTTTAGGCAAAGCAAGATTGCCTTGCCTTAATTATCTATATCGCTAAGGACGACTATTATGAGCCGACATTTCGATAAGGCCGAAGGCCTGTATGAAGAGAAAGATGCCGCGACACAAGGTTTTGTGTTCAACCAAACTATGCTGCGCATTGCCGACCCCAAGCGTTCGCTAGATTTCTATACGCGAGTTATGGGAATGACGCTAATTAAGCGTCTAGATTTTGAAGAAATGAAGTTCAGCCTTTATTTTTTGGCGGCAGGTGATGATTTCTCTGATATTTCTGACGATGTAGACGAACGTACTCAGCAAACTTTTGGTCGCCCGGCCATGTTGGAATTAACCCACAATTGGGGCGATACACCAGAAACGGTTGATTATCATAACGGAAATACAGAGCCAAAAGGTTTTGGGCATATTGGTTTTCATGTGCCTGATGCTGAAGCTGCATGTGCACGATTTGCATCACTAGACGTTCCTTTTCAGAAAGGGCTTAATGATGGTTCTATGAAAGGGATCGCATTTATCAAAGACCCAGACGGCTATTGGATCGAAATTTTCAACGCGTCTAACGTATCCGCAACTTGCGCGCCCCATTTGAAGAAGTAGGCGAGGCACGCACTACGGTACCATTTGCTAGCTGGGTTTTAAGTAGCAAGTAGTATCAGAAGTCACTGTTTACAAAAAAGGGTAGCTTAACTGAATAAGCTACCCTTTTTTGTTTAGTGACCTTATGGAACCCTAAATTATAGGGTTTTATTTTCAAGCCAACCCGTTCATTACTTCGCTTCTAACGTTAATTCCACACCGCTAAATTCGGTATGTAAGTCGTGCTGAGTATTAAGCAAGAATAAGCGATTCGCTTCTACCTCAGCTTCATTTGCCAAATAACCTTTCACCGCTTTACTGCGCGCGTCAGCCAGAAGGATTAAGTCACTTTCAGGGATATCAATGTTGTTACGTAGTTTGTTGTATCGGGCAATGCTTAATGCTCGGTTTACACTTTCTTCGTTAACGACTTCCTTATTGATATCAGCACTCTTTTGGCTCTGTTCATTGTCTGAATTTGCGAGTTCAGGGTAAAGCTGCGCCACCATGTTGTCATATTCTTGATTAAGGTCAGGTGTAAACACCTCAACATAGTAGGATAAAAGCGCATCGGCTAACGGGCCTTCCAGTGGGATATTACTGCCACTTATTGAGTCGCGCTGTACGCTGCCAAGGGTGTTGGAACCTTCATTTTCACCGCCAGCAAGAGAATTTTCGTTAGTACTAGCGTTGCCGGAAGTAGCAGATGCATCAGCATAGCCGCTTCTTGTTAAAAGTGTAGTGTTTAACTGACGTTGGGCTAGGGCACTTGCATCAGACATGGCGTTGACTGTACCTTCGATATTAACCCTAAGCCCTGGACGTTTTTTAAGGGCTTTGGCAAGGGTATTCAGTTTTTCTTGAGCGTCCGCATTTAGCGAATGCTCTCCAAACCCAAACTCAACGTTGTCGAGTTCGTCGTCACTGCCAACCAGGTTCGCAAGTAGCGAAAACGGTGCAGTAACAGCTTTGGTAATAATATTGCCAATAGCATTGAGGATAATGGAGCCGAAACTGAAGTCCGGACTATCGATATCGCCAGACACATCCAAACCCAAATCGATAACGCCGTTTCTGTCTTCTAATAACGCAATAGCAAGGCCAAGCGGTAGGCTTAATGCCTGATCAGAGTTCGACTTCTTGCCCAACGTTAATTGGTCAATAACAACATGATTTTTACCTTCCAATGCCTTACCGTTTAGTTTGTATTGCACAGCCAATGACAGCAAGCCTTTGTCAATGTAGTAGCCCATGTAGGTGCCTGAGTAAGGGTTAACTGAAGTGAGTTCAGCGCCTTTGACTGAAAAATCTAAATCAAGGTCTATATCATCTTTTAATGGGTGAATAGTGCCTGCTAGTTTGACCGGAGCATAGTTGTCTATCTTTCCGGTGATATCAACATTGGCAGGGGAAGTTGAGCGAGAGTCAATTCCCAATACTTTGCCATTTAAACTTTCTATAGCAGACGCAAATTTGGGCGTTAGTGAATGGTCAGCAAAATACGCTTTGCCGTTTTCTATTGATATGGTGTTAACGGCAATGGCCAATTCGTTGGCTTGTGAAGGCTCAGCTGTAGTGCTTGCATGCACGTTTGCGTTTGATGCTTTCGACGTGGTTGCGCTGCCAGTTTCGCTGGCACTTTCACTGTTAGCGGACTTGTCTGATGAAGCGACAATCAGCTTACTCACATTGGTCTGTTTAGCTTCATCAATAATAAGTCGTGCAAATGGCGCTTGTAGGTGAATGTTGTCTACGCTTAGCTTGTTCGATGCGTGGTCAAATTCGATGTTGCCTACATTTAAGGACTGCCACTGTAGTAGGGGAGAGCTGGCGTCATCCAGTACGCTTAAATTATTAATGCTAGTACTCGCCTTAACGTTTAGTGAGTCGATATTTTCTTTATCAGCGGCGTTCATAAATGCCCCATCAAACTCAACGTTTAAATTAAATAGCCCTTCTTCAAGGGTCACATTTGCGTGGTGGGAAACGTACTGCTGGAACTGACTTAGCACCAGTTGCTCAATCGCTGCTTTACCCTGCACAGTTTGTTCTGCAATAACTACGCTGCCGCTACTGCTTAGTGCACCTTTGGATGTGTCGCTAAACGTCTGTGGGTCGGCAGAGACATGTAAACTGGTGGTGTAGGAAATAGGTTTAGAAAAGTCAGTAGTGACTTTTCCGCTTTTAATATTGAGGTTGCTGATGCGGTAGTAAGTACCGTCACTTACGCTACGCTCTAAAAGGTCAATGCTACCGTCATTAAATGCAAATTGGTGAAGCTCAACATACCACGAAGTGTCATGTGCTAGTTCTTCTGTGCTGTCGGTTGCTACGTTAGAAACATCCTCATTTTCTGTTTCACTATTTCCCTTTCGCGCTGTGCTATTACTTGTATGCGCTGCGCTATTACCTATATGCGCTGCGTTATTTCCTTCTTGCGCTGCGCTATTTCCTTCTTGCGCTGCGCTGGGGTTAGCGTTAGCTGATGTAGCATCTGCCGCTGGGCTTTTTGGGGTAAACAGACGCTGTAAATCAAGCCCTGACTTGTCAAATACGCCCGACACTCGAACGTTGTCAAAAGCAACTTCAGCAATGCTAACTTGCTGTTCTAATGCGTTTACGTTTATATCGTGTATGGCAAACGCGGGTATGGCAATGATCTCCTGCGAACTCTTGGCGGTGCCTGTTGTGGCAGGCGAAGAACCAGCGTTAAACACAAGGTTGTTAACAGCAAATTCGCCACGCTCCAGAATAAACTGGAAGGCTGTATCTTGTTCAAAAACTTCAGCATGTAAGCTTAAGTTAACCTTGCCGTCTACTAAATCTGCTTCTATCAAATCTTTCGAAAGTGACCAAAGCGGCGTAAGCGCTACATCGTTTATCGTGATGTCTGTCGTAACTTTTAGTGGAGATAATTGAAACTCGCCATCAATGGCGATGTTACCTTTCTCTGCGGTGAGCAAGTTAAATTGATATTGGTTGAACGCTAACTTACCTTTTGACTGAGCACTCTCACTTTTATCGCTTTTAGGGTTAGCGTTTTTGTTGCCAACACTGCTTGAACTGATCAAAGCGTGAGTATCCAAATCTTGCAAGTCAACGCTCAATTCTGGGTAATCAAGTAGGGTGTTGGTCACCTTGTCTTCAATAACCACTCGCCCTTCGTTAAGTGCAAAATCACGTAACGTAATTCGGGGAATTTGCCCTTCGCTAGTGTCATTAGGCTCTTCAGATGCTTTTGTACTGCGTTTCTCTACGTGGGTAAGAATGTCAGAGAAGTTGAAGATTTGTGTGTCTTCACTTTCGCTTAAACGTGCAATTGAAACAAAAGGTTCGTCTATGGTTAGCGATTCAACGGCAGGAGTGAAGGTGAAAAGTGATTGCCAGAATCCAACGTCCAGTGAAACATTGCCTACGCTAAAAAAATGATTTTCTTGGTTCTGGATTACGACGTTATCTTCGCTTTCATTTGAAGAGTGTATATTTGGATAGATAACAAAATTAGTCACTTCTATCTTTAGCAAGAAAGGGTTGATTGCAATATCTTCAACAGCAGCATCTCTTCCAATGTTTTCTTTTACTATGTTGGGTAACTTTGCCTTTAACACCGCAGGCGTAACTACGCCGATAAGAAGCGCGTAAGTAAGGTAGATGAGAACAAGATAAGTGGATAGTCGAAACCATTTGGGCTTCGTAGAAAACCGAGACATTGCATTTTGCATAGGCGATTAGGCTGTGTATTTGAATGTAAAAAGATAAACAGGAGTTGCTATTTCACCAAGCTAAAAGCCCCTGCAAAAAAGTTAAAGCGTATTAATTTGGATTGTAGAAGAGAATTAATACGCCTTAGACAGGTTACAGAGCGGTTAGCAAATTATCTAGGCCAGATTTAAACAACGCCTGTGTTTCTTCATCTGCATTTACATTTAAATACGAGCTGATTTGAGTGACAAAGCTGGCAATCATATCGGTTGAAAGGCCTAGCGCTTCAAATTGTTGCTTTAAGTCGTTTACCGATTTAAGTGTAGAGCTGTACTCAGAGGCCTTATTGAGTAAGCCTGATAGTGAAGAGCTTGAGCTTGCTGCTGAGTTACCACTAAGAGAGGGAACATCTTCAAGCAGGGCATCAATACCTGGAATGCTGTTTGCCAACTGGGCGTAATCAGCGCCTGAAAGGTTGCCTTCTACATAGTTCATAATTGACGCTATGCCACCTTCCGATTGGTTTTCAGACACGTTAAGGTTACCTGCAACTGAACTCACTAAGCTAGCCAAGTCGATATTAGATGCTGCGCTGGTTGCCATTTCAGTTAGGCTACTGGAAGTAACTGTCGATTCCGCTTTCTTACCGCCTAACAGACCTTTAAGCTGATCAATATTGGCATTAGCACAAGTAGTAAAAAAAGTAAGGGCAAGCACTGTAGGTGCTAAAACGATACGATTCATTATAGATTTCCTTTTTGTACACCAGCAGCGAAAGCCCGTCTGGAGTAACTTGATTGAAAATAACCATAGCAATTGCGCTATCGACTATTTAAACCTTCCATAAATTAGAAGTTTTCAGGTGTGTAAATACTCACATTCTAACGTAGTGAGGTCGTAAATTCTCTATAGAAATTGTAAAGGCACTTTACATTTTGTAAGAGACTTGGGTGATCGAGTGGTAGTGTGCAGTAGGCAGGAACTAAGTCAATTAGACAAAACACTAAAAGGAGCGATACGCTCCTTTTAGTATTCTGATAATTTTGGGGCTTACTTGCTCTGTTTGGGTGGAACGATTATACGCTCTACATCAGGGGAAGCATTCTTTTCAACACTCGCCGTATCAAGAGAGGCTCCGAGTTGATAGTCTAGCTGCACCAGAAGGCCGGTCTGCCTCACGCCTTTGCCACCTTGAATACGAGGCTTGTATTCCCATTGTTTCAGGGCAACTTTTGCGCTTTTATCAAACACGCCAGCAGGCACTGATTTTACTACTTTTACATTATCTGTAGCGCCCGTTTCAGTAATATCGAAGGAGAGTACAACGAAACCTTCAACATTTTGCTGTGCTGCTTTTTCTGGATAGCTTGGTGGAACGCGTTTAACCGGCGATGCCTGGTTAATCTTAGCTTCAGATTTTGTCTCTGCTACTGGCGCATTGGCTAAAGCCGTGTTGATGGTGAGCATGGCGGCAATTGAAAGTACGCCTGCAGCTAGTACCTTATTGTTACGCATAGGTTGCTTTATCGCGTTTAAACGTTTGATCATAGTCCTTTTTTCTCCAAAGGTTGGGTAAAGCCCGCGTGTAAAGTGCAGGGCGTCTGAACCATGCTCGGCACACTGCACGAGTGCTTTTGCATAGGTAAGTTTTTCGTTGTCTGTCTTGTCTTTCAGTACTGCGTGATCACAAGCCAGTTCTTGATTAATCCTGAAGGATTTTAGCGCAAGCCAAACCAGTGGGTTGAACCAAAATACAATAGCGATAACCAGCGCTAACGCGTTCCACAGGTGATCGTAATGCTTGCGATGTACGTTCTCGTGCTCTAATACCAGTGCTTGTTGTTGAATCGAAAATGCACTTTTAAATGAGAAGGGAATAAGCACCTTTGGGAAGATAAAACCAAATAGCATAGGTGTGGTAGCTTTACTGGAATAGTAGGCATTGGTGTGGATAGCGTGCCGCTTTCCTATCGATGCCCATATTTTAAGATGATGCGCTAAGACATAGGCTGTAATTGCGCTTACGCCAATTGCCCATACAGTAAACCAGGTTTCGAACTCAACAGTGTCTAATGTGGGCTTAACGCCAACCACATAGCGAGCAAAGCTATTTGATGGAATGTTAACCAGCGACATTGGAAGGTTGTTGACTATGAGGCAAGCTGGTATCAGCGCCCATAGCTTATAGGTAAGCGAAGCCCCAATTTTATTAGTGAAAAAGTGTTCGCACACCATGAGTAAAACAAGCGCTAGCGACAAAATACCCTGCTGAGCAATAATCCAATCAATCATTGTTTTCTTCCCATTTCTTGATAAGGGCTTTGAGCTCGTCCACATCTTGTTTAGATAACGAGTTTTGATTTGCAAAACCGGCGACCATAGGGGCGATTTTGCCTTTAAACAGTCGGCTAACAAAACTCGTGGTTTCTTTCTTTGTATAGTCTTCTTTAGCAATCAGCGGATAATAAAGATACTGGCGCTGCTGCTTTTCAAACCCTAACACTTCTTTTTTCACTAAGCGGCCTAACAAGGTTTTGACGGTTTTTTCGTGCCAGTCTTTTTTGTCATTAAGTCGCGCAATAACCTCGTTCGACGTGGCAGGATGGTCGTCCCACAGTACGTCCAGCACTTCAAATTCAGCGTTTGAAATTTCGGGTTTGTCTGACATTTTACTCATAATTACGACGTCTTTTATTTTGATTACATTTGTAGTCCATGTTTTTAGATTACACTTGTAATTCTAAAGCACAAGCTTTTTCTGAATATTTTTTAAACGGAGAGGTAGTGTGAGATGGAGTACTTCGCTTGGCGCTTCTTTGAAAGCGTTACGTTGGGTGTATCAGTATAAAACGGTGAAATTAAGCTCGTTAGCTTCTAAGAACTCGCCGAGTATTCGTGCTTGTTGATTTCCACGTGGCACCATTACATAGCACGGCGGCTTTGGGGTTACTTCTTGTAAGTCGTACCACAGCGTATCCAGCACGTCGCTGCCGTGTCTCAAAAAGGTTTCACCCCAAGACGTCGTATAAAGAATGGATACATTCTCTACCGTGGCTTTTTGGCGTAGGGTGGGGAAGTTCACAATGGCAAAACATGCGGTTATGCGTTCTGGCGCCAGCAAGTCATTACGCGGTAGTGACGACACTTTGACTGGAGGAAAATACTTGCACAAATGCTTAAGCAAATCGTTCAAGTCTAGTTCGCTCACTTCACCGTAATTGTAATCGAGATAAACCTTACTGTTTGTATCTATTATTTTGCTCGACACAAGCCAGACCATCAGTGCAATGGCGCTAGCCGCTTGAGTAACTTTTTGCGAATCGTCGATAATGCCCGATTTACTCAGTAAATCACCAGCATAAGCTGACCATACTTCATCACCATTTTTGAGCTGACGCATAGCAATGGTGATTTTTTCGCAGTAAAGGCTTTCGTCAAAAGCGCGTCGCAAAAACTCAATTTTATCCGGCTTTTTAGCGTAATAGGTACTTAATCGGCGACCTAGAACGGTCATGTCTTTTTGATCCATCACCTGTTGATGGTGACTAATCTCTTTGGAGATGCGGCGATAACACTTTAATAAAAAGCGGTGAATTCGACGGCTCAGCTGCACACGTTCATTGAATGTCCAATCTTGTTGGTTATCCAAGTGGGCAAGTAGTTTGCGGCTCCACCCCCACTGTTTTGCATACGAGGCCATAATTTTGCGTTTGAAATTCGCTTGCTCACCTTCTACAAGCGGGTGGCTCAATGTACACCCACATTTCAAATATAAACACTGCTGCAATACAGCAATATCTTCCGCCTGACCATTGGCTTTGTAATGAGCGATGAGTTCGTCAAACATGAGTGCGTAGGGGTCGATATCTGCAACATGCCCTGGAGCTTCAGCACCGCGGTGTACATGCTTTTTCAAAAGGTTGCACAGTGGTTGTCCGTGAGAGATATTGGCAAGGTATACTTCAAGCTTTGCCATTTTTAATACGGACTTGAATGGCGAGTCCATGGCTTTGCCTAATTGCCAGATGGCGGCGCCAAAAAGTTCGCTTGCGTCTAGTCGCTCTAGGTGACCCAAGTCCATGAACCAGTCTACGTCTGGTGAGCCGCCTTTTTCCAAACTATTGTAAATAGCCTGATACTGCTTCTCTGTTGTTTTCTCTGGAGTAAGCCACCAAAACGGCGCTTTGCCTGCTACTACTATATTGGTGTTGTAAAACTCAGCTTTTAGAAACAGGGCTTGCGCCGAGCCCGCGCTTTCACCTTCAGCGACGCCAAAATCGTTTTGCTTAACTTTATCTATCTCAGATAAAAAGAAATGCACTTCAATACCAAAGGTGTTATCCGCCCATTTTTCAATGGCTGTTAGCTTTTGTTGAAGTAAAGTCAGCTCAGTCGTCGAAAAACGCTTACCGTCAATACACACCCAAAAATCAAAGTCTGAGTCGTCAGTCTGAGCAATAGTCCCCACGCTACCCATTAAAACCAGTGCATCAACCGCCCGCTGTCTTGGCCAAATTTGCTTAATGTCTGAAAACAAGTGACTCTGTGCAGGAAAACAGCGCTGCAAAGCTTGTTCTACATCAGGTCTAAACGAGTAATTGTTGATACCAAATGGAACGGTTTCACCCGAGGTGAGTGGGGCCACATATCCTGGAAGGGCTTCGTGGTTAACATGTACAAGAAAGGGAAGCACATGAAAAAGCGGCCTGTGCTTTTCAGGCATGAGCGTAAGTGCACGCTCAATACGTGCTTTGTTGTATCGCAATACGCGCAATAACCTAATGGTAAGGTTTTGCTGAACGGAAAGCGGCTGTTGCGCTGCCATTATGTCAATCTGCACTTCATCATGCAGCCAAGCATAGCGTTATTTCGCGTCGACTTCCTCTAATTTCGCACAGAAAAAGTGATTCTTAATTTGTGATATTCGGTATTTATCTGCTCTCGTGTAAGAGGGAGGTAATGAATAGTGACTTATTCACTTTGTAAGATTGCTCTTACTGCTTATCAAATGCATCAATTAGCGCATCAGTTTTACCATCGGAAGAAAAGCCGAATCCGTTTTTATTGAATATCAGCGTATTGTCAGACGTCACTGACGTGCGGGCTTCTTTTAAAAATGACTGGATAGTCGCTTCGTCAGTGCCTTTCTCTTGTAGTGTTGATGCAAATGACGTGGCATCTCCCCACTCTTTGAACTGAGACAGACGAGATGTTTGTTGAATAAGTGACGTTAGGTTGGTGTCCTTTTCTAGGTACTGTTGTAGGCGCAACGTGGTTTTATCAAGCTCTTGCTCGCCCTGACTGCTTTCAATCACCAGCTCGCCTTTACTCACCGTTAGCTTTGTATCGTCTGAAATACCAAGTTTTGCCGCTAAATTACTTAACTCCGAGGCAAGCTTTTGCCGATTAAAATCGAGATAGTTTGCAATTGTGTTGCCGTTGAGTGAGGCCTCGCCGCTTTCTATTTTTTCAAGATATGTGTCAATTTGATTGCCCTGTAGTTCACCATTAAACGCACTAAACGCATCACCGAGAGCATTGGCCTGCTTGGATTTTTCTACAACATCTTGAAGTGCGCTTTGGGCATTTGCTGTGTCGCCCAAGTAATTGAATAGTGAAGGTGACAAGTGGCTGTATGTGGTATCCATTTTTGACTCTGTGTAGCTCACTTCATAGCGTGGGGCATAAAAGTGGGGACCTAATGTAGGCATTCATACGCAAAATCAGCGCCAAGTTCATCGTTATGAAGAGTTTTTATGGAGTAAGGGCTCTTGCGAGCCCCTAGCGAAGAAGTCAGTTCTTAATTGTTGACCCAGGTGTGAGCTACCTGTTCGACGGATATTGCTCAAGGAGCTTGATGACGAGTTCATCAAGTTTATTTTGAATGCTGATACTGTCTTTCGACTCCAGCTCAACCGCTCCCGACGCGCTGTAAACAAATGTACCGTCTTTAACCATGTCAATTTGAAGCCCTTGTTGAAGCGTGGTTTGCTCTCCAACCGGAATGCTAAAAATGCTGCCCAATGAAATGCCGCCAGAGCGACCGTAACTTCCGGTGCCTAGCCCTAGATTCAAGGTGGTGCCATCCTCTTTAGTGGTGGTGGAAGGTAGGTATCCCACCGCGATATCGGCGTCCTCCTCTGAAGATGGGGTGAGGCCTTTCTCAATGAGGCGCTGGGTAATGGCTGAGGAAAGGTGATTGGCCAGCGTTGCGTTGATTGGGTTTAGAGGAGGCTGAATATAGAACGTTTTAATATCGGCAAAGTTTTGTGTTTCATCCATATTTACCTGAGGCTTACTACTACTGCATGCGGCAACCACGACCATGCATGCTGTTAAAAGTAGCACTGTTTTCAAATACTTTGCCTTTTGCATTAAACCAGTTTCACGTTTTTTCATCATACTACTGTGCATAATTTTCAGTAAAGTTTGTTAGCTCTTAACTTAAACGAGAGCATACCGTGTTTTGGATCTCATAAGTGGTAAAGCTAGTTTCACCACTTGATTTTCGTCAGCCTGCATAGATAAGCCGCTAAAAGGTGTTCCACATTCACAATAAGACCGTATGCTTTATTCCATTCAGTTTTGTTAATGCGCACCGCTTTGTGGTGTGTGCTGACAAGCTAAGCCACTAATTAAAGGTAAAAGGACATGAATACAAAGCTTATAAAACAAGGGGTACTTGCCACCACTGTCGCCGCACTTTTTTCTGTAAATGCAATCGCGCAACATTCATCAGACGCGAATGTTGAATTAGTGGGCGACATAAAGGGCACGCAAATTACCGGTGTTACGGTAAGTAATGATGGTCGTGTATTTGTGAATGCGCCTAACTGGCGTGACGGCGTTCGCTTTTCCGTAGCTCAGGTTACCGACACTGGAGAATTTGTCGCTTACCCTAATAGCCAAACAAATGAATGTGTGGCACAAAGCGAAGTAAGAAAAGACTGCTTTTTAGCGGTGCAGTCAGTGGTTGCGCACAAGGATAAGCTGTATGTGTTGGACACCCGAAACCCTAAGTTTAAAGGTGTAGTGGATGCACCTCGCTTATTTGTTGTTGATTTAGCCTCAAACGAGATAGAAGGAACCTTGATACTTAGCGAAGACGCTTACCATCCTGATTCGTACATTAATGACTTGCGAGTAGACGAAAAAACGAATCGCATTTATATGACCGACTCGGCTCACGCGGGTTTAGTGGTATATAACCTTGATGACAATACCAGCTATCGTATTTTAGATAACCATAAAACCACTAAAGCTGAAGTCGATGCGTTAAGTATTCAGGGCAAACCCTTTACTATGCCTGTTCAGTCTGACGGGATCGCGCTTGATACGTTAAACGACACACTATATTTTCACGCATTGTCTGGTTATTCGCTGTATGCCATTAACACATCTGACATCGAGAAATCGTCAAATGACGTGTTGGCAGAAAAAGTGCGAAAAGTAGCGACGACAGGCGCACCAGATGGCATGATTTTTCATCAAGGTAATGTTTATTTAGCTGACCTGGAAAAGCAAGAAGTACAGTACCTTACGCCAAGTCTAGACCTTCGCACCCTTGTGAAAGGTGATGTGGTGAATTGGGCTGATACCTTTAGTATCTACAACAATGCGCTTTACTATACCAATAGCAAAATACAAGATGCGGGTAGTGATGTTAGCGACATGACATTTGAAGTGTATAAGACAGCGCTACCTGCGCGTTAAAGTTTGAGGAATTAGCGATGAGCATCACAAAAGGGATCGGCAGCGCGTCACTGGGGTTTGCAGCAGCACTCTTAGTAGCCGGGCAAGCCTCAGCTAAATCAGGTTTTGATTATGGCCCTGTGTTTGACACTTTCGGCAAGCATGCTCATGTTGAGGGCGTAAGTTTTCCTGAAAATCAGACATTCAAGGTTGCGTTTGACGTAGCCAAAGCGGCAAGCCCTGGTGAGGTAAACCGCAAGTTTGAGTCGCTGGCGCGGTTTATCAATATGCACGTAGCCAACGGCGTTAAGCAGGAAAATGTCTCTCTTGCGCTTGTCGTTCACGGCTCTGCCACAGAAGAAGTGCTTAAAACTGCAAACTTCAAAGAGCGTAAGGGCTTACCTAATGGAAACGAAACGCTACTTGTAGCGTTGATGGAGAAAGGTGTAGACGTAATAGTGTGTGGGCAGTCTGCCGCTGCCCATGGCGTTGAAAAAAATGCGTTGATAGACGGAGTGAAAATGGATTTGTCAGCCATGACAGCCCACGCGCGCCTGGCACAGAAAGGGTATTCGGTTAACCCTTTTTAGGTTGTGGGTTAATTCCTCTTGCGCACAGGAGCTTAACTATAGCTTCCTAGACGATACCTGCCCAAACGCAATAATTTTCTCAAACGGTGTGGTGTCGGGTAATGTACCTAAGGCAAAACCACATGCATTGCCAAGCCTTGATTCACAGAAGGTGTGGGCAATGTCGATAAGGGCGTTGTCGTTATCGAGTGACGTAGCAAGAAGTGAACATGCTTGTAGCGCTAGCGCCATTTGTTCTGTTAAATATCGGCTGCGCGTTTCCATATTCTGCGTGTTTGATAGCTCGTCGAATAGCTTACTAAGATGAATATCATAGTGCCTGTTTTTGCCTGCTTGTGTTTTAAGTTCACTAAACAAAGCCTCTTTAACATTGGGCTCTTTGGCGAGTGCGCGCAGTACATCTAAACATTGTACGTTTCCGCTTCCTTCCCAAATAGAGTTCAGAGGCGCTTGGCGATAGTATCGTGGCATGGGGTTTTCTTCAACGTAACCAATACCGCCTAAACACTCTTGAGCTTCGTTAACAAACATAGGCGTGCGTTTACAAACCCAGTATTTTCCAATGGCGGTGGCCAGCCTTGCCAGTGCAGCTTCATGATTATCGCTCGATGCACTATCAACCGCTTTGGCAACGCGCATAGTGAGTGCAGTAGCAGCCGCACATTCAATGGTGAGGTCTGCCAACACATTTTGCATTAAAGGCTGATTGACTAAGGTCTTGCCGAATGCGTCGCGATGACTTACGTGGTGTAAGGCGTGAATCAGTGATTGTCGCATAAGTGCTGATGAGCCAATCATACAGTCTAACCGCGTAAGCGACACCATATCTATGATCACCGGCACACCACGTCCTTCTTCGCCAATCAAATATGCCGTGGCTTCCTGAAATTCAACTTCAGACGATGCATTGCTCCAGTCACCCAGCTTGTCTTTCAAACGCTGAATTCGCACGTTATTGAGTGCACCATTTTCCAACAACCTTGGTAGTAAAAAACAGCTTAGTCCGCCTTCGGCTTGCGCAAGTATAAGATGAGCGTCGCACATGGGGGCTGAGAAAAAGAATTTATGCCCTACGATATGGTAACTTCCATCAGCCTGTTTAACCGCTGTAGTGGTATTACGCCTAACATCCGACCCACCTTGTTTCTCAGTCATCCCCATACCAATGGTCAGTCCATGTTTCTGACTAGCTGGCAGGGAACGAGGATCATAAACACCATTAATGGTTTTCTCTAGGTATACGGGTGGCAACTGCTTTCCATACCGCATGGCCGGAATAGCTGCGTGGGTCATAGTCAGCGGGCAAGACGTGCCAGACTCAGCCTGATAATGCATATACATTAGCGCTGCCCTGAAGGTGTGTGCGCCTTCGATGCCTTCATGCTTCCACGAATAGTTGTGTACATTGTGCTGCATCGCACTTTCCATAAGCGCGTGATAGCTGGGATGAAACTCAATATCGTCAATGCGGCGGCCATAGCGATCGAATGTGTGGAGAGTTGGCTTATTCTTATTAGCAAGCTCTCCGTGAGCCATAAGTGCATCCCCCGCGATTTGACCATACTGGCCTAATAACCCTTCGTCATGCTGGTGGGATGATGGCAAATGCTGATCGACTAACACGCGCAGTAAGCTGTCATCACGCCACAAATTGTAGGGCGTGGAAATGGTGGGTTGGTTTTCTACAACGTGCGTAACAAATCGATTTGATGAAGTCATGGCATTTCCACTTGGTGAATATTCAAGGTGTACCCTTGAACTGGGTTTTTACTTTAAAGGGCTACGTTAAAGCACTATCTCCAAGTACTACCTTAAAACATTACATTAATAGTTGTAAATTGGTATTTCATGTAATGTTTGTGCGCGGCGCGCGTTTATATAATGATGAATGCGTATATGTTTGGCCTTAAGCCAACTTATCTTTTAATTAAAATTACGTCTTATCTGAGACAAAGAAGTAAATAGAGTTTGCAATTAGAAAAACAGAAAAAGCCCAATGCAAGAAAGCTACTGCTAAAGCTATTGGGCTCCCGTGACAATATTCAAATGAATGCCAGTGCCGCTGTTCGCGTAGGGGCGCTGTTTGGTATTTCTGAAAATAACATTCGGGTAACGCTCACGCGTTTACAGTCTGCACAGCTTATTACCTTGGTTGAACGCGGTTTTTACAAGCTGGGCGACAAAGGCATTCGTTTTGCAAAGGAAATTCATCAGTGGCGAGAGGATGAGGATGGGCTTGTACCCTGGCAAAACGATTGGGTTGTCGCTCAAACCAGCACGCTTCCTAAAAGTGATAAAAAGCAGCTCAGAAATAATGAACGAGCGCTGAAGCTTTTGGGGATGAGAAAGCTGACAAACGACGTTTACCTCAGACCGAACAATTTCTCAGGCGGAGCAGGCGAAGTAAGAGACAAACTTTACACACTTGGTCTATCGAGAAAGGCGCTCGTGTTTAGTGCCAGCGACTTTGACACTAAAGCACACAGCAGGGCGATGGGATTATGGAGCCACCTAAACCTAGAGGCACTTTATAAAGACGGATGCATCGAAATAGAGGAATCTCTTGCTCGATTAACGTCTTTACCCCTTGAAGAAGCAACCAAAGAATCTTATGTGATAGGAGACAGGGCGTTATACCACTTGGTGTTTGACCCCTTATTGCCATCGCCACTTGCAGATGTAGCAATGCGTGAGCGCTATCGTAATCTAGTAAAACTGTACGATGATGCTGGCGCACAAATTTGGCACCGCTTTTTAAATCAAAACTAAGCGAGATTAAAGGTAAACAGCTCAAAAAGAGGGTTACAGATACGTTACACACAGTTGAGCGTAAATTTCACATATAGATGTATTGTGTGAGAACAGTCAGAAAGATGAGACGGTAAGTAATTATTTGGCCGCATAGAACGCTAAGTGTAATTAGCTCTAATGGAAGTAGCGTAAATGGAGAGAAGATGACCGCATCAAGACCGTTATTTAAGCATATTCGCAATCATACAGCGCTTTTCAATGAGCTTTCTCAGTATCGAAACGCCGCTGTAGATACCTTAGGGTTTACGGGGTATGAATTTCATAAAACGCCAAAGTTCGTAACCGAAGATGGGAGTCGGCTTACCATCGAACCAGAGAGAAGCATTGTACTGCCTAAAGTTCATGCGTTGTCGGGTTTGAAGAATAAGCTGACACAGGCTATTCCCACGTTACATATGGTTGAGCATAGTGAAATAGGCTATCGCTACCCAACGGCAGCGTTGGCTGGGCTAGACGCGCCATTTATTAAACGTATGCGTTCTGAGTATTTTCACAAAGTGGATGAAGATAGAAGTATTTGCCGCCCTGTGAATTTGTCGTTCGGAATTAAAAGTCGCGGAAAAGCTGACAACCGACAAGAATACGAAGTGTGGATGCCAGACGAAGCGCCAGATCAAAATCCGCTTCCTCTGCTCATCAATGCCTATGGCGAAGACTTACCCGATGATGTAAGACACTTTGTTGAACAACCCTCGAGAGTACACGGTTGGATGGGGGTTAAGCGGGCAGCATTTGAAGCGCTTTACACAAACAAGCAACATTGTGGTGATTTGATAATTTGCGTCGCCATGAGTGTAGACGCCTACAACATTGGCGCTAAACCTGATCTAGCTTATTCTCCTGAAGCAGAAAGCTCTATTGCTGTAAGCAACGCAGAGTTTGAGTGGGAAATAGAGGGGTACTATGCTCCGCGAGGCTGGGCGTTTGACCACGATGAAGTGTGGGCAGCAATAAATCACACGTTAGAAGCTATCAATGCGCCGCTCGATGATTTATACGGCAACGAAATCATTCCTATTGCCGAAAGTAAAACGGAGCGAATTTTGTCAACATTGCAATCACTGGGCGTTAGGCAGGAAGAAGTAGACGAACTCAATCTTCAGCCTTGGGAGTTCATGCTAACCGAAAGTGAGCATAGGGTTAAAGCGCACGATCCTAGCCGTTCGGTTAATTTATTAGGTAGACTAAATCGACTCTTTTACCAACCAGAACAGCAGTTGCCTTCACTAAATTGGATGCATGATCTGATTTTATAGGTTTACACTTTTAAGATTACTCTACTGCCCGATTTTATTTCATATCGTTCACAAGGCTAGGCGCGCTGAAAGCAATTTCATGCGCGCTTTTTTATATTCCTTCTGAAGTCATTCTGTAACTAAAAAGACTTATATGTAAAATTTTATATATATATATGTTTGTTGTTGTAAATAACTTTCAGTTTTGTCGTGATCTGTCTGTTTATTTTGCTGTTTCTGTAATTAAATTACGAAAAATGCTTTATTTTTTGAAAGTATTGTTCATAATGTATTCATCACTCAGGTGATATCTAATTTAGTTACAAAATAGGAATTCAAAAATGAAACTGTCTACTTTCGCTATTGCTCTAACACTATCTGTTGCTGCCACTCAATCTTTCGCAAAAGATGTTGTACTAAAGCCAATTAACGACAACATCGAAACACAAGCATGTTTAACTGCTGCTGAAGATGGTTTTGGTCCTGCATTGCGTCTTATCCGTTCAAAAGGTTTTAATGCAGAAGAGTTCAGTGCATCTGTACGTTGCAACGGCGAATCACTTCGCACTTTTGCTTACATGTACAAAAACAACAAGGCGACTGAAAACGCGAAAACTGTAGCACTTGTTGCTAAAAACCAAGATGTTGCGTCACAGGCTTGTCTAGAAGCGCTTTCAGTAGGTAAAGAAGCGGCACTAGCGAAGTTTGGTTTGGAAGGTGAGAACATTATTTGTAACCACAAAACAATGTCTGATTTTGTTCGCGAATACAGTGCAGAGAACGTAGTTGTTCGCACTGCTGCTGAATAAGACTGCGTTTTAGGATAGCAACCTACTGCTAATATTTAGTACAGTTTCATGGCCTTTCGCTTGAAAGGGCGAAAGGCCTGACACTTTACGCTTCGCTTGATTTAATTCTACATAAGTCTTCTCGCATCGGCCAACCTTTAGCCGCTCCGTTCAGTTTTTTCATTTCGTATAGGCATTAAAATAGGCGTAACGCTCCACCTATAGTTATTGGTTTTCATCTGAATGAATCAAATGAAACTCAGTTTGCCTGCCATCTAAATAGGTTACTGACTGACCGTCAAAAAATGCATCTTCTTCCAGCATAATTCTAATTTCTTTGTTCCACTCTTTAATAAAGCTTGCTGCATTGAGTTCTATCGAATAAGCCGTTTGTGCAAACACTGGATAGTCACCTTGAACTGGTACTCCTTCCTGTGCATCCCACATTCCTATCGTTGGACCCGCTGCGTGCCCATGAAAACCAAGCGGGTGGGTGTAAATAGCGGGCGTAATGTTTTGTTCGATAGCCTGCTGCCGCGACATACTCAAAATAGTGTTACCTGTTCTGCCTACTTTAAAATTACCGGTCAGAATGTCCTGCAACTGGTTTCCAGATTTAAGTGCTTCCTTAAGTGAAGCTGGCGCGTCTTTTTCACCAGGCTTTAACACGTAAGCATGCTGCTGTTGATCAGTATTAAGTCGAAGGTAAGTAATGCCGAAATCGACATGAATGAGATCGCCCGGCCGAATGATGTTTTCACCAGGACGCTTGCTAAATGCGGTAATTTGGTCGAAGACTTCACTGTCTTTACGTTGAATTGAGACAGTAGGATGAAACCAGTTGGTCAGCCCTAAAGCGCGCGTTTGATCACGCAGCCACCACACCACATCGTCTGTAGTTGTCACGTTAGGGGTTATAACTTCATTTGAAAATGCCGTTGCTATTAGTGAATGACCAATTTGAGTAAGTACCGGATAATATTGCATTTCAAGGTCACTGCGCGTTTCCAGCCAACCGATTGAGAGTCTTTCGCCACTTACAACGCGGCTTTTCAGCGCTTCAGGAAGTACGGCCATAAATTTATCGTGTTCGGTAGAGGTCATGCCATCAGCGAGGGCAAATGAATCAGACGTATTAATGGCAATTTTAACGGGATTCCGGGCTTCGATAACGTGTTTCAATGCCTTCCACTGGTCGGGTTGTGCTTCCTTATCCCACGCTTTTTTAAATAGTGACCCTACCGCATATCTTGCAACAGCCAAACGTTCTAGCGGTTGACCATTGCCGGGGTTATAAATGACTAACATGGTATGACGTCGTGCGGAAATCCAAGTAGAAGGTAACATGGTTTTTAAAACGGGATCTTCGTTGTATTCCCGGGACATTAACACCCACATGTCGATGCCTTCACGCTCCATAATTTGGGGCAGCACAGAATTGAAGCGTTCAACGGTGATCTTATCAATCAGCTCGCTTCGCTGTTTCATACTAAGAATGTTATTCGCCCATGCGTTTGCCGATAGGGATAACATTACTAAACCTAAACTTACCGCTAGTAACTTTCTCATCCATGTTTCCTGTCTATTATTATTAAAATGATCACAGTGCGCGTTCATTTTTAGTAAACAAACTTAGCAAACAAAGATATAAAGTAAAACGCGCACGAGTGAGGTAAGGTTAATCTAACACTAAAATTGAAAGTTCAGCTAGGTGTATCACTTAATAGCCCTAGTTATATGAAACGACTTCAATCTCTATGTTTTGCTGAGCCATGAAATAAAAGCGTCTACCTGGTTCATAATCGCCATGGCTAAAAGTATTGAAATTTAGTGCCAGAACCCGCTGCTCTGTTTCGTCTAAATTAGGCACAACAATACCGATGTGGTTGATATTGGCGAGGGTTTTATAATCGCTTTCAATATCATTGATAGCTTTAGGTCTGTAAAGGGCTAGGTAGTCTTTATCGTTTCCTACGTGCACCGTGTAGCCGTCATTTTTGGCGCCGCCGCTCCACCGTACTTTCCAACCAAATAGCGTACAAAGTAAGCTGGCTAGCTCATCTGGGTTTTCAACGGTGATATTCGCGTGCTCTAAGTATGCAGTTGTCATGTGTTTTTCCTTGTGTAGATAATCAACGAAAAACAGCTTAATATCTAAAGCTAACTTTAGATCAAGCGTTTTTTTACCGCTATTTCGAAATTGGAAAAGGGGCGTTATGGCACCAGAACCTATGGTAAGCATTGGCTTTATTGCTAAACGTACTGGCAATGCTGTTTCATTAATTCGCTATTATGCCAACGAAGGGCTTATTCCTTCTGTGCGCACAAATGGCGGAAATAGAGCATTTCCTCGCTCTGTTATTCGCAGGGTTTCTTTTATTTTAATAGCGCAAAACATGGGGTATTCCCTTGCTGATATAAAAGATCTGTTGTCTACACTTCCCGACAACAGAACACCCACACAAGCTGATTGGGCAAAATTAAGCAGGGTTTTTAATAAGCATATAGAAGCAAAAATAGCCGCGCTGACCAGTTTGAAGACGTCGTTAGAAGGCTGTATTGGCTGTGGGTGTTTGTCATTAGAGCGCTGTAGGCTTTACAATAGCGACGATAAAGTGGCAGCCCAAGGTAGCGGTGCCCAGTTGCTCGATGAAAACGTGCAGTCTCAGTTTTTAGTTTCACATAAAAAGTAGCGCTTCATGCACCCAAAAAATCTCCATAAGAACGGCTATCCCATGGATGCGCTGTGTCAGTCATACCCTGCACTTAAGCCTTTTCTCGTTAAAGCTAAAAGTGGCAATACCAGTATAGATTTTACCAGCCCAAAAGCGGTGAAGGTGCTTAATGCGGCCTTACTTTATCACTATTATCGTCTTGAATATTGGGATATTCCTGATGGCTATTTATGTCCCCCTGTACCTGGAAGAGCAGATTATATCCACGGTATTGCTGATTTATTAAAAAGCAGTGCGCAGGGTGAGCAGAGTCAAAACGGGAAAGACCAAAACGTTCGTGGGCTTGATATAGGCGTAGGCGCAAATGCTATCTATCCTATTATCGGCGTTACATCCTATGACTGGTCGTTCGTAGGGAGTGATGTTGACGACGTCGCAGTAAAAAGTGCTAAAGCTATTGCTAGTAAAAATAGTGTGTTA